>JAABUU010006085.1_pt1 | contig 13106 bp, 19 predicted proteins | sample 5559301 | NCBI WGS metagenome assembly JAABUU01 (sample SAMN10711884, study PRJNA513360) | rock metagenome | isolation source: Antarctica rocks | place: Antarctica: Victoria Land, Richard Nunatak white
CTAGACTCGGCAGCCTCTGCGTGACTGCCTGCTGTTGACATGTGCCGCAAGGGCATGCCACTGCCAGCTGCTCCAAACTGCTCAGCCACCTTTGATGCCAGGCTTGCTGACTTTGCACTCCTGCAAGGGAGCAGAACGGATCAAGTCACTGTGCGAAACATTGACACGAGCATAGGCAGATGAGCACGCTCAGCACGCTGTGACTGCAAATGATGGTACAACAGGTGCCTGAGTGCACAGATAGGACAGATAGACTTCAGACTGCTGCAGAAAGAATTCACACAGCAAAAGCACAAGATTTTCTGAGGCTTGCAGTGAGGTCTTTGAATGCGCTGCTCTATGCATGTTTGCAGATGTTGCTGTGCGCCAGGCCCTGTACATGTAAAAGACTTGGGTTTGTGTGCGGTGACCATATTTGGTTGCAGATTCCATGCTGACAGCAGCTGCTGAAGAGGACACACCTTTGCTCATTCCTATATGCCTGCTCCTCAGCCGCTATCTGTGCATTATGGGCTCTGGACTCCTGAACAGTCTTGCCCCTGCAACATAAAAGACAGTTTCCCCCATGTGGTGCAATTCAGCCAAGCAGTGCATGCAACATGCAACAGTATTGGCATTGAAGGTACCAGCAGACCTCAGATGCTACCTGCATGCATGCTGAGCATCGTAGTAAACCAACAGACATTTCTTGCAGCTCTGCATGTCTAATTGTTTGCTTACAGCTTGCAAAATGCTGTAGTGTCATCAAGCAAGTAATGCAGTGGTCAACTTGCAATCAGGCTCAACATTCACATTCTCCAAATGCCACATGAATCTTGCGTGCTCAGCCACATGCAGCACCCAGAGACAACAATCTCTCCTGATGGCACAGAAGATTGCTGGAAGAGTAATATACAATGTTCTGTGCGCTGGTATACCTGAAGTCAGTGACGCCCTGCTTTGCCAGTTCAATCATCTTGGCAGCAACTGTCTTCAAAGACCGTGCTTGCTTATGATACACAGTATCAGGAGTGTTGTATGCCATAGCATTGCCAAACATCACATCCATATCTTCCTGCAACATGACAGTGGACATTCAGTGCCAGACTTGATGCTACAGCTGCACAAATCGCATGCGTGACTGCTGAAGCAGACCAGGTCATGCTCATGTGCTGCAGGAGTAAAGATTACCTGAAAGTCCTGCCAAGTAGTGTAGGCATCACCCTGCACCTTTGAACGCATTGTGGTGAAATCCATACCACGCTGCACCACTTGAAAGTACCCAGGTGCCTGCAGATAAAGAACATGCAGAACTTCATGCACCGCCAGTCAGCGTGTGGCGGCAGGAAACAATGTTGTACAGCTAATTTACACACCATGGCCTCTGTGACAGGTTCTTTGAAGATGTTGAAGTTATCTTTCCTCTGCATCTTGTCTACAATGCGCTCTAGTACAGCCTGTGTGGGAACAGCAACCGCAGGACTGCCTTCGCTTTTTGGGATCAGAATCAAGGGGGCCTCAATTTGACCAGGTGATGTTTCTGTTTTGATGCCTGGTGCAGCATCGACAGATGCTGTCCCATCTGCTGCGTTTGCCCCCAAAGCTCCACCTGCAGCTGAACTGCCCTGCTGCTGTTTGAGCTTGAGCTTTGGCTTCTTGCTAGGGGGTTTGAAAGCCTGTGCAGGGTCAGCCTGTCCAAGAACCTGAACAGCCTTGGCAGGCGGACGCTGCTTGAGGACGACACTGGGACCTTGATGTACAGCTCTGCCCTGAGAATGAGGGTGTCCTGAGGAGGACTGCCTCAAAGGCGAGCCTTTACTGTCTGACGCAGATGCTGCTTTGCTCCAAGGACCCTTGATATGTAATTTGACTTTGTTGCCAGAGGATGTTATCTGAGGCTGACTAGTGACTTGCTGATGCTGTTTCTGCTTCTTAGGCCGTTTGACTTCGCTACGATGACCGTTTGCAGCTGAAGTGGGAACACCTAGGGGCTGAGGCGAATACTCGTCGCGCTTACGCTTGTGATCCGACGACCCCGGAGCAAACTCGGGTTCTTGGGGTCTTTGTTTTAGTTTGATCTTAAGCTTGAGAGGCCCGCTCATGTCAACACCAAACGCTCACCTGGTGAGCATGTGATATCTGGCTTCTCGCACTTCACCAGGTTCATCTGGAAACCCTAATCACAAGGAACATGCACATGCTGGGATTCCATCCAGTGCGGAGCAATGTTCCTGGCACCTGCAGCCGAAAGGCACTCGGGTGATCTGTGGTTTGAAGCAGATGCGGTCAGGGGCGTTGGAAGGGTGTGTGATGACAATCACCCGGCCAGTGTTGCTACAAGCCGCACCTGCACCCAGAGTGCCGCCTTTTGACCCAAGTGGAGCAGGTGAAGAGCTCTGCTCGAGCAGACAAAATTATGAGCAACATGTGCCTCATTGGTCTCCTTGGCCATGCATGTGGCTGGTGGTGAGTAAGCGAGGTCCTCGGTTGTATGCTTCTCATCCTCACTGCATGCTTTGTAAGTGCTGGAAGCATGCAGCACAAAAGTGTCAGTCCTGCCTCGTCTGCATGACACTGCTGGCTTTAAATTTGTCGTTTGCATGCATGCCTCTTTTGCACACATGCAGACAACGGCGGTGCAAACATTTAGAATCCTTTCAGTTCTGCAAACCAGTCAAGGTGCCAAGGCTTGTCACCTACGGCGCAGGCATGCCGGGCACAGCTGTGTTGCTGCAAAGCAGCGACAAGGACCTCAAGAGTTGCACGTGGACTTACAGGGAGAAGAAGGTCAAGCTTTCGGCAACCTGTTTGCTTGCCGGACACGTTGCCTACAGTGTTTGACAGGGTACTGTCCTGCAGACTGAGAAGTCAGGCTCAAAGGCCACCTTGTTTCTTCCATCGGGAGAACAGTACCGTGGTAGTTGGCAGCACAACAAGCGAGAAGGCGAGCAAGCTGATAGCAGTTGGTTCTGCCTGCCTGAAGTGCATAACGATTTCGACAGGCAACCTGTTGTCAAATGCAGGTAGTGGTACCGTAGTATATCCTAACGAAGATAGGTATGAAGGTGAATGGCTGAATGGTAAACGCCACGGAATTGGGGCTCTATGGCTGTATGACAGTGACCGCTACAGGATCCGTTATACTGGGGAGTGGCAAAGGGATAAGTTTCATGTAAGTGCCTGCACTCTGCTCACCAGGGACATGCAATTTAGAGCTGGATTTGGTCCTGCTATGCAGCACCACGCAGCAGGAGGCGCTCAGCATGCTGCAAGTGCACCAGTAAAGTGCTTGAGTCACACCACATGCCAAACATGTGACAAGGGCAGCTCGCAGAAGGATGCATTACCTGCAGATAAATACGCAGAGCTGTCAAGCTGTGCAATGGCAATACCGTGTTTGTTGAGGTTGTTTAGTTTCAGCAAGTTGAAAGTGGTGCTAATATGCAGTTGCTTCTGGCATTCTGCAGGGCAGGGGCATCTACTATGATGATGCAGGGAATGCATATGAAGGGCTTTGGGAAAAGGGTGTGAGGAAGGGCCGTGGTCAGCAAGCATATTTGTCTGAGCCTGGCGACAGCAGTGATGTCTATGATGGTGACTGGGAGCTGGACAACAGGTGTGCTGTGTGTGACATACAGCTACATGCTCATAACTGTGAGGCATGCTCAGCAAGGCAGTCAAAGGTGGCTTCAATGAGCCACCTTTTGGGCCTGCTCTGTTGCACTATGTTGCCTGCATCCAAAAGGATCGCCTGGGTTTATCTTCAAGACTATTGTTTGCAATCCATGACTTGGCAGACAAAGCAGCAATTGTTTGTATGCGCAGGTCAGGCACAGGGACAATGAGATATGCCAATGGCGACATTTTTGAAGGGCAATGGGCCAATGACATGAAGAATGGCCCTGGAGTGTACTACTATGCTGATGGAGCTGTATACGAGGGTGTCTGGCAAGAGGACATTGCCAAATGTGGTTGTTACAGACAAGCTACAGAGTCAGAGGAGCAACAGCCAGGAGCTTTGCCAGCCTTGCAGCTGCAAAATGCACAGCTTGTGCTTGCAGATGCAGAAGACAGTTTGCCACCTGTAGTATATTACTGAGAGCTTGTTTTGCTGCAAGGGTCAATGATGGCAGGCAATGCAGCAGTGCAGTGGGTCAGCAAGTGCTTTCAGCCAGCAAAGAAGCAGCGCTGCAATGGAGATATGCCAATGGCGACATGACTGAGTCAATGCTGACGCCATGCATGTCATTTGAGGGTCTCTGAACGCGATTTGCAGAACAAGTTCACTTCAACATCAAATTGTGTGTCCTTATGAGATCCTTGACATATGGTACAAGACCGTCACACTCTTCACTATACCGCCTGATCAAAGTCTGTGCTGCCAAATTTGCCACATTAGCTGAGTCTTGCATCTGTGCATTACGCCCCTGCATCATGCCAAGTGCAGTGAGTGTCAAAATGTCACTAAATATGTTGCATCTAGATATTGGTCCCATGTGTTGGCAGCAGATGACAGGACCTTTGCTTCTGTCCAATATGTCACATAGTTTTGATACGCATGCAGCATTCACAACCCGCAGCGTCAATTGCATGTTACCAATGACAGCATACCTTCAGGCCAGAAAGTTGCGACGTGGACGCACACAGTCCATATAGAGCTCGTGTGTTGTGACCCTCGCTCATGCGCACTGCAGCTGCATAGTACGACTGTGCTGTGCGGTAGTCACTGGCAATGACATCTGCTCTGTGATTAGCAGCATGGGTGCCGCCAATAGTGTACATGATGTCTGCGTATTGTACATAGTATGCTGTGTTGCTGGGCACATGCAGCAAAAGCTCTTCATAGCAATGTGCCGCTTGCTGATAAAGACTTGCCTGCAATGAGCAGCGGTAAGACTCTTTGTCTGTTTACACATCATTGTTTTCCAAACTGACAGCAGCAACAAGGAGCAAGCCTTAGCGCAAAATGAACTGCTGAATGTGAGCTGTATTTGCACAAACTGGGGCTTGTGATTGCATGTCAAGACCACCTGCAGTTTTGCATGACGCGTACGAAGCATTTGCACATGCAGACATGTCACAGGCACAGGGCTCACCTCCAAATACAGTTCTCCAAGCTCTTCCCAGGCCTCTCTGTCCAGCATATATATATCTACATACTTTCTCAGAAGCTCAATTGCCCCGCTGAGGTTGCCTTTACTCTTTTCCAGAACAACCTGAACTCAGCAATGGATGTACACACTGACATGCAGATGACATGTGTGCACTGTATCATAAGCTCAGCTCACACTGGCAATTACAGCACAAAGATGCAGCCTCACTACATGTGCTAGACACAAGCATGCCTTATAACAATCAGGCATATGCAACATATATTTTGTGACAACATATCAGCATATCAGCGCCAGCGCGCAACATTGCAACCCTTGGTCTCACCTGTCGTTTAAGAATGGCCTCATTGTTTTCATCATCCTCTAGTATTTGCTTGTGAAATTCTAGCAGCTTTGCATTGTCTCCACAGGCTTCAAGGTACAGTGACTGCAGCAAAAATGCATTCAGGCACCCCTGATGATGCACATGTCCCCAATTGCTGCACAGCGGCAGGAATCCAAGCCAAAATTGACGTGCAAGCAATCACCGTCAATCTGTACGTCCTGCTGCTAGAAGGAAACTTCTTTCTTATTTTTTGTATGAGGCTGATTGCAAGTTCCATTGCTCTCGTGTCCAAAGCTGCTATAGCAACTTGTTCATACACCAGCCACACTGCAAGATCAGTGCACTGTTATTGTTTCTTGTCTCCATCAAATTGTTCTATGTGAATGCACAATGATGCTACTGTGTACTTACGCTCTTCTTCTGTCAAAGCTGCTGCAAGCTTTTGCAAATTCTGGCCACCATAGGTTGTGACATTCTCAGAGTCTCGCATGTGCAGATCCCGAACCTTCAGCAATTCAAGCACAACTTAAACATGCGCCAGCCAGGCTGTGAACACATGCAAAACACAGCTTGAAGAACTGATGTTCACTTTGTTACTAAACCTACCAGACGAAGATATTCTGTCAACTCTTGCACAGGCACAGAGTGTCCTGGCTGCCGTAAGACAGTCAACAACACCTCCACCTCCTTTCGGCGGTTCTTGTCCGCCATCAACAGACGATTGGCCAGAGATCCGTCTCAGCCGGTTCCCGGAATAGCACAGCGGTACTACCGGATCGCAGATTGGCTTTGAATGAGGACGACTTTTACCTTTCACCAGATAGACAAGCGGTAAATCACACCTTCAACGAGCAGCAGCCGACCAACAAAATGTGCAAACTAAGCAGACAACTGAGTTGACTTGAGCTTGCCGAAGCTTTGGTCAATCAACCATGCATTGACTTGTAGGTCAAACCTGCAGCCCTATGTCTCCTTCGTCTTGAGGGATTTTGCATGAGAGAGAGCCCAAAACCTCTTTAGCCAGCCCAAAGCATTGTAACCTGTCTGGCTCTCTCTCTCTTGACCAGCCAATAAGTGACATGTCACTTTCAACACTTTTTGGCTGGCTAAAGCATTGTTAGCTTCCTCCCTCGCTTGGCTGGCAAATACATATAAATCTCACTCAAACTCTCACTAGTACTCTCTCAGGTCAGCTCTCGTGGCATTGACTGGGGCATGCTTTTTGATGATGCTCCGTCCCTTTTGGGTTCAGACGCTCCTCATGGAGCCCATGGCTCATGTGCGTCTCATTGCGTCTACTTGCAGGCTTCATGAAACAGCTCGGGTTGTATGCCTATATCTTTTACTGGTAGGACACGTGTGCACACTGCTACCAATGACCACAGCGCACATAGCATGTAGCTACAGCCGAGTGCCCTGAGGTGAGAGCTAACACGCTGTGTATCATTATTGTGACGGTCCTGAGCATACAATAATTACATGGATTGGCTTGGGAAAGATTGGCATGGGACAGGGTCAGTGAGGCCCTGCCCCAGGTTTAATAGCCCTATTGGCCAAGAAAGAAAGTAATCTACAAATTTAGTAAACATAAGCAAAAAGTCAGAACACGTACACAGCCACAGAACCAGGCTTAATCACACCCTCAGATAGCAAGCACAGTACAGAAAGCTTGGCTGCTTTGAAGATTGGCAAGCATATCATAGTTGGTCTAGCGGCTAGACTCTAGCCAAGCTGCTTTCCTTGGCTACTGGGCAGCCTAGCGTGCACTTCGCTGTTGGTAACACTCTTTATCGCGTCGCGTGGTGCACAATCAAATTTGAAGTATGCTTGCCTGATTTTGCCTGACCCTATTGTTTCGTCACCAACATCTGCCAACAACTACTCCAAACTTGAAAGCGCACCTGTGCACAACATGTTGTGAAACCTCAGCTCTCCTCAGTGACAACATTGTCATGAAGTCTCTGCAACAGGCCTGAAAACCTGAAACGGAAGCAGGACAGACTCCACAAGGTACGACCCTGCAAAATTGCAGCTCCTCATGCCTTCCTGCTTCACTTTGTATTTGAACCATATAGCATGACTCCTCTTGTGTACGGAGTTGCTTGTGATGCAGATAGGCTTGGCCATTCGGAAAGAAATGGCTTCTGAAGTCCTGAGTTCAGCCATAGTGCCAGCCATCTGAGCCTCTGATCAAGACCCACAAGAGTTGCAAACTCAAAGTTCTTTTGATCGCTCGCTAAGTGACAGGCATCTGCTAAGGAAGCACGCATCCACACCTCCAATGAAAGCTTTAAAGCCTCTGCACAGTGCAGTCAGAGCGCCGCACTCCCAACCAATGCTACTGTGAAACAGACCTAAATGGGACATGCACCTTCAAGTTCTCAAGCGTGATGGTTTCCAAATAGCTGGCTACTGCTGTGAAGTTTGCAGCATGATGCAGATCATCGACAGATGTGTCCTCTACGTAAGTCTGCATGGGAGGATGACCTGTCCTGACAGCCTCAGCCTTTAGCAGTTTGTTTACAGTTGGTATCCAGGGGAAGGCACACACATGTCCTGTGACTACCTGCTTGGACGTGCTGATCTGCAGCAGCAGTCAACTCTGTCATTGCATTGGCAGTGGCAGTCATCTGTGTCTGGCAAGAGAAGGAAAAGAAAAAGAAGAAATCTCAAAGACAGTAGGCGATCATGTCAGCAGCCTCTGCTAGTCAGCCCCTGCTGGTCAGCTGCAGCAGCAGCCGGATTGTATCTGGGACTGTATACTTCAGTGTGGCATTACCAACTTCAGAACATGCAATGACAACAGAACAAGAGAAACAATGAGCGTCTTAAAACACAGTCAGATGTGATGCACAGCAGACTCTGTGTCCGACCTGTGACACAAGCTGTATACAAGCAATTGCCATATGCCATGCTGATCACCATTGTGCCTATAGACAAACATACATGCATGCATACATGGACGTGTGCATATATGCACATACACATATGCACAGCTTCATGTGCTGCAAATGGTGGAGAGTGTTCAGCCATACAAGCATGGTGGGCAGCAGTATGCTTTTTGGATGAAGCTGAAACATACCCCTCGCAGAAAGGCTGTCGCAAACATGCAGTAGGAACGATACTCCTCTGCACCATTCTCTCTCAAATGATCTGACCACTTAGTCATCTGTGCCAGCTTATCACTAACATGGCCCATGTCCATCTGACACTGAGTCATGTTTCTGAGCAATGCCTTGCGCTCGCGTGCCAGCTGTCCTATCTTGAAGTAAGACAGCTGTCTGAGGTGCAGCCAGTCTTGTGTTTGAATGTCAGTGTGTTGCATGGCAGCTTACAAACAAAGCATTATCAACATACAGTTTGCTAAAACTATTTGCAGGATCGTAAACAGAATGGATCAAGTGGTTTATCACCAGTACAATAAATGTGCTGACATACACAGCATTGCACATGCTGCTGAAGTCACAAAGCATGTTGCGCAATGATTATGCAAAATTGGCTAAACAGAATTGCATATCACCATGACTTCGCAGTAGAACAATGGTGGCTGTGCATCCGGACACACCATCCCCTCATCCATATTGCAGTTTTGCAGGTCTTTTAAGCCCTTAGGGTTACTAATCAATATGATGACTATCAGCGACCCGCACTCAATGACCAGCTCGCTCAAACGCTGCATTGCTGGGGAATTGTTTTGTTCTGTGAGCAACGAGTCCTTTTGCTGGGCTAGGCAGGCCGCCATTTGATGAACGTATGCCTGAAGCACAGGAATGCATTGAGGGGAAAGGGGTGTGGCTGGCAACTTGCATAAGCCTTGCTGTCAGGCACAGTGTTGTCATGTCACCACACATTAGCAAGCAGGTATGTGCATGTTTGTAAGGTGCAATAAATATGAATGCATGCATCCCAGCTGCAAGCACATCATTGCTGATCATGGCAGAGAGGATCCAAAGCGTGCAACAGGCTTGCTGCACTTGCGCCATATCGCGTCACATCTTTGCAAAGTAGCATAACACTCATGCAGCCATGGGGTATGGTCATGACGCGTTGTCTCTATAGCAACAGCTTGCAGAAAGGCGTCGACAAGCTTTCGCTTACAGTGTATAGTTTGGCAACTTCTTGCAACGCCAGCTTCCCAATGTCTTGTACAGGTATCAGTTCCTCACCGCCCTCCCAGATTGTCAAGCGCAGCGCTGGCAGGGTTTGCATCACAGCCAGCATAGGCTCAGGTCTTGAAACCACGCTGCTTGTACAAATCTAAGACAGTCTGCCACAAGCACAGAATTGCTGAATAGAAAGGGCATCTGCTGATCAGATGACTGATGTGAGCGTCTTATAGATACACCATACATGCATCCGCCCTCAAGCAGTTCTGTTTGACGGAGAGATGTTCTGGCCGTGACTGGACACAGAGATTGCTTATTGGCGTTTTGGTAAGTAGGCTACAGGATTAGTGTCAAAGTGTGCTTGCAAAATAGAGTGTATTGAGAAGCTTACGGCGCTGCTTTGAGGGAGCTCAGGAGATGCCTTGAAATCTGCTTGCTTATTCAGGTGCAGCAGCTTCTCTAGCAGCTGGTTTTTGGTTCTTAGAGATGCTTGTAGAGCTTGTAGTTGCTGAAGTTGAGCTGAGGTTTGTGCAAGCTCGGCTTCAAGCGCTTGAGTCCGCTCCTGGACATCAGTCGGGATCAGTAATTCACCTGTAAAATGAAGGACCCATGAGTCGCTGTTAGTCAGCGCGCACTTTCTGGCGTTCACGGAAACGTCTTTGTGACATTTTGTTCCTAATTTGTCTGCGCTCGCTTTTCTCAGCGGGTGATGCTTCTGCTGGTTCTGCGCCTGAGTTTGAACTGATGGGCGTGCCGGATGTCGCAATAGGAGCCGACGCTGCAGTTGCAAGACCGAAGGCAAAGCTGGAAGCCGGAGCATTGGGGGTCAAGTCCATGAACTCTTCAAAGCCTAACAACCAAAACAGGTCTACCGAAAGTCGAAAGCCCTCTTCTTCAAAGCCAGGCACGCTCGGAAACTCTCCGGAAAGTTGTGCGGAGAAAGGATCTTGCGCATGATCGCCGGAAGACCTGACTTCCTGACTTCCTGAGATCCGGCGCGATCTCTATTTACAAAATGCTTGTCAACACCAGCTGCACGAAGACGACGCCTAGATTGGTTCCCTGTTCACACGTTACACTGCTCGAACACAACACAGCTGCAGGAACTGCTGTGACTCTCGAAGCACGACTGACGTGAAACAGTCCCGGGGCAGGTCCCAGGGACCAATCCCGACTACCAGGGCATTTTGGTAATTAGGTCAAGTGCCGTCCGCCCTACGGTCAAAACGCCAGCCCGTAGAAACACCTACAGGTTGGCAACTGCATTGCGACAACTGGGCTTGAGCGCGTAGTGGATCAGATATACTTGTCGGAATATCAGTAGTCCTAGTCATTTTTAAGATCGATGCTTCTTGCTTGTCACCAAGACTGATCACTTTATAAGCCTCTAACAATATGGCTCCGAAACGACGAACCAGGAAGGCTGACGCCATGTCAGCCGGTACTCTCTTAGAGACAGAGCCTTTGCACGATGTACCCGCATCGCCATCACAGGTCCGTCAACCCTCCCCTTCACTCACTTTCCAGACACTGCCATGTCTCTAGGGGAGCACCTTTGCTATTTGACAGCATTCTCGTTTAAATTGCAGGCTGAATCTTCCGCCATTCCTGCTGGTGATAGCAATGTAGCTGAAGTCTTGGCTTCGCAGAAAGGTACGAGGAGACGACCAAGAGATGCGCCTGCAGGTAAGGGCAGTAAACTTTGTCTACTCAATGATTTAGCAGCTTATGGAGGCAAGCGTAGGCCGCAGCATGTTTGGTAACAGAGTTTAGCACAACAGCATCCGTCTGTGGTACATCATAATCCACCAGGTGCTCGCAGATGATGCTGCTGAGGATGGCCAGCAGCAGCGCAAGCGTAGAGGGCGTATAGGGAATATGGTTGGGGAGCCATCAGCTAGCACCAGAGACAATCAGGGACTCTCTGCTGTAGAACCAGCAGAGGACATGCTGACAGATAGTCTTGATGGTGACAGAAGCAATGGGGAGATGCTGATGGAATGTGTTGTAAAGGTGTCTGTTTGTGCCTTTGAGATTGCTGACCTCAATCCAACATGTCACTTAGAGTCGCAGCTCGAGAACGAAATCTAAACCAGCTGGTTGACAAATGCATTGCTGAGGCCGATATCCTATTGCATTTTTGTCCTTTATTGTGTCAGGAAATGCCATCTCTACACAGTCAACATCAGACCGCATACTGTTGTGCTGTCTATCCTTATGTATGCAACAATCATTCCAAATGCGCAGAAAAAAAACTTGTTCTGCAGATTTTCTGCACACACTCAGAGCCCAACTTTTCTTTACCATGGCAGCGCAAGAGGCAGTACAGCAGCACTTCAAGCGGATTCATCACAGATGGCAAGCGCATCCTGACCAATGCCCATTGCGTAGATCACCACACACAGGCACGTCATTGCTTTCAGCCTTCATGCTTGTCTCGAGGCACAGCTTCTTCAGTGCATTCAGCCTTTAGGCTTGTCTCAAGGCATGACTTGTTCATTGCATTCAGCCTTCATGCTTATCTTGAGGCACAGCTTCTGCACATGCTGACAGCGATGCTTCTTTCCCCTGCTGCAAGCCCAGATTGAGCAATACCTTGTGCTCGCTTGCGCCGTTTTCCCTTCTTCAACCTGTTTGGAAAATGAAGCGCTGCTACAGGTCAAAGTGCGACGGCGCGGCTCTGACATGAAGTATGTGGCTCAAGTCCTAGCTGTCGGTACAGAGTGTGATATGGGTAGGCCTGCTTGTGTTTGCTGTACCACTTGTAAGCTTTGCTCAGTTGTATCTTTCAAACACAGCTGCAAAGTCTGCTCTGGCAACCATTCTGGGACGCCTGTGGGTCTGGCTTTGTCTCTCTGCTGTGGGCTAGCAGCTGCAAGAGATATGAAGCTACGCTGTACCCGTCTGTTTAGCTTCCTGTCAACTAACACCTTGACAGCTGCTTGTGCTGATATGGTCTGGCACGTCGACCATGCATCATGCTGAATCCAGTCTGTTATCTGTGGCATTCCAACGCTCTGAATCAATTCCGTTTTTCATGTTGCAGCAATGTTGACGGTGGAGGATCCTGCCTTCTGGCAGGGTGTAGAGCCTGTCAAATTTGGTGTGCTGCCTCGTCTGCAAGACTCCGTAACAGTCATTGGGTACAGCTCTGTCTGAACATGCTTCAGCATCATCTAGCTCAGGCTCAGTTGCGTCACCGTGATTGCTGCCATGGGGGAGCAGACAGCATGCCTATGGTTGCATCTTGTGAAAGCTGGCATGCTTCTCCACAGCGATGCGTGTGCTGTTGTTGTATCCTGTTGTATTGTTATATCATGTTACACTGCTTGTATTGCTTTTTCCTGTTGCACTGCTTGTGACGTTTTTCTTTTGTGCTGTGATCATGAGAGGTCTAGCTCACTAGGCAAGCGGTCAGAATAATTGACTAGCTTTCTCAATTCTGCAGGAAAATAACGCTTACAAAGAGCATGCATGCTACACACCAGGGCCCCACTCATTTACCTTGACTGTCTTGACGTGTTGTTTGTTAGGAAATGAAAGGTAGAGCAAAATATGCATGTGCATGCAAAGCAGCAGCTGCTT
>JAABUU010006087.1_pt1 | contig 13104 bp, 17 predicted proteins | sample 5559301 | NCBI WGS metagenome assembly JAABUU01 (sample SAMN10711884, study PRJNA513360) | rock metagenome | isolation source: Antarctica rocks | place: Antarctica: Victoria Land, Richard Nunatak white
CGGGATGACGCAGGCCATCAAGTCCGGCACAGCCGTGATATACTTGGCGGAGCAAGCTTTCGGTTTGGTCGAGTTGCGTGCATAGTGCATCCGATATGTTCGACGCAGCCATGGGTTGCTGAGGTACTCCTTCTGCACTCAGCCGCCTAAAGCATCCGATAGACAGGCACTTTCATCAATGATTTTTTGACGCCTCTTTCGACAAGTGCGGTCAACGACATGTTGCTGTCCAAGCCGAGTTTGAACTCACAACCTATCAGGGTTTATAACTCTGCCGCACGCACATACGCACAGGTTGATAAACACAGTGTCAGCATGAAAGAAGCAGGGCTGTGTGGCAGGCCAGATAGACAGCAAGCTCCTGTTTTAGCACTAAGCAACTGTTGTCTGAAACAATGACATGACTTTTTGAGTCATACAGCCAAGCACAGATGATGAGATGTGCACAATGTATCTCTTTGCCCTGCAGAAGCTCTTCAATGTCGTGCCACAAGTCAGCACAGAAGCATAGGCTATTGACCTTCACCCTTTGGCTGCATGCTGCTCAGCTTGTCCTGCGCCATCTGAATACAAGGGTCCTGAGACAAGTCTTCAGAATCACGACTACCAGCGACCCAATATTCAGCCTGTGTCACTTCTGGCACACAAGCCAGATCAGGTTGCAAGCCCACCTGCATGTGCAGTCCCAAAGTCTTGCCCAAACAGACCTGTCAAACCGCACAGAGATGCAAGCACAGAGCACATGCACCCTACACAAGTGCTTGCAGCCACATTGTGTTTAATACATGCCAGTCATGCCAGTATATGGAACAATGCAGTCGTCATTGACTCAAAACACAGCTTCTTCCTGTTTTCACTGTGAACATCTTGAGGGCAGGACTAGTATGACTGGCTGCAAATCCTGTCTGACTGACCCAGTGCTGGCTGACCTTGTGGACAGGCATGTGGTTGGGTGTCATGTAGCTTGCTGTTGAGACCAGCAGTACAGAGCCATCACTGAGAGGCACAACACGCTGGGTGACCCCTTTGCCGAAGGTCTTCTCCCCTACTAAAGGCACCCCAGCTGCATCATGCAGGGCGCCTGCCAACAGCTCGCTGGTGCTGGCTGTGCCACCATTTACCAGAATGACCTGCAAATTGCGACCACACTACTGTCATCTGCATGTTGACACCTGCTGTCAAACAGGACTGTAACATCCCTGACATGTGTTGTAGGATGTGTCATGCCATTAAATCATAGGCTCCTTTGAGAAGTTCTTTGACCAAGTGTGCAAGCTTATGTTTGTGTACCGTTCTTGGCATGGTGATAGGTTCGCATGTGTGCAAGGAGAGCATGTGCAAAGCTGTTGGCCTCCATAGCATCACACAATCTTGTCCCAGCATTGTGAACAAAACCAATGCTGCTATGGCTGTATGGTTCGACCATGCAGTCGGACATGCTGAGCACAATGAGAAGATTCTCCCACCAGTGGCTGTGACACCAGATGCTTTGTGTCCTGCATTTTGACAACCTCCTCCTCGCCTGTTCCAAACCTAACGATGCAGAAGCCATCACCGTCTTTGAGCAGCAGCTGAGCAATGCTGTAGCCTGATCCCACTATGCCACCTGAGTTGTCTCGCAGATCCAGGATGAATGCAGATGCATCATCCTACGCGCAGTAGAACCCAGTCACAACTTTGCTCTGAGCTAAGATCTGGGAGACAATGTATGCTTGGCATTGCAACTATATCTATTGCAGCAGGTATTAAAGGTGTCAATGCATCTCTATTTCTGCAGCTCAATGACTGCCATTCAATCTAATCTGAGGCCTACACAACGCCTATGTTGCACCAGTTTGCATCACTAGGACATAGCAGTAACAGTGTGCATAGGCCACATGACATGATGAGGCAAGCACAGCAGACAAGCATGCTATTTGCGGTTGCAAAAAGCCGTGACAAGTCATTGGTACACAATCGTACACAGCAGGAATTGCACCACGGCACCTGGGAATCTGATCAGAAGTGCCCAGCGCTACAGCAGGCACATCACCTGTGTCATAAGCTCCTGTACAGCATGTTGGACATCAGCTGCAGCATTCTGACTGAAGACAACTATTCTGACATACCCTGTGACTTTGCCATTTTGCCTGCAGGCAGTTACATGATATTCCACAAATGACATCAGCAGCAGCCAGCAACTGTTGTAACAATGTGACATTTTGGCACCTGCCGTACACCGCATGTTGCAAGTCAGGAGGCACAAGGATGTACAACACTTGCCTGGGTTGGAGCAGCTGTTGACAATACATCGTGTGTTGCATCAGTTGTGACTGTGAAAGACTCTGACAATCAGGAGCTGCTGTTCACAGTGTGTTGCAGGCCAAGACGGCATTGCCTTTTCCCTGCTGTGCAGTGCATCTTGTGGCCAGATTGAAGCCGCCTTGGGTCATTATGTCTTTCACTTGGTATCTTTACTCATAGCTTTACTCTTATAATAGCCTCACATGCACATACAGCAATCTACTCCTACACAAACATTCAGTGGCGGTGTCATCAATGCACCTTGCTCGAGCAATGTTGCAGCTACCTTAAAGCTGAGTACTGGACAGGATGGACCTCAATTGGACCTGGCGCCAGGTGCACACTGTAATTCTTGGGCTGTGGTGAGCCTGGCAGTCCAGATGCTTGTCTGTCAGACTGCCTTGCCAGCTTCAAGTCAGCTTCTTGTTTCAGCTCTTCAGCCCATTCCCTGCAAGACAATGCTGCAGGTGGCCACACTCTTGCATGCAAAGTACTAGTATGAGAAGTGACATGAAGGGTCAATGCCACAAAGCATTGCTGGGTATCCCATAATGAACGAATTTGCAAAGGTATCAAGGTGGTGGAAGCTTGGCGCTGAGAGCGTGCTGATGCTGAACCTACTCCTTGCTTTTGCTTTGAACTTTAAGCCCATTGATTTCCAGAACCTCATCCCCAGGTTGCACCCCTGCTGATTGTGCAGGGCTGTCATTCAGCACGAGTCCCACTTGGAGCCTGTTCTCAGGCGCTGATGCCAATTGCAGCCCAACAGCCTTGATCTGACCCTCAGTTGTATCTTGAAAGGCTGCCGCTTGACGACCTGGCCGCAAGAGCCTGGTGAATGGGTCCCCTGACAAGCCATGAGCACCGGCGTTGGGCAGCATAGTCTGGGCAATCAATCAGTCGACAAGCTGCATACTGTTTAGGGGCAAATGGACTACCAGAAGCTGTGGCAGAATTGCACATGTGATATACAATATACTGCTGCGGATTCAGTGCTGCAACATGCAGTTCTGGCACACAAGATGTTGCGAAAAAGCATGCAGATGGGGGCAGATGAGTTGTCATCCTTTGCATGTGCAAGGCCAGAGCCCCACCAAGCGTTGCCAGCATGCTGTCTGTCACTTTGTATGCATCATCTGCCGAGCTTGTCTTATAGGTTTCATTGATAGACTCCTGCAAGACAGTGAAACAGTTCAAGTCCTGAAGATTGAGAAATTAAGTATTGCCCTGCAGTTTGACGGGACATCAAAGGAACCATTGGGAGCAATACTGAAATCTGCAGATTGTCAAATGACCTGCAACTTATTGCTCCATTTCTGATGATTGAAGTCTGGCTCCATGAATTGGGTTTCGACATAACCTGAGCTGCAGCACAACTTTCACTCAAAAAGCTAGACACGCGATGCGTCAGGGCTCGGTTATAGCCCAGAACACTGAACTTCTTACCCCAAGCTTCTACAAGCGACTTCTGAACCAGTCGTATTTGTGGATCTCGAGATGCTCGAAAAGTTATGGTAAGGTCTTCGCTTGCATTGGCAGGAGATAACGTCACAGCCAAAGCTGACCCCACGGCAATAAAGGCTTTGCACCAAGCAGGAACAGAACGGGTGTCCTCGGGCTGGCGCAGCTGTCGATGAATGCCAACACAGCAGTAGTCTCTGGCTGTTTGCCGAGGTGCGTGCCTGAGGTGTTGGTGGGAACAACAAACCAGTCCAGGCGTGCCTGACCTAACCTTAAACATTCGTCAGAGCAAAAGAGTCCTCAGGCGGGTTGCCTCTACCTGAAAACTATCTAAATGGCTGAGTGCTGCGACACATGCACTCCGAGGGGTCGGAGGATGCAGTCGCGCAAACTGTGGCTAAACTCCGTCTCTGACTTGATCTGATCACTGTGGAGTAAGCGAATAACCGGCCGTGAGATGTCAAAACTACATAGCTACTTGCTTTGAATGAGATCCAGCGCGTTCGCCAACTGACTGTCAGCTCCGTTTGACAAGGAGCGCAGATGTGTCGTTGTCGTCACCATGTATATGCCGAGGTTTTGAAGATCTATACAGGTAAGGCGATTGCAGGCCCGCCCTCGGCAGATTATGCCACATTTCCACATTTGGCTAGCTAGCCTATAGTGCTGATATACAGGCGAAACTACGTTAATATACAGGCGGAAGCAGCAGAGCTTTCATATCTGAACATGTTTGATCAGCTAAAGAGCACAATGTCTGGCCAAGTTTGCGCCATAGTTCAGATCTGAGGCACTGCAGAAATATGAAGACAGTGCATATCAAAACGGTTTGCCTGGTCTTGCTGAGTCAGCCCAGCCCATAAGCTGCTGCTGCTGCAGAGTTGCTGTCTGGGGCCTTTTGCAGCAGCTTCTGAGACATACATACGGCTGTATGTCAGTAGAACACATCAAGGATATCCATACAGCAATACAGCTCACCACGTACAGCATATTGTAACATGCATGAAGCACATTACCGCACATTTGCTTTACAGTGACTTTTTTGATCCAGTCTTGACAGTGTTGTTGTACTCAAACAGCAACACATCATTGATGTGCCACGTGTCTTTGATCCTAAACAGTTTCCCCATTTGCAGCTGCTGCCAAGCTGGAAAGTACCCAGCGATGAGGCTTGTCAACCCAAAGCAGACAGCAGCCATAAACAGTCCAGCTGCAGCTCCTGCTAGCACTTGCAACAAGTCGTGATACCCCAAGTAGACTCTGGAGTACGCTACCAGAAGGGAAGCAGTTGAGTACGCAAATGTTGTGCTGAGTTGACCAAGGCATTGCCAACTGTCCTGGCGGAACTTGTAGCTTTTACGGCAGACTTGCAGGAGCTCCAGGCCCAACAGAAAGAACATGACCTGACAATGGGACGATGGCATGCCAGGCTTGTCACATATGCCCAGTGCTTCACAAGTGCCCACAGGTCGCACTTGGTGTATTGCCTTTTTCAATAAGCGCCCACAAGCTGCAGGGACGTCTGGCAACATCACTCAACTGCAGTAGCTGATTCAAGTGCTGGTCATTGTAGAGCTTCTCGAGAGTTGCTCACCTATGTTGACCAAAGAGCCCAGCAAGAAGAGTCCCTCTGAGATCTCTCTGCACGGTGCCAGCAAAACTTCTGAACCGTCGAAAAGCAGAGACACGCACACAGCTGTGTATGTTGCAACAGTTACCTGCGACTGTAAAACACGACAGTCTGATAGAACAACCCCAAGTATGGAAGCAAGCTGATATGCGCTAATACCTTCCCAACAGTATCTGTCTGGCGATACTTCGCTCCGTCGATGCAAGCAGACCGCAACAAATCACCAACAGAACCTTGCATCACGGTGGGACGGCTGTCAGCGGGCCTGCTGATGATCACAAAGCAACAAATACGTTGACTGGACTCAAAAACTTGATTGCAGAGTCCCACACAATTGCAAAAAGCGTACAGCTGGCAACGCCATCAAAATTACCCCAAGCCAGCCACACGCATGACGAGCGTCATCGTCATGAGGCTTGACAGCTGATACCAGCATGGGCCGAGACTGGCTGAGGCAAGTCTGACCACTGCAAGCTAGCAAGCATGCTAGAACTGATCACTTGCTATACGTCAGCATTAGCTGGAGGCTTACACACTATCTTAATACAGGCTTCTGGGTAGTGGCGTCCTTGGACTGGGGCTGGGTGGTGCAGCCAGCTACTGGTATGTCAAGCGCAACATAGTCAGAGGTAGCCAACTTGTTCAATAGCTGCGCAACAGGTTCCCAATTGGCCCTGTGCTCTGTTGACAGAAGACTGGCGCGCTATACTGCAGATAGTGCTTCAACACCCGAAACTGCTGTGGTTCAGCACCACTGCCTGAAATATGGTAAGCTACCGCGCCAGGTCACAACATCATGTCACCTGATGCTGCCATGCCTATTCTGTCACACACAGCAAACTTCTCAGTTGCTTGCACTTCTGCAGGCCTACCTAGCACAGACAACCTACGTTTCCATCAAAACTTTGTACTGTCGTTTGACAGTGCCAAGAGAAATGCAAAATGGGTGCTGGAGCACATCACAAAAGAGTCCTCATCTGGCAAGGGTAGCAGGTGACATGCGCTTGTCTGTCACAAGCTATGAAGCAGATTGCAATGCTGTCCGCTAATCTGCTGACAGCATGTTTTTCTCTGGCAGAGCTGACGTGCGATTCTTTGAGGATGCTGGGCTTGAGCCGCGTTTTCGCAGCAGGCTAGACGACTACAGAAATTCTGGCTTTGATCGAGGCCATCTGGTAAGCCTGCAAGTCCTTAAATTGTGCTCAGACCCGCGCGTATGCACATAACTGGCAAATTTATCTCAGTGCACAAATGAACATTAACTCCCTGTTGCTGCTCATACCGCATATCAGCATGTCTTGACTGAGATGAGCGCTGATACACAGCTTTTTACCTAAGCACCAACGTGAAGGATCACTGAACGGACTGTCAGAAGATCTGCCATTCCAATGCTTTGAGGGCTGCCTGTGTGCCAGATGCTGTAACATGTACTGCAGCATGTGCAAACGCAATTCGATGCCAGTAATGCATTGACAGGCACCTGCAGCCAACCATAAAGGCAACCAGGTGGGCTTGTCAGAGACCTTCAGCATGAGTAATATCTCACCCCAGGTTGGAAAGGGCTTCAACAGGTGAGCTGCTTCTGCTGCTTGTCTGCAGCCCTCCAATGATGTGAGCTTTCTGTATTGTTATTGCTGCAAAGAAATGTGGCCATGAAAGAGGAAGGAGACAAAATTCTTTGGTGGCTGTATTAAACTCTGTCCTTGTACAAGCTGAAGCCTCTTCATGCAGACCAATGATTGAGCTTATATGCTTCTGTGTGTCAGTAATGCTGCATACATCACAGCGGCAGTTGCAGCTACTGCTGTGTTGCGCACACTGACAGCATGCCAACTTCTGCATTGCACTTCTGTTCTGATGCTGTTTGTGCGCTGCAAGGCAGAGACTACTGGGCAAGGTTTGAGCGTTTTGTGAAGACACTTGCCTGGAGCAGTGACGATGTGTACATTGTGACTGGGCCCTTGTACGTGCCCCAGAGGACGGTCCAGGGCTACGTCATGCACTATCCTATGATAGGTTTGTCTCATAGTCACAAACATCTCTGCAGCTTACATCTCCAAGCATTTCTGTTCCTGTGTGGGGGATTTTTGTTTGAGCGGCAGCGCCACAGGGACTTTCATTGCTTCCAAGCACCATGCTTCCTGTCTGGTCTGCTAGGCACTATCAGCATGCTCTATCCTGTAATGTGTTCCGTGCTTTACGTCACTGCTGATCCAGTCAGCCTGTGCTTGCTGATGCAGTCTGCTTGTTGAAGAGTTGATAAGCATCAGTGGAAAGCCCAATGTTTTGGTGTCATAATGTGACTGAGTGCAGGCAAGCCTCCCTGTTTGGTGGCAGTACCCACCCACTTCTACAAGGTAGTGCTCGCTGAATCTCGATCCAGGCTGCCCTTTGGAGCCCCAAAGGTGTCAGTTGGGGCCTTTGTCATGCCCAACGACCAGATCCAACCTGACATGTCTCTCACAGCCTTCTCAGTGCCTTTGGAAATGCTGGAGAATGTGGCGGGTGCTGTGCTCACCTCACTCACCTCCTGTCCCTGCTTGTTGTACCACGTCTGCCTGTTGTGCTTGCTGCAAGGCATCGGCCTGTTTCCTGGTTTCAGCAAGCGTGAAAATTTTCCTTCTCACAGCGTGCACGACTGTCTTGTTGCAGCATGTAGACCCATGACTGCTTCTTTGCATCACAGCGCGTGTGCATGTGCAAGTGCAACAGCTTGCAATGTGACAGCTGTTGTACAAGCTGCATGCAAGCTGCGAATGCATTCACCATGTTCACTGCCAGGCCTTCCATGTTGGCTGCCTTGCGACAGGCCTCATAGCAACAGAGTTGTTCCAAACAACATGGGCTTCTGTCAACAACAATGCCCAGCACATGTTTGTCCACAGTGTAATGCCTCACGCTGCAGGAATGAAGTTCTTTCCCGGTTATGTCAATGACGCACGGCGCCAGGCGCTGGATGCGGCAGCATTCAGATGGAATCAGACAGGCCAGGAACAGAAGAAGCTCTTGAAATGGGGTGACAGGAGTCAGCTGCAGGGTGGCTTGCTCATGCTGGAAGCACCTATCCCACAAGCAGTTGCTCAGAAAGGCAGGCAGGCCAAGCAGCGTCAGGCTCTGCCCGCTGGTGAGACAGCATCAAGCAGAGGCACTGGAGCAGTTGCTTTAGTGACAGGTACGCCAGTCTGGAACTGCTGTCTGGTACACGCCAAGCATGCTTTGATGCACATAGGCCGGTGCGGCCTTGCAGACACGCATCATCCCAGCTCCAGCTACTGTTGGTCAGTCTGATGGCGGTGAGAGGTGTAAAAGTGGTGCAAGGCAGCTCTTGTTTTGTGTTGGGTATTGTGGGCACACATATGATTGACCACGTGGTGCATAAATCATGAATGGCTGAGCCTTATAAGTATTGAGTTGCTGGGCAGCTAATCTGGTGAAGTTTGATGTGCAGGAGCAGCAAATGACACACTGCATATCTGTGATGCTGTTGAATGCAAGTTGCCAGCTGAGGACTGTTTTGAGAGTAACAAGAACAAGCAGCCCAAAGCTTGAAGCAATTATGTTCCTGTCACAGCCAACTGGCGTTTTACTGAGCGGTTTGCTGATTTATTCTGATGCTAGAGCATTGATGTGCGCTTAACACAAATTCCTTTCAAGCATTTGCAAGCTTTCTGCTGCAGCTCAGCCGCTTGATAGTCCAAACTTAGCTACTGGACTATGCTCTCGTGATGAGGCTAGCTGAAATCAGACCAATGAGCAAACAATGCTTGAACATCAACAGTGAAGATTTCATGAGTCAGTTTGGTTACTTTGTACATGTTCACAGCAGATGAACCGCTTTGCTGTGAAAGGGCCACACGGTCAGTACACATATATACTGTATGCCTTGAGGTCACCCCCTGGACTACCAGCCCCGGCAGTATGTTGTCTGAAGTCCATAGGGCGGGACGCCATTTGATGAATTACGAACACCTCCATAGCATTCGTTGCCACGATTTCTGCAACACAGCATGGCATTAATATCGACAATCATCTCAAGCAAGCACGGGGAAAGCAGAATCAGCTGCTTTATGCAAGCATGTGAAGACCGCAATATACATGACAATTGCAATTACAGAGTCTCTTACAACAAATGCATGCTCACCTCAGCACAAGGTTGGTCCAGCACCACTGCACACAAATGGTGGTCCCATCATGCGTTGCACAGCTTGTGAGGTGGAAATTGCTGATGGAGCAAATGTTGATTTCCTTGTGATTACCTGCTACTACCCAGGGCAAGAGGATACCCATAAGTCCCCCGCCAGGTGTTGGCACCAGAAGCATGATAATGCCCAGTGGTGCAAGGTCTGTGAACTGCTCTGGCTGACATGGGCTGGAAGCCCCCCTGACCATAGCAGCCCTCATATGATGCTCCAGATGTGGCTGGCCTTGCAGTGTATGCTGGCGCGGGGGCTGCTCCGCCTTCTGACCTGGAATGAGCAGGAGTGCAAGCATTTCCCATGGGGCTTGATCCACTTGCCATAGGGCTTGTAACAACCCCCACGAGGCCTGATTGAGTCCTCACGGGGCTTGGCTGGGGCCTCGCAGAGCTAGACTGAATCCCATATGCTGCACGGCTGCTGCACTGACCAGCCAGCAGACATGGGTCCTTGCCAGCATGACCCCTCTGAGCAGAGACAGTGCCCAGGTCAAGTTTGGGTACCCCCCTGGATGACTGCTGCTGCATCACACTGGTTGCATTGGCCAAGCCGGCATAGCTGGGGATGAGGCGGCAGTGGGTCTTCTCACCCTCTGGGTCACAAGCCCTGATTGTGCGCTGCGTGTGGTCAGGGGTGCCTTTCATCTGCTCGGGCCTTGGCTGGCATCCAGTGTAGCCTACAGGCATGACACGATTGCATCGAAATTGTTTGTGTGTGTGTGCTGGCAATCTGAAGCGTGCATGGCGTGACATAGGTCACGTGTGAGCTGCAAGGGAAGCAGGCAGGCTGCCTATAGACATACATGCACGTTGGGAATAGAATTAGCTGGTTCGTGCACATGCTGGACTCTGCCATGCAACAGGCATGAAACAGCTGCTTGCTGTGGTTGGCTCATAGTTGCTGATTTGGTGTTGATGGGCTCTTACACTAAATTGAACTTTGGCGCTATGATTTTCCTTGGCAAGCTGGGTAGCGATGCACAACAGCCAGGTATTGAATTGGCCACAGCCTGCCCAGGTTCACAACATGTCTTGATATGCATGACTGCACTGTCAATCGGGCTGACATTATCACAACTGTCACACACCTGGCACGCCACGTGTCCTGGGTGGCCTTTCACCAACGTGCTGATCCCATTTTGTCTGTGAACACTTGAAGTAGTTGTCTGTCCCTAGAATGATGTGGTCTTTCTGAGCTGCAGGACATCAGAAATGGCATTTGCAGCCGTAGCGCAGCTTCAACAGCCACGCGTCTTGCTGCATGTGTTGAGTCACAAGGGAAGTTTTGGTTGCAAATTATGCAGGCTCCACTTACCCTCTTGAGTGACTTTGCGAGGGGCTGCTGAAAACTGTGCCCCCTGTACAAAAAGGCTGTTTGCACTTGCTGTCTGCCAGTATGCTTGCACTGCGGATGTAGACCTCTGGTATGTGGTCAGAGCCTGAGCACAAAGCATTTTGGTTTATCAGCTGTCAACAGACGCCTTTTCTGCTTTAAGAACCAAGTTGAAAAAGCGCAGCAAGAGGGACAGAGCAGTCAAGACACAGCAGACACTCTCACCGGACCACCATACGCCTTCCCGGCCGGTCTGCAAGACTCGTGGTCAGAACGACCGGGCGGGATGACAAAGGTCGCCCTTGCAGGTTTCCAGCACAGTGAAGAGTTTTCCCCATACTCCGACATCTCAAGACGCCCGGCCGGGCCCGATGCTCTAGCCTGCCCAACAGTGCAAGTCTTTCCCCCTCCGTTTGGGCACTGCCCAGCAACAAATGCTTTGATTGTCGACTGTTGTGGTGACCAGCATCAACAAGCTTTGCAACTCTCGTCTCAAGCGAATTTCGAGTCCCCGCCGCTGACCCCACCTCTTCAGGTTCTTCAGGCTAGGAGGTGAGGAGACTACATGTGGCTAACATGTCTGATACCGTTGCCGCTGGCGATGGTGTAACATTGCCACACATTCCTGCGGGGCTGTACAAAACTGTGGCTCAATATGTGGATGCGGATGACCTGCCCGCGCTGCGTCTCGCCAGTAAGAGCTGGCATGGTGCAGCCACTGCGGCGGGTTGGTAAGGATGGCTGGTTGACCAAGACCCAGCTGCAACGGTTTCCGTCGGCTGCTCACAGATTCTCCGGCTTATCGACCCTCGATGTGACCTTCCTTGCTGCATCCAAGGACGTACAGAATTTTCTCAACAGACTGCAGCCTATCACGGGGCTGCGAAGTCTTGGCATGTATTACACTCTGTCACAGCTACCTGTGGGTCAGCAGTTCGTGTTGCAGCAGAGTCAGTTGACAAGCTTCAGAGCTTCCAGTCTCGAATACAGTGCAGAGGCGTCCATGACACTGTCCTGCATAAAGCTACAATCTTGAAGTCCTTGGTGACCCTTGACTTGGATTTGAGCAACTCGGTCACAGATGCGGCAGTCAGGGGCTTGAGCAACTTGACCAACTTGCAGTCGTTACGCCTGCCTGTGTCAAAGTATGGTGCAAGCGTCACTGGCAGATCTTCATCACTCTCATCCAGCTGACACATCTGTCGCTTGAAGGCTGGCCCCTGCATGACGCTCATGTTGCTATGATGACAGCATTGACAAACTTGCAAAGTATTGGCATGAGCATGTGTCGGTTCTCGTCAAGCCTGTCTTTCATGCCACTGCTGCAATTTCCGCAGTTGACAGCCCTTGACATTGTCAGAAATGAGGAATGGGCGGAGGATGCTATCGTGACCATGTTTGAGTTGTTGAAGCCACACGTCAAGCTAGGCTTATGATATCAGCTTCAGCGTGCAGTCAAGAGCAAATAGACTGGCCCACATCTTAATGATCTGGATAGGGGTCCGTATAGACCATACCCTTTAGATTACACCCTTTTAGACAATACGATGACCAGAAGTTAGTTTTCACCAAAGCATGCAATACTGAGCATGGCCAGATAAGGTCACAATGATGCAGCTATATTTTCACCAAACACCACAAGTTCCTGCTGTGCACAGGCAGGCTGTCAGCTTTGCTTGGGATTAGCTTGACTTGTTACCATGTGAGTTTTTTTTCACTTCAGCTTTTCGATTGGCTCAGGCATTGTATATGCTCCTATCTGTCAAATGCAGTATGCAAAATTAAGCAACATGTAGCTGCACGATGTGCCATTGTGCCGCTCTCATGTAAGGCCTGTATAAAGCCTCGGTAGATTCACCCGAGCCGCATGTGCAGCTGATGTTCTCCTCATAAGTTGGGTCGCTTTCCATTGCAAGTTCACTTTTGGCAGCAGATTCTGCGTTATCATCATAGGACAATTGCACAAGACAACGTGCGTCTTGTTAAGCTTGCAATGGTTGATGGCTTTGCCTTGAACCAGACAGCAGTCAAAGACAGTTGGCAGCATTATCTAGGTGATTTTCTTCATGGACATCTAGGACAGCAGCAGCTTTTTCACAATTTTGACATTGCATCTGTCATAGAAAGGGCTAAGCATCAGCATGCATTTGAGTACTTTGCAGACATTCAGCACAGCAGCTTGGTGTTGTATAGGACAATGCA
>JAABUU010006089.1_pt1 | contig 13102 bp, 15 predicted proteins | sample 5559301 | NCBI WGS metagenome assembly JAABUU01 (sample SAMN10711884, study PRJNA513360) | rock metagenome | isolation source: Antarctica rocks | place: Antarctica: Victoria Land, Richard Nunatak white
GTGATATTGACCGAGGCCGGGGGTGCGGTGGTGGATGGGAATCCGGGGGGTTGGCAACCGGAGGTGGATGGGAGGACGTATTTGGCTGTCCGGGCGGCGCCGAGTGGGCAGAGGGAAATCGTGGAGGAGTTCTGGGGACATGTTGTTGGGAGGTTTGAGTATGAGAGTTGATTTTGGGTGGGGATCGCAATGGGCGTTGGGGCTTGCTAATTCTCTGTATTCGTACTGGAAACCTGGGCGGGAGGGCATCTGCTACAGCACCACGGGCTCGAGAGCTGCAGAGGTGTAATATGGAGCGCGTCATGTACATCTGATAGATAGACTAAAGAAAGCTACTGGATCCGGCCTGTCATCGTCCTTCGCAGGCCCAGAACATAACCAAATGAAAAAACTATCACTTGTCATCCCAATATCAGTCCTCACTTAACCACGCCACACCGGTAACTAATAGTAAGACCTCACACAATCATAATCCCTCTTCTCCGCCACCGTCGGCCTAGACCGGTCAATCGGCGGCTGTCCTCCGACCCGCCGCAGCCGGAACCGCAAGTACGCCCCACCCTTTTTATTCAACATAATCTCCTCCCGCTCGACGCGATACAAACCATCGTAACGGAGCCCCACGGACGGAGAAAGATGGCTGTCGCCCGCACTGGCCCTCAGCACCCGCACCACCTTGCCGTTCTCCCTCGAGCGCTGGAGGGCCTTGGTGGCGTCGGACAGAACGGGCACAGCGGGGTCGGTGTTGTCGTGCGAGCGGCTGCCGGAGTAGAAGAGGCGGTCGCCGAAATCGGCGTCCAGGTCCGTGTACAGGCCGGAGACGATGATGGAGTAGGCGCCGTAGGTCGGCGAGCCGGCGATGCCGCCCATGCGCATGCCGTGCGCGCCGTCGCGGAGGGCGCACATCTGTAGTGGCCACCATTGGCCCACGGTGATGCCGTTGTGGCCGAAGACTTTCGCGCTGATGTGCTGGTGCCGGTCGTCGATCTTGTATGTGATCATTTTGCCGCCCCGGTCGACAAGGATGTCGTGCATGATGCCTTGGGCGCCGTAGATGGGGTGGGCTGGGGGAGGGCGGCGGATGACGGCGGTGGCGGGCTGGGATGAGGAGGGTCTTTGACGTCTGGGGCCCGTCGTGGACGAACTGGGGGTGGGCGTGGCGGCATGGTCGTCGGTGTCGTTGGGTTCGTTGTCATCGTCGTCGTCGTCGTCTCGGACCTCATCATTGTTGCCCCAATTTTCCGCCTCGAACTTCTCATATGCCGCCTCGGCCATGTCAGGAAATGGAGGAGGGAACTGATACTTCGCAGACAGCGCGTTGTCCGGCAAGTCCATGACGAGCTCCAGTGCTGTCTTCAGACCGATCGACTTTTCCAGAGCTGGGGTGAGACCTTGGATGTTGGATAGAGCACGCAGAACTAACGTCAGCTTGGTCTTTTGCTCGTCGTTGAGTGGTTTCGGCTTGCGACCGTCTTTCTTGAGCTGGACGGCATACCGAGCAATCACCTGACGAGTGCAATCACCAAGGTATGCCTTCATGGCGTTTGGGGCTGTGGGTACAGCTAGGGCCACATTGTGGACATCGTTAGGGTCCGATGAGCTGCCAGATGTATTTGTGGGTGGACCATTCGATGTACCGAGGTTTTTGGTCGCAGATGAGGGGATGGTAGCGTCATTGATTTGAGCGGCGACAATTTCATTCATAATTGCGGACTGAGTAGTAGCCGGCTGATTGGACATGGTGGTGTTTTGAATCTGTTTCGTTGTGTGAGCAGAGTACATCAATCGAAATTATACACACCAGCTCACCTCAGTCCAGATCTTCCTAGGTAGAAGGGTAGTGTGGGTGCCGCAATGATAACTATACCAGCTGTGGATTGCAGCGAGTACTTAGTTGAAGACAAAGTATGTTGCCGAAGAACGTAAATGGTCCTCCGATTCAGACAGTATACAAGTGTCGTAGGGTAGCAGATGATTCAGGTTGTATTTTATGAATGCCTCGAAGAGCTGGGCTAGATGAGTCTCACTCCTCGATAGGAGCGGGCGGTACGAACACAGCGATAAGATATCAATGTGCGGATGATAGCGAGCAAGCTGTTGCATGAAGTAGGCGTCGTAGTACTAGGAGCAGATAGTTTGAAGTCCGAATTGATCGTTGCTTCAACGAGCTCGATGAGGCGAGTATCACTTGTCGGCCGAATCCTTCTCGTGGGGACTCATCAAAGACGGCTCACAGTCTGGTGATTGCAACAAAATCCTCTAATGCACATTGAACAGTTTCGAGTCCGGTAGTAGATGGTTAGAGACCGAAGGAAGAGTTCCGGAAGGAGGTGACAAGGTGAGAATGACTCGTCGATCGAGAGCTGTGGTAGAGGACACGGCCTTTAGGCAGTAAATGAAACCAGGAAGCAGCTGAGTAGATTTAATAGACATCCATCAGAGTGCGTGAGAGCGACGACCACGATTGGTAGGTTGGATTGGTCGTAGAGTATTGTTCTCGAGCCAGAGAATCTGATGGACGAGAGGAATAATCACTGACTGTTTGGTTTCTGACCGCTGTTGAGTAGAAGCTGATGATGCCTAATGAGAGGTGAATGTGCCAAGCCTCAGTGAGGGTGTCGTTTGTTTACATGTGATGGAGCTAGTTCCGAGTCCTGTAGCAAGTAGCCCTAGTACAAGGGAAGCGCATGGCTGGTGTAGACATTGACTTGTATTCGAGAAGAAGGGAGGAAGAAGAGGCTCAAGAGATAAGTTGTAGGTGTGAACTGATTCATAGCGTGCTGATAACAAATGACAGTCTCTCAACCCGACATCAAATCCTGAACATCCAACAACTCGAGGGTGCTTAGCTGATAACGAGAATGGCACGATCAAGAGCAAAAGTATAGAATAAAGCTTCAGGAAAGAAACAATGGAGACATGAAAAATAAATCATCTATAATAAGCAGGGCTTTGGAAGGCAGATAATCTCCCTAAGTCGTCAAATGGTTCGCCACAGAACCAGGGTTTATTCTGGAAGCCTCATCACGCAGCTATTTTTAGCAGACGATGCCACTATATCCTGAGAAGGAGAAGAAAAGCCCTTGGATCTCGGTCTCTAAGTTGAAAGGTATGGCGTTGTGATTTCTAGGTCGACCGTCGTAACGAGTGGGGAGAAAAAGGCAGTCACGCAAATTGCCCCTGCAGTTGGCCCCGGAACTTGCCGTCACGTGACGACCGTCTCCAGAGCAGAGCTGAGAAGGCAGGGATTGCTGGAGATTGAGAGTCTTAGCCTTGGGCATCGAAAACTGTCAAGAAGAGTTAACTAGATCCAATTGCTCAGTCTTTGCAGAGTACTCTTTAGGCGCTCAGGGCGATCTGCCAGCTGGCCGCCTATCCTTGGTTGTCAATCAGTCGCTGGAACGAACCGCCGCAGCCACCAAAATCCACGGATTGCTTAGCGTAGGTATACATACGTGCGTTGGGCTTCCAGAACACCAGTCAAATGGAATACCAACTCTAGCTGTCAGCTTACTGGCTCCACAGCCAGTATTGGATGTCACACTTTGGGTGCGGCGAGAGACAAGCATATGTCGAGGCTGAGTTCCAGGCGGGTTTATAGGGCGCCAATCAATGTCACACGCCAACCAACGCAGTAGAAGCCTTGTTGAAACCGGGCGGCCACAAGTCCTCAAACAATCGTAAAACGAAGAGAGATATAGGAAGTCATTCTCCAGGGCCATTGCAGGTCGCTATCGCTGAGACCTTTATAGACCTACCTGATGTTGAGCAGCTTCGAAGGGCTCGAACGGAATTTATCGGCGAATCGCCCACCATGCCAAGAAGAAATTCGAGTAAGGAGATGGCAGACGTCGAAGACTCACGACTACAACAAGCTGGGCCTAGGGAACCGTCAAGAAGATCATCTAGAACCGAGCACGAGCATCCGCGCAGGCAGCATGGAACGCACCGGCATCGTCGGAAAGGTGACGATGAGAAAGAGGACCGTACGATAGTCTATGTCTACAAGAACACTTGGACTTCAGGGAGTTCGCAGCCGAATGTAAGATCGCAGGACCGATTGGATACAAGTACTGCGAGTACAACTCGTCGGAGCCGTTCAACGAGATCCAATCATCAGCGTCCGGAGGGTCGAGGTCTCTTTAGTCGCCGTACTACGTCCCTGGTGGATGTGGTATCCAAACCATTAATGAATATCGTTGAGGGAGGACGCGAGACAAGTAGCAGTTATGAAAGGCTGATGAAGAGGCCTACGACTCGCAAACGTCATTCAGAACTGAGCCGTCATCCAACTGACCAGCCTCGCGTTACGAGGTACGATAGACATTTCACATGAGGAAGCGAGGCACTGACGACATCAGGAGCTCGTCGTTGCATGAAAGATCCTTACCGCCCGCTCGGCCTTCGCTCCAAAGAAGCAGTACAACTGTGCGGCATAAGAGAAGGGCCGTTTCTCAATCACAGGTGGAGGAACCTGCGATTCGCGATAAGGCTGAGAATGTGACCACAGACATCAAACAGAACGGACGAGGTTCGAGGGTTGTCTACTCGCTATTTGGTATTCCCAGCGTGGTGCCTCCAGAGCCGCTGTAAGCATTTGGATTATTGCTATCCTTCTATTACCTACAGAGCTCATCGTTCATTAGGGTTGAGTGTCTTACTTGTCTGTCTGATGATATACCGAGCTCCAAGTCCGCAAAACTTAACTGCGGACATCACATGTGCCATGACTGCCTAAAGAGAATCTTCACGATGTCTGTTACAGACCCTCAACATATGCCACCTAGATGTTGTACACAGGATCACATACCGCTGAAGCATGTGGATCGTTTATTCGATACGAAATTCAAGATGAAGTGGAACAAGAAGTATCAAGAATACACAACCAAGAACCGTATATATTGCCCTGCCAAAGGCTGCGGTGAATGGATAAAGCCATCTCATATACACACTGACCCAAGCACTGGCAGGAAATATGGTAAATGCGGCCGTTGCAAGATCAAGGTGTGCTGTAAGTGCAACGGCAAGTGGCACGCTGGCAAAGAATGTCCCAAGGACGAAGATACGAAGAGGTTCGTGGAAATTGCCAAGAAGGAAGGCTGGCAGCGGTGCTTCAACTGCTCAGCAATGGTAGAGCTCAGGGAAGGCTGTAATCACATGACGTGCCGATGCACCGCTGAATTCTGTATGATCTGTGGGCTGAAGTGGAAAACCTGTAATTGTCCATGGTTCAATTATGAAGCTGTGGAGAATGATCGGCTCAACCACATGAACATCCCACAAGCTAGAAGAGTACAAGAAGATGCTGTCCGCAATCTACCACGTGTGGATATAGCACAACGCCGCGCTCAGGAGTGGTTGGATGAGGCTTTCGCACGACATCTCGTTTTAGGCTGGGACGACACTGGCGATGAAGAGAATTCACACATGGAGGGCGGGCAAGAGGATGTGCTGAATGTCGGCAACGCTGCGGGCCACTTTTTGAACCAAGACTTTGTCCAACGAGCAACCCATCTTCTCGGCAGGAACATCGGACATGTAAATGGCCCAGCCGACCATCTCGGTGCGGAGCAACGTCGCCATGTGGGGACAAGAGACGCAGATCCCGGACGTGGGCAAAGGCTTCACATCCATCTACCAGTCCGTGTGGGGCAAGGTGCGGCAGAACGGCTCGTACCTAGAAGAACACCCACAGACTATTCGAGCGAAGCTGCACGCCACCGACCACAGAATGGCGGCCAACCCCATGTCGCAATGGCCGGACTCACTGCGAGCACGCATGCAGGGAGAATAAATACGTGGCTGCATCATGTTGAGGATGAAGCCATTGACACGAGACGCATCATACCTGCTCGATGATCAGAAGCTACGATTTACGAACGTCTTCTTATATATTCATTTTACTTGACATCTTCGCTACTTTAATCGTCGTTTTCGGGTCTTCTGGAAAGTGTCTGCTATGTTTGAATCTTCTTTCTTACACATGTCAACCAAGCGCAATTTGGATTCTATCCCTTCAACTACAGCGAGGCCAACCAAGAGACGTCGTTTTGTGTTACCTGTTCAGCTTGCACAGTCAGCCCTGAGCCTGTACTCGTCATAAGTGATCACAATCTTACTAGTGAGGTTTTCTGAGTTGAGCTGAATCTGGGGTGCTTCAGACCCCGGACACCACCGTCACTTATACCTCACAGAAATTTCGGGGCACTCCTCAAGATGCTGTCTGCGGATCCCTCTACACCCAAGAACAAAGGCAGTACTTCCCAGCCCGACCACCTCCAAGTCACCTGCCGCCAAGAAGACATTGAAGTTCCCCACACATATGCAGGATGCTCTCAAGAATTACAACATCTTCGACAAGATCAAGTTTAATTCTACGAGTTTTTACTCTGATCTAAACCGAATTCATTGAAGCGAAGATGAGGTCCTCCGTTTGTTCTCCAATATTTCGTGCCATCTTTGTACTACTAGGTACTTATCACTGTCTTTACTTCATAGCAGAGTCCAAATCTATACCAAGCCCTATGCCAGGATATTTCCCGAATCCCGTATGACGAGTTCTACCAGAACACCCTATGGCAAGCTCTCGCCAGGCGAAGGACACCGAATAACAATCAGCAGACGATGTCTTCATGGAGTCCCCCCGGGGTCCAAACCCCTCCTCATCCTCCCCTCCAAGATTCTGATGCTTTTCCCAAGCGCATTCACCAGCACCAAAACCCCACCCCACTACCTCCTCCGGCGCAACTGCGGCCGAGCCCGACCACGCGTCCGAGTCCCGAACCTGGCCATCGCATCCGCATGGCGGGCTTCTTCGCCGTCGATTTGTAGCTATGAACCAAGTTAGCTTCAGCCCAACTGTCAATTCGACGATGAAAAATGATGGAGTGCATACGGCGGAATCCCCCCACTGCACTCCGTCATCACCGTCGCGATCCGGTCCGTCGTCATCAGAGTGCGACGACAACGACCAGAACGATGACAACGGAGACAGAGCCATCGGCATGAGATCCCAGGTGTCTGGAAACGTCGGATCGATACCATCGATTGTGGTATGCTGTTTCCATTTATCAGCTCCCTGGGTTGCTCCATAATGGGAGGATTGCATTTGGGGGGTTGGGGGAGGACCTCGCAATTCCCCCACTCGATGTCCAAAGCGCAATCGTAGTCATGACTCGATATTGGAGTCAAGTCGTTGTCGGCGACCAGCTCGGTGAATTTGCTTGCTCTGGGGCCCTCCGCCCCGGAGGTGGAGTCCCAGGTGTGAGTGGAGGGCTCCATTGTTCTGGCGTTGTTGGAGGGAATGTTTTTGGGGGTGTGTGTTGGTGAGGAAGAGAGTATGAAATGGTTGGTTCTGGAAATAGCTGTTGTGGTGTTGATCGTTTGAGAGTGTTAAAAAAGTGAATTCGATATCGTGATGGTTGGAAAAGAGGATGTTTTGAGGTGTTCGTGTTGGTGAGGAAGAGGGTATGATGCGGTTGGTTCTGGCAATAGCTTTTGTGGTGTTGACTGTGGGAGTGTCTGAGTGTATTGAGAAGGTGTGATCGAGGAAGTGATGGTTGGGAAGGAGCCAGGCATATATGCTACTGGAGGCCTTCATGGGCCTAGACTCGAACGGGGTGCCTCTGAAGTTGGAAATTCACAGGGTGTAAGAGCGATCGCAACGAGGTACGTCGTGATTATCGGCAACACTCCTTTGGGGGTGGTAGGGTAGCAACGGCGTGGCTGAAAAGAAGTCGGGATAGACTCGTTTGTAATATCCACAGTACCACGGAGATTCAATATGTTTATTTGGGTATGGTTCATATAGTTATCGGTAATTATGGTGGTCCAAAATGCTCCCCAGGCGCCAAGCGTTTGTAGGGACATGCTTGCAAGTCGCAGCCCTACTCGCCAAGCATCAACAATGCTCCTACTGTAGAAGGAATAATTGATGAGACGAACCTGCTTGTAGACCTCTGTTCCCCACCATCGGAACCCGTCCATCCAGCCTGGGTAGATGAAGCCGAAGAAGACGACCACTAACGCAAATGCTAAGCCCGAATCGAGTGCCGCGGACATGGTCATGGTGTATTTTCCCCACCATGCTGAAGCGCGACGCCGAATGAGATAGTTGAAGATGAAGCATACCAGAGCCCATACGGAGAAATTAAGGCCGGTCTGGATCGGAGTGACTGTCAGCAGACTCATTCTATACAACGTAAGGACAAGTGACGAGCCATACCGCTGGAGGGATCCAACTCAAGCTTCCGAAGAGCACTGGCAAGTTAACCTTCCGCCAGAGGTTCTTCTTTGTTCTCCTACCCATAAGCCATACGCCGATCGGTGCAATGGCTCCAACCAGGAACGCCCAGATAAGTGGTGTGTAAAGCGCTCCCGGTCCGAAGAGCCTCTGCGGGCCCACAACGCCCCACAGAATGCTGCCATTGAAGTGAACTTTTGCGATGGGACAAGTGAAGCGGTTGATGGCTTGCGGCGTGCAGATATTAGGAATGTATGCAAACATCCAGTTCAGCACACCTATCTGCGTGAAGCTTGATACGAGGGTGGCGACCATCTGGACCGAAAAGAGGATTCGGGGCGGAATCTTCATGTAATGGCCTAGTTTCAGGTCGGAAGAGAACTTGATCCCTTGCGCGGAGCTGATGTAGCAATATGTTACGAATACCATGTTCGCTACTGGGCGCCCTGGAAAAATGACACCACAGATGAGTTGGCAGATGAGATAGAGGCTACTGTGTTGGTTCGTGATTGCCATGACGATGCCGACGGGGATGAACAGGACCGTTGTTATGGCTAAAGCCAGGAGAAGTCCGTACCATGGTAGATGGACAGCATAGCTACTCTTTTAGTACGAACTCGAGACGAAAGAAAGAAGAGAACTTACTATTCAACGACGAAAATTCCGATAGCGAGCATTGCGATGAAGGTCAAAAGATACCAGGTCATAGGCACGTCTTCGTACCTTCTCATCAGTCGGCTATGGACATCCTCACCACCCATCGAGTCGTCAATACCTGTCTCAGAGTTATGTCTCATTCTACTTTTTCTGTTCCTCGGAGTCTCCACTGATGGGGGGGCGCCAACAACAGAAGCGACTGGAGTGTAGTCCGTTATGGTACTATCTCTGTTTTCTTTCAATGACTTTTTCGACTGCTTCCAGATATCTCTTCCATGCCAACATGCTGTGTGAGTAACAAGGGCAGAAAGACCAGCGAACTGCACAGCGTATTAGCTGCTGCCCACCACGGCGTGAGTAACGGAGAGCCAATATAAGCGATCTGGGCCCAGTCAAAAGTCATGGGGAAGAGTCCAAGTCCGGAGGCAACACCAAACTAGTTGTGACTCAGTATCACATAGCAAGTGTCCTTGTGATGGTAAGGGTGCTTACAAGATTGGCGACAACGACGTTCTTTGGTGCAAACCATGTAATGACGCTGAAATAACTCAGAGCTGGCATAAGGAGGCCAGGCAGAAAGTACCAAGCAAAAGAACCCAACCAAACATAGAGAAAGAAATTCCACCTCGATACTTTCCAGCCATTGGCGGTCTTGTTCTCCGATTTGTGCATCGTCGTAAACATCGCAGTTGACATGAGAGTGCCAGGCCAGATCATGCTTGGCGGACGGACAAGATATCGTCTTGTCAGACCAGCAAAAGCATAGCCAAGGATTTGGGTTGAGATTGTGAGTAATATTTGGTACAAGATACTAGTCTCTTGATGATAGAACTTTGCTTGCTCGACGATAACCTAAATACCAGTCAAGACCAGTTCTCCAAGATTTTCGCCCAGTGTTCATACGTCTGTGGCAAATGCAAAGCCAAATGATACATTGGTGCTGATGTAGACACAAGCATGCTCTTTCTCATTCCAAGTTCCTTGAGCGAGCCAGATCCTGAACCGGCCTATCTGGGAGGGGGACTTGAAATCCGCACCCGAAGTTGGAAGCCGATGTACCAGGGCACCTTCTTCAAATGCTTCTGCTGGATCGTCATCACGCTTTAAGAGTCTATCCCATAGTCTGCCAAGTGGATGTACGAGGACCAGAGCGATGACTGGGGTAATAGCGACACTAGGGTATCGAAGGGAGAAGAAGAGGTTCGTAGCAGAACCAAGGAGTGCGAATAGAAGTGACAAGGTCCACATACGCGGAGCTTAAAAGGTTTATCAGCACCAATCCCCGGCATTTCAAGCTTGGTCACATACTGCTGGTTGACAATACCGTGTTGTCAGTGGCGGATACTGACGCACGTACCTGAGGATAGCTATAAAGTAGACAGACCTAGTCAGTCTCATTCGTTGAAGTCAAGACATACAGGCTAAAAATCTAACTCGAAATTGTAAGGTACTCATATCAATCGATCAGTATAGCTTCTGTGATCTCTACAAAGGCAGGAATTGACCATTTGGAAGATGGGTGACAACATATGACCATCCGAATTGTGGTCCCGATCAAGGTTGAAGAGATGACTAGGAGGAATTTGACTAACGGCGAGTTATCTGCAGGATGCTCCACACTCCACCCGTCTCCATCACTGTCCGTGTGTGCTCCGACGTCCTCTTCACCCTCCCCCGGCGCTGACCCGACGCTATTGGTATCAGGGATAATATTCTCGAAGAGCTTTCCCTCAACCCCAGCAGGAACCGTAGGTGTCGCCGACAGGGTAGCGTCGACACCAAGCTCGCTCTGACGACGCCGGGTTCTCCGAGTCGCAGTACTTCCATTGCCGGAATTTTTAACATGTCTCGAGCGCGAGCTATCATTGCTGAACGCCTGGCGCAATTTTCTCCCTTTGCCTTTCCGACTGTCCCTTCTCCGTATATCATTGAAGTCCTCCTCGTCGATCTCTGAACCATCGGTGCTGAAACTCAGGTCATGCACCGGGAGCGCACCGTAAGAGCCAGTGCCCTGCGCCGGCGATGACCGCAAGAGCAAAGGCGTTCTCGACATGAAGGATACAAATCGCTGGAATAGTTCAATTGGGGTCCCAGTTCGCGGCAGGAAATCATGACTCTCATTGCTGCTGGCGTAGTGTCTCCGAAGCAGCGAGGTATCGGATTCGGGATTGATGTCTTCGTCGAGTTCATGCGCGTTGCTGTCAAGCTCTTGATGTCTTGTTACTAACTCATAACTCTCTAGTATGTTGCGTCCATTGCGCAACGCCCTATCGCCGTTGGAAGTGGTCATGTGTGGACAAGACTTGTGAAACAGGACGCTACGATGTTATAGTTCGTTGGTAGCCCGACGCCCAAGTATCCAGCCACTTCAAGACAGATACCTACAGTAACACTTCGTACATCTCCAGGATTTTACTGAGAAGTTCCATTGAGGTTGAATACTGTGTGATGGCTGATTTTCCGTATACGTATCTGTTTGCGAGTGGCGTTGCGCAAGGATCTATGTAGTAGGCAGCTCTCCTACGGCGAGTGTCCATAGTAAGAGAATCTGTATGCAATCGCAAACTGGAATTGCCTAGTGGCGATACTATGAGGCCTTAAATCCATGTTGTTGCTAGGTATCCTCGAGGTCCATACGTGAAGTCTAGTGTCTTGTGAGGGAGGAAGGCTGATCTTATCGATAAGACATCCCGTCAGCCCTACACTTCTCGCTAAGATGACTTGCAGGGCTCATCATCATCACTTGGTGATGGGAAGTTAGACGTGTCAATTCACTCAACTCGCAAATTCAGTGTATAAATACGTGTGACGAACGCGCTGATATGTCTGATCATGCTGTTGCTATCAACTCCACCCAACCTTGCCTACGTCAACAATCCCAGTCCCAATCTACACCGACGCGATGGCGGACGCAACCAATCAATCAGAACCGGACTTCAAGCTCAAACCGTGCATTACGGAGATATTGCGTACCAATTATTGCCAAGCAGGTCTGACTATGTTGGTGGATAAGGTGGTACTGGTCACCATGACCAAGACTGAATTCAATCGAGCGTACCGGCTTTACCTCAGCGACGGGGAGAAGAGTATCCAAGGTATGCCATGTTACTGGCGTCAATTGGCAATTGAACACGTAATAGCTAATCCAAGCATCTGCTAGCTGTCCTGGTACCTGATATGCACCGTTTCGTCTCCACAGGTGAAATACGAGAGGGATCATACGTCAAGCTCGATGACTACAAGTTGGCGTTTGGGAAAAGATTGGTTGGGGCCGGTCATGTTGCGTAGGCATTACCTTCTGGACGTATAGATTGAATGCTGAACAGTGTCCGAACCAGGTATCTAGCAATCTCTGATGTTCAAACCGTTGGACTTCGTTACAAATACGCGCAGGACTGGACGTTCGGAAACCACGGTCTGCTCACTGAAATCCCAGAAGAGAAACAGCCGCCACCAAGACCATGCGGGATCCACAGCACATCTCCGACTATCGATGGTAGTTATGCCGTGTTCAAGGACCCAGCCGCCGACGACAGCCTCCTGGGCTTCGTAACGAAGTTCGACGCAGAGGGTGATGATCAAGGCACCAGTGTATATGCAGAGGCATCTGCTGCACCAGTCAAACCCTCGAACAAGCGCAAACGCAAGGCACCGACTAGTCCACTTGGCGATATCAGTCCCAACCAAATGTCCGCACCGGAGAAACGCCGTGGTGGGAACAAGCCTATGGCAGATAGGGACACTGTCCAGAATGGCCTTGCTTTACAGAAGAAATCCAAACCCGACAGTCTTCCCAAGAGCATGGAGTTTTACAATAAGAACGTCAGCGCTCACCGGAAACGGTGTCACGAGCCTGCCGTAGCTCACGGTCCTTTGTGCTACTGCGCAGTCTGCCATCCGAGAGGCACCTCTCGCGCAGTCACAGCCAAGGAGCCCCAACCCCAACCCCAACCCCAACCCACCACCCTCCTCTCGCAACAAGCCCTCCTAGCCCTCGAAACCGGCCACCCCCTCAAACGCCTCCGCACCCCCCTCAACATCCAGCCCCTCTCCTCCGTCTCCGGCTCCCGCTCTCGCCGCAACCGCAGCGGCGACTACCTCGCCGTCGTCAGCTGGGTCGACAACAAAACAATCAAACGCCCCACTATGAAGCTAAAACGCGACCTGCGCATCGTCGACCCCAGCAGCGACAAAGCCGTCCTC
>JAABUU010006090.1_pt1 | contig 13099 bp, 11 predicted proteins | sample 5559301 | NCBI WGS metagenome assembly JAABUU01 (sample SAMN10711884, study PRJNA513360) | rock metagenome | isolation source: Antarctica rocks | place: Antarctica: Victoria Land, Richard Nunatak white
CGGGGGCAAAGCCGAGGGCACACGGGCAGAACGGCAGCGCAGCAGGCTTGCTTTTTCGGTCAAATATCGGCTATCATAGCGGCATTAGGGGCTGTGTTTCGCAACGCGCGGCCCGATAATTGCCTGATCATTGATAGTATAGCAGATGCGCGGTGCAGGGGCGGCAGCATAAACGCACCCCTGCTGCGGCAAAAAATGGAGACAGCAAGCATGGATTCGCTACGCATAGTCATTGCCGACGACGAGCCGATTATTCGGCTGGACCTGCGCAAGACCCTGGAAAACATGGGCCATCAGGTGGTGGCCGAGGCCGGGGACGGCGCCAAAGCCGTGGAACTCGCGCGGGAACTCAAGCCGGACATCGTTATTTTGGATATTAAGATGCCCGAAATGGACGGCATAGACGCGGCTAAAGTGGTCACCACAGAAGGCATCGCCCCCATTCTGCTGCTGACAGCCTACTCGCAGAAAGACCTGGTAGACCGGGCCAAAGACGCAGGCGTGTTCGCGTATTTGGTCAAGCCGTTCAAGGAAGCCGACCTGCTGCCCGCAATGGAAATCGCCATTTCGCGCTACGAAGAGTTTGTGGAGCTGGAAAACGAAGTGTCCGACCTGGAAAACAAGCTGGACACGCGCAAGTCGGTAGACCGGGCCAAAGGCATCTTGATGGATCAGTACGGCCTGAAAGAGCAGGAGGCGTTCCGCCGCATTCAGGTGCAAAGCATGAACACGCGCAAATCCATGCGCGAGATTGCTGAAGCGATTATTATTGCGCACAGCGTCTGACAGAGGGCGTATCGTGCCCGAACCGCCCTCCGCGCCTGCAAAGAAGCAAAGCCGCCGCCCGACTGCCCCAGTTGTCCTGCGGCTTTTTGCGTTGGCATTGGGGCTGTATGTCTTGGTGCTGGCGGTGCTGTACACTCAGCAGCGCGCGCTTGTGTTTAACGCGGGGCACTCGCGGCGGGAAACGGCGCAGGCGAATGAAGCCCGCACCGCCCTGCCCGCCGGTGCGGATAGATTGGCTTTGCGCACAAAGCAGGGCGACCGGGTGGCGGCGTATTACGGGCGCGCTTTGCAGGCTGATGGGCGGCCCGACCCCAGCTACGCGCGCCGCCCCACTCTGCTGTTTTTTTACGGCAAGGGCGGCAGCCTGGCGTGGGAGCGGCCCCTGCTGGCGTCCATGCGGCGGCTGGATGCCAATGTCCTGATGCCGGACTATGTAGGCTTTGGCCTGAGCAGCGGCGAGGCTTCCGAGGCGAACTGCTACGCCACAGCGGATGTTTGCTACCGTTACCTGCGCGGCAGGCGGGATGTCAACCAAAAGCGCATTTTCGTGGCGGGCTATTCGCTCGGCTCAGGCGTCGCCGTAGACCTCACTTCGCGCATGTTATCTGCGCATCAGCCTGTCGCGGGGCTGGCCTTGTTCGCGGCCTACACCAGCCTGGCCGACGAGGCGCACCAGGAATATCCGGTGTTTCCCACGGCTTTGCTGCGGGGGCTTTTGCGCTTTCCGTTCGCGAGCGAGCAGAAGATGCCGCGCGTTTCGTGCCCTGTCTTGCTGGTGCATAGCCGGGATGACAGGCTGATCCCATTTCGCATGGCGGACGCATTGGCCGCTGCCTCGGCGGGCAAAGTGACGCGGCTGAACATCAGCCATGCCGACCACGGCTTTTATTTCACCGCAGCGGGCGATGTTATTTATCCTGCCCTAGCCCGCTTTATGGAAAGCACGACCTCCCAATAAACCTAAACCACCCAAATAAAACCTAAACCATGAAACCCAAACGGCGTCTCCTTCCTACTAAAGTCGGCTTTGCACGGCGCAGCCTGTTTTCTAAGCGGCAGGCCGAAACAGCGCGGCATGACGACCTGCATATCCACAAGCTCAAAGCGGCGCTTGCCGCACGCTCGCGGGATGTCCAGACGCTGCGGGCGCGCATCAGCGAAATGGAAATCGCGCACGATGAGCGCAATGCCGAAGGCGAAGCCCTGCGCCGGATTGGCGAGGCGATGGGGTCGCTGTTTGACCTGGAGGAGATGCTTCAGGCGGTGGCGGGCGTGGCCATGCAGGTCACAGGAACCGACTCGTCGCAAGTGTATTTGTTCAACGATGCCAAAGATACGCTGGTGCTGCGAGCCGTGGATGCCGGCTCAGAGCAAGAACTAGTCGGCAAAGTGCGCCTGAAGGTGGGCGAGGGTCTGGCCGGGTGGGTCGCGCAGCACAAAGAAGCGGTCGCTGTGGAGCGGGATGCCTACCACGACAAACGCTTCAAGCTGGTGCCCGGCTTGCAGGAAGACAAGTACGAAAGCATGCTCAGCGCGCCCCTAATCTACCACACAGAGATTATCGGGGTTATCAACGTGCGCACGATCAAGCCGCATGTGTATACGCAGACACAGGTGCGGTTTTTGCAGAGTATCGCTTCGCAGGTGTCCGGGGCGGTGCAGAACTCGCGGGCATACCGCAAGATGGAGCGGCGGGCATCGCAGTTGTCTACATTGTCCGAGGTCAGCAAGACAATCACCAGTGATTTGTACCTGGAAGAGATACTGCAATTGATTGTCGCGGCGACGGCCAAAAGCATGTCATTCAAGATTTGCACGCTGATGCTGCTCGACGAAGACAAACAAGAACTGGTGATCAAAGCCACGCAAAGCGCCAGCCGCGAGTATCTTAAAAAGCCGAACATCAAAGTGGGGGAAAGCATCGCGGGCCGCGCGCTGTCCGAAAACCGCACCATGACCGTGTACGATCTGAAGCGCTCCGCCGAGTACGCCCTGCCGGACTTTGCGCGCAAGGAGGGGCTGGCGTCAATGGCGTCGGTGCCTTTGGTGGTGAAAAATAAGAAAATCGGCGTGCTGAACTGCTACACGGACAAGCCGCACCATTTCTCTGACGAAGAGATTTCTGTCCTCTCCGCCCTGGGCAGCCATGCGGCGATTGCGATTGAGCACGGCAAGCTGATGGTCAAATCGGCACTCATTCAGGAGATGCACCACCGTGTCAAGAACAACTTGCAGCAGGTCGCGTCATTGCTGCGTTTGCAGCTGCATTATGCGGGCGAGCGCAGCGTGGAGCAGGTGCTGACTGAAAGCCTTAACCGGATACTGGCAATCGCTTCGGTGCATGAGCTTTTGTCGCGGGAAGACCTGGACATGGTGAGTGTCAAGAAGGTTGCCGAAAGCATTGTCGCCGCCACGCAGCAAAGCGTCATCGCGCCCGGCAAGCATATCCGCATGGCGATTGAAGGGCCGGATATTCTGCTGCCGTCTTCGCAGGCCACCGCTGTCGCCCTGGTGCTGAACGAACTGACGCAAAATGCCGTGGAGCACGGCTTTGGGGAAGGGTCGGATGAAGGGCAGATTGCGATTGCCCTTGCGGAAGACGCGCACCAAGTCAGCTTGCGGGTCACCAACGACGGCACGCCGCTGCCTGCAAGCTTTGACATCAAGCGCACCAACTCACTGGGCCTGCAAATCGTCGAATCGCTGGTGCGGGGCGACTTGCAGGGCCGCTTCACACTGGCAAACGAGTCGGATACGACTGTCGCCATGGTCGTGTTTGGGAAGTAAAAGAGGCCCCCCCGCCCCAATTCTGGGGAGCCGGAAGGAAGTCTGAGCAGAGCAAGTAGCCATGTGGTGAGTGCTTTCTTTCTGTATTGCTCCCCATTATTGCCCCTACTCGCCGGGCCTCGGCAGCGGGGAACAGGGCGGGGGGGCCTCTTTCTGCACACTCTACGCAGACAAGTCCATGTTGCTGCCAAGTGTGGGCAGCGAGGCAAGCAGCTTGATGTCCATCACCGGGTCGTTCATCACGACATCCGACGCGGCGGACGCGGTGCTGGTTGCAGCCGCCGAGGGGGACACGCCTGCGCCGAACAATCCCGGCTAGCCACTGATAGAAGTGATGGAACCGGTGGCAGCCATAGCCGTTGCTCCTTCTTAGGCTTTAATATCTACGTTCTGACCCACTTTGGTGAGGCTTGCCAAGAGCTGATTGGCGGTCAGGGCCTGATTGCTCACCGCGCCGATGAGGGCGGCGGTCTGCGGGTCGCCGCCCTGCAAGCCGGCCAGAATGGCGCTTTTTGTGTTCTGCGAGGCGACGGCAACGCCTACAACGGGGCTGGTGGCGGCGGCCTGGCTGACGGTATCAACAAGGGACATGACAAGTTCTCCTGTTTGCATTATGGCATGTGCGCGTCTGCTCGTTACCCGAAAATCTACCGGCTTTATCCTGGTTCGCTTGTTTGGAATTGCTGCTTCTGGATTGATGCCGCGCTGACAGCGTTGCCTTTGTACTGCTCAGGCAGAGCAAGCGCGTGCCAAGCCTAAACCAACGACGGAACAAAATCTACCGTCGTTGGCACACGCTTTATCCGCAGCAGCAACTCACAAGCAATGCTGGAGCGACACGGCAAACTGTCCAAAGACCCAGCCATAGAGGGCGCTTTCAAGTGAACAGATTTGTTGACTTTCGGGCCGCGAACATGCTACACTCACAAACAGAAGCCCGCGCTCACTTTGGTGAACCGGGTTGTTTTTTTCGCCTTATCTAAAGTAAAAGTGGGAGCGGGGAAGTTTGTTATGCTGCTTGGAACCCAGCGCATTGACGCGCACGGGCATTTGGAGATTGGGGGCTGCGACACCGTAGCCCTCGCAGAAGAGTTCGGCACGCCGCTGTATGTCATGGATGAAGCCTTGATTCGGGACAACTGCCGCTCTTACAAGGCGGCCTTTGACGCGCTGTACCCTAAGAACGAGATTTCGTTTGCGACCAAAGCGTACCTCAACATGGCGATTTGCAAGCTGATGGCGCAGGAAGGCTATGGCCTGGATGTCGCTTCGGCGGGCGAATTGTACACGGCTCTGCTGGCAGACTTCCCCATGGAGCATGTGCTGCTGCACGGCAACAACAAGTCCGAAGAAGAATTGCAGATGGCCCTGGACGAAGAAGTGGGCCGCGTGGTGGTGGACAATGTGCGCGAGCTGCGCATGCTCAAAGACTTGGCCCAGGCGCAGGGCTGCACGCAGCGCATCTTTTTGCGGGTCACGCCGGGCATTGACCCGCGCACCCATAAGCGCATCCGCACGGGCCAGGAAGACACCAAGTTCGGGCTGAGCATCGCAAGCGGCGCGGCATTGGAGGCGGTCAAGGAAGCTTTGGCCTATGCGCCGCACATCCAGATTACCGGCATCCACTGCCATATCGGGTCACAACTGCTGGACGGCAGCACGCATGAGCAGGCAATAGAAATTATGGTGCGCTTTCTGCGGACAATTGCCGACGCGACAGGCTGGATGCCGGAAGATTTAGATATTGGCGGCGGCCTGGGCATTCGCTATCTGGAAGGGCAGACCCCGCCCACGCACGCCGAGTTTGCCCAGACGCTGATTGGCGCGCTGAACGCAGCGCTCGCCAAGTACAATGTCCCACCGCCGACGCTCTGGCAGGAGCCGGGCCGCTCGCTGGTCGGCGAGGCGGGCACGACATTGTACACAGTCGGCGTGATCAAGCAGGTGCCCATTCCCGACGCGCCGGGCACGAAGACATACGTCGCAATTGACGGCGGCATGTCCGACAACCCGCGCCCCCAGCTTTATGATGCGGTCTACGAAGTGGTGCTTGCCAACAAAATGGAAGAGCCAAAGACGCAGACGGTCACAGTGGCCGGCAAGCACTGCGAAACGGATATACTCGTGCAAGCCACGCAGATGGGGGACGCGCAGCCTGGCGACATTCTCGCGGTGCAAAGCACGGGCGCGTACAACGCTGTCATGGCGTCCAACTACAATCGGTTTACCCGGCCCGCCTGCGTGTTTGTGCAGGACGGACAAGCCGACCTTGTCTCCCGGCGCGAGACACTGGACGATGTCGTGCGTTTGGATATCGTGCCGGAGCGGCTGCTTTCTCCCGCAGAAACACAACCCATTCATGCCTGATGCGTGGGATTATTCCCAGCCCCGACAAAGCCCCGCGTCCAATCTGACGCAGCTTCCCCTTATCACAACGCTGCTGTGCGCGGCGTGCGTACTTGTCACCCTGGCCTCGTGGACAAGCGCGATGCTCTCCAATCCTGTGTGGACAAAGATTGGGCGGGTCGGCGACATAGACCCAAGCGATCTTTGGAGCGGGCACTGGTGGGGATTGATTACACCGTTCTTTCCTCACGGCAATATCCCGCATATTGTGTTCAATATGCTGTGGCTGTTCGGGATGGGGCGATTGATGGAAGCGCGCCTCAACCCCATTGTGTATGTGCTGTTCCTGGCGGCAGCGGCGGCGGTAGGCACGGCCTCTGAACTGCTGGTGTCGAGTTCCACAGGGATTGGGGCATCGGGCGTGGTGTATGCGATGTTTGGCCTGATGTACGCCGGGCGGGGCCGCTACCCCGAATGGACAAGCATCGCGACAGGAAACAACCTGCGCATCTTTATCTTGTGGGCCTTGTTCTGCATGGCGACCACGGCCCTGCACGTGCTCAACATCGCCAACGGCGCGCATATCGGCGGTTTTGTGTTCGGGTTGTCCATGGGCTGGCTGCTGGCCGCGCCGCGCCGTCAGCCAATTTGGGCGTTGGCACTGGCCGGGCTGCTCTCGGTGAACATACTCGCGCTGACCTGGCAGCCCTGGTCTGCGGATTGGACATGGTGGAAGGCCAGCCGCGAATACCATCGCGCGCACTACCAAAACTCAGTCTACTGGTACAAACGCACGCTCGCGCAGGGCAGCGACCCGCACAACGCAGGGTACAACTTAGGCCTTGCCTGGGAAGGCGTCGCCCGCGATGCCCTCAAGCACAACAACCCGGACAAAGCGAAGCAGGCACGCGCGCAGGCCGAGCAAGCTTTTACCAATGCCGGGCCGGACACCGACGATAATCCATAACCTCCAACACGCAACACGCTTTCCGCTATGACAACAACAGCCAAGAAACGACTGCTTTCCGGCATGCAGCCCACGGGCGGCGGACGCCTTCATCTGGGCAACCTGGAAGGCGCACTGCGTCCCTGGATCGCGCGGCAGGACGAATACGAGATGTTCTGCTTTATCGCCGACTGGCATGCGCTCACCACCGTTGCCGAAAAGAAACAGGACATTGCCCAGGCATCGCGCCAAACGGCGATTGACTTTCTGGCCGCAGGCCTAGACCCGGCCAAGTGCGCCATCTTCCGCCAGTCCGACGTGAAAGAGCATGCCGAGCTGCATCTGCTGCTGTCTATGGTGACGCCGGTCGGCTGGCTGGAGCGCGTGCCGACCTACAAGGTCAAGCGCGAACTGGTGAGCGAGAACGATACGCAGGTATCCTATGGCTTGCTCGGCTATCCCGTGCTGCAAACAGCCGATATTATCATCTATCGCGCGCAGGCCGTCCCGGTTGGGCGAGACCAGGAGGCGCATATTGAACTCAGCCGCGAGATTGCGCGCCGCTTCAACCGCATTGTCGGCGAGGACGTGTTCCCCATCACTGATGCTGTCATCAACAACTTCAGCGGCGAGCTGCCCGGCATAGACGGGCGCAAGATGAGCAAGTCTTACGACAACGCCGTGTATTTATCCGACACGCCGAAGAAGACGCAGCAACTAATCAACAAAGCGTTCACCACGCCCACTAAAATCCACATCACTGATCCGGGCATTCCTGAAGGCTGCGTCGCGTGCCAGTGGCGGCGCGTCTTTGATCCAGGCGGCTACCAGACGCAGTGGGACGAATGCCGTGCAGGCCAGCGCGGGTGCGGGCAATCCAAGAAAGAGCTGGCGGAGATTGTGAATGCCAACTTGGCTCCTCTGCGCGCCCGCAGGGCGGAACTGGAAGCAGATTTGGGGTATGTGGATACTGTCTTGAAGCAAGGGGCAGAGCGCGCGCGCGAAGCGGCCTCGGAAACAATGGCAATTGTGCGGCGCGCGCTTCAATTAACGTAAAGCCGGGTACACTGTGTGCGTCTTGCGCCTATATCTTCTATCGCAGACATCTTCTCACAAGGAATGAGCTTTCCGGCTCTGCCGGACGCGCCGCCTGTCCTGCGTTACGACAGGCTATCGTATGGAACCTCCTAGTAACGCCCTTTCAGGGCACCCCTTTGTCATGCTGTCGCTCGCCCTGCTGCTTGTGGCAACCAACAGCTTCTTTGTGGCGGCTGAGTTCGCGCTTGTGCGTGTGCGCCAGACCCGCATTTTGGAGCTTGCCGAGGGCGGCAGCCGCCCTGCGCAGTCTGTGCAGGCTCTTCTTTCCCGACTAGACACTTATCTTTCCGCAACCCAGCTCGGCGTAACGCTGGCTTCGCTGGCACTCGGCTATATTGGCGAGCCTGCCATGAGCGCCGTGCTGTCGCAGGGCCTGCACGCCCTGGGTGTTGATGTGACAGGGCGCTATGTCGCGGGCATCTCCGTGGCCGTGGGCTTTGTTCTCATTACCAGCCTGCATATTATTTTTGGAGAGCTTCTGCCTAAGTGGTGGGTGATTGCCCATACGGAGCAGACCGCCTTGGCTGTCGCCGCCCCCATGCGCGTGTTTCTGTCGCTGGGCAAGCCCTTGATTATGATGCTGGAAGGAGCCGCCAAGCTGATTGCGCGCCGCCTGCATATTGAGCCGACAGATGAGCATGAGCAGGCGCACTCCGAAGATGAGATACTCGCGATTATGGAGCATTCCCGCTCCAAAGGCGCGCTGCGGGCGAGCGAGATAGAGATTGCAGACAACCTGTTTGAGTTCGCCCATACACAGGCCAAAGAAATCATGGTGCCCCGCGTGGATATGCTTTGTCTCAACACCGACTGGTCTGTGGGGCGCAACGTGGAAGTGGCAATAGAAAATGGCTTTACCCGCTACCCGCTGGCTGAGGGCGACCGGGATCATATTATTGGCATGGTGCATATCAAAGACCTGCTAGCAATTGCAGGCAGCCCCGAAGCCGACCTGCACACCATCAAGCGCGCCATGATTGCCATCCCTGAAACCAAGCCGATTGATGACCTGCTGAAAGAACTACAGAAGAGCCATGCCCACCAAGCCGTTGTCGTGGATGAATACGGCGGCACGGCAGGCATGGTCACATTGGAAGACATCATTGAAGAGCTGATTGGCGAAATCCAGGATGAGCACGACAAGCCGCCGCCCTTGGAGCAGCTAGACGACTTAGGCTCTAAATACTCGGTCGCAGGCACGGTCGCCCTGGACGAAGTGGCGGAAACATTAGGCTTTGTGATTGATAACCCGTCCGACTACGACACTATCGGCGGCTATGCCCTGCATGGCCTGCGCCTACCGCCCCGCAATGGCGCCTCCGCCCGGCTGGAAGGCTACGATGTGGCAGTCTCTGACGCCACCGGGCGACGCATTCGACGCCTACTGTTCACCAAGCATGACGGCCAAGAGCCAAACCCAGCCGCGTCGGCCCTGTCTTGATTTTCACTCGTTGTCTTCGCTTTTCTGTGTGCTATACTAAGAACAGCCATGCTTCGCCAAGAAGACCCGCACCCCATCCCAGATACTCTTTCCGCCGCGCAGACCCGCGTGACCCCGGAGGAGCTTGCCCATGCTATCGCCTCCCTGGAAGCCCGCCGCCTTGACGCCGAACGCGTGCAAGCTGGCACTATTCCCATTGGTGAGGCTGTGCGCGAGCTGAACCTAGACGCCACGCCCGAAGAGGTGCTTGCCGAAGTGCGCGCCCAGCGTGCGGCGCAGAGTGCCTCTCCACCCTCGTCTCAACACGCGCAGACTCATGCCCCAACTCCGCCCACGCCGCCGCTTGCGAGCGTGCCGCCCCTGCATCAAACGGTGACCAGTGCTTTGCGTCAGGCGGCTGTCGCCGCCGCGCCTGGGTTAAAGCAGGCCGCGCTTGCCGCCTCGCCCGCGCTCAAGCAGGGCATGGATGCCCTGTCGCAGCACGCCAAGAAATCCAAGCCTGACAAGCGTGGATGGCACAAGCAATCCTCGTTGGCGGTCGGCATCTTCTTTGCTTTCTTGGGTCTTTCGCAGACTGGCTTGTTGACGGGACACCATAACCATGTTTCTGTGCAGGTTGCTCCGCAGGTTCGCTATTTATCCACTGTTCCTGATGGGCAAGAGGTTCACACGGACACGGCGACTGTCCTCAGCATTGCACAAGGAGCCAACCCGCAAACTATTGCCGTTCTGAATGGCGTGCAGCGAGGCAACACATGGACGCTAGTGCGCCATGACAAGCACTGGTATGTGCATGCCAACGCTTTGGAGTCCGCCACGGTAGGCACTGGCCCCCTGAAAATCTACAACCAGCACAATGCGGGCGTGCTGGAAGGTGAAAGAGAACAGGACGTAACCATTCGCCTGGACAATTCCACACTTGTTGACACCAGCGCAGGCGACAATTGGAGCGAGATTGACCTCGGCCAAGTCCACCCTGACACGTACACCCACGAAGACTGGTAGCCCACCTGCCATGCTCAAGACGCACGCCGCCCCCGACACTGCCCCGCCCACCACGCAGGAAATCGCACAGGCCATCGCTTCTTTGGAGGCCCGGTCTGCTTCCCATGCCGACGAAGCCGCGCAGACAGTCACAGTCAGCGAAGTGATACAGCACCTGGGCCTGGATATGACCACCGATGAGGTGCTGGCCGAAGTGCAGGCGCAGCGCGCACGGAAAGCGCCCACACGCCATTCCTGGTTTGCCATCCCCCTTTGGCTGAGGGCGCTGATCGTTTTGGGCGTACTTACCCCCTGCGCGGCTATCATCAATAGCGGTGCTTTGACGCAAAACAGTTCCTCGTCTTCGCCCAACCATCCCGCTGTGTCTGCCGACACCTTAGTGCGAGACACCGTCGGCCATGCCACAACGATGAAGACATTGGCCGAGATACCCGACAATCACCCTGTGCAATGCGGCATCACAGACACCGGAACGGCAACCACTTCCGGCCCTTTGTGGACATTGGTCAAGCACAACGGTGCAGTCTACCTGCGCTGCTGGACAGTCCCCATGTCGGAGCGCGCGCTGCGGCAGGTCAGCACCGACCGAGGGCTGACTTTGTTTCCCACCCGCAGCGGCGCAGAAAGCGGCATCTCAGCCACCGAGCCGCTCACGCTGGCCCTGACCAACATCACCCTGCCAACCGGCAGCATCACCGACTCGGCGTCTTCTCTTGACGCTTTTCATATCAGCTTAGACAGCCACGCCCATGAACCGTGGTCTCCATAGCCAGTGCCTTCGCAGGAGAGGGATGCCCCGATGTTACAGCACGACCCCAACTCTTCTCAAAATGGCCCCGATGCCGCCCACACGCGCGTTAAAGTAGACGTGCTTGCCCGCGCCATCGCCGCCATTGAAGAGCGTCGCCAGGAGCAGGCACGGCAGAGGGAAGGCACGGCGTTGATTGGTGATGTTGTGCGGGACTTGCAGATAGACGCGACGCCGGAAGAACTGCTCGCGGAAGTGGAGGTTCAGCAGAAAGCCGCCCTCTTTTCCGGGAACAGCCCGGCCCAGAAAGATGCCTACGCGGACGTGGGGACACAGGGACGAACTAAACAACAAAGCAAATCGTTTTGGCTGACAATAAGCATAAGTCTCGCATGGATCGCTGCCATCATCTTTGTCATTTGGTTTGTTTCTTCCCTTTCTTCTTCTGACCCCGACCCCAACCGCCATATTTATTTCCCGCCTCAACCGACCTACACGCCTCGCTATACCCCGCCCGTACCCTCGCACCAATTCTTTCCTACGAGCCAACCTTTGGGAACGGAGCCTGCGCTGCTAGATAGCGGACGCGGCCCGGTCGGCACTCTTGCCGCCGTTGCCGATGAGCGTCCTTTCGGCTGTTCTTATTTCACGCTGCAATTTCTGCTTCACCATATGCCGCTAAGCCGCCTTTATCTTTACGATGCCGAGCGCGACATGACTTATGACGCGCGAAAGACAACAAGAGCATCATCTCTCCTTTCGCCAAACAGCCGCCCCGTGGGTCTATTTGCGCGTTCTTCTTGGACGCTTATCAAGCACAATGGGCAGGTTTATCTGCGCGGCTGGGCAGAGCAGAAGACCACGCAGCAAGTCACTTCACAGAACAATGCTTTGGTGTTCAACAGCCAACCGCCCGCATATGGTCGCGGACAGTTTGTACCTATCACGCTGTCACTCGGCGGCGTCCGCAGTGCGGAGATTTATCAATCTCTTTCTGAAACTTCCTTTGGATTTCCGATTTCGCCTGATTCCTCGCCAGTCTTCCCTGAGGGAGTTAACTTTACCGACACCCATATGCAGATGTTGCTCGTTCACGGGTTACATCTAGACAGCCATGCCTATGAAACTTGGAACCCATGACTGATATTTTAGTAATTGGCGGCGGGGCGGCGGGAATGCTCGCGGCGCGGCGGGCGGCGGAGGGCGGCGCGCACGTCACGCTCTTGGAGAAAAATGACCGCCTGGGCATGAAGATACTCATCTCCGGGGGCGGCAAGTGCAACCTCACCCACGCGGGAACCATGGACAGCATTCGTGCGCAGTTTCGCCGCGAGGAAGGCCGCTTCCTCAAGCCTGCGTTTTACCGCTTTTCCAACACGGACTTTCTAGACATTCTGCATGCGCGCGGCATGCAAACCTACGCCCGGCCCGATGGACGCATTTTCCCCGTGGAGCCTGCCAATGCCAAAGACGTGGTGGCTCTGCTCACGCAGCACGTTCTGGATGCCGGTGTCACCGTCCGCTACGGAGCAAGTGTCACGGGCCTGCATGTCCAAAACAACCGCCTGTGCGGCGTGCAGATAGGCGAGGAGTTTATGCCTGCCGACCGCGTGGTGGTTTGCACCGGCGGGTCTTCCTATCCCGCGACAGGCACGACCGGCGATGGCTGGCGATGGCTCCCAAATGCGGGCCACTCGCTGGTTCCCCTGCGCGCGGCCCTGGCCCCTTTGTATCTGCACGAGGCGCAGACAGATTGGTCGGGCGTGGCCTTGCGCGGGGCGACTTTGCGGGCGCGCGCTTCTAGGGAAGGCAAAGAGTATGCCCGCTGGACCGGCGACCTGCTGTTCACCCACAAGGGCGTGTCCGGCCCCACCGCGCTGGGCGTGTCCCGCGACATCGCCGAACGCGAGAACACCGGCGCGATAGAAGCCGACTTGGTTCC
>JAABUU010006094.1_pt1 | contig 13088 bp, 20 predicted proteins | sample 5559301 | NCBI WGS metagenome assembly JAABUU01 (sample SAMN10711884, study PRJNA513360) | rock metagenome | isolation source: Antarctica rocks | place: Antarctica: Victoria Land, Richard Nunatak white
ACGCACCACACCATCGCCAGCCTGAGCGCAACCGACATCAAGCGCGAGACGTCGGCCTCGGTGCTGGTCTTCTCCGTCGTCTCCTTCGTCAGCATGTCGGCGCTGCTGCTGCAGCTGCATCTGACGCGCGAGAACGAACCCGTCGTGCCGGCTTTTGTGCTGGTGCGGAGGGGGTGGGAGGGTATCATGGGGGGGCGGGTGGGGTATGCGTAGTGTATGTAGGTATGGGTTGGGAGTGGGAGTGGTGGGTTTTATAGTCCTGTTGTTTTATTCGGTGTGGGATGGCAAAGGGCAAGGGGTTCTTGTTTCCGAGTTGTTTCGATCGTTGTAGGATAAGCACGGTATTGTCGTCGTCGGTCAGGCAAAAGACGAGTTTGTGGAGTAAAGAAAACATTTCAATCATATATCTGGCCCAGCTATCTGAACGACGTGCTCGGGTCTTCACGACCGAGCGCGACGGCGACGAACGGCGAGCCCTAGCGGAACCGAGGAAAGAAGAGCAAAAACACGAGCCCGTCTCGCATCCGGAGCACAATACAAAGAAAATCCCATCCCTGTCCCCAGCACGGTCCTGTGCCATCAGACCCATCTATCAAAGGTGTCTATCAGCGTCCGTTCCAAGCCATGAACTCGACCATCCGTGCTATGAGGTTACAGAGGGGGGCCAAGTAGGAGGACAAGATGCGCGTGTCGGTTGGCAATCGCTATCGGTCCTCTGTTGAGCAAGGCAGGTGGATGAGGCGTGGCCGGTGAGGTTGCTTAGAACCCGTGGACCTAGAGAGATAGTTAGCGACGGTCAGTGGTCCCGATGCGGGGAGCTATGTGGTATCTACCTTGATGGTCTTGGCATCAAGTTCCAGCCCTTCCTTCTTGTCGACCAGGAACTCTTGCACATCCTTGCGCTGATCACCTTGAAGCTGGATCACCTCGCCCATTTCGGTGTCGTTGACAATGGTGCCATTGCAAGCTAGAGTACCGCATCAGTCAGTGTCGAGTCTTAGTGACATGGAGAAGAATGATGATCTGATGGGTAGAAAGCGGGGCGGGGATTGTCCTACCGAACTTCTTTTTGATGACCTTGAGGATCTTCTTCTGATCAAACTTCTTGGGCAATCCCTGAACAGTGGTCAGGGTCTTACGACCATTGCGTTCTGTAGTATGTGTCATGTTGATCAGCCACGATGCGCTTGTAAGCGCCGGCTGTATCGCAAGCAAGGCGACCGTCTGGCGTGGCCGGCGATGGGAGGAAGAGAGTAACGTACGTTGGATCCGAATGTGGATGTAGTTCTGAGACTGCTTTGTCTCTCCAGTCTCTTCGTCGGCTTCGGCGAAGGGGTCTGCAACGGCGGAAGAGGTTAGCACATCTTACCCCACCAGGCTGTCAGACGAGGCGTTGCCACGGTGGAAGATTGGGGAGGTCCTGGTATCAGCGACCTGATCTCGAAGGCTGTCGTAGTTCAATCTCACTGAAGGCAGTGCCCGACGTTGGTGGTGGCGACGTCAAGCTGATGTTGAGGGGTGTTGGTGAGGGGCTGTGCGCAAGACGACGGACTCCACTCACCGAAGGTCTTGAGGTTTTCGATTGACATAAACTCGTGTGCTTCCTTTCAAACTTGACTAAGTGTCTTGTGGATGGTTGAATAGTATTCGGGGTGATATGCAGATTAAGTTGTCGCTTTAAGAAAGTCTTAGTTGTAGGGTAGATTGTGTTGAGTTGAGTGGAGATTTCACAAGGCTGAGTTGAGTTGAGTTTCCTTTAGTCGAGAGCGAAGTGGGCGGCGACGAATGAATCAGAAAAGAGAGAGAGGAGTGGTGGCATTCGCTCGCTATCTCAGCAAACGACGCTAACTACTTCCGGACCTTGCAGAGCATGATGAACATCGACCTTAAGTAGGAACGGCCATTGTGCGACCTGTCGTTACAGATTGAGTACGTTGGTAGGCGACAGGATAATGGATATATTACAAGGAGTCTGAACTTCATGCGACTTCTGAAACCCTTATCGTCGCTCTTTTCTTGACAGACATTTCTAAAGGACGGACCGCTCGAAAGTAATTCCTACACAGACTTGTTCCGGAGGATATCTAAGTCTTGGGTCTTTGAAAAGCTTTCGGAGGTGCATCAGGACGGCGGTACTGCGGCCGGCGGTTGCGTGCCGGTTGGTGCTTTTCCGGGCGGAGGTGGCAAGAACAACGGTAGATATGCCTGTGAGCAAGTCAGTAAGCGGTCAGACAGATGAACATTTGCTGGGTCCTCAGAAGAAAACTTACGACTATGACCGAGAGTACTGTACGATGTTTAGTCAGTGTCTATCTCGACAAGCAAGGGGCAGAGACTCGTAGCTCAATCGAGGGCAGAACTCACAGGACATCCCCACCTGAAATATGCCCGGAGTGCTCGCCGTTCGTTTCTGCTCCGGAGTCTCTGCCAGCCAGTTCTGTAATGAGAAGACGACGGCAGTCCTAAGACCTGTCAGCTCGTTCGTGGCGTGGCATAACGTATTCCTACTCACCAGCCGATCATCCTGACCGACCTACTTTAGTAAAAGATTCCCATTGTTTCGTGCAACCGACTCACTTATTCCTAGTGAACATCTTTCGGATGTCAGTCATTTCGTCCTTGACCCATTGACTTGACGAGAGTACTTACAGCAGCCATTGGCAGCGAGCTTGCCATGGTGCCTTGGGGACGCCGTTAGCTTCATGCCATCTATTCGAGTGGCAATTGAAGACCTGCTGACCGGACATGTCTGAGTCCTTTGATGATTTCGCTGGAGCGACATAGGGTACCACTAGAGACATAGTAAGATGATTGATATTGATCTATGATAGTGGGGAGACGGAGATTCATACCCAGATCCTCCCTCCTCGGGTCTCTCCTCGCCGACATTGTGCGGATGAGTCGTCGTACACAGTCTTTGAGATCTCCGAATTTCTTGAGCCTTGCCTTACACAATCTGCGGGCTTCACGACGTAGGGTTTGTAGGTCCTCGAATTCGTCGCTGGAAAAAGTATTCGCTTGCCTTGAGGGTACCAGGTAGGTATTTGTATCCTCTCCGTGGAGGCGTTAACTTTACCGCTAGGTTACCTAAGGTCCCTTAGGTTGTTGCTGTCTCCAGGTACAGTACAGTAGTAAGTTTAAGCCCAGCCGGAGTGGAGTGACTTGTCAGGTTGTCAGGTGGGTCACGCTTGAGCCAAGTTTAGAGACAAGTTTAGGCGCAGATCTGGCTGCCGGAGCCCGAACGGAAGGGAAGTGCCACCCCATTTAGGTACAATACTGTACTTTGTAAGAAGCGCAGCCAATCGCAGCTCCCCACCCCAAGCCCCGAACTCCCCGTCTCTCATCATTCATTCATTACTAACTATCTACTCTCCTACGCCTCTCTCTCTCTGTCTCTTCCACAGCATATATTTGATGTCGGACATAGATTGCCTGTCCTCTTCTAATACTACTCTTCTGACATCCTTAATGATACCGTCTGTACGACATATGCAAATCCATCAACCTCGAAGTTACATCCACTCATCTGCCAACAACGCTCCGAAGAACAACGCTGTGACCATGTGCTTACGATGACCAGCCATCCCTTTGTGGGGTTATCAAGGCCCCACACCCTGGCGCCAAGTCGGATTGCTTCCCACACCCAGCCTTCCTTCAACGGACCACCTTCTAGGCATGTGCTGATTGACTTGACGGACGTCGCACGGCCTAGCAACGATGATGAAACTCCCTCGAAGCGGCGGAAGATCGAGAACGACGCACGTGCAGTTCGTGCCGGCCGTGCCAATGTCCAGCATGGTGGAAGTGGTGACAACCTCTGGCAAGCCTCCGGACTAAGGGCTACTCCACGAAAAGGTACCGATCACCAGGGCCAAGGGTCTTTCCAAAGCCCCAGTGTGCATCTTTCGCTGGCCAAGACCAACACCGTGGAAGACGAGCCGCCAGTTGAACCGCAGTCACTCCCACCCTTACCGATGCGACCTGGGACTCTGGCATCAGCACGAAGCTATCGGCAGCAGAGGATGACGGTGTACTGCGGGCCATCTCGGAGGGAGGGGGTGCAGGTGAAGCCTTATGTGCTGGACCCTCCACCGTTTGCGCCACGCTTCGAGCGGGAGAGTATGACACTCTCCAAACTTCCTGATGAGAAGGCAGTACTAACGAGATGTTGTTCAGAAGTGGCGGATTTTTTCCCATGGATGGGTAATCATCCCGAAGACGTTCTTTCCGAGCATGTCGCGAAACAGGGCTTCTACGACAAGACGCAGATTTCTCACGAGTCGAACACGGCACGACCATCTCTATATTCCATCTTCAAACACAAGTCTGGATTGCATACCTTGTCGACGCTTTTCGTCTCGGCCCTGGAGCAACGGCAGGCTCACGGGCGGGTAACGGCCTGCTCAACCTTCAAGCCGCCCCCTCGGGTGACACTGACGGACGCAAAGAGGGAAGCGTGGCTCAAGGACTTGGCCAACCCTGCTGTTCCGTTGCGTCGATTGAGCCGTACGATACCTCACGGGATCAGAGGCAAAGTTTTACTCGATCAATGCCTTAGCAAGGACATCCCCACCACAAGAGCGGTCTGGTTGGCCAAGTGTGTCGGTGCGAATGAGATACGCGCCTTCAAGAGGAAAGGGACTAGTGGTACGTTTGCGATGGGTGGTGAGGTAAAGTGGATAAAAGACTGGACGACGTGTGTGGAACAGTTCATCGATGGGGTTATCGGATCGTGTGGGACGACCGAATGGAGGAGTAAGATGACATATGCGTGAGTCCACCAACTACAAGCTTTGTACTGCCGGTGAAGGCGCTGTTACTGAACATTTGTTATCAGTATTCGGTTATCTGCAAATCTGTATTCTGAGCACCTAATCGATCGGGAACATTACGTGGACTCGGTCCTCACGTCTTTTGAGAGCGCCAACTTGGACGCGACACCCATTTGGATTCTGATGCTGCAGATTGTCTGGAAAGATCTAATGAAGTGTCGCAAATATGGACGGCATTTGGTGGAGGCACTACTGGATAAACTTAATATGGTAAGATCGCGATGTTTACCTCTTGCATCTGGAATGTTGACAAGGTTGGCTAGGCTCCCAAGAGCGAAGATAGAGCGCTCTTTACTCCCATCGTTCGGCGACTCTCTGAGCTCACGACGGATCTTCTGAACATGAGCCCTGCCTGCTTCATCATACCGCATCGATGGGTGGAGCTTGAGGCAATGCTCAAATCATGTTTGGACCCGCAACAACATAGTTTGATTGCTCGCTTTGAACGATTACGCCAACGGAACAGACGTCTGATTGAAGTGGGACGGCTCCATAAAGGAGACTCAGGAAAGTCTCAACGCGAGCAACTCATACGTAAACTGGATTGTCTGCGGGCGCCTTTCGATGTTCCGAAGGTGTCCGAGGCGTGCCTAGAGATGGCTCAGAACCATGACACGGCCATCGCAATTCTGCTCCAGTGGATATCAACGCCATATCGAGAAGACGAGGCATATGTCTATCTCACCGTTCGCCTTCTACGCAAGTGGAACAAACTTGGTTACGATACCGATAAACCCATCTTGAATTACCTAGCTACTAGCCGAAACTCATCAGGCTTACGCAAGCATAATCTTTATCAGGTGGTAGTGGAGATGATACGTTCGAGGCAGTTTTCTGTGGGCAAATACTGTCAATGGTTGTTGGCCAGGGGTGTTCTGACTGGTCATTGCGGATTGCACAAGGTAAGCGTCTCTTTTCTCGAATATCAAGTACGAGAAGCTTAATAGTTTCAGAATGACCCTTGCGATGTTGGTTTGTTGGCCGAGCTTCCGCTCTACAGGCTATCGGAGTATAGTGTTAATGTGAGAATGATGTTACTAAATGGAGTTTCCTTTGCTACCGACGACGAGAGCGCTCTCGTTCAAGACGTCAAAAACCAGATTCGCATTCAGTGTGCGGAGCTATTCGAGCCAGCTACCCAAGGACACACCAACGTGAAGCGGTTAGAGAGCTTTGAGCTTCCTAGCTTGAGCTGGACCGTGAAATCCGACATAAGCCACTGGCTACGTCAAGTTGTGGCGTTACGAGTTCAGGCCGGGGATCCGTAAGTCTATCTTCAAACCGTGCCAAAGCATTGAATTGACGAGGAACTAGTGATGCTATGAGCGATTGGAAAGATATCAGTAGCCTGAAAGAGACGTCGGCCATCACGGTGGAGCAACTTTGGTTCATCAGAAGTATCTTGGAAGCCTTCCAGGATTATTCAATACTCGCAGACGTTCTCAATCTCACGTCTAGCTCCAACGATCAGACAACTCTGGCTTCTGTAGCCGACACTGTCAACTACCACTTCGACATTTTCTCCGCGATTGGTGCAGCATCTGATCTGTTCGAGAGATTGATTGAGCGGCACAGGTCTCTAACAGCCGGCAGACCTCCAAACAAAGCTTTGCTAGTTTCACTTATTGATCTAGGAGCTCGTTTCCCTGCTCGATCACAGACAATACAACAACTGTGTAGTCAGCTGGCCTTATGCGAGCAAAAGTCGGCGGTCGCTGCTTGCTCTCCTGTGTCAGACCATATCGCTGAAGCGCTTCAATCAGCAAAGTCGAACTTCAATGACGAGTTTGAGCACCTTCTCACAAGTGGGACGAGTATGGACAAGCACACAATGACGCGCCTGTTCAATACCGTGGTAAAGAGGATCGAACATGCTTGGGAACATTCCGACGACGAAATCGGCAACCTTGGCGTACTATGTTCGCGGTTGAGAATCTTTGATTCGAAACACTTCGACGGTCTGATGCTTGTATGGGTGGAGAGTCTTCTACTCGCAACTTCTCGGCTCGACCTGAAACGGGCGCTATCGCCGATGATCAGCGCGGGTTGTCTTAGTTTGCGAGCCGTCGTTGCATGCGCAAGAACTCTGATTGATGGTCCCAAACAGAAGGAGGCAAGGGACAAACATGCTCAAGTCACCGTCGACATGCTTGACTTGATAGCTCCACTTGCTGATCTACAACCGTATCCCATGAACCAGGTAAGATACAGATGTTCTCAGACAATCAAACTAACAACTAATTCGTTATTAGACCACTTATCGCTTTCGTCTCGAGCAACGCCGTTTCTCCATTGCTAGACCACTCGACACCATTCATATCATCAGCAAAGCCTTTGACCTTGCTTCTACGAGTGGGGATGATAGTATCATAGTACAATTGGACTCCTGGCTGACAAGCCCACGGCTAATGTCACTACTGCGGTATCTTGTGGTTCACGAGACAGTAGCCGTCCAGAGCCAATTCTTTCCGGCAGTAGAGAATATTTCCCAAGCTGCGACCTTTGCTATCAAGAGGGTTATCGACGGTCTTCTTGATCCCAGCCATGAACATGGTATACCTATCTTTGTCACTCTGTCTCATAGAGTCTCGCTAATGCGGTTAGGTCTGACCAAACCGTGTTTGGAAGAACAGCTCAAGGGACTTATACAAACAGTCGATGATTTTTCTCTACCTTTTTGCCAACTAAGGATACGACAGCTACTTGAACTGGGGAAGAAGCCAATGTATGGCAACAAAGACGACGCTCAGACTTATGTCGTGGCTGCGATCTTTGAAGGTGCTAAGATAGCGGTAGCAGAGAAAAACACAACGTGGCCAATCTTGCTGTCTGTAATTGACGATGAAATTGCGGGTCAGGTAAGTCATTCCACTCTTTGCACATTCTACCTTCAATGACTGATGTAGGGACAGGTACGTGAGCGGGCGGAAGAATATCTATTCTCTTCAATACTTGCAACAACCGCTTCACAACCACACGACGACGACGACGTTCTAGCGCAGAGCAAACTCGCCGGGGAAATATATCTATCCATCATCCAGGCCCTCACTTATACCATACCTGAAAGTGGTGCACCACAAATCGGGGAAATCCTCGCAGACAAGATGAGCGCCCTTGCGCAATCCCTGCAAACCCAGCCTCCTCCGACCGCCTCTCACCGCTCCACACAAGCTGCATCAAACCAGCATAACCAGCAGCAAATCGACTACAACTGCTTCTGGTGGGTCTCACTCATACACCCCACCGCTCCGCACAAGACAAATATCTAACACCCCTCATCCCAGGCTCAACATCCTCCTCCGTTTAACCATCCTCCACCACCACCCCAGCAAAACCACCACTCCACCCACCAATCTACTCCTAGCCCTCTCCACCCTCCTCCTCTCTCCCTCCCTCGCCACCAACCCACCCATGCTCCAATCCATCTTCGACACCACCTCCACCCTCATCGACCGCCTCCCGCCCGCAGCCCGCGCCCAGTGCATCCGCTCTCTCGAATCCCAAACCCCCTCCCGCAACGACCCCCGCATTCGATTCCTTTTCGGCTACGGAGGGGGGACCTCGGACGACAATGCCGGATGCGGAGCTGGCCCAGGAGGAGCAGGAGGTGGTAACGGTGGAGAAGGGTCGACGTTGAGAATCGAGGGGAAAGGAGGGAAGGTGTTGGGGCCAATGAACCTCAAGGCTTGGGAAATCATTCAGGATCCGGCGCCGGCGGTCGGCGAGAACGATACGTTTTTGAGCTTGGCGCTTTTTCGGGCTAGGAAGGTTGTTGTTTGATGGGACGGTGCTGGTATGTTGGGTAGAGGGTTAGGATTGGGATTGAGATTGGTATTGTTATACAGCGATGGAGTTGGGATGTTGAGGGGCAGATACCATTTCTACTACATAATGTCTCTTGTCTATATCATTTAGCGGGGTTTGCATTTGGATATATACTGGAGATCGATTAGACTTGAGGGTTATGTCTCATCTAATATCATGCCGTCTGTACCTTACAGACGTGCTACGAACTCATCCCATCTCTCAAACAAAGCTATACGTACCCTACATATCTCATCTTCTAGCAAGAAAATCATACCATACCTATCCCCTCCTCGTGCCTCCCCCCTTCCCTCCTCTACCCCACCCTACCTCACTGAACTTCTATCTCTCCCTACCTATTCTTCAATCCTTCAGACTGGAAGAGTCCATAGAGAAACCCTCCACGAGAAGCTCGGCCCGCGCGCGAGCGCCTACGGCACGACACGTGCCAAAGGCACCCACCCAACCAGACAGGTACGCGTGCACAACAGCCATCACCGGCCGAGAACCACATCACGGCCGAGAGACAGACTGACGGGCAGCGACCACATCGAGCAACGCGCTATTCTACTCTACATTCCCCTCCCCTCTTGAGATTGAAGCCAAATAATCACTACTCTACACTCGCGTTCACACACTACCCTCCCCTCCCCCATCCTCAACGAGGCCGCGAACAGAGTCAAAGTCAAAGTCAACACGCAACCGCCTCCGCCCGCAGGAATCACTCCCCCCTCGTCCCCCCCCCAACTCTCACCCCTGCCCACTCCCCTGTCCCCTCACTCGCCCCAGCAGCTCAATCATCGTCGAAGATCTGATACGTATTCTGCAGGATGGTATCGATAACCCTAACCTGCCACCCGGCATCCGCGATGTTCGGCCCCGTGTGCGCGTGCATGAGCGTCGGTCTGTATCGGCACATAGCTATCGTCAACTCTATTCTTTACCACGCTGCTGCGATGGGAAAAGGTGATGATGAAAGGGCAAGTGGGCAGGGAAAGGGGAAGGAATGAGACGTACCCGAAGCAGATGGCCAGGTTCGCGGCATTCATCCTGTTCGCCGGGGCGTGTTCCTGGACGCGGTTGAGGTGCTGTGAAGTAGAGGGTGGTTAGTAGACTGGGTGGGTTTGACTTTTCGCTTTTGATGCTGTATTTTGCGAGGGCGTGGGTGTAGGTAGGGTGGTGGGTGGATCTGGGTGGATGAGATGGGATGGGAGGGAATGGGGTGGGGAGAGACTTACGAGGGTCAAGGCGCGGAGGGTGGCGTAGTTGGGGTCCGGAAGGCTGTTGATGATGGCGTGGAGTCTGTCGCGGCGCTCAATGTCGTCGTCGACACCTGGTTTTAAAGCAGTGATTCAGTAGACGCCGACAGGCAGATAGCGCGAGAATGAGTAAAACAGAAGTCAAACGTACGAGCAGCATCAATGAACTCGGCGTAGTGTTCGGCCGTCACCAGCGGGTCTGGCAGGTCGCGAAAGAACTGCTTCAGCAAGCCCGCAACGCTGTTGACGTCGTGGAAGAAGTTTTCCGGGTTGCGGAAGTCGACTTTCGACGCGTCTGCCACGAAATCTCAGTAAATGCTTTCAACGGTTCGTGTGACGTATATCGCGTTTCTCACCATTGTCGAACATGGCTCTGATCCTTGAGACATGTGAAGTCGTGCCGGAAAGCCGGTAGATGCCTTCGACTTCCAAGCCGAAGAGATCGACGGCTTGGATGCATTGATAGACGACCAACGGCACTGCGGAACCATCTCTAAGGAACAGCTCTTCTAATGAGACGCCGAATACGGGTCGGAGGGGAGGTAGGTCGGCCGCATGGGCGGAGTTGTTATAGGCTTGCTGCGGTGATTGCGGCCGTGGAGCGGAGGAGAATTGATGTGGCGGTAACTGAGGGGCACCGCCGAAGCCGCCTGGGGGAAGATGCTGTTGCGGAGAGCCGTTGAAGTCTCGTTCCGCTAGTTGTTGAGACCCTTGGGGATACCCTGGGTTGAAAGTCTGACCGTACGGTGGGGCTGACTGTTGCCCTGGTCCCTGCGTACCGATGGAGGGTGGAGGGTGTTGACTTAGTGGCTGTTGCGATTGACGATGCACATGTGGAAGTGTTGAATGTGCATTTGCTAGGGTCTTGAAATACGATTAGATGGCACCAGATGCTGTTTAGATAGGTACTTACTGGGTGGCGCTCGTATTTGATCTCAGCAGGTTTAGGTCCGACTTTAGAGGAAAAACTCATCATGTAAGTTTTGAAGTCCCGGTCGTTGTCGATTTGATATACGACGTCACGTAGACTACGAGGCTGCGGTGCTTGGCCATCTGTCTGGGCCTTCAACGGGCTAATGCAAAGTCCGTTACTCAATAAGAGCTTCTCATTGAACGTTGCTGCAACACTGTTAGGATATCTCGAAAACTTCTTAGATTGGCAGAGATTGTTTACCAAACTTCTGCAATTGTAGAGTTACACCGGAGTCGCACTCAGTAATGTAATCCTGCAGCGCCTTCACCGCTTGAGGTCGCAGTGTACTCAGAAGCTCTTGTCTCTGACTTTGTGCCGTCTGTACCTTGGAGGCATAATCCGAATCCGCGGCCTGCACCTTTCGATGGAGATCTTCTTCATGCTGCGCCGCCGACTTCGGCCCCTTCAGGCCAAAGACCCTCCCCGATTGCTTGTCGCCGGTACGCGCGCGATCGTAATCCTCCGCCAAAGAATCGTACTTCGCTTTGGCCTTTTCCATCGCCGATTCCGAGTCCTGCACCCTCTTCTCCGCCGACAGTCCACTCTGCTTCCAATGTTTTCGCCCTCGCTCCATATTGGCCGCAAGGTCCTGCAGATCTTCGTGCATCTGGTGCAATGACAGCGCGAACTGGATCCCGTTGTCTGACATCCGCTCGTGGATCCGAGTGATCTCATCGTAGTTTTGGGCAAACGAACCCTGCCGGTTGTCCGGACGGCGAACGGATTCGTGAGTCGTCCTGCAGAGTTTCTTGAGGCCTTGTGCATTCTCTTCTTCCAGTACCGATCTCTTCTTCAGGAAGGTCGCAAAATCCTAATAATCATTGAGTAATGCCACAGGGAATCTCCGTGTCTTGGGAGCGTACCCGCGCGGATGCAATGCTTTGCTTTAGTCTGCTGAGCAACGTGTTCACACCGATCTGATGTTGCATTAGTCTTCTCGATCTCTGACGTGAGCATTTCGAGTCTTTGCCTACATCCGAGTATAGAACATCATCGACAACTCTTGACGTCTCGTCTACAGGCGCAGGAGGTAGGGGTGCGCCATAGATATCTGCGCTTTCCGTTGTCCTTTCGCCGTTTGTGATGGGTATAGAAGGCGCCTCCTCCGTTGGGAGTTCTGGGAGCGATTGATCAGGTCTCTGATCAAAAGACATGTTGCCACCGTGATGCTGTTGTTGATTCAAAGTAGTTGTCGAGTTCAGGTTCAGGCGCAGCTTGGCTTTGAGGCCAGGGACAAAGGCCTGTCGTAGTCGTACGCGAGCTAAGCACATCCTTGCAAGCCACAATCTTTGCCTTTTTTGTGGGGAAAGTTCCGACACATGAAGACTTCTAGGGCATATACAACGAGGTCAGAAGTCATCGGCTGAGTAAATTCTTCAGCAATTCTCCCTGAGAAGTTCGGCATTCACTTCATCTGCTTGGTCATTGACTCTCGTACCTTACGTTCCAATTTTCCAGGACGCTGCTCTGCCCTAAGAAAGTCCCCATTCCAGACAAGGATCTCTCCCGTACATTGAAACCCTAGCGCGCATACTTAGAGCCAGAAGGAGAAGGACGTGCTATCATCTTTTTGGATTATTATCAACTACGTTCTATCCCTCTTTAGTCGTGTTTCAGAAAAAGGCACCTCACCAATTTCTCGGGCTAGGAAGAGCTCTAGAGGGAGGACGACGAGCTTGACGAGCGCAGCCAGACATCCAGACGTCGCCAACATCTGACCGAAGTAACCAGCTAGCAACGGAAGCTATAGCCAACCAAGATCCACATCGAGAACAGAAACGCTGTGCGGCCAAACCCCAGTTCCCAAGTCAAAGAGGCGGAACCCCAACCGCCCATCAGACACACCGACAGCCATGCCCTCCGAACCAACATTACGACTCCGAGGCGGTGGCGCAGACGCCAAGCGAAAAGCAGCACGCAAGAGAAAATTCCCGCAAACCGAAGCCCAGGCCTCTTCGACTACGAGCCCAGAGCTGCAACCCGGATCTGAAGAAGCCGAGAAGACGGACCCAGATGCCCCAGAGCAGCATTCAAAGAAGCGAAAGCGGAAGCACGAGCGCGAGCCAACAGCCACGAACGACAACGACAGCAATGCCGCTCCCAATCGCACCGAAGCCGACGAGGCGGCAGCGCCAGTCGACAGCGAAGCCGCAGACGCAGACGCAGACGCAGACACGGCAGAAGGGAAACCGCAGCGCTTCATCGTGTTCATAGGTAACT
>JAABUU010006098.1_pt1 | contig 13082 bp, 21 predicted proteins | sample 5559301 | NCBI WGS metagenome assembly JAABUU01 (sample SAMN10711884, study PRJNA513360) | rock metagenome | isolation source: Antarctica rocks | place: Antarctica: Victoria Land, Richard Nunatak white
GCGACGGCAGACTTCGCCTCCCCTGCTTGGACAGCGGTGACGATGCGTTGGCGCAGATCAGTGGAATATGCTTTCATGACTTGCATGATACTACTGCGGCAACCTCTCTGCTAACTGCGCTAGCGTCGGCCCCGATACCAGAAGCCGCCGCCGCCGAAGAGCAGGAGGAGGATGACGATGATGATAATGAGGGTGGTGGTGGACATAGAGCCCTTCCTTTCCCGTCGCGCACATCGCGTGATGGTGGCACGGCACGGGGTTGTCACGAGTATACACACGGGTCGGAGCATACGATAGCTCCCGACGTGCTCTGACCATCGTTGCCCCTCTGGGTGAGGCAGATCAGCGGCGGCGGCGAGGGAGGCCGAGGAAGTAGATAACGACGATGATCAGGAACACGACGATCAGCGCGATGATCCCCGACAGCGGCATGATGGAGACTCCTTTCCAGGGCAATCACCCGCATTGCATTGCACCCCCTGTGCCAACCATCGCGCCAGACGTGAACATGGCGCCCATTCCATCAATGGGCGCCATGTCGGGCTAGGGGCTTGTCGTCGGGATGTTACGGTTGCTTGTGCGATATGTCGGCACTGCGCTCAAGGAGAGACGCGAGAACCGTCTTTCTCTGCCGCTTGAGTCTGGGCGAGTTCGCCCAACTGGGCGAGCATCTCGAACCGGCCGCACAGACGGTTGACCGACTGGATATAATTGCCGCCCTCGCTCGTGGGATGTTGGTCGAGGACGAACAAAGCCTCCGCCAGATACCCGATCTCCTCGTGGGAGAGATCCACCGTCACGCCGCGCTCGGTCGTCTTCAGCACTTCCATCGTCATGCCCTCCATCAACTATAGGGACCGGAACATCCGGCCCCACGAAACTCTCATCCCTACCGCTGCCCGGCTCGTCGCGCCGCCGCCTCCGTCTCATCGGTCCATTTCACGCTGCCGTCTCGCAATCGTCCGGTGTCGTCAGCGGATGCGTCATCGCCATGCGGTCAATGCGGAAACTCTTCCATTGGCGCCGCAATGTGCAGTACGCCTTGCAGCAGATGTTGTTCTCGCCGCTGAGGGTGATGCTGGAGGGCCAGAGGACACGCGCCGCCTGCTCGCCCTTGACATCGCGGTAGAGCGTCACGACCGCCGATCCGTCGCGCATCGCCATCATCACTTCTTCGAGCGTGCCGTAGTCGGTGCGCCCCTGGTTGAAACTGTGAAACAAGGCGATGGCCGTGACCATCAGGTTCATGTCCGTCTGTGGCGTGATCGTCGCCGGCAGGATCATGCCGGACGCTGCGGTGACGGTGCGGGGGGTGATAGACTGAGTCTGCATGAGGAACCCTACTTTCCGATTGCCAACCCCGGAGTGTGTCCAGCACTGCCGGGATTTTCCGTGTCCGGGGACTGTTCCCCTTGACTACTTTTAATATACATGATACGATACCCATTGTCAAGCGGTTTCAGGTCGAATATCGTGTACATTATGAAGATCGGACGGCAAGAAGTGCTATCACTCGTAGACGCAGGGGAGAGACTTGGTGTCAGCGCGCACACGTTGCGACGTTCCGTACTACGCGGCACGTTACGCGGAGTGAAAGTCGGCAAGACGTGGCTCGTGACGGCGGAGGAAGTAGAGCGTTATGCACGCGAAAACAAGGGCAAGCCGGGGCGCAAGCCAAAGAATGGCGGCGAGCAATGACGGATGATGAAGATGGCCGCAGTCCGATTATTGTCGAAGATGACGCTCTGCGCGGCGGATTCACGCAGATCCCGAACAGCATCCTTAGGCGCACTGACATCAACACAGGCGCGAAACTGACCTATATGGGCCTCTTATCATTCGCTTGGCAGGGCGACCGCTGTTTCCCTGGCCAGCCGCGCCTCGCCGAAGAGATCGGCATCTCTCCCCGCGCCGTCTGGGGTCATCTGCAACAACTCGAAGAGCGCGGGTTGATCGCTATTCAGCAGCGCGGTCAGGGGAAGACCAACATCTATACGATTCTCAGAATCGCAGAATCTGCGAGTCTAGAATCGCAGACGTCTGCGAGTCAGGAATCGCAGAATTTGCGAACAAAGAATACCCAGAGAAAAGACCCAAAGAAGAAGATGCAGATTTCGACTTTCGAAGATTCGAAAGCACCCACCCCAATGAAAAGAGCGCAGCCGGTGATACCGGAGTTCAAAGCCTCGCACCCCGATCTGTGGCAGGCAGGATGCAGCGGCGTCGCCGAGTTCATCAAGATCGTCGGGCGCGGCCTGTGGACGGACGAGGAGATGAACGTCAGCCAGTGGCAGGCGCGGCGGTGAGATAGGCAAGAAGATGCCCCGGCGGTGGTATCAACACCGTTCGGGGCGGGCAAGGAAGCGGGCGGCTCCCATGCATCTCGATTGTAGCATAATTCGCGTATTGGCCCCGGCCGCTCCCCCATCGTGGGAGAGATCGGGGCTTTTGCGTGCGTGCGGCGGGGTATGTGAGCAGGCCGGTCATTGCGATAAATGGAGGGTAGAGATGGATAGCGAAACACTAGGCAACCGCGATGGCGGTGATTGGCGAAACGAGGAGGGATAAGATGCAGGAGTCGAACCTTTCGCGCAAGTTTGCTGAAGCCCAGTTCTTGGGTGAACGGGGCCTTTTTGTCCTTGCCGCGTTGAGTCTACACATGGGGGCGAAGTGGCGATTGGAAGCGATTGTTCAGCGGGCGCGCGACGCAGGGGTCGGCGGAGAAGGCGAGAGCGTCGGTGTCCTTGCGGCAAAAATCGATGAAGCGGAGGACGCCGCCGTCACGCGGTGGATGGAGGCGCACTGGCAGCCGACGCCCCCGGAGTGGTTCAGGCGGATAGCGATCGGGGTGGTCCTCGTCCCGCCGGACCTGACCGCCCTCCCCCCGTCGCTCGTGTCCTTCCCCGCCTTCCACCACTCCGACATCGATCTCAGCGTCCAGGATCGGGGTGCCGCACGCAGGACGCTCAACGCGGCATTCACGGCGCATCTCGATGCCTATCTCGAAGCAGCCTACGGCGATCTGGACCAAAAAGCGCGGGTGTTCCGGCATTACGAGTGGACCGCACGGTTTCAGTTCAAAGAGGAATCGCACGCGACGATTGCCAAGGCCGCCGGGGTGAAAAAGCCTTCAGTGCAGCAGGCCGTCGACACGGTCGCGCGCGCGATTGGACTGTCTCTGCGGACTGAAGAACCGGAGGGGAAACTCAGGACGGGGCCGAAGAAATAATTAGGCAGGTTGACTCGTCACAACCAGCCTGCCTAATTATTTCGCGGCTGTCAATATGCGTAGCGTTGACAAGGAGCTTGTCTTGCGCTATGATTCGTAGCGGTTGAGGGATGCGGTACGAGAACGGAGGCAATCGTGGTAACGGACACACGATCGTTGCGATTCAAAGGCCCGGTGAGAGATGAATCGGTTTTGGTCAGATTGACAAAAACCGAGCAAGCACGGTTGCAGGAGTACGCGCTGCGGCGGGATTTGCGCTGCGGTCAGGCGGCGCGGCAGTTCATCAACGAGCGGCTTACGGCTGAAGAGGCCGAGACACCGTGTCATCGGTCGGCTGATGACGACCACGAATAGCCAAAACCCGCGTCGGTAACGCGGGCTAGGCGAGAACCTTGGAAAGGATGTCTCAATGATACCACGTTCGACAACAAAACTCTATCTCTTGCGACGGCGAGTAAAACGGCGTGGCTACTGCTCGTCGTCGCTCGTCATCGCGAAGGGCGGCGCCGCATGAAACCCAACGCACGCAGCGCCGATCTCCTGACGCTCGGCTTTGACTCCATTCTCTGGTGCCTCCCTGATGGCATCGTCCGCCTGACACCCGATGATTTGCCGACGCTCCGCCGCTTCCTCGCGGGCGAAGTTGACACCGTTTCTTTCCCGGTCGTGGTGGCGCTCGACACGGACATCCCAACGGGCGGTGATGCATGAGGAAGCCGAACTACGTCGCACCCGACCAGAAATGGTCGAAGTCGCGCCCCTGCCCAATCTGTGGGCGCAGTGGCACCGGAGCAAAACCCCACTGCCACGGCTTCGAGTCAGACAACGACTTCGTCTACTGCACTTCTGACGATCACGCGAACGGCGCGCTCTACAAAGATCAGATGGTCCCGCCCGCATATCTCCACAAGCGCGAGCAGGACGGCTCCTACCGCCCGTGGACGGCCACCCCGCCACCGACGCCGATACGCTCCGCTCGTCGCGCGCAGGCCGCACCGCCGAAGGCACACACGAGCGGGACGGGCACGCGCTACTTCACCTACACGGCCACGCAGCGCATACGGCGCACCGATGCACCCGGCAAGGAGAAGATCGTCCTGCCCGAGCACCTCGTGAATGGCCAGTGGTACACGGGTGACGGGTCAGGGGAGATCGAGTACATCTATCGTCGCGCCGAAGCTGCGGAGCATCCCGATGAACCACTGCACATCTTCGAGGGCGAGACGTGCGCCGAGGCCGGAGCCGCGCTCGGCTTGCGGGCAGTGTGCTGGCGTGCTGGCACGGGGCGCGTGACCAAGGCGATCGAGCACATCATCGCGGTCTGCGCCGACCAGCACGTCGTTCTGCACAAAGACAGCGATCAGCCGGGGCGCAAGGCGATGGAGCAGATCGCGGCAGCAATCGCACCGGTGGCCACATCGGTCAAGATGGTGGACTACTTCCCCGACGAGCATCCCGAGAGCGGCGGGCGCGACATCGAAGACTGGCTCGCCGAGGGTGGCAGCGCCGACGATCTCATGCAGTTGATCGCCGATGCGCCCGAGTACGAGCCGGAGGCTGTCATTTCTGCATGGAGCGCCTTCGTCGCACAGAACCGCGTCGATCTCGCGAAGGCGATCAATGAAGGCGTCGAGCAACCAACGAGGCTTGTTGATCCAGTGCTTCTGGAAGGTCGGGTGCATTGCATCTTCGGCGGCCCAGAGCAGGGCAAGACGCTCCTGCTTCTCTATCTGATCCTTTCCGTTCTCCGTCAGGGAAAGCGGGTGATGTTCTTCGACGAAGAGATTGGGACGAACGAAACCGCCGAGCGACTGGAAGCAATGGGCGCTACCACCGACGATCTCAACCGTCTCTTTTACTTCCCCTTTGCGCTCATCAACTCGCTTGATGAGATGGCCGCGCTCATCCTCGAAGGCATCCAACAAGAAGGCATTACGTTCGTCGGCCTGGACTCCATATCGAAGGCGCTCGCAGCCGCCGGGCTGGACGAGAACAGCAACAGCGACTGCACCAAGTTCATGCGCGCTTGGGTGACACCCGCGTCGCATCAGTACGGCGCGACGGTGGTCTACCTCGATCACATCGCGAAAGTCGAGGACGACGGCTCCTACTCGCGCGGTGCGTCGAGCAAGCTCGCGGATACCGATATCCAATGGCACATCAAGGCTACCGTTGCGCCGACCCGTTTCAGCATGGGGCGCTTGGTGCTCACGAAAAAGAAGGACAGAACCGCGACCGTACCTAGTACGGTGAGATACGTCGCGGGCGGTGATGGCAACGGCGCGATCAATATCGGCCTGGAAGCATCGGACTTTATCGCACCGGTCCGCGTCAACAAGAACGACCGCAAGTATGTTCTTGCTCTGTATGGAGATGACAACGCCGGGCTGCGGTTTGCGGAATGGCACGCCGCAGTAGGCTCGCCAGAAAGCTCCTTCAAGGTTGCACGGCGGCGACTGGTCAACGCCGGTGCCGTCGTCATGCGCGACGATCTCTACGTCGTCTCTGAATCCGGGATAGCCGCCTACTGCCAAGAGGAAGGGCTACCGAGGGCTATCAAAGGGCTACATAGCCCTTCATGGCCCCGCCAAGAGGAAGGGCTACGAGGGCCATCATCTTATAAAGATGGCCCTCGTAGCCCTCATGGCCCAGGTGAAGGCTCCCTCAACGTTGACGCGCCGGAACAGCCCGCCGGCGTGCCGGTGCCGCAGTTCGACGCAGACGATCTGCCCGACCGCGTGGCGTTGCGGCAGTGGGCGGATGAAGAGGCCCTCGGCTGGGAAAACGGGACGTTCCCCGAGGCGGCGATCCGCGAGGCGACCCGCCGATACTACGCACTGACGATCCCGGAGGGCAGCCCCCGCAAGGAGATGGCAGATCTGATCCTCGCGGCGATGAAAGGACTGCCGCAGACGAAAGGGGGAGCGCAGTGAGCGAGGTGTACTACCTGCGGCCGGAGCGGGTCCGGGAGATCCGCCGCCTCGTGGCGGAGGGCGACGAGAACTGGTTCCGGCTCCATCCCGGCGAAGGTGAGCGCGACCGGCCGGTGTTGCAGCACGAGATGGATAGTCTGGAACCGGGCATGGATCGCGTGATCGTGCGGCGGATACGCGCGGGCGAGTTCGTCCGCAGGGCGTACCGATCGAAGAAAGGCGGCCGCTGAGATGATAAACATATCCCCGCCGTTTACCCCTCCCACGCCGAGTGCCGCCATTGCAGAGCATCGCGCCGACAACGAGAGCGGGGGGCGCAAGGTCTGCGCTCCGCATCGAAACGTACGAAAGGAACACGACATGACGGTAGAGACGACCCCGATCACCCCGACCACAGAGACCGGCACCGACATTGAGGCACGGCAACACGACCTCGACACCGCCAAGGCATCCCTCGCGGAATTTGAAAAGGAGGCCGCCAACATCCCCGCCGCGATCCGTGCGGCGGCGGAACAGATGGATGCGCCGGAGGTCGTCCGCTTGCGCGAACGTCTTGACGCGGTGCCGTCGTACATCGCCGCCGGGCGCTTATTGGTCGCACGACGTTCTATCGCCCTTATGGAAGCCCGGCTGCTCGACGATGAGACGGTGCTTGCCGCCGCCCAAGAGGAAGAGGTGCGAGTGACGGCGATCTGGGCGAAGGCGCAAGCGAAACTGGATGAAGCCATCGGCACGGCAGGCCAGCGGCAGGTCGCCGTGAACTCCGGGCGCATCGCCTTACAGGAGCAGCGGCGCGCATTGGAAGGTTTACTGCATGAGAGTGCGCAACCGCCAGGTTTGAACGTTCGTTCAATTTGGCAGGCAGGATAATTCGATGCCCCGATCATGTTCCGTCTGTGCCGACACCCGCCTCGCCTTCGTGGATCAAGCCCTGGTGAGCGGCGTAGCGGTGGATGAAATCGCCCGCCGTTATCCGCCGTTATCCGCCACTTCGCTCCGCCGACATCGTGCCGAGCATGTCTCGCAAACGCTCGCGAAAGCCCACGAAGCGGGGGAAGTCGTTCGCGGCGACGACCTGCTCGATCAGGTGAGCAAGTTGAAGGAGAAGGCGCTCTCGCTGCTGTTGAAAGCGGAGGCGGCGGGCGATTACCGGACCGCCTTGGCAGGCATCCGGGAGGCGAGGAGTTGTCTCGAATTGCTGCTCGAAGTCGAAGGCGACCTCAACCGCGCGACGAATGTCAACGTCCTGATCGCCAGCCCTGATTGGATAGCGACGCGCGGCGCTCTGCTCACGGCATTAAGGCCGTTCCCCGAAGCAAGGCAGGCGGTCGTGGCCGAGTTGCTCAAACTGGAAGGTGGCCGATGAGCCTCGCGCATGATCTCGCCGCCGCGTTGACGGATTCGCCCTACGAGCGCTTTCAGGCGCGCTACCGCCATGATCCGGTCGCCTTTATCCACGACTGCGTGCGGTGGCGCGACGACGAGCGCCCGACCGGCTACCAGGACGAAATCATCGCGGACTTGCACATCTATGGGCGCGAGACAGTGCGCGGGCCGCACGGCCTCGGCAAGACGATGCTCGCCGCCCTGGCGATCCATCATTTCGCCTTGACGCGCGACGGCGACGATTGGAAGGTGCCGATCACCGCCTCGGCATGGCGGCAACTGACTCATTTCCTCTTCCCGGAACTGCACAAGTGGGCACGGCGGCTGCGCTGGGATGTCATCGGCCGGTCACCCTACGACCCACGCACCGAACTGCTACGGCAATCGCTGAAGTTGCGCACCGGCGAGGCGTTTGCGGTGGCGTCGAGCGATCCTGCCCTGATCGAGGGCGCGCACGCCGATCACCTGCTCTATGTGTTCGACGAGGCGAAGACAATCCCCGCTGAACTCTTTGACGCCGCTGAGGGCGCATTCTCGGGCGCGGGGGGTGAGACGACCCGTGAGGCGTTTGCATTGGCAATCTCCACGCCCGGCGAGCCGCAGGGACGCTTCTACGACCTGCACGCGCGCAAGCCGGGGTTCGAGGACTGGCACACGCGGCATGTGACGCTCGCCGAGGCGATGGCTGCGGGGCGCATCTCGCAGGAATGGGCCGAGCAGCGCGCCCGGCAATGGGGCGTAACCTCGGCGGTCTACATCAACCGTGTGGCGGGCGAGTTTGCGGCGTCCGATGAGGACGGGCTGATCCCGCTCGCCTGGGTCGAGGCAGCCAATGAGCGCTGGCGACTCTGGGATGATGCAGGACGGCCCCTGGACGCGCTGACGTGCGTTGGCGCGGATGTCAGCGATTCCGGTGGCGACAAGACGGTGATCGCCCTGCGACATGGCGACGTGATCGCCGAACTGCGCTCGTCGGCGAAGGAGGAAACGATGGCATGTGTGGGACGGGTCTCCGGCCTGCTGACGGTCCACGCGGGTGCGTACTGCGTCGTGGACGTGATCGGCATCGGCGCGGGGGTCGTCAGCAGGCTGCGCGAGCAGTTCCCGGCCGGGGCGCGCATCGAGGCGTTCAACGCCGCCGAGCGGAGCGACGCGAAGGATCGTTCGGGCGAACTCGGCTTTGCCAACAAGCGGGCGGCGGCGTGGTGGCACCTGCGCGAACTGCTCGACCCCGCGTACGGCGCGGCCATTGCCTTGCCGCCCGATGATACGCTGACGGGCGACCTCACCGCCCCGCACTGGCATGTTCAGTCAGGCGGTAAGATTCTCATTGAGTCGAAGGACGACATTCGGGGGCGGATCGGCCGCTCGACCGACGCGGGCGATGCGGTCGTGCAGGCGTTCGTGCCGCGCTCGCCTCCCGCTCGCTCCCGTCGCCTCTACTCGTTCTGAAAATAAGCGAGCGAACTCTTCCTCAGGGTGAGGTGGTCGCTCATTGCCATTTCGCCGTGAGCGGCCTGCTCATCGAGGTGGTCGCACCTCCGGGAAGCACGTTTCATCAGAAGCGGGCGGATCATTCCTTCTTGCGCCGTCCGCCGCCACACACCTCGTCAGAGGAGGGGCTACACATGCCGCTCATAAATCTGACGGATCCTGCCCCTCGGTTACTTGAGGATCACCCTTCCATCATATGCGGCGAGATCGCGCAAGGTTTCCTCATACAGCGGTGGCAGAATCGGTAGTCCATCTACGGCGAAGAAGCGCGCATCAGTTGTCTCGTCGGTGGTTGTTGCCAACTCCCCTGCCCATTCATCGATCCGGAAGACCAACGACAGCATCTGATGCTCTCCGCCATAGGCGTTCGTGAATGCGAACCGCGGCCCGGAATAGACAGCGATGAGCGTCGCAGTCATCACCTCCAGCCCGCTCTCCTCTCTGACCTCGCGCTTGAGGCACTCGATGATCGATTCCCCGAGTTCGAGGCTGCCTGCGGGCATCACCCAATGGCCATTGTCACGGCGGCGTACGAGCAGAATCCGTCCGTCGGCATCACGGATGATTGCCCGAGCGCTCGGGAGAATAAGACGGCGATTCCCGACGGCCCTGCGTAACTGGCCCGCGTAGGAATCTTCATACGCTGTGCTCATCCGCGCTCCTCTCCACAGTCGGCATCGCCGCCACGATTGACAAGGTTCGTATCATAATCGAACGGGACTCGACATAACGAAGGAACGCTGAAGGGACCATGGTGCGTGAGCGCAAACCGCGTCAGAGGATAGGGGGCACATTCCGCTCACATCGGTGACGGAAAATATCGGGCTTTTCGCGGCGTGCCGCACTGATTTCCCTTGTAAGACCGGCAATCAGGCGACGAAAGTTAGCCGAAAAAACCGTCAAAACTATGAGCGGTATGTGTACCCCCACCTATGACGAGGCGTGCGCCGCCATTCGTCGGTGGCGGGAGCGTTACCGTGGTAACGCCGGTTTGTTGCCAATTGTCAACGATGAAAATGAAAAGGAGAGACGGATGCAGACCGGAATCGTATCACGCCACCGGGAACGCTCCCCATCGCCCCCCGGAGCGCGGCAGCTGGTGTTTCGTGCCGACCGCATCGGCGATCAGTTACACATCGGTGCCGCGCGGCTGCGGCGTGCGACGTTTATTCCGGCACGCAATCACGACGACCCGGCGTCAACAAAACCGCAGGGCGGCATGTGGACCTCCACGCTCCGGGATGCCCCCCGCAGCGCCTTTACGGATCGGGTACGGGGAGACGGGTTGTGGTGGGTGCTCGAACCCAATCAGCGGGCCCGCATCCTCATCATCAACACACCTGCCGATTGGGAGGCGACCCTCGCGCGCTTCTCCCGCACTGACGGGCCGGGTCCCGACTTCGAGCGGATCGCCGCCTATGGTGTCGCCGGTGTCCACCTCACCGAGCGTGGCGCGCGCGATGTACCGGCATTGGCGGAATGGGAAATAGAATCCACCGCGTGGCTCAGATGGGCATTCGTGCTTGACCCACCAATCTGTATCCCGCGCGGTCCGCGTCGTATCCCGAAGCGCGCCGATCTTACCGGCGCATACCGGGGAGCCTGGGTGATCTGGAGCGAGCCGACCGATGCGTACGTGGCTGCGATGCGACGCGCGGCGGAGAAGACCGCGATCACCCAAGACGATATGCTGGCCATGGCCAGAGCGATGCTCGACACAATGGTTGTGGATCACTCCTTTCTCTACTCGGTGACGCGAGAAAAACTACCGGTCGGGGCCGGGTTCTTCGTTGCACTCATGGCGCGGGATCCGAATGCCGTGCTCGCGGTCGTCTTCTCGCTCCAAACAGTGATCGGCGGGAATCAGCTCCAGATGTGAGCGGCCCGTGCGCGTCAGAGTGGGGTGTACCCTATCCCGATGTCAGGCACGGCGTGTACGTTCGAGCCAAACCGGTTGGTTTTGCGCTTTCTTGACGGTCATGCTGGACTCTCTAAGAGTCTTTCTTGACAGATTCGCCGCCTTTCCCGCCTGATACGATGATTCGTTCTGGCTTTTGCTCTGCGTTTTCTTGGGGGGACGAGCCGGTTCCTCCGTTATCGGAGGAACCGGGGATGTCGCGCCTTTTGCGCGATTGACATTCCCCTCAATCGCCTCCGCTTGCTGTCGCTCCTTCGCCTCGGCATGATAGAGCGGCAAGGCCTTGACCGCGATCATCGCCTCCTTTGCCAATGCGGGGAGGATGTTCGCCCGGCATTGGCTACTCCTCCCGCGTGAAGTGGACGCACGTATTGCGCCGGTCGAGCCGGGCCCACCAGCCAAGCAGTTCCAGGCGTCGCACCACGGCGTGCTCGGGTCGTCGCCATCGCGCGGTATCGCGCTGCATCGGCGCCGGCAACGGGCTGCCGATGATCGCCTCGATCTCTGCGAACGAGAGCGTCACGGCGCGGTCCGTCTGTGCGGCGATGTAGGAGACGAGCGGCTCATACTTGAAGTGGTGCTTCGATGCCATCGATCACTTGCCCCCCAATATCCGCATCCACCAGGGCCACCGCTGCTTCGGGAATACCTCAGGTTCGCCTTGAGAGGGCACAGGCAGGGCGGTGTAAACAATTGTTTACTCGTGGGTTCACCGAGCGACTGCACGACCTCGGCAGCGGCGATCAATTGGCTCGCGCGCATCCGCGTCCACCCCCACCGTTCCTGACAGTACTCCTCGAAGGTGTCCCAGCCATCGGTGCGGTAGGTGTTTCATCTGCTACCTCTCCGTGTCGCGCGTGAAGATTACCCGCTGGTTGCGAGGATCGAGGTGGGCACGCCAGCCCGCATCCCACCAGAGGGCCGCCTGACTGCGTGAGGGATCCCTCCACCAGTTGTCGAAGTGCGCCATCTTCGGTAATGGGAAGCCGAGCACCGCCTCGACCGCAGCGACGGTGAGCACGACCTCGCTCTCCGGGGAGGAATGGAGATATTCCAGGAGCGGCTGGTAGCGGCTGACTCCCCGACGTGGCATTGCCTACCCCCATCCCATCCAGCGACGCAGCCGCGCGCGCCACGATGCCTCAGGTTCGCGTTGTGCGCCCTCAGGAGCGACGCGCGCTGTTTGCAGGGGCGATTCGTCGTCACCGGCCCGCTCAGGGGCATGTGGCGCGTCCGGCACCGTGGCAGGAATCAGGCGCTGCGCCGACTGCAACATGACGTGCAGCTCGCGGATCTGTCGATCCTTCTCGACAAGTTGCGCCTGGAGGAAGGCGAGGTGCACCGTGAAGACCTCCACCGCAGGTGTATCACTCGGGGTACCTCGGGGTACCTCGGCCCGTGTATCCCCCGGTGTGGCATCATCCGGTACGGCAACGAGCCACTGCCCATCATCGCCCTTGATCGCATCGACGGTGCGCCGCTCCACACGGCGACGCATGGCCGTCTTGCTGATGCCAAGTCGCTCTGCAGCCTGGGCAATCGGGAGCCGTTGCATACCGGTGTACCCCTCCCACAGTCGGTGTACCCCATCGGTGTACCCCTCTGAAGAGTCTGCCACGCCCCCGCGCAGACGTGAACATGCCGCCCATTATCGCAATGGGCGGCATGTCGGGCTAGGGGGCAGCAATGACGAACCAGAAATTAGGATGGAAGACGGATCGGGAGACGCTTCCGGAACTAGTTCCGGAAGCGTCTCCGACGGGTGACTCGCGCGAAATCCTCGCTGAGATGTTCCAGACGAATGATAACTACATCGGCGTTGCGGGGCGCGTGCTCAGTGACGCGCCTGACCTCGCCGAAGAGGTGATGACGGGAGCGATCACGTTGAAAAAGCCGAGCGGGTGATGCGCGACCGCAGCAGCAAACCAAGATGGTGCCAATTGGCAACGAGAGACGATCGCCTGTGCTGTGGGAAGGGAAGAGATGATCACCGTATTAGCGCGGTTCTCATGAAGGTTGCTCCACTTTCAACGAGTAACCGCAAAGATCATACCAGCCGCGCATATCCCGCGCGGTGACGGTGTCGAGCACCGGTCCGAGGGCATTCACGAGCGCCTCATGG
>JAABUU010006102.1_pt1 | contig 13079 bp, 14 predicted proteins | sample 5559301 | NCBI WGS metagenome assembly JAABUU01 (sample SAMN10711884, study PRJNA513360) | rock metagenome | isolation source: Antarctica rocks | place: Antarctica: Victoria Land, Richard Nunatak white
GTGGCTGGGCAAACTCAGCTTTGCCGACCTGGTGGGGCTTGCCTCGCGCATGACAGTCGCCCAGGTTTTGCAGCGCGAGGACTTTGCGACCCGCTACCGGGAAGGGCAGCCTATCAGCCTGCATGAACTCTTGTACCCCTTAGCGCAGGCGTATGACAGCGTTTCTATTCGCGCCGATGTGGAGATGGGCGGACAGGATCAAACGTTCAACAACCTCGCGGGCCGCCACTTGCAGGAGCAGATGGGACAGGAGCCGCAAGTGGTCCTGCTGATGCCGCTCCTGGTGGGCCTGGACGGCCAGAAGAAGATGAGCAAGTCGCTCGCCAACTATGTCGGCATTACTGAGTCGCCCGACGCCATGTTCGGCAAGCTGATGTCCATCACCGATGAACTGATGCCGATGTATTATGAGCTTTGCACCGACATTGATATGAATGAAGTGCAAATGCTCACCGACAGCGCGCAGACGCACCCGCGCGAGGCCAAAAAGCGGCTGGCGCGCGAGATTATCGCCCTGTACCACTCGCCCGAAGCCGCGCAGGCCGCCGATGACACGTTTGAGGCGATCCACGGCAAGGGAAAAAGCGCCGACGCCGTGCCGGACGATGTTCTGGATGTGGCTGTTCCCAATGAGATGGTGGATGCCGAAGGGCATTTGCGCCTGGCAAGCCTGGTCAGCCTGGCCGCGCCGAGCCTTGCGCCGACCAATGGGCAGGCCAAGCGCCTGGTGCAGCAAGGCGGTGTGAGCGTGGACGGCGAAAAGATCACCGACCCTGCCGCGCTGGTGACGGTGCAAACGGGAATGATTGTCAAAGTCGGCAAAAGCCACTTTGCGCGTCTGATAGCGCCCACAAGCGGGTAAGAAACATCTTATGGAAACGACCGCAAACACATCCACATTCAGTGATCCTGCAACCCTGGACGGGGCGGCCCCCCCTTTGGCATCACTGCCCCTGAGCACGGCAGAAGACGGAGCCGGGCACCCCGCCACCGATCCGGTTTTGTTTGAAGCCGAGATGAACCCGCACCTGGACGCTCTGTACCGCAACGCCCTGCGCCTGACCGGCAACGCCAACGATGCCGAAGATTTATTGCAGGACACGTACCTGCGCGCGTACCGCTTTTTCTATCAATACCAACTGGGAACCAATGCCAAGGCATGGCTGTTCCGAATCATGAACACAGTTTTTCTAAACGAGTACCGCAAACGGGTGCGGCAGGGCGAAACAGTCTCCTACGACGGCCTAGAAGACTTCTACCTCTACAACCGCCTGTCGGAAGACGGGGTCGGCGGCGACCACCCCGAAACCGACAACCCGGAAAAGGCAGTTTTAGAAAAGCTGGATATTGAGATTATCCAAAAGGCCATTGACGCTCTGCCGCCCGAGTTTCGGGAAACAGTGGCCCTGGCAACATTAGAAGAAATGGCCTATCAAGAAATCGCAGACACTTTAGAAATCCCGGTCGGCACAGTCCGTTCGCGCCTTTCGCGCGGGCGCAAGCTGCTGCAAAAAGCCTTATGGGATTACCTCAACGGGGACGAATCACGTGGATAAGCAGCAACACACAGACGACGCAGTAGAAGCAGCGAAGCTTGCCTACTGCGCCAACGCCGGCGACATCTACTCGTGCGAGGAAGCCCTGCGCCGCCTCAACGATTACCTAGACCACGAGCTGACCCCGGACGAGCGGGTGGTTGTTATACAGCACCTAGAAATCTGCAAGCCTTGCTTCAAGCGGTTCTCGTTTGAGCAGACGCTGATTGTTTCGCTGCGCGAAAAGCTGACCCATCTGCGCGCCCCGGAAATGCTGCGCGCCAAGCTGCACATTCTGCTGCGTCGCCCTGAGTAGATTAGGACACAAAAAAGCCCCGCGCCATCAGGCGCGGGGCTTTTTCGGTATAAAAAGCCAGTTAGAAGCTAGTTATCTGCGAAGGGGTCATCCAGGTCATCCTCAGCGGGCGCGGGGTAGCCGCCGCGCTGTCCGCCGCCGCTAGGGGCTGCATTGGCCGGACGACGGTTGGGCGCCGGTGCGGAAGCGCGCGGGGCTGGCGCGGGGGCCGGTTCATCGTCATACGCATCGCCATCGGGAGTACCTGACCCGCTGCGATTGTAATCGCCGCCTCCGCCCGAGTTGCCGCCGCCATAGCTGCCGGATCGCTCGCCGCCCCCGCCCTCAGCGCCATCTTTGGGGCGTTCCAGCGACTTCAGGTTGTCGGAGACCACTTCCACATCACGCCGCTTTTGGCCGTCCTGCGTGACATATTCACGTACCTGCAAGCGGCCTTCGATAGCCACCAATCGCCCTTTGCCCAGATAGTTGGCGGCAAACTCTGCCGACTGACGCCAGGCGACGATGGAGATGAAGTCGGCCTGCGCTTCCTGTCCGCCCTGCTTGGCCTCATTAGAGATGGGGCGGTTGACGGCAAGGCGGAACTGCGTCACGGCGATGCCGCTCGGCGTATACTTCAGCTCAGGGTCATTGGCAAGGCGGCCAATCAAAATCACTCTGTTTAACATGTCTCACTTCTCCTTTGTCTGTTCTCGTTACACGGTTGTCGGCAGTGTTTGTGTTACTCGGCGGGAGCTTGTTCCGGCGCAAGGGCTGGGGCGGCGGCTTCGGTTATGGCTGCCGGGGCTTCGTCAGCGGCAGGCGCCTCTGCAACAGCAGGCATATCTGCGGCAACAGCAGGCATATCTGGAACAGGCGCGGCGACCATTGCGGGCACAATCTCCACAGGCGCAGGCTGGGGCGCAGCGGCAGCTTGGACGGCTTCCGCGTCTCCTGCGAGTGATGCGGATGCGTCCTCATCCTGGCGGACAATCATGGCGCGTATCTGGTCTTCGCTGATCTGGAAAATGCGCCGCAGTTCGCTCTCGGCCTGCGCCGGGCCGGAGAAGTGCATTATGACATAGATGCCTTCTGTACGCCCCTTGATCATATAGGCAAGCTTGCGCCGCTCCCACACGTCAATTTTAGCGACTGTGCCGCCGTTAGTTTCTATAATCTGTTTGTAGCGATTAGTGACCGTGGAGATTTGCTCTTCCCCCATATCGGGGTCCACGATATAAACGGCCTCATAAGGCCGGGTGATGGCGACTGATGGCATTCTTTGCCTCCCTCTCTCTGGATGGTGGATGGTATCGACGCCTAGGCGTCAGGTCAGCCCCCGCACATTCGCCAAGGCACGTGGGGCAGAGAGGAATAAAACCCCGCCAGGGGGCCTCATTCAACAATGGGCTATTATAGCACATGGGGCCATGAAATAAAGTGGGGCCATGGGAATAGGGCCAGGGAAAGGCAGGAAAGCCGCCGCGTGTTCCTGCGTGACGCTAGATCGCTGGCCGCTGCACAATCAGGACGCAGGCATCGTCACTCAGGCAGCCTGAGCCTTCCGGGGCGGCGACAAAGCTTTGCACGCCCTGCAAAACCGCTTTGCCCACCGCCTGCGCCGCTCCCTTGGGGGCCGCCTGACGCAGCAAATCGCTCAGGCCGTCTACTCCTAGAAAGTCCTGGCCCCGGCGCGCTTCTGTAATGCCGTCTGTGACCAGGAGCAGCGTGTCGCCCGGCAGCATCACGACCTCCGTCTGCCCATACTCCTGCGCTGGCTCAATGCCGAGCAGCATGCCGCGCGGCTCCAAGATTTCGATCTCGCCTCTGGCCCGCCGCAAAAGCGCTGGTTCCGAGCCTGCCAGGGAAAGCATTCCCTCGCCTGTTGACGGGTCAATCACGAACAAGGACAGCGTGGCAAAGACGTTGTCATTCCAGTCGCCCTGCCGACGGGCATCGCACATGAAGTTGTTCAGACGCTCCATGGTCGTTTTTGGATTCAGGTCTTCGCGCACAAATGCCCGCAGCGCGTATTTGATCTCCGCTGTGGAGGCCGCTGCCGCCAGTCCCTTGCCGGAGACGTCGCCGACAAGCAGGGCTACTTTGCCGCTGGCTATGGTGAACACATCAAAGAAATCCCCGCCGATCTGCGCTTCTGCAAGGGCCGCCTCATAAAAGGTCGCCACTGACAGCCCGGCAAACGCTCCCTCCGGGAATCAGCGCAGCATGCTGCGCTGCAGCACTTCAGCGATGCGGTGCTCCCGCTCGTAGGTGGCCTGCAAAGCCGACTCCGCCGCTTTGCGCCCCGTGATGTCGCTGATGACGAGGCCAACGCCAAGCATCATGTCCTCAGTTTGCACCGCATGATGTGACAGCAAAAGATGCCGCAGGCTGCCGTCTTTGCGCCGGTAGGCAATTTCTGTGTCCGGCCCGGCACTGCCCTCAGACACCTGCTGGAAAAGCGGCAGGAGCAGCGGCCAGTTGGTTTCTCCTACCACTTCGGCAAGGCTCCGGCCTGCAAAGTCTTCGGGCGAGATGTCCATTATTTCCGCCAGTGCGCCGTTGGCCCGCAGAAACTGTCCGTCCATGCTCACGAATGCAAAGCCTGTGGGGGCCGTTGTCAGCAGCGCTTCCAGCAAAAGCGTTTGTTCGCGGAACTGCTGTTCCATCTGCTCTGCCTGCCAGCGCGCCGCCTGCTCCTGCACAAGCGCCAGGCGAGCCTGCTCCGCTTCCAGCCGCTCGCTCAGGTCGCGCACAACCCAGAGCAGGACAGGAGCCTCGCCGACTGCGCTGAAGGTGCGCGTGACACTGGCTTCTGCCGCAACAGCTTTCCCCCCGCGAGGGGCCAGGGCCAGCGGCAGGCGCACCGTGCTTGACGCTGTTCCCGCAAGGCTCAGCAGCTTCTGACGAAACTCGCCCCGCGCGGCCTCGCCGACGTAGTTCGCGAGTGGCTTGCCCCTGAGGGCACGCGTGGAAACACCCAGCAGGGCGGCAGCGGCAGTATTGGCCTCGCGAATAATGCCATGCAGGTCGGTGACAAGGTAGGTTTCCGGCGCGCAGTCAAACAGCTCCTGATAGCGCTGTCGTTCTGTTTCCAGCGCGTGCTGCGCGGATTCCAGTTCTTCATTCTGCTGGCGCAGCTCTTCTTCCGCAACGTGCAGCTCTTCCAGCGTGGCTTGCAGCTCTTCAAACGTTTCCTGGAGCAGCGGGGGCAGGGTAGGCAGGCCGTGGGCTTGCGTGCGCAGGTCTGAGGTGCGGGTGCGCGCAGTTTCCAGTTGTTCTGCTAAAGAGGGAGGCCCCATGGGTGAATGCTTTCCGCACGACTTCTGCATGGAAAAGCATCACGAAGAAGCTTTTTGTCTGCGTTGTGTGTTTAACTATTATACGACGCTTTATTGATAACAGGCCGATTTATTTTTCTGCGCTGCCCTGCCGCGCCGCAGCCGGGAAATTGGCGGGCGGCTGCTCTTCCATCAGCAAAACCATGCCGCGACGAACGTTGTTTGTACCCAGCAGAGGCATACATGTAATCCGGCAGACAATTTCTCGGCCTTTGCGGTTATGGGCCTCCATCAGCAAAACATCCTTGCTGTCCTGGCCGTTGAGGATAGCGCGCAAAGGCTGCTTCAAACGCTCCACAGGCAGCCCAATGTCCAGGTTCCAAAAGTGGTCTCCCTGCGCTTCGTCGGCGCGCAGGCCCCACATATCTTCCATTTTGGAGTTCCAAACTTGCACCTGCAGCTCCTGGTTCAGCACGGCCACGCCGGCTTGAAAGCTGCGCAAAATGGACTCCATGAAGGCATTGACCTCGCTCAGTTCATCGCTGCGCACGCGCACCTCGCCGTTCATGGTTTCCAGTTCTTCGTTGGTAGACTGCAATTCCTCATTGGTGGTGTCCAGCTCTTCAATGGTAGACTGCAGCTCTTCATACGTGGTTTCCAGTTCTTCGTTGGTGGACTGCAATTCTTCGTAGGCCGTTTCCAGATCGCGAATGGTGGTTTGCAGCTCGCTCTGCGCCTGACGCTGCGGCGTCATATCCACAAACGTGATCGTCGTGCCCAGCGGGTTTTGGACGGCATCCAGCAAAGGTACCACGGTGATGTCCAGGATAAGCGGCATTTCCCCCGGTGTCGCTGCCCAGAGAATGTCCCGCACGCTCACCAGGCGTTTTTCCTTGTGGGCTTCGTCCATCAGCGAGCGCAGATCGGCAGGGCGGTACGAGAGTTCCAAATCTTGCAGCGGACGTCCGACATCCTGCCCGGTCAGGCCAAACAGCAGGCGGGCCTGCTCATTAACCATCGCGACTGTTCCAGCCTGATCCACAAGCACCTGCGCGAGCGTGCCGCCTTCAAAAACCATGTTCTGCATCATCGTTTGTCTACTCACCGGCAATGGGCTGCGTCGAAGCGTCTTATGCCTCTCCATGATAAAGCGCTGCCGCTCGCGCGCGCCGACTTCGGGCACTTTGGCGAAGATGCGCCGCTTCAAATCCAAAGGCACAAACAGGCTGCTGTAGGCCGCCAGCATTTCCGCTTTTCCCAAAAACAAAAGCCCATTCTCGTTGAGGGCATAATATAGGCGGGACATGGCCTTTGCCTGGCCCTCGCTATTAAAATACATCAGCGTATTGCGGCAGCACAGCAGGTCTATGCGGGAAATCGGCGCGTCCTGCAGCAAGTCATGCCGGGCGAAGATCACCGCCCGCCGCACGTCTTTAACGCAGGCGTAGCGGTTTCCCTGACGCTCAAAATACTTTTCCCGCAGGTTCGGCGGCATCGCCTCCATTTCGCGTTCGGTGTAGGAGGCTCGCCGTGCATACTCAATTTCACTTTCGTCCAGGTCGGTCGCGTAGATTGTCACCCGCTCCCGAAACGCCTCCCGGCCCAAGGCTTCGGCGAACATAATTGCCAGCGAGTAGGCTTCCCGCCCTGAGGCGCAGCCCGCGCTCCACGAACGCACCGGCTCCGCAGGCGGCTTGGCGGCCAGCAGATTGCGCACGGCCACTTCGGCAAGATACTGCCAGGAGGCCGGGTCACGAAAAAAGCTGGTGACGTCAATCAGCAGCATATCCAGCAGCGGGGCCAGATCTTCGGGATGCGAGCGCAAATACTCTTGATAGCCCGCCATATCGGCGGCCCCGACCACCTGCAAACGCTTTTCCAAACGGCGGCGCAGGCTGGGCCGTTTGTAAATGGTGAAGTCAATGCCGATGCTGTCTTTGATCTGCTCCAGCAGAGCTTCAAAGTCCGGCGTGCTGTCTGCCATAGTTGCTTGCGTTTCGTAGCTGCGAGTGCTTCCCGAATTATATGCTGCTATTAACTTCTATTAATCTGCTGTCGTTTATTAATCTGCTGTCGTTAATCGGGAGTGACTGAGTCGGGCGGGTTGCTTTGTGCAATCTTTCCGCGCCCTAGGGCCTGCCGAATAATCGCCGCACGCTGTTGCGCTTCCTGCACTTGCTCGCCGAAATGGCGCACGCTGACCTCATGGCCCCGCGCCTGCGCGCGCTGCTTCATGCGCTTGGCTAAGGCTCCATTCTCTTCAAAGGCGCGCAGGGCCACCCACAGCGCATCTTCCAGCGCCTCCGACTGCTCCGCCAGCAGGGTCGCGGGCGAATACGCATGCCCCACCCGGCAGCGGTAGCGCACCATTTCGCCTTCTTCAATCTCCCAAAGCACGCCGTGGCATTCCGGGCACGCAAACGCGGAAGGCGTACCGGGATGGTCGCCTTCCATCGCGCCTGCTTCAAACAAAGCCATATCCACTTCGGTGTTCATATCGGGCGGTACAGGGGTCATTTTCGCCTCCTCCACCGGCGTTTGGGACAGATGCACCAGAGTAGGCGCGATCTGCGCCACCGGCAGCACAAAATCCGTTTGCACATGCTCTATCGCGTGGCGGGGCATGCCCTCAAACATCGCTTCTTTGGGGTCTTGCACAATCACTTTCCCGCTGCGCATTTTGATTGCCTGCGCCCCTGCTGTGCCGTCGTCCAGCATGCCGGACAGCACCACGCCCACCACGCGCGGGCCATACGCCCGCGCCGCCGACCGAAACAGCGTGTCTACCGCCGGGCGAACCCCATTTTCATGCGGCCCGCGCGTCAGGCGAATACGTCCCTGATACAGCACCAGATGATGGTCCGGCGGGGCCACATAAATCCGGCCTGGCTCAATTTCCTGCCCATCGGTGGGATGCATCGCGGGCAGCGGCCCATGCCGCCTCAGAATGTCCGGCAGGACACTGGTGCCATAGGCGGGCACATGCAGCACCACAAACAGCGCTGCCGGCATGTCCGCCGGCAAGCCTTTGACAAGTTTCGTCAGTGTTTCCACGCCGCCTGCGGACGCGCCGATAACAACAATGTCATGCCCGGTCATTTGTCATCCTTCATTATAGGCAGCGTCTCCGTGTTTCCCGAACATCTGCTCGTTTTGCGTTTGTGAGTCGTCTGAATTGGTAGTACCATATATACCTTTTTGTCAAGCACGGCTGCTCGGCGGGACACATTTGTCTTGGCAGAGAGAGTGGTATTTGGCACCTGTACCCGACCGCTTTTCCGCACGTTGCGGTACAATTGTGCCGGAGGAACCCGCTCGCCGGGTACAGTAACCGCATGTCTGCTCAGCCCATGCCCTTTGTCACTCCTGAAGATTATTTGCGTGCCGAGCGTCTTTCTCCTACCAAGAGCGAGTATTACTCAGGCCAGGTCTGGGCCATGTCCGGCGCAAGCCGCGAGCATAACATCATCGCTTTTAGTCTCACAATAGCCGTGGGCAACGCCCTGCGCGGCACGCCCTGCCAAGGTTTTGGCAGCGACATGCGTGTTGCCGTCGCGCCTTTGCTCTACACCTACCCTGACTTGTCCGTCGTCTGCGGCGAGCAGCAGTTCACTGATACGCATGGCGATACCCTGGTCAACCCCACCGTGCTTTTTGAGATACTCAGTCCCTCCACGGCCAATTACGACCGCACTGTTAAGTTCGGCCAGTACCGGCGCGTGCCGTCCCTGCGCGAGTACGTCCTGGTGCATCAGGATGCTCCCCATGTAGAGCGCTTTGAGCGCTACGACGACATCTGGGCTACCTATGAATGCCGCCGCCTGTCTGACACTCTGGAACTAAGCAGCCTCGGTATTATGCTTCCGCTTTCCGCCCTTTATGAAGGCATCTTGTTCCCGCCCTCTGAGCTTTAACCTTTCCCGCTCAGCCCGTACACATCCCCGAATATTGTCTGCAAACAGTGTTATTGCTGTTCGCTCTCTGTTTTTGATGCGCTGCGGTACAATCGCCTGGAGGAACCCGCCATGCTTTCCATTATCCTGCCACCCGAACTGGAACGTGCCCTGTCCGAACAAGCCCGCGCGCAGGGCACGACCCCCGAACTTCTCGCTTTAGACAGCCTGCGCGAACGCTTTGCGTCCCCTGATGCCGCAGACGCTGTTCTCGCCCGCTATGCCCGCCGCGAGTTGACGCACGGCGAGGCTGCCGCCCTGCTCGGATTGTCCCGCGCCGCTTTGCTGGAAGAACTTGCCCACCACAATCTCTCGGCGTTCCAGTACGATGCCGCCGAAGTGCTGTCTGAGGCCGGACTGTGAACCCGCCTTGCTTGTCGGGTGGGGAACTACTTTCTCTCCCCGGCTGCTTTTTGTATTTGCCCCAGAACGTCTGCAATCTGCGTCATAACCTGCGCGTTTGTGAACCGAAGAACCCGGTATCCATAAGCTGCCAAGTGCGTGGTGCGTGCTGCATCTTGTTCGGCTTCTCCGTCATGGCTGCTGCCATCTACTTCAATAGCGAGTTTACAAATGGGGCAGTAGAAGTCCAGGATGAATTGTCCAACCGGATGCTGTGCGCGAAAGCGAAGGCCGCCTAGCTTTCTGCCGCGTATCCTCTCCCATAGGCGTAACTCTGCGGGTGTCATCTCGCCCCGCATTTCCACTGCCGCCTGCTGTATCGCGGAAGAAATGCTGCGTATGCGCGGAGTGGCCTTTCGGTTGTCCATCGGTTACTCCTAAAGAGGCCCCTCCGCCCCAATAATGGGGAACTAGGAGGCCCCTCCGCCCCAATAATGGGGAACCCAGAAAGAAGGCAGACTTTGGCCCCTGTCTTTCTGTTCTAATCTGGCTCCCCATTATTGGGGCGGGGGGGCCATCTCTCCCTACCCCGTTCGGCTCAGCCCGTACACATCCCCGAACTTGGCCTGCAAGTAGCGCAGGTACGGGGCCGGGTTCAGCGGACGCCCCGTCACGCGCTGCACCAATGCCTTGGGGTCGTACTTGCGCCCATATTGGTAGATGTTTTCCTGGAGCCAGTCATGCAGCGGCCCAAACTCTCGGCGCGCGATTTGCGCCTCTATCTCGCCGCCCAAAGCCTCGTTTGCTGCCTCAAACAACTGCACCGACAGCAGGTTGCCCACCGAATACGTTGGGAAATAGCCGATGCCGCCCCCCGACCAATGCACGTCCTGCAAAATGCCCTGCGCATCGTCCGGCGGCGTCAAACCCAGGTACTCCTCGGTTTTAGCATTCCACAGCGCGGGCGCGTCCCCCACCGACACCTTGCCTTCCAGCAGAGCCACTTCCATCTCAAAGCGCAGGAGAATATGCAGGTTATAAGTCACCTCGTCCGCTTCCACGCGGATCAGCGACGGCTCCACTTTGTTGATCGCCCGGTACCAATCGCCCTCGGCGACGCTGCCTAGCTGCTCAGGGAACGTTTGCTGCAAGTCCGGGTAGAACGCCTGCCAGAAAGGCTTGGAGCGCCCCACCAGGTTTTCCCACAAGCGCGACTGGCTTTCATGCACGCCCGCGACGTGCCTCCGCCCAGCACATTGCCGTCAAAGCGCGTCCCCACGCCCTGCTCATACAGCGCATGCCCGGTTTCGTGCATTGACCCGAACAGCGCGGCAGGCAGGAAGTTGCGCTCAAAGCGCGTGGTAATCCGCACATCGCCGCGCGTAAAGCTTGTGCAGAACGGATGTACAGCCCGGTCTTGACGCCCGCGCGTCCAGTCAAACCCCAGCGCCGACACGACCTTCTTGCCGAATGCCTCCTGATGCCCCTCGTCAAAGTCCCGCTTCAGCACGCTGTCGTCTACGGCACCCGGCCCCTGCGCCGCGACCGCTTTGACCAATCCTACCAAATCGGGCTTGATCGCTTGGAACATACTCTGCACGTCCGAGGCCTTCATGCCCGGCTCGTATTCATCCAACAGCGCGTCGTAAATGCTTTCTTGGTAGCCGCGCAGTTCGGCCACCTCGCGGCTCAGGCCCAGTATCTGCTCCAGCCACGGCGCGAACTTGCCATAGTCGCTCGCTGCCCGCGCTTCGTGCCAGGCCTCGTAGCCCAAAGTCGTGATGCGCGCGATCCGCGCCACCAGCTCTTCGGGCATCTTCGCGGCCCGGTCAAAATCCCTGCGCGCCACCCGCAGGTACGCCGCGTCATCTGAGTCCGGGTCTAGGTTTTTGCTGTCCCGCTCGGCCGCCTCTAGCAAGTTTTCGGTTTCGCGTCCTGTCGCCATCTGGTGAATGACCTTGCTCAGAGCCGTAATCTGGTCGGCCCGCGCCCCGCCCCCGCCGGTCGGCATATAAGTCTGCTGATCCCAGCCCAGCACATCGGCAGCCCCATTGAGCGCTTTGGTTTCCGCCATCCGGCGCTTGAGTGTTTCCACGGTTTCTATTTGTGTCACAGAATTAATCTTCTCCTTGTGCGGTGGGCGTGTTTCAGTGCTGCCCTGGCGCTCCTTGATCGCTGTCCCGGCATTTCCCCCTCGCTTCCACAGCGTTTCTCCCTCGCTTCCACGGCGTTTCTAGCGTGTACCGACGACGGAACAAAACCGTCCGTCGTCGCAACGCCGTTTCAACGCCTTTGATCAGGCGATGGGGAGCCGAAGCAGCGCGGCGGCACTTCTGTGATGAGCGGTTTGCGATAGGCGCTTTTTCGCTTTATCTGCCCGCGACTCCTGCGTCAATTGCGGCATTCCCCTGCGCCGCTGAGGGACTGAAAACAGGGCACAAGGCGCGGCCGCCAATCAGCCGAACCTGACAAGCCGAGATAATCGGGCGCGGCAGGCGGGCCAAGCTGCATGGCTCCGCCCTGCCGGCACACGGGCAGGATGCTGCAAAAGCAACAGCGGCGGGGTTCGGTCCGGACGCGGCGCAGTCTTAACATTTTGTTAATGCTTTGTTAAAAAAGGCTTAACAAACACGTGTCAAACTAGGGGCTATTGCAGAGGAAACGCAAATCTCAAAGCGTCACACAGCCTGCCGTTCTCGCCTTTGTTTTTTAGGAAAGACACGTAATATGACACTTCGCTCCCCGCGCCTAGGGCGCGGCTTTACCTTGATTGAGCTGCTCGTCGTGATCGCCATTATCGCGATTCTCGCCGCCATTTTGTTCCCCGTCTTCGCGCAAGCACGCGAAAAGGCGCGCTCCATTACCTGTGCCTCCAACTGCCGCCAGATTGGGCTGGCCTTTCTGCAATATAACCAGGATTATGACGAGAAAGCTCTGAATGTCTCCAAGCAGAATATCACCGGTAGCCCTTTGGGTGCAAGCGAGGTGTATCAAGCCACCTGGTACATCCTGCTGGAACCGTATGCCAAAAGCATCGGCGTGTTCCGCTGCCCGGATCGCACCGAGCCGGCCACGGCTTCCAATGGCTGCATTGACAACTATTATGTGGACGCGACCCACCCCGGCCCCTGTCCCGGCTACGGCTACAACGACGGCATCGTCAGCGACTACGGCTATGGCCTCATCGGAACGCAAATCAAGGACGCCAACAACGTCACGCTGCGACCGGGCCTGAGCATCGCCCGCATCGACAGCCCCGCGCAGATGGTGGCTTTCGGCGACACCTACGACAACCTGTCCATTGCGCTCGACAACATCAACGGCGGCACCCTCAACAGCTCAGCGGCCATCCGGCACATACACCGGCTGAACTTCTGCTTTGTGGATGGGCATGTGAAATCTATGGCGATGGTGATGGCAAACAATTCCGGCGGGCCTGTTTTTCTGCCTGCCAACAAGGCCGACGCCGTGGACTGGTGCTACAGCCCGACCGCCGTCCCTGACCAGCCGAAAACTGCCGGCATGGCGGGAGCGGGAACCGGCGTGGCCTGCTCCACAGTCGTGGACAACCTATATAGCGGCTCCACAGTCGTACCGTAATTGCTGGAAAGGCATTTTATGAAAACAGTTGCAGCCGCCGCGTGGATGCTGTCGGCCCTGGTGCTGGGCAGTG
>JAABUU010006103.1_pt1 | contig 13077 bp, 17 predicted proteins | sample 5559301 | NCBI WGS metagenome assembly JAABUU01 (sample SAMN10711884, study PRJNA513360) | rock metagenome | isolation source: Antarctica rocks | place: Antarctica: Victoria Land, Richard Nunatak white
CGCCGCCTCCAGCTGCTCCCAGTCAGCTCCGCTGAAGATCTCCTTGTAGGTCTGATAGGCCAGCTTCGCGTTGGCGATCGCCAGCGTGCCGAGCAGCTCGTCATGACCGCCGATCTCCTGCAGGCGCCGGTCGGCCTCGGTGTCGACCCGCGAAACGAAGAACGACGCCACCGACCCGACCGACGCCAGCTCGCCCCCGTCCTCGCGCAGGCGCCGCAGCCCCCGCAGGTAGGCCCGCGCCGCCTCCCGATGGCGCTGAAGCGAGAACAGCAGCGTCACGTTGACCGGGATCCCAGCCGCGATCGTCTCCTCGATCGCCGTCAGCCCCTCCTCGGTGCCGGGGATCTTCACAAACAGGTTGGGCCGGTCGACCAGGGCAGACAGCCGCCGCGCCTCGGCGATCGTGGCCGCCGCGTCGTGAGCCAGGTTGGGGTCGACCTCGAGCGACACCCAGCCATCGCGGTTCTCCGCGCCGCGCTCAAACACCGGCGCAAACAGGTCACAGGCGCCGCGAATGTCATCCCGGGCCAGGGCCAGGAACACGTCCTTGGGGTCAGACTCGGTGCTCATCACCTCGCGCAGCTGCTCGTCATAGGCGTCGCCCTCGGCGATCGCGCCCTGAAAGATGGTCGGGTTCGACGTCACCCCGACGATCCCGTCATCGATCAGCCCGGCAAGATCACCATCACGGACAAACGGCCGCGAGAGGTAGTCGATCCAGGCGCTCTGCCCGTGCTCGGCGAGGGCCTGCAATGGCGTTGGCATCGGTTCTCCTGGCTTAAGGTTGGCTGTCATACGGATACTCGCGCGCTTACCTATGCCGTCGCCGGCCGCGGTTGTACGCGCTGGTCCGAGCGGCTGTCGGCGCGTGGTGTGGTGGGGGGCGCCGTGGTAGTGCTGGCGGGTCCGAGCACGGCGAGTAGTTCGCCGATCTGAACGTCGCGTTGCAGCGGCAGGCGCACGCGCGAGTCGGCTTGAACGGTGTAGATGTTGCGCCGGCGCGGGCGTTCGCGCTGTACGTAGCCGGCGTCGATCAGGTCGGTGACGACGCGTTGGGCGGTGCGTTCGGTGACGCCGATCGCGTCGCCGATGTCGCGCATCCGGGCGTGTGGGTCGTGCGCGATGACCGAGAACGCGAGGCCATGGTTGGTCAAGAAAGACCACCCATGCTCTGCGCCACCGTCTGACATCGGACGTACGTTAGCAGACATGAGTGACTGGTTGAGCATGTCAAGTCACAATTTTCTGGTAATCTGGGTCGTCCAGCCTACGTACACCGATGGAGTCACGAGATGCGATTTGCGCTGATTGGCTTGTTGATTGCCGCCGGGATCTTTGTGATCTCCGGTGGGCACCTGTTGTTATTGCCGTTGTTCTTCTTGCTGCCGGTCGGCGGCCTGTTCAGTCACCGACACCGCTACCGTCGCTCCTAGACCATGAGACACCTTTTGATCCTGGGCGCGCTGGTGCTGAGCGTTCTGGCGCCGGCCGCCGCGCTCCAAAGCTCTGCCAGTGCCAAGAGCCCATCAGCGTCCCGCGCCCCTGAGCTGCTCGCCTTCCGCGGCTTTCACCTGGGTGGAGGAGGAGGAGGCTTTCACCTGGGTGGGGGAAGCTTGGGGCGGCATCGCTCCGGGTTCGGTGGCTTCGGGCGCGGCGGTTCCCATCACGTCTTGCGCCGTGTCGCCCACGCCCTGGCGTTCGCCTACCTGCTGCACCTGCTCTTCAGCCACGGCGGCATCAGCATCCTGATCTGGCTGCTGGTGATCGGTCTGATCGTGCACTTCGTCCGCCGCGGTCGTCGCCGCCGAGCCCGGTACGCGTCCTGATGCGGTTTCTGCTGCGCAGGCTCGGCCCGTGGGCGTGGCCGGTGATGCTGGCCCAAGCCGCGCTCGCGATTCGACGCCACCTGCAGACCACTTCACCGCAGGATCGCGCCCGCGTCGGGCAGCTGCTGAGGAAATCCGGCGGGCGCCCCACCAACCTGACCGCCGACGAACGCCAGGATCTGCTCGGAGCCGCGCGGCGCCTTCAACCGGGCAGGCTGACCCGCGATCTCTTCGTCAACGTCATCAGACCCAGACGAGGAGCCCGGCGTGCCCGCCGATAGCCCGTTCCGAAAGCGGGTCGGCGTTCGCCCTCGCCGGGCCGCTGTGATCGGTCTGCTCGCCTCGGCTGTCGTGGCCGCGGGGTGCGGCTCAGCTGCGGTCAACTCGGCGGCTCAACAAGCCGCCCAGGGCGCCTGCCTCGCCGCCAGCGCCAACATCACCGACCCGGGGGCCAAGAACGCCGCCGACCGCGCCTGCCGGGCGGTCGGATCGGGCAGCACCAACCAACTGGCCCACGCGGCGATCCTGGCGGCCCGCCAAGCGTGCCTGCAGGCTTCCCAGCAAATTGCCGACCCCACAGCACGGGGCGACGCGAAAGCCGCCTGCCCCGCAGGCAAGTAGTAGCCCCGGCGCCCGTTCTAGGCGTTGGCGACCGTGCCCGTGGGTTTCTTGGGCAGCCCAGCGGCCTTGCGCTGCTTCGCGGCGATCTCTTCGATCTCCTTGGGCTCGGGGCCTGGTGCGAACACCGCGGGTTGCGGGGGAAGGTCATAGGCCGGGGCGCCCTCAGGACTGACTTCCTCAGCGATGAAGAGCTCTTCACCGGTTTCGGGGTGAGGGCCGTTGAACACGGCGGCGAGCTCTTGGTAGTCCTCGGGGGAGAAGCGGTAGAGCTTGAGGTGCTCGCCGCGCTTGATGTGCGGTTTGCACTCGGGGATCTTGTCGGTCGGAATCCGCGGGGCCGGGAAGAGCTTCATCAGATCCGCACCGGTGAGGTTCTCGAGCGCGCGGGCATAGGCGAGCTGGTGCACACCGCCACGCACGAGCAGATAGCCGGTCAGCGCACGGGCGGCGGGATGATCGACCATCTCATAGATCTTGAGCTTGTTGTTACGCGCTCCGGTCTCGAGAAAGAAGTTGTGGGTCAGATCCTCGATCAGGTCCCCGGATGAGAACACGTAGTCCCCGTTCCACGGTTTGCCGTTGGAATCCTGCACCAGGGCGGCGGCGCCGCCGGCGATGAACTGCTGGGTGTTGCGGGTGCCGACCACGTCAGCCAGCGCACCGCTCTGGCCCGGCGTTCCCTCGGCCGAACCGGTGAGCATCGTGTTGATCGTCGCGGCGACCAGCTCGATATGTCCGAACTCCTCTGCCGCAATGCTGGCCACCAAGTCATAGAACGGTCGTGCTCCCTGGCGGCTGCGGAAGTTAAACGACTGGTAGGTGTAGTTCATGAACGTCGACATCTCGCCGAACTTCCCGCCGAGCAGCTCCTGTACCGCGGAGGCTCCGACCGGGTCCGGATCAGACGGCGCGGGCAGCTCTGTGAGCAGCCGATCGATACGCAAAATCATCCGATCCCTCTCCTAGCTAGGACATTGTCTCGGCGAGACTACCAGTGCGAATCGCCACCCGTCAGAATGTTTCGATGAGCCCCGCTTCTGACTCCGTGGACCTGCTGCGCAGCCACGGTCTGCGCAGCACCCCCCAGCGGCGCGCGATCCTGACCGCCTTCGAAGGTGGCAGGACCGAACATCTCTCCGCCGATGAAGTCCACGCCCAGGCATCGCAGACGCTTCCGGATCTAGGCCGAGGCACGGTCTACGCCACGCTGGCCGAATTCACCGAGCTCGGGCTGCTCGCCGCGTTCGGAGTACCAGAGCCGGTTCGCTATGAGACCAACACGACCCCACACGACCACTTCGGCTGCCGGGTGTGCCTGCGACTGTTTGACCTCGACGGCGTCGTCCCGGGTCTCGAGAATCTCACGAAACGTGGGTTCGCGATCGAGCGGGTCGAGACCCGCGCCGAAGGCATCTGCGCCGAATGCACCGACTACGAGACGAGCCTCCGAGAAGGCGCCCGAGCCATCCTCGCCACAAAGCCTCTGGGGGACATCCTCGAGACGCGCGGGATCGCCGGCGCGGAGGTGAGCGGCCCGCTCGGATCGCTGCTCCTCGCCGCCACACCCCAAGGGCTGATCCGGCTCGCCTTCGAAGAACACGCCGACGCCAGCCAACTGCGCAAGCTCGCCGCCAGCCGCCGAGGAAACGACGCCGGCCGCCGGCACCTCGACCAAGCCACCCGAGAACTCCAGCGCTACCTCACCCACAAGAGCACCAGGACCGACTGCACGATCGACTGGGTCACCCTCGCCGACCACCATCCGGCCGTTCTCCAGAGCACGCTCGAGATCCCCTACGCAACCACCCGTTCCTACACAGAACTCGAGAACAACCTACCCGCCAAAGAACTCGGCTGGCCGCTCGGAGCCAACCCGATCCCGATCATCGCTCCCTGCCACCGCGTAACCCGCGGCGTTCAAACACCAGACATATTCGTCGGCGGACCCCACCGCCGCGAATGGCTCCTCGCACACGAACAGCATCACCCGAGATCCGGGTAGCCACCGATCAGGCCAGACGGGCCAACTACTACCGCGAATCCGGCCCGTCAGGCCAGCCGCCGCCACCCAAGCAATCCGGCTCAGATCGGCGTGCAGCCAAACGCATGAAGGCGCGAAAGCCGGATCTGAGTTGTTCTCATCAGAGTCCCCGTGGACGGACAACCGCCCGGTGTGTTGTCGCCTTAGGAAACGGGTAGCGGCGTGAGTGGCCGGTTATTCGAACCGCCAGGCGACTCGCCGTTTCTCACCACAACACGCAGCCGGAGGATTTCTTATGTTCGAGAGGCTCAACACGCCGGAGGAGATCTTCAGCTTCAAGCTCGGTTCGGCGCTGACGATGGAGCAAAACATCCTCGAGATGCTCGGCGAGCTGCAGGACAAGACCCAACGCGACGAGCTGCGCCAGCTCTTTCATCAGCACGCCGAGGAGACGCGCCAGCACGTGTCAAACATCGAGCAGGCGTTCAAGCTTCTCGGCGAGGAGGTTGATGACAGTCCTTGTCCGGCGTTCCAGGGACTTGAGAAGGAGGGCAAGGCGACGATGAAAAAGACCGACGACAGCATCATCGACGCGGTGATCTTGGCGGGCGCGATAGAGACCGAACATCACGAAATCGCCGTCTATGAGACGCTGGTCAATAACGCCGAGGCGCGCGACGCCCAGGAAGTCGCGGCGCTCTTGCGTCAGAACCTCGAGCAGGAACAGGCCGCCCTGGAGAAGGTCAAGGCAGCCGCGCATCGCATCGCCCGCGAGGGCTACGCAAAGGCCGCTTAGATTAGTTACTTCCTGCGGATAAAGTCGCTGGCGAGGTCTGCGTCGGCGGGTCGATGAGTCCCTCGATGGCGAGCTGCTGATCGCGGCGGGCCATGTAGACGGTGTTCCAGACGATGACGGCGTTCGTGAGCAGGGTCAGGCAGGCGGCCTGGTCGGTTGGCGCCGTCGGACGTGGCCTTTGTGGGCGAAGAACAGAAACCGTCTGAGGGCCCGTTGAGCTGGCGGTTGACCCGCCGGCGGTACTCGTCGTCCTCGAGGTAGCGCAGGACGTGCAGCATCTTGGCGTCGGGGTCGAGCAGGATCCGGCACGCGGGGTGATCGCCACCCGCCCTGCCGCAACCACGACAGCCGGCTGCGGTGAAGCGTCGGCTCGCTCGCCGCGCAGGACCGTCGAGCGTCGCCCGCCGCCCCACGTCCAGCAGTCCCTCCAGGCGCCGGTAGTCTCTCCAATCGCTCAGCGCGGACCGCGGCGACCAGCCGCTCAAGCTGGGTGACGCCCGGGCGCACCAGCCGCCCAGCTCGCAGCCGGTCGGCGGCGAGCTCGAGCAAGAGCGATGCGGTCGTGCTCCATCGCGCGCTGTAAGAGCCAGGCCTGAAGCTCTAAACGTTCGGGCGCGCCGGCTTCGCGGAACCCGAGTGCCCGTATCGCCTGGCGGCGTGATCGGTCCGGGTCTGCTCACGCTCGGCGTAGGAGGCGAGGCCACCCGGCGAGGCGTCGACTTGTCGTGCGACAGCCGGTTGGGTCGGCCGGAACCTAGCTGCTGCCGACCGGCTTGGTGCCGAACATGAGGGTACGCCGGGCGACGTCGTAGTAGACGGTTTCTACGGTTGAGAGCAGGTCTTGCAGGTTGTCGGCGTCATCGGCGTCGATCGTGAGGACCTCTTCCCAGGCGCCTTGATCAAGCACGAGCTGAAGTGTCCACGCGCCAGGCTCGGCGGCCCTGCCTGCCACCCAGCTGAACTGGTAGTGGCTGACCTGACGCACTTGGATGCTGTCATCAGTGACAGGCTGCTTAGGACTAGCCCAGAGCGTGCAGTAAGACCCGCGCCCCCGACGGGCGGGGGCGCGGAAACGTCCGGCTGAGCAGGGATCATTGGGCTTGCTGAAGGGCCTGATCTCGAGCTTGGAGGTTCACCTTGAGGGTGATGCGTATTGGACGCCCCGTAACCGTAGAGGTCACGACGGACGGAGCCGGTCTCGTGTCGCATGCCGGCAGTGCATTGTTGGCGCAGGTCGCTGACAAGCTCGGGCTCACCAGCGCGCTGTCGCTGCGGCTCGCCGGGATCAAGCAGCGTCGTCGTGGGCATGACCCCGGTCCGGTGATCCGCGATCTCGCGGTGATGCTCGCCGACGGCGGCGAATGCGTCTCTGATCTCGGCGGTCAGCGTGACCAGGAGGCGCTGTTCGGACCGGTCGCATCGAACTCCACGGCGTTCCGGGTGATCGACAGGGTCGCGTCAACGCCGGGGCTGCTGGAGGCGGTTCGCGCGGCGCACGCACGAGCCAGGGCGCGATTCTGGGAGCTGCATGGCACGCCCAAGCAGTTGAGGATCGATGTCGACGCGACGTTGATCACGGCGCATTCGGAGAAGGAGAAGGCGGCCGGGAATTACAAGGGCGGCTACGGGTTTCACCCGATGCAGGCGTACCTGGACGAGACCCGGGAGGCGCTTGGTGGCGTGTTGCGCCCTGGGAACACGGGGTCGAACACCGCAGCGGATCACAAGGCGGTGGTGGATCTCGCGCTGGCGCAGATCCCGGCCGAGTACATCGAGAGCCTCGAGATTCTGGTGCGCGCCGATTCCGCCGGCGCGACGCACGAGTTCCTGGACTACTGCCGCGAGGGCAGCATGCGGTTCTCCGTCGGCTACGAGCTGACCGAGCAGGTCCGCACCGCGATCCTCGAGATCCCCGAGGACGCCTGGGTCACGGCCTTAGATCAGGACGGCTCAGAGCGCGAGAACGGCGAGGTCGCAGAGATCACCGACACGGTCGATCTCTCCTCCTGGCCTGAGGGAACCAGGCTGATCATCCGCCGCGAGCGCCCGCACCCCGGAGCGCAACTGAGCTTCACCGACCATGACGGCTACCGCTTCCAAGCGATCCTGACCGACCAACCCGACGAGACGATCGCGGTCATCGAGTGCCGCCACCGCCAGCATGCGCACGTCGAGGACCGGATCCGCGACGACAAGGACACCGGCCTGTCCAAGTTCCCGTTCAAGAAGTTCGCGCTCAACCAGGTGTGGTCTGAGATCGTGATGCTCGCGCACGACCTGCTCGTCTGGACCCAAGCGCTCTGCCTCGACGGCGAGCTCGCCAAAGCCGAACCGAAGCGGCTGCGCTACAGGCTGCTGCACGTCGCGGGACGGCTCGCGTTCTCCGGTCGCTGCGCGAAGCTTCACCTCCAGGACACCTGGCCCTGGGCCGACGAGCTGCTCGCCGCGTTCCAGAAGCTCAAAACGCTCACACCTCAGACCTGCTGACCCGCCCCGGCGGGCGCACCCACACCCCAGCCGACCCTCCGGGCGCCAGCCCCGGAGAGCGCCTGCCCGCAAACGACGTCACCGGACCCACCGGCGGGCTCCCGACACGTCCCGGCCGGCCGAACACCACCCAAACCGGCCCGTCGGCTCGCCAGTGACCCCCGGCCGAAGGTCCCAGGTCACACTCGCACGCTTACTGCACGTTCCGGGCTAGGCATCAAACTCCTCCTGTTGTGGTTTTGGCTGGCTTAGGTGCGGCTGAAGTCAAGCTCAGCTCAGCAGCCCGAATCATGTCTAATAATTCGACTAAGTCCGGCGGTTGCTGAGGGGCCTGGGCGGCGCGTCCGCAGCCGTCTCGCTGCGAAGCCGATCACCTGGAATGCGGTCCAGGTCACCCTGGCGCTGCGCATGGGCACCAGAGCGACCTCCTTGACGCTATTTCCTCGTCGCTTTGGTACCTCGGCGACCCACGCGGATCCGATCGGTCACCGTGGTCTTGGGACGCCGCTTGGCGGCCCTTTTAGGCAGAAAGCGACCAGTAACCGCGTCGCGTACGACGGTTCTGAACTTCTTGGATCCAGCCTTTTTGTCTTGTCTCGCCATGTCCGCGAGTCTGCCCGATCAGGCGAGTCACAAAACACCTTCTGGGACATCTGTCTCGCTGTCTCTCCTAAATGGGGCAAACACCCATCGAAGGCAATGCATACGTCGCCGACCACCCCTCTCTTTCAACGTCCGGTGAGACGCTCACCATCGAGGAATCAATGACCTTGAGGGCGAGAACGGAGAACGCCGGACATGTTGGAGACGAGCACGAATGGAGCTGGAGCAGCGGTTGAGGCTGCTGCCGCCGGCCGCGAAGACCAGGGAGGCGTAGCCGAGCTGGGATTCGTGGCTGGTGGGCGCGCCGCTGAGGCGGGGGTGCCTGACCCCGAGTTGGTGGAGCAGGCCAAGCGGGGTTTCGGTAGCAACGGCGCGTCGAAAGCGAGTCGTTGAGACTGCCGCTCACGGCCCGGGAGCAGGAGCATCGAGCACAGGCCATGACGCGGGCGAGACTGCCCGTGTTCGTGACAGAAGTCTGCGAGCAGCGTCATCACCGCGCCGAATGATGTTGATTTTTGGATGGTTGCCACCGGCCACAGTGCGGGGCTGCAGCGGCTCCCGGCTGGCGGCCTGATTGCTGGGATAAGGTTCGATGGGTCGTGTCTGTCTTTGACGCTCTTCAGTCTCGTCGCGCCGCGAGGGAGATCATCGTCTTAGACGGTGCGATGGGCACCGAGCTTGAGGCGCGAGGAGCCTCGATGGATGGCGACGCTTGGTGTGGGTTGGTCAACCTGCGGGATCCTGATCTCGTCCGCGCGGTTCACGAGGACCACATCCGCGCCGGGGCTGACGTGGTAACGACAAACACATTCATGAGTGGACTGGGGCCCATGACCCGTGCGGGGGTTGGCGATCAGTTCGGGCGGGGAATGCGCAATGCGCTCGCGGCGGCGCGTGAGGCGAGAGACAGCGTGGCTGAGCGTCCGGTGGTGATCGCGGGCAGCGTGGGAGCGGCGGGCTGGGGACAGCCACCTGTGAGCGATTCGGCACTTAACGAGATCGTCCAGTTGCGTGACGGTTATGCACGCCAGGTAGAGCTGCTCGTTGAGGAGGGCGCGGACCTCATCGCTCTGGAGATGGTCACCGACGGATACCTGGGTCGGCTGGCGGTTGAGTCGGCGCTTGACAGCGGACTGCCGGTCTGGCTGGGTCTGAGTATGCGGGTGCCCGGCAGCGACCCAAGTGAATACGCGTCGCTGCCGGACGTCGAGCCCGAGGCGCGGGCGGTCGCGCAGGCATGCCTGCGCGACCAGCTTGATGCCGTCAACGTGATGCACACCGACATTCACGACGTCACGGTGGCGATCTCGATGCTGAGATCGCTGTGGCTCGGCCCGATGGGCGTCTATCCCCACCACGGGCTCTGGGCAAGGCCCCACTGGACGTTCGTCGACGTGCCCATCCAAGAGCTGCTCGAGCTTGCCAACGCCTGGGTGAAGTATGGGGCATCCATGCTGGGCGGCTGCTGCGGCCTGCGGACCCACCACATCGCCGCGCTCCGCAGATTCGCAGACCAACAAGCCCCACAGGAGCGCGTCACCTAACGACCACACCAAGAGACCGGTCGCTCTCTCCGCACCATTACGCCTCCGCTGGTCGGGGCACCGAGACAGATCGCTTCCGAATTGTCGCCGTTGGGGTCGCCTCGGAGCAACTGCCGCTTGATCGGGTGACGGCCTCAAAGCAGCCGTGAGGCTAAAGCCGGCTGAGCGACATGGATGGCCTTCTTCCGCCGTTCAGGGGCGCACGCAAAACCACTCAACCACGACCTGGGTGTCGTCGTCGAGCACCGGCGGATCCTCCCACCCGGGGAAGACCTCCTCGGTCCAGAAGCGCTCGTGCTCGCCTACGGCTCGCCGGTCTTCGCGGCCGGCGGCAGCCCATCCACCACCGTCACGGACAGGCGGTGCTAGGTGCCCGCGCTGACCCCCGGCTCGTCGGCCCACGCTAATTCACGAGCTCGCCCACGCGCTGGCCGCCGGTGATCCAGACGCGGCAAAGCTCGACTACGCCCAAAGTGAACTGGTCGCTGAATCCGTGGCTTTCGGCTGCGCGCAGAGCGTTGGGCTGGACACCAGCGCCAACAGCATCCCCTACCTGGCCACCTGGGCTGAGAAAGCCAGCCTCGAGGTGCTCGAGCACACCGCGGCGATAATCGACCGGCTCGCCGCCAGGATCGAGGCGGCGCTACTCGCCGAGGCCTCGACCCCTGAGCCAGCCGATCGACCGCTCATCGACGCGGCGCAGCCCGTAGCGGTCTGAGAGCTCGATCAAGGCGTCGGCGCCGGCGCGGGCGCCGGGGCCAGGCAGAGCCGCCAGCGATGCGAGGGTCAGCTACGCGTCGACGAGGCCCAGTCGTCGCTCCAGGATCATCCGAGCCCCGGCGGGCGGCCGCCCGCGAGAACGTGTGCGGCTCGCGATCCAAGCGGACGAGCAGAATCGCCAGCGCGTCCTCGAGGCCGCTGTGGGGCAACTCGGCGGCGACCACGCCGATCTGCACGGCACTTGCCCCCGAAGCGGCGAGCAAGCGCTTGAGGCGAACCGCGTGACCGTCAACCGTCAGGCGAACAGAAGTTCGCATGACGGGGTCAGAGGCGCTGGAGGAAAGGAAAGACGGCGGGACTGTGTCTGCTGGCTTTAGAGCCCACCGGAGTGTTCACCCGCGAGGAGCTGATCCGCGAGGTCTAGGGCTACGCCGCTGACGCGCGCACCCGGACGCGATAGCCATACCCAGCGTCTGAGGCACAAGCTCGACTGCGGCGCCAGCCTGGTGATCAACGTTTGGGGCGTCGGCTATCGCCTGAACTGATGGGGAATTGCGGTAGAGGATCGCCGTCGTGGGCCAGGCTCGGAGATCTCCTAGGCGGTGGAGTGCGGACAACCCCTCAAACCGTGGCCGCGCCGGCGCACCGGTCAAGCGATTGGAGGCCCCCTCGGCTGGCGCCTCGGGTACAGCGGGAGTGATTACCAATCGCTTGACAGATCGCGCCTGATGGCGCGGGCCCGGGTCGGGGCATGTCCGCACCCCACCACAAGGAGCCCCGTCAGATGGCGAGCACCACCAGCAAGCCCAGCGCCCGGCAAATGTCCTACCTGCGCTGGCTGGCCAACCGCGCCGGGCAGACCTTCACCTACCCGAGCACCGCCCAGCAGGCCAGCGCCGAGATCAACCGGCTCAAGATCGCCACGGTCAGCAGCCACACCGAGCGCTACCACGAGCGCAAGCTGATCGCCGACCAGATCCAGGCCGGCCCCCAGGACGCCGCGCGAGTCTGCGAGCATGAGATCTCGGGCCACGGAAGCTCGGCCACCTGGACGCAGAACCGCGACCAAGATCCCCCGCCCGTACAGGATCCCGGGCCCGCCGCCGGCCGGCATCGCAGCCCCGGCGTGGGCAAGCGCACCGAGCTGGCCCGGTACACCGTTCCCGACGGCGAACGCATCCTGTCTGCTCAAAGGGTCGATGGGGTCGTGCGCGTCACCGACCGGCCCGCTGGCGCCGGCGGGCGGTCCTACCTCGTCGAGCGCGGCCTGCAAACCAAGGCCGAGCTCGACGCGCTGCTCGCCGACTACCTCACCCAGCCGCAAAGCTGGACCGCCCACCAATGTCGGTCTGCCCGCTTGACAGCTACCTGGAAGCGATCGCATGACCGGCCCCACCGCCATCCGGACCGCATCTACAATCTGCTGTGTGAATGAGATCCGCGCGTCGATCGTTGAAGTCACCGGAGCGGTGACTGGCCGCTATGAGCTGCAAGAGCGCAGTGAGGACGGCACGATCGTCCTGCGCCCCGACACCAGCGCCGCGGCGATCATGCGCCGGCTCGCCAGCGAGCCCGTCAGCACCGAGGAGTTCGACAGCGCGTTTGGCGATCTGCTCACCGGCGACGCCTGACCCCCCATGCCCAGCCCTGCCAGCCGGCTCTGGCGCGTGCGCTTTGACCTGCCTGCATGGACTGCCGACCTGCGCGCCGCCACCCCGACCGCGCGCGCCCACGCCGAGCGATGGCGACTGCGGATCGAGGTCACCAGCGGGATCCCACACACCGAGCTCAAAGCCACTCGCCCCGAGGACGACAGCGTCCCGCTGCCTCACTGCGTCAAGACTCGCATCCCTGATCCCGGCGACGATGACCCGCACACCAGCCCGTGGGGCGCGGTCCTGCTCGCCGCCCGCGACACCCACGGCCTGTATCTCATCTTCCTGGCCTTTGGCGTTCGCCACCCCGACCCATCCGGACGGCTACCCAGCGTCTATCAGCGCGCGCACCGACGGCTCCACCGCCCGTAGACGATGACACTCCAGACGGGAGCCAGAAACCAGCCCGGCCTGGAGCCGTCGCTCCAGGAACGCTCCATGGGCGCCGCTATGAGACTGACTCGGCGCGCCGAGGGCTCTCCGCCCGTTGAGTCACGTTTGCGCTGATCGGGCCTGTGACCCCCGCTCATGAGTCACGTTAATGAAGGGAAACGTGACTCAAGGCGCATCGCACCCCAACCAACTAGCCAAGGACCACCCTATGCCGGACTTGCCTCAGGCAGCAGTCGGCGGACCTATTATGGCTATGCTAACTTTGGGATTGTGGTCGATGAAAAGCTTAGTTCGTCTGGCGGGCGGGTTTCGCCCGTTGTGCAGGATTACGTCAAGGCGGTCTATGCGGTGGAGGGCCGCAGCGACGGTCCGGTAGGCACCAACGCGCTGGCGGATCGACTGGGTGTTACGCCCGCTTCGGTTTCAGGGATGCTGCGCAAGCTCGACGAGC
>JAABUU010006105.1_pt1 | contig 13073 bp, 14 predicted proteins | sample 5559301 | NCBI WGS metagenome assembly JAABUU01 (sample SAMN10711884, study PRJNA513360) | rock metagenome | isolation source: Antarctica rocks | place: Antarctica: Victoria Land, Richard Nunatak white
GTCGACCTCGGGTTCCAGTCACTCTTCGCCTTCTTTGTCGTCGAGCTCGGCTCGCGCCGGGTGGTCCATGTGGGCGTCACGCGCCATCCAACCGATGCCTGGGTGGCTCAGCAGCTGCGCGAGGCCACACCGTTCGACCAGCGTCCGCGCTACCTGATCCGGGACAACGACGGTAAGTACGGGTTGGCGTTCGCCCGCGTCGCGGCGGGCAGCCGGATCGCGGTCCTGTGCACGCCCATCCGGGCACCGCGGGCGAACGCCACCTGCGAGCGCTTCCTCGGCAGTGTGCGGCGGGAGTGCCTGGACCACGTCCTCGTCCTGGGCCAGGGGCACCTGCGGCGCGTGCTGCGCGAATACGTGGCGTACTTCAACTCGGCGCGGCCACACCAGGGGATCGGGCAGGCCGCCCCCAGTGCCCCGAAGCCGGCGTCGCCGTCCTATCCGGCCGCGCCCATCGTGGCCATCCCAGTTCTGGGCGGGCTGCACCACGATTACCACCGGGCGGCATGACCGCCCCTAGCCCCAACGAATGGCACCGGATGGCGACGGGAGCCAGCACAGGCCGTCATGGCCGAGATGATCGCCGCCTGACCGTCGGCGGGGCCGGTTTCACGCCGTCCTCGATGCCTCACGGCAACGTGCATCGTCTCACTTCTGACGCATCCTAAACATCACCTCCACCAAATCAATACAAAATAATACCCAAATCTCTTTTAGTACGTACGCGCTATTTGCGATTTTAACCTATTGTATATGTAGTACATATGCCCTACAATAAAGTTGTTCTTTACTTAAAGTAGGGAACCTACAAAGGCTTCGACCGCTGAGCCAGCCTGGCAAATCAGCGGTCACTTTTTTGTTTACCAGCGTGGCCCGCTTCGTATCTTGGTTAGCGTTGATCCCGTATCAGCAACATATGCCGTCACAAATGAAGCCCTGATCGTGCCTGTTTTGGTTGCATAAGTCGATATGATGGCTACGTAATTTCCCATCACAATAGCAACGCGACGCTCTGGGGCGATCACCCTTCGTACATTATCCCATCCTTGATAGAGTTCAGCCTTGGGGTCTTCGAGAGTCGCCTTGATCCAGTCGATACGCTCGGAGCGTAGCACTGAGAAAGTGTCTTTCACGCCGTTCCGTCTGCTACTTTCGAAGAAGCAGTGAACGAAGTCCGACTTACGGAAGCGTACTTCGATACCGTCAAAAGTGGTAATCGGACCATTACAGTACAATGACTCAAAGTGTGCACGGTACTCATCTGCTGTCGCATACGTTACTAGCGGCGGGTAAGCCAACTCACCACCCTCCTGAGAGATTGATGACAAAGACGTTGAATTTCTGCTCCGACTTATAAGTGTGGCCTAGCTTTTCTACGTCAAGACGCGCTTCAAGACGCACCACAACTTCTTCCTTCACACTGCCCGGGGTAAGTGCGTCATTCAAGCGTGCCCCGATGACTCCCAGTAAGAAATCCACCAACTGGATTAGCACGACCTCACCGGACGGAAGTGCTTGAATAGACGTTACCTGCGAGGATATGTTGGCGTGATTCAGGCACCGTTGTAAAACCTTAATTCGATCGCCTTCCTGGTTCGTTTTGATGTCGCAGAAGATACGATACTCGTTAAAGTCGAGAATCCAATGATGGATTAGTTGGTAGTAGAACTTGTAAAACCCCAATTCCTCGTTGCTCTTGTGATACCGTACCATATCAACTTTGGCCGCCTCGACTGCGATACAGCGGAAGCGCAAACTTGAGGCGAAACCCATGAAGAGATCGATCAATTCAAGATAGAACTCGCGCCGCGACGGCGACACTGTATTCCACTTGAATTCACCACGCATATTGTGTGCCTCTTTCAGTTTCGTGATGGCTCCTTTGATCTCATCACGGTTTTCTGCTTCAAGCCAGAGGCCCCCAATAAGCAAGAACTTATCTTGCTGCGTGGCCTTCGACGTAAAAAGATCCTGGCGGCTTTCGTCGCAATATATCTCGAAGAGGGCCATAGCTCCTGCACATCCTGATGTGATCCAAGAGGCCAATAGCCTAACTATATCAGGCTGTACGTTTAGCGGCACGGCGCGAGAATGCCCCCAGAGAATAGCAGGCCGTATGGCCCGCACGTCAATCGGCGGACGCCCGCACGCGGTGGTGTACTGGCTCTCGTCGTCATCCGAGCAGTGAGTCGCGGCAATGAGCGGTCAGGCCGCCCGGCGGTAGTCGTGGTGCAGTCCGCCCAGCACGGCGATGGACACGATGGGCGCAGCCGGGCGGGAAGGCGGCGGCGGACCCAAGGCGCTGGGGATGGTATTGTCAGGTAAAGATCAACCGCCAAGGCGTGCGATACTGGGGGCATGAATGAAAGAGCTGCCGCCCTCACCTACAAGCGCCATCGGTTCCCGCCGGAGATCATCGCGCACGCCGTCTGGCTCTATTTCCGGTTCGCCCTGCGCTACCGGGATGTCGAGGGGCTGCTGGCCGAGCGCGGCGTCATCGTCACCGACGAGACGGTGCGCCAGTGGTCCTTGAAGTTCGGGCAGGCGTATGCGAACGGGCTGCGCCGTCGCCGGCCGCGGCCCGGCGACACGTGGCACCTGGACGAGGTCTTCATCCAGATCAACGGCGCGCAGCACTCTCTCTGGCGCGCTGTCGACCAGAATGGGCACGTGCTCGCTATCCTGGTGCAGCCCCGGCGCGACAAGCGGGCGGCCACGAAGTTCCTGCACAAGCTGCGCAAAGGCCTCACGTATGTGCCGCGCGTGGTGCTATCGGACAAGCTCGCCAGCTACGGGGCGGCGCTGCGCGCGGTCTTGCCCAGTGTCGAGCACCGACGACATAAGGGGCTGAACAACCGCGCCGAGCATGCGCACCAGCCCACGCGCGAGCGCGAGCGGCGGATGCGGCGCTTCAAGGACCCGGGCCACGCCCAACGGTTCCTCGCGGCCTACGGCCCGATCGCCAGCCACTTCCGCCCGCGCCGCCACCGCCTCACCGCCGAAGCCTACCGTGCCACCAGCGCCGAACGCTGCGCCACCTGGCGGGCGGTCACCGGCACCCCGGCCATGGCCTGACGAGCGGTGCCGCCCTCCTCCAACACGCCCTTGTTCGCCAGCGCTCCAACCATCTCGGCTTTACCTGACAGTACCCCGCGAACTCGTCCCCGCCCAGCCGCGCGGCGGTATCGGACGCGCGGAGCGTGGCGCGCAAGCGCCCCGCCACCTGCTGCAAGAGCAAATCGCCGGCCCGGTGCCCGAGGCGATCATTGATGGCCTTGAACCCGTCCAGGTCGAGGAAGAGGAGCGCGAAGGCGGTACCGTCGCGGCCGGCCGTCAGGAGGAGTTGTCGCAGGCGATCGTGGAAGAGCGCCCGATTGGGCAACGCGGTCAAGTCATCGTGCAGCGCCCGATGCGCCAGCACATCGGTCAGACGTCGCGCCTCGGCGGCCTGTTCCTGCTCGCGCAGTCCGGCGAGTAATAGCTGCTCATTGATGGCGCGAAGCTCCTCCCGCGTCACGCTCTCACCTATGCCTTCGCCCGTGTCGGCGATTCGCTCCGGCCTGGTGTGCTGCTGCTCGCCCATCGCTCTCCTATGCCCATCCCCATCGGTGATCAGCGCCCGCTCACCGCTGGTGGCGGAGCAAATTCTAGGGTGGTGGCGGGAGCGTGAGCGTGACCGTGGTGCCAGCCCCTGAGGCGCTCTCGAGGGCGATCCGTCCGCCGTGTCCCTCCACGATCTGCCGGACGATATACAGCCCCAGGCCCGTCCCGCCGATGCGCCCTTCGGCGGCGACCCCGCGTGCGAACGGCTGGAACAGGGTACGTTGTGCCGCGAGCGGGATCCCGAGCCCTTCGTCACTCATGGTGATGACCGCCCAACCGGTCGCGTCGAGATGGACCCCCAACCGGGCCGCCCCGCCGTCGGGAGAGTATTTGAGGGCGTTGGAGACGAGGTTTGTCAGCACCTGGTCGAGGCGGTCGCGATCCCCATATCCGGCGAGCGCGCCGGGTGCGTCCAGGGTCAAGGTCTGTCCCGGCGTCTGCGCCGCAGTCGGGGTGAAGCGCGCGAGCACCTCCTGGGCGAGCGCGGTCAGGTCGTACGGGGCGAACTGGAGGACGAGCTGGCCCTGCTGGCTCCGTGCGGCATCCAGGAGATTGTCGATCAGCAGGCCCATACGGCGTGCGCCTGCGTCACACTGGTCGAGATAGCGTCCGAGTCGGGCGCGATCCTGATTAGGCCGCTCGAACTGACGCCGGAGCATCTGCAGATATCCCTGAATCGCACTCGTCGGCGTCCTCAACTCGTGCGCGGCGATCGTGAGGAACTGCTCGCGCAGGTGCACCGCCTCCTGCTCCTGGCGGTAGAGGCGGGCGTTCGCGAGGGCGAGCGCGCAGCGGCGCGCGAGTTCCTCGGCCAGCGCCACGTCGTCGGCAGCGAAGTGGCGACCCGACGCGGTGGTCGTGAGGAAGGTGAGGACGCCGAGCGTCCGGCCATGCGTGATCAGGGGGACGGCGAGCAGCGAGCATGGTCCGACCGCCAGCAACACGCGCAAGTGTGCGTCGTCCTGCGCCATCGCGCGCAGCTGCGCCTCGGCGATGGTGGGCCAGAAGACGACCCGGCCATCCCCCAGCGCCCGGGAGGTGGGATCCTGCTGATGCCCCGCCGGGCTGGCCGTAAACCGCCGCAGCGCTGCGGCTAACGCGGACTCGGTCGGATCGGCGTGGGCCAGCGCGAGTCGCTCCGCGTGCCCGTCCTCAGCCAGCACATCGGCGAAGCACCAATCGGCCAGGTAGGGGACCGCCAGTCGGGCCACCTCGGCCACCGTGGCCTCGTAATCGAGCGACTCCGCCAGCGTCGCGCCCGTCCCACCGAGGAAGCGTTGGCGCTCGGCGGCGCGCCTGGCGCTGGTGATGTCGCGGAAGGCGACCACCGTGCCATTGGGCCGACCATCGACGACGATCGGGGCCACGGTGTAGGCCACGGGGAGCCGGGTCCCATCCCGGCGCGCGAACAGATCGTCGTCGTTGCGGTTCGTCAGCCCCGCGCGGATCGCCTCGGCCAGCGGGCGGTCGGCGTCGCGCCAGCGTTGCACCACATCGGCCAGGTTCTGGCCGCGCAGTTCCGCCTCGGTCCACCCCAGTAGCCCTGCGGCGACCGGATTCGCCATGCTGACCCGCCCTTCCTGGTCGAGCACGCAGAGCCCTTCCCCGAGGTTGGCGGTGATCGCGTCCGTGAAGGCGAGCTGGTGGCGGAGTTGCTCGGCCAGCTGTTGCTCACGCAATCCGGCCAGGAGTAACTGCTCGTTGATGGCGCGCAACTGACTCTGGGTAGCCCCATCGCTCGCGGCACTCGCTGTTGCGGGAGCGGTGTCGATCGGGCCGGTCGGTCCTTCGTCCCCCGTCATTTGCACGCCTCCCGGCTGCTACGCTGCTCGACCGTCGCTACTCCGCGGCGCGTGCCACCGCACGGTAACGCGGTTCGCCCTCGCCAGCCACGCGGACGGCGAAGTGCTGCGTGATGAGGCGGTCGAGCGCAGGTTGGAGGTCCGCCTCCGGCAAACCGGCGCGCCGGGCGAGCGGGCCGAGGGGCGTTTCCCCCAGCGCGATCAATGCCCCGAGCACCGCGCCCTCGCGAATGGTCAGCCCCGCCTGGTCGCGCGGCCCCGGCTGCTCTCCTGCGGTGCGCCCGCGCACGATCAGGCCCCCCACGGCGATCTCGTACCACCAGAAAGCCTTGCTATGCGGGCTATTCCGCATCTTGATCACCGCCAGGCTCGTCCGCAGTTCCCCCGGCGTCTCGATGTACCGCAGGAGCAGGATATTATCGGCGAGGAAGGAGATCACATTCGGGCTGAAGCGTAGTTCACCGGCGTTCTGCACGATCTCCATCGTCAGCAGGACCGTGATGCCGGTCCCGGTCAGCGCGCCCACCAGGCGGTAGAGCGACTCGCGGAAGTCGGCGCGGAAGCCCGGGGCCAGCGCCAGCTCGAAGCCGGTCAGGGAATCGATCACCACGCGCCGCGCCCCGGTCCGCGCCACCGCCTCGCGGATCGCCTGGAGCGTCTCGTCCGGCGAGAGGTCCAGCGGGCGGAGATAGATGATCTCCACCGCGCCGCGCGCCACGAAGCCCGGCAGGTCGAGGCCGAGCGCCGCCGCCCGGTGGAGGTATTCCTGCGGATGCTCCTCGAAGACGACGATGACGCCCGGCTCGCCGCTCGCGGCCCCGGCGGCGATGAATTGCGCGGCCAGCACCGATTTGCCCGTGCCCGAGGGGCCGGAGATCAGCACCGTGTCCCCGATCGGCAGCCCCCCGCCCAGCAGCTCATCCAGCCCAAGTACGCCGCTCGGGAGCCGACCGGGCGGCATGGCCCGCTCGCGCTCCGCGACCGCCGGGCTCATCCGCGGGTACACCTGGGCGCCGCTGTCATCGATGCGGAAGGTGTGCAGCCCCGGCATCGGGGCACGCCCGCGCGCCTTGCGGACCTGCAGCTTGCGCACCACCGAATTGCCGTCGACCGCCTGGGTGAGCTCGACGATGCCATCGGCGATGGTGAGCACCGGGCTCCCCTCTAGCTCGACATCGCTCGCATCGCCGAGCAGGAAGGTGGTCGCCTGCCAGCCGGTCAGGAAGACCGCCAGGCGCTGCATGAATTCCTGCAAGCCCATCTGGTCGCCCGCCACACCGGTCGCCGCTCGTGCCACGGCCTGGAAGGAATCCACGACCACCAGGCCCGGTGCCAGCGCCTCCACCTGCCGGATGATCTCCGCCAAGACCACACCGAGGTCGCGCGCCTGGACCAGTTCGGTCAGGTCCACGAAGTGGATGCTGCTCCCGACCGCCGCCGGGTCGAAGAACGCGAACTGCTGCTGATAGCGCAGCAGCTTCAGGGTCGGCTCGCCGACCACGGTGAAGTAGAGGGCGGGGCGCACGGGCGTGGCCAGCGCGAACAGCAGCTGGTGGGCGAGCGTCGTCTTCCCCGCGCCGGGCGAGCCGACGAGGAGGTTGAGTGAGAATTCCGGCAGCCCGCCGCCCAGCACCGCATCGAGCCCGGGGACGCCGGTGGCGAGGGTGGTGATCGCTACCCGTGGTCGCTCGCTCATCGCCCCCCCTCCGTGCCTGTATCGTCCCGCACCCCGCGTTCCGGTTCCGTCCAGATCTCGCCGAGCAGGCGCATGGTCAAGTCCTCGCCGATGAAGGTGAAGAGCAGGCCGATGAAGTGCGCCAGGATGCCGCTCAGCGCGGCCTCGACCTCCGTCGGCGGATGGATTGCCGCGAAGTCGGTCACCCCGCGCAGGGCTGGTACCGCCCCTGCGTCGAAACCGACGGCGAGCAGCATGGGGAACTCCGCTTGTGCCAAACGCAGGGCGCGGGTGAGAAGGGCCGCGACACCCATCCGGCCAACCAATGGACTTAGGTGGCGGTGCATCCTGCCGTAGAGCCGGTCGAACGCCGCCGCAAGCGCCGACGGCTCCCGTTCCCCGGCCTCCGCGAGCAGCCAACGCCGCGCCAACTCACCTGGGGCGAGCGTCGCTTGGGTCATCGGTATCCCTCCGCCGATGCGTCGCCGTCAGGAACGCGCGCTTGTCCCACCCCAAGACCCTTGGGCTTCGATCCATTCCGCACAATGTCCGCACCAGCGACTAGCTCTCGTGGCTCGCCTGTTGGGCGGGTCGTGCGCGCTGACGCATAGCACGTGTTTCCACGCTCAGTGTACACGACCAAATATGACAATACTAGACGCTGACACCATATTCGGTGCCTCGCACACCAATTTGTGAACTGGTAGTTCACGCGCTTGCGGGGCGCGTAGCATACCGCGCCGCCAACATCGCACTGCATTAATGCGGCCATACCGCCGTGCCCGTCAGGCTTGTCGTCAACTCCCCCGTGCGATTCGTGGTCGTAGCAGGCGGCGCACCGGCGAGCGGGATAGAGCAACGCGAGGTCGATCTGTCCATCCCCGGCGACGATCCGCCGCCCGCATCGCGCGCAGAAAGTCGCCGGATACGCCGACCACGGGCGCCGCCGTCCCCGTAAGTAGGCGTCGACCGCCGCGAAGAGCGCAGACACATCTCTGTCATCACGCACCCTGTCCCTGCTCCTGTTCCCCTATACCGCCGTCATCTGCGCGCGGTACTCAGCGCAGATCCTGCGCGCGGGGGAAGTCTTCATACCCTGCGCGCAGGGGCAAGGCGACGAGATCGACATGGCCGAGCGTGGCGACGCGCGGTGCCCGCGCGACGAAGGCGTTACCCCGTAACGCCGTGCTGACTCGCCGGGTGATCAGTCGCCCGCCTCGCACCTCGCCGAGATAGCGCCCGGAGAGACCGTACACCGTGTCGCCGACAAACCGCCCGACGTGGCGGCCGTCGTGCGTCCACAGCTCCCGCCCCTCACGATATCCGAACCACGTCCCGCCACACGTCCACAACCGCACTATGCCCCCCTCACCAGCGGGTTCGCCCGCCGTACTCGACCGTTCGACACCTCAGCCACCCCGGCCATTACCTGTGGTCCTCTGCTCATGCGCCTCCCGCCAGTCGGTGAACGCCCGCGCGCTGCCACCGAGGTGCTCGATGACCGGCCACAATTCCACCTGCCCGATCCGTGCGGCCCGTGTCACCGCGCCGCTCCCGCCCGCTTCGCCGAGCGCCACCAGGCAGTACATCGCGACGTACAAGTGTGCGAGCGCGCCCTCGTGTCCCATGTCGGTGTTCGGCGACACCGCTTCGCGGTCATGCGCCATCGCGTCCCCCTGCTTGCGCACCGCATCCTCGCGGTCGCCGGTCATCACGGGATCGCCGCGAGCGTTCAACGCGCGGGATTCGGGTACGGGGGCGGGGTGAGCGGCGGGTCGCCGCGTTCCTCGAGCGGGTGCTCGAGCATGCCGGTCTCCGCCAGCGTCTCCTCCTGCCCCTCGGCGGCGATGGTCGTCGCCAACTCGGCCGCCTCCAGCGCCGAACTCCCCTCCGCGCCGGCGGCGTAGGCCTCCTCCGCGCGCGCGTCGGCTGCCCGCTCGCTCGCCTCGCCCGGCAGCGCGCCCGGCAGGGCGATACGCAGGTCCTCGACCAGGACGCGCAGGCCGGCGGCGAGGGGCAGGGCGAGGAGCGCGCCGACGATGCCGAGCAGCTGCCCGCCGACGATCAGGGCGACGAGCACCGCCAGCGGCGAGAGCCGCAAGGTCTGGCCGTAGATGCGCGGGATGAGGAGGTGGCCCTCCACCTGCTGGTAGGCGAGGATGACCCCGAAGACGAGCGCGGCGGCCACGGGTCCCTGGGCGAGCGCGGCGAGCGTGGCCGGGAGCAGCACCAGGAAGCCGCCGACGAGCGGGACCAGGTCGGCCAGGGCCGCGAACGCCGCGAGGGCGAGCGGGTTCGGCGTGCCGGTCGCGGCGAGGACGGCGAAGACGACGACGCCCATCGCCAGCGACGTGAGCGCCTGCCCGCGCATGTAGCCGCCGACGATGGTCCCCATGTCCAGGAGGATGCGCGCCGCGCGCACGTGGTAGCCGCGCGGCAGCAGGGCGAAGGCGAAGCCGCGGATCCGCTCCTGGTCGGCGAGCATGTACAGGGTCATGACCACCACGGTGAGGGCGAGCACCACCACCTGGGCGGCGGCACCGGCATAGCCGAGCGCCCCGCCGACGAGCGGGGCCAGGAGCGCGATCGGCTGGGCGTCGCGGATGGTGACGGCCTGCCCGGCCAGCGGCGGGAACGCCGCCGCCCGCGCGGCGAGTTGCGCCTGGAGCTGCGGCTCGGCGGCGACGAAGTCCTGCACCTGCTTGAAGAGGGCCGGGAGGACGAGCGCCCCGAGGGCCCCGAGCACGGCAAGCAGGACGACGAGGATCACGCCGATGGCTGCGCCGCGACCCAGCCCGCGCCGCTCCAGGCGGGTGAGGAGCGGCGCGAGCGCGCCGGCCAGGATCAGGGCCACGACGAGCAGGAGGAGCGTCTCCCAGATCCGCCCCAACAGCCAGATCACCCCGGCCAACACGACGACCGGGATCAGCGAGCGCCAGTCGAGGCGGACGACGAGCGTCCGCTCACCGGAGCCGCCAGCGTCGAGCATGCCGGGCACTTTATCGCGCATGATCACCCCTCTTCTTGATGCGCTGTCCGAGCGGCCCGCTGGTAGCAGGCCGCCCGCGTACCAAACGTCGCGGTCACCCCGGCACCCACCGGCCCGGCGGCGAGCGCCAAGCAGCGTCGGCGCATGACCGCCGTAGCACCACGTGGTCCTGGCCCGGATCGTTGCACCGCCTGGTGTATTCGGGTCGAAGGCACTGTTCCTGTGCGTGGCGCAATCGCTATCGCAGGTGCGGCAATCGCTGACTTAGGGGCGAATATCACCGCCGCGTTGCGCGAGGATACCCCGCGCCTGCTGCGCTTGGGTGGTGCTGTCGGCCGTCACCGTCAGCGTCACGCTGCCCGGACGGGGCGTGGCCGCACCGGTCGCCGCCGCGCCGCCGCCAGCCCGCGCGATCGCGCCAGCGATGGCCCCACCGACCACCGCGCCGAGCAGCGCGCCGAGCACGATCGCGAGCGTGCCGTTGCCGAGCGTCGCGCCGAGGATCGCCCCGACGATCGCGCCGAGGACCACGCCCGCGACGAGCGCGGTCGTGCGCGAACCCGCGCCGTCGGCGGCACCGCCGCCCCCGGTCCCTTTCCCCCCGGCGACCTGCACCGCTACTTGGCCCGGACGGAAGCCCGCCTCCTTGAGCGCGGTCAGTGCCGTATCGGAACGCAACGGCCCCTCGAATGTCGCCACGACTGTCTGCCCGCGTGCCTGCTTCTCTGTCGCCATCGCGCGCTCCCGTTCTCCCGTGTCGATACCCACGCGATCATTGTGCGGCCGATACCACACCACACCCTATTAGACAGATTGGACAAGAAGAATCGTTACGTTCTAGCGAGCGGATCCCGACGCCTTTTCAGTCCGAGGACGGTCGACCAGTATGGGGCGGTGGGGCAGTACCCGCCAGGTAGGTATCGGCCTTCGTCCACGTATGGTGCGCGCCGCAATCTGGGCACGGACCGATCGTATTCGTGCCGAGCTCGGCGGTCTGGTAGTCCTGCGGGCTGAGGGTGAGGTTCGTCGGGAGCGGGCGGAATTTCTGCGGACAGGTGATGAGGAGCAAGGGCATGATCGCCTCCGTATGGTGCCGCGCGATCGGCGCATGAGCGGGCAAGGCCGCTACCCCTTGGCCGACTTCAGGATTGGGACCGTCACGTGACCTGTTCGGCGTCGGTGCTCGCGGCACCATCGACAGCACCAAGTTGGAGACCGCGCCACCCCGCCCCGCTCGTATCGGCCGCTCCGGCACGACCCCCGGTAGGGAAAGCATGGAACTCGTCGAGGAGGGTCTGGAGGACCACCGCGACCGGCACGGCCAGCAGTGCGCCGACGATGCCCAGCACCTCGGCGCCGACGAAGAGCGCCAGGACCACCACGAGCGGCTGCAGTCCGACGATCTCGCCGACCAGTTTGGGGTAGACGATGTGGGCCTCGACATTCGTGACAACGAGATACCAGACGAGCACCGCGCCGAGGAGCCAGAGTTTGCCGGTCGTCGCCGCCATCAGCACCGCCAGCGCGATGGTGATAATCCCGCCCACATAGGGGATGATCTCCAGGACCGCGCCGACGGTCCCGATCGTCGCGGCGTAGGGCACGCGCAGGACGACCAAGCCGACCCCGAACGTGACCCCGAAGAACACGCCCACCAGCAATTGGGCCCGCACCCAGGCCCCGAGACTCGTGCCGAGCCTGCCCATCAGGCGCGTCGTACGCTCGCGCATGGCCGGGGGCACTGTCAAGTTAAGCCTTTTGGGCACCGACGGCGGTCCGAAAGTGGGGAACGAGCGGCTCATAGGAGACCGGATCCGGCCTGTACAAGCGCTAGCGCCGGCCAGAACTGGCTCGGTGTGGGGAGGTTTCGTTCAGTCAAAACTTAACGTGACAGTACCCTCACGATAGCACACCCATCGCAGCGCCCGCACCCGGGCGATCCGCAGCACCCCTGCCGAGACACGCCGGGCCGTCCTGCGGTACAACTCGGGCCAACCGTGCAAGCGCGGCGCTGCCCCGGTAGGCCGACGGCCTGGCACTGTCAGTTAAAGTCGGGGCGTGGGGCAGGCGCGTACTTCGAGGCGTGTTGCAGTGGGCGGATATCGGTGGTCAGGCCATGGCGGGGGTGCCGGCGACGACCCGCCAGGTGGCGAAGCGTTCCTGGCGGATCGCACGCTAGGCGGCGGCGGTCAGCCGGTGGCGGCGCGGGCGGCAGTGGCCGGCGCTGGGGCCGTACGCGGCGCGGAAGCGCTGGGCATGCCCCGGTGACGTGAAGTGGCGCATCCGCCGCTCGCGCTCCCGGGTCGGTTGGTGGGCATGCTCGGCCCGATTATTGCGCCCCTTGTGCCGACGGTGCTCGATGCTGGGCAGGACCTCGCGCCGGGCGGCGCTGTAGCTCGCGCGCTTGTCGGTGATCAACACGCGCGGCACGTACGCGAGATACTTGAGCAGACGGCGGAAGAATTTCTTCGCCGCCTGCGTGTCGCGTCGGCGCTGGACCAGGATATCGCGCACGTTCCCGTCTTGGCCGACCGCGCGCCACAGATAGTGCGTCGCGCCGTTGATGCTGATGAACACCTCGTCGAGGTGCCACTTGTCGCCGGGCTGGGGCCGACGCCGGCGCAGTTCGTTCGCATAGGCCTGCCCGAACTTCCGGCACCACTGGCGCACCGTCTCGTACGAGACGATCACGCCGCGCTCGCTCAGCAACTCCTCCACGTCGCGATAGCTGAGGGCGAAGCGGAAGTAGAGCCAGACGCTGTAGGAGATAATCTCAGGTGGGAAGCGGTAGCGCTTATACTTGTCGGCGATCGCTTGTTCATTCATGGACACAGTATCGCCGATCGAGACGCCTGAAGTTTACCTGATAGTACCATACTAGTACACGCGGGCTGAAGTAGTCCTCTGGTATGCTGCCCCCCTTGACCGCTCGCCGGGAGTGGTGCTGAAGAGCGAGGGACGATGCGTGGGCCGAAACCGCGGGCGCTCGAGCTGAACGACGAGG
>JAABUU010006111.1_pt1 | contig 13068 bp, 13 predicted proteins | sample 5559301 | NCBI WGS metagenome assembly JAABUU01 (sample SAMN10711884, study PRJNA513360) | rock metagenome | isolation source: Antarctica rocks | place: Antarctica: Victoria Land, Richard Nunatak white
GCTATTGTTATTCACTATTGATGTAATGACAAGACATATCTTAACTATAATCACTACTGTCTTTTCTGCAACAACATTTATGAGATTCTCAACTCTGCAGCTATTCAAATGTGAGCAAAGACTGTTAATAAGAATAAAGTAACAATTTATGCATCACTCATTAGCATGAAGATCATGTTAGCTGATCAGTTAAAGAAGAAAATCTCATTATTAATTACATTGTTTTCTTTCTTTTTCATATCATTAATATTCACAACATCTTCATCATCTCATCTCATTCAAATTTACACTTCCTCATCAACATCAGCATCAACATCAGAAATCTTTATCTTCACAGTTTCTTTCAGTAATGTTAAGACTATACTAGAACTACTAACTTCACTAATTATAACACTATAATGTTCTTCTTTTTCTTTACAGTCTTCACAGTCTTCACAGTCTTCACATTACATTTTATATATCTCAGCTCAATACTCTTCTTCTTCATCTTCTTCTTAACTGCTTTCTTCACAGTTCATATCTTCACTGTCTTCTTCATCATCTTCATTATCTTCATCATCTTCATCATCTTCATCACAGACTTTACAGTCTTCATAAAAGATACATCTCATCACATTTTCATCAGCACTGTCTGCAGTATCACTTATTAGCAGTTTACTTGACTCAGACATTGATTCTGAAACATGGCTGCAGGACTTCTTCACTTAATTTGAGTGAAAACACTTTACTTTGAAGACATAATTGATGAATTATTGTGATATTCTTTTAAAAGAGATGTACAATTTACAGAATATACTGCTGATCACTGAGCAGACATAAAGAGAGCTAAGCATTTCAGTCAATCTTAAATGACAATTAAAGAAAGTTTTACATTCATATCAGAAGAAAAAAAGATATATAATAATTACAGAGACTTATTTTACAGAGATTTATGATTTTAAGAAGAAGCAGAAAGCATTGTAAGTGTTAAAGACAATGAGAAATGATAGTTAATTCATTATAATAATATATTTATGTACAATTAATAAAGCTGTTTCAAAAATGTTTCTCTGAATTGTCTTTCACCTTATACTTCTGTACAGTCATATGAATAAATGCTGAAAACTTATTCTTAAATCTCTTCATCAATGTCTTATGTCTCTGCATTTATATCTTTAGCTCACTAAACAACTTCTTGATAGAGTTGTAGTCTGACAAATAGAAAGAAAGAAATGCAAGAACAATACTGATCTCATAATACATGACTGTAAGCTTCTGTCACTGAGATTAGCAATAGCAATAGCAAGAATACTTATATTAGTATGAAGACTTATCTTTAAACAATGTATTTCACAATTATTTATGTATAGAACACTGTGTGACTCTGAAAATTGCTTATACAAAGATAAGATCTTCTTTCAAATAAAAGTATTGAATATTTTCTTGTTTATCTTTCTCTCATAGATCTTTTAAGCAATATAGTCATCAATTATATATGCTGAAAGAATGTTGTAATGCTTTTCTTTTTAAAAGAACTTCTTCATGACTGCTCACTTTCTCACAACAACTCAGTCAAACTTTCTGTCTGTAGTACAGAGATTGATGACACTTTTATTAATAAAGATTAGCTGATTAGCATGTTAGCTACTTAGCTGCATCATTTAATTGTTACAGATCTTTTAAGAGTGTTCAATGATTCATTTTTAACATTAAAAATCATTTTCTTAGTGACAGTAACAGTAATAAAAAAATATTTATCTGCTTTCTTGATCAGTCAGTCTGTTTAATGATGAGATTAACAGTATTAATGCTGATCTAAATCTCATACTTATATTAAATATATCTCTGCATCTTGTTCAGATATGCTGTGAATTGATTCTCAAGAAAATTAAGTACTTTCTATATTAATTGTTAATAAATCAGATTTCTCTCTCTAGATTGAGATCTATCTCTGTCATAGCAACTGTGAGTAGTCTTGATGTTCTTAATTTAAATAATTTAAATACAGTGACTAATCTTCAATTTCATAGATTTCTTCACATTCTCTCAATATACTTTTGACTATATTCTGTGATCTTCACTATAGCCTTGAATGACATTCCACACTTTAGATTCATTTGTATATTGTTTCTGATGTTGTGATTGAGACTATAAGGATGCCTCATAGTGACAGTGATGACAGTGATGTTAAGGAAGATAGTGAGGTCAATTTTGTGAATAGTGATTAGGGAAAAGGGAATTTAGGCAGATTTTACTGTTTATTTTCTACAAATTCTTGCTATGTGCCCCTTGGAGCCAACATTCTAGGAATAGCTGTATTAATCTAATAGTCACGTCTCCACAAACAAAAGATCTACAGTAAGGTCTGGCTGCAACTCTCCGAAAGGATGAAAACATCATCCCCAAGGCGTTTGTTTGGGCAGTCTACCGACACGGGTCTCTGTTTCCGTTGCCTAATAAATTCCACTGCAGCCAATGATATTCATGATGAATAATAATAATAAATAATCGTCCACATAATCATAAGAATGATGATCCAATACGAGGAGAAGATGAATCCATGTGTGGGGGAAAGGGAAGGAGGTCACGCGAGCACAGAGAAAGTATTTGTACCGAGCCGTACCTTACCTTAAGGTACCTGAGGTAAGGTACTTTCAACTGGCGGTAGGAGAAACGTACACTGCGTATACATTGTACCCGGTACTTCGCCCATCACACAGCCTGAGCACCTGAGCTGGGATATCTTATGTACCAGTACCTTTAGCATAGGTAACAGTCACGTACGGTACAGACGGAGGTTGTGTTGAGAGCCTAAGGTACCTAAAGTTACAGGCTTACCTTTCGGGTAACTGGTACCTTATCTACATTGACCTATCTTCCCTGGCCTTAGGTACTTAATATGAGTACTATGGGAGAGTCATTTGATTCCTTCAAGATGGGCGGGGTTTCCTCCTCTTTCAATCGCCATGGCTTGAAGCGCCCTGGTTGCCTTTGCCGTTTGCTTTTTGTTTTTTGCTTTTTGCTGTGTCCTTGTGTCTCTGCGTCGTGCCTTGGTAGAGCACGCTTGGTCGATCCGGCAGCATGCCTCCCCTGAAACCATTCTCGCTCAGCCTCCCCTCCTCGACAGCCGGCCAACTGCATATACTTCAGCCTCGTCGAATTCGTCCATGTTGCAATATCAACATCCTGCTCCAATCGCCAAGATGGAGAAGTACTGCTGTGAAAACCAACCATGAGATACTGACGAGGTCGAGCTCGTCATCATCATCAGCACCAGCACCAGCATCAGCATCATGGACAACCGGCCGGGTCTTGCTTTTTGCGGCTTTCACGAGCTCGCTGACTTACTTGTTCGGCATCAACGACACTACCTCCCAGCTGGTGGGCTCTAGGCAGAAAAAGGCCGAGACGCCCAATTATGGCAGTGCGAAGGACCTCCAAAAGGTTTGTCCGACAGAATGGTAGAAACGTGCAGACATCCTCCGGTAACAATCTTCCAGGCCATTGGGGAACTCCGCACCCTACTCTCCGAGGATACGATCAGCACAGATGATGAAGACCTTCTGGCGCACGGCTATTCGGAATGGTCCACCATCAACATCGCTCAACTGCCAGTCGCCGTGGCTTACCCCAAATCCACCGCTGAAGTCTCGCAGATCGCTCAAGTTTGCCACAAATATCAGGTCCCTATGATCCCTTACTCGGGCGGCTCTTCGCTCGAAGCGAACTTCTCGGCCCCACATGGAGGGATTAGTATTGACTTCGCCTACATGGACCAGATCGTGCAATTGCACGAGGAAGACATGGATGTGGTCGTGCAGCCGAGCGTGCAGTGGATGCAGCTGAACGACCAGATCAAAGACTCGGGCCTGTTCCTTCCCGTCGACCCCGGCCCGAGCGCCAAGATCGGTGGGATGGTGGGCACAAACTGTAGCGGTACGAACGCCGTTAGGTATGGAACCATGAAAGACTGGGTTATCAACCTGACCGTCGTCCTGGCCGACGGCACCGTCATCAAGACTCGACGACGCCCACGCAAATCTTCCGCGGGGTACAACTTGACCGGCCTCTTCGTCGGCTCCGAAGGCACGCTCGGCATCGTTACCGAGATTACTTTGAAACTCGCCGTCATCCCGCAGGAGACGAGCGTCGCGGTCGTCACCTTCCCCACGATTCGCGACGCCGCCGCGGCCGCCGCCAAGATCATGCGGGCCGGCGTCCCAGTCGCCGCCATGGAACTCATGGACGACGTCCAAATGAGCGTCGTGAACCGCGCCGGCGCCACGGTTAAAGTCTGGAAGGAAGTGCCGACGCTATTCTTCAAGTTCTCCGGCACCACCGCCGGGGTGCAAGACAACATCAGAATGGTACGGGCGATAGCCGAAGCGCACAAGAGCGGAGATTTCGAATTCGCCAAGGACGCGCAGGAGCAGAAGAAGCTGTGGTCAGCGAGGAAAGAGTCGCTCTGGAGCATGATGGCGTTGCGCAAACCGGGCCAGGAACTGTGGTCGACGGACGTGGCGGTGCCGCTCTCGAGGCTACCCGACATCATCGAGAAATCGAAGAAGGAGTTAGACGATCTTGGTCTCTTCGCCAGTATTCTAGGACATATCGGAGACGGGAACTTTCATGAAAGCATTCTGTACGACAACAGCAACCCTAAGGAGAGGGACGCGGTTGAGAAGTGCGTCGGCGATATGGTGGATCGGGCGTTGGAGATGGATGGGACCTGCACTGTATGTCCCAACCCCTTCCTAGCATCTCCTTCCGAGCATCATTTTCCCAGCCTCACCTTCCCGGCACCCTTTCCCACCGCCTCCTGCTTGCAACCGTTTTCCTTGCATCCCTTTCCTACCACCATCTCCTTACCACCACTCTCCCAACCACATCCACCCTACTCACCCTTCACGCAACTAAACCCCCTACCCACCAGGGCGAGCACGGCATCGGCCTTGGCAAAAAAGGCTCCCTGGTCAAAGAGCTCGGCTCAGAGACGTTGAACGTGATGCGCAGCATCAAGCGCGCCCTCGACCCGCATTGGCTCATGAACCCCGGCAAGATCTTTGACGTCACGGACATGGCGCCCGCCCACGACGAGGCGAGGGCGACCGCCGCGTCGACGCTCAAGAAGCCGGAGGAGGATTTGGACCGTGATCGTGATCGTGAACTTGGACAGGGGGTGAGGGGTGGACGAATGGTCGAGTTAAAATGATGTAATGTTGTGGGGAGTGGATGGGGTGTTGTATCTATCCAGGCATGGGCCGGCGCTTCGGTGTGGGGAGCGAGGGAGAGCATGTGGGAGGCGTAGAGGAGATGGCATGACTTCTACTTCTTTGTACACGACGGGTTTAGGAAAAATTGGAGGTTCATTTGAATTTTGTATTTCAGACTGTTAGCTAGATGGAATAACAGTGTCGGAAACCATGTGCCAACGCCTCGTACATCCTCATGTCCACAACCTCTAGTGTCCAGCGATGGCGTAAGCCCGACGACGATCTCTCTCTTCTGCAATCGACAACTACACAGGAAATGGTCAATGTGCATTCATGTTGGATTTTTCACGCTGCGATTTGAAGGACGTACCTTAACACCCTTGCCTTTGGGCAGACTTATCCACGGCTTCTCGCTCCCAATAACGAAAACGTTGCTCTCCCGCGTCGCAAACGAATTATCTATTGCGTCCTTGATGTGGACGATATTGAAGCCTCCATCATGACGTTCCCGATGCGTAATGACACCCACACGGCCCATATTGCGTCCACCAGTAGCCATAGCAATAACACCAGTGTCGAAGCGGATAGAGTCGGTGATCTTACCAGTAGCAAGATCGATCTTGACGGTATCATTGACCTTGATCGCCGGATCGGGGTAGCGAATCCTACAGCACCCCCAACACAAACCAATCCGTCAGTCCAACGATCGCAACCCCTCCATTTCCCACCAACGGTGTAGATCAACCAAAACATGGTCCAACGACTGAATGATGGCAGCAGAACTTACGTTCGCGCATCGTGCGTGACCAAGAATGGGATGCCGCCTTTGCCCAGCTGGACGCGCTTGACCTTGCCGAGCTTGTACTCGGCCTCCTCGGCCGTGATGCGGTGCACGGTGAAGCGGCCCTTGGTGTCGTAGACGAGGCGGAAGTTCTCGCCCGTCTTCTCGATCGAGATGACGTCCATGTAGCCGGCCGGGTAGGTGGCGTCGGTCCGCACCTTGCCGTCGACCTTGATCAGGCGTTGCATCACGATCGCTTTCGTCTCGCGCGCGTTGAGGGCGTACTTCAGCCTACGGAGACGTATGAGTGTTAGTGAGAGGTTCGGATGGTGTCGTAAAAGCTGGCGGAGAGGCTGGCGAAGAGGGTTATAGACCGATTCCGGATGAAGACGATGAGAGGCATGCAGTCTCGTAGCTTGTGGGGACCGGGGGATGGGCGAGGCGCGTAGGCTCCGGAGAGTTTGTCCAGGAGCCAGTGCGATGGCGCACTGAGGCGCTTTTGGTGTTTCTTCCTGTAAACCGAATTGGTCTCGTCAGCCTACTGCCCGGTGAAGATAGCATGTCCGTTGCTCGTCGTCGGCCTCCTATTGCAACCGCTCGCCTGGCTAGCAGAACTTTGATGTCTTCAACGGTATGATGAACAATGATGACTTACGGTCCACGCCCCATGATTGCAACTTAAATGGGTCACAAGCTTGAGGGAGATATCGTTGTGGTTGCGGTCTGTGAAAGTTTGGTTCTCGAGGTTATTCGCTTACGCAAAATCTTGCCAAGACCACGACTTGTGGGCCGCTTAGCGAGGCAGCCCTAGGGTTCAAGGCTGCTTCGCTACGGCATAAAACTGCGGTTCAAGAACTTGACAGGATGTTGAGGGTTGTCTTTGATATAATCTATGTGGGTATATGTACAGTTTACTTTTCTTGGAGTTATGCAAGGCCTTTCAGCACAGCTGCCTCTGCGTTCAATATTGAAGACCCTGCTGCGCCAATGACAGCTGAAAGCTGATGTTAGCAAATATCTTCCAGTGAGACCGGGAGTACACTTACTATTATGGCTCAAAGCAACGAACTTTAGATCAAATATTCCAGCCTCATCTTCTCTTACCCTCCCTACACTAACAGTATACCCATTCTGTAAATCCCTATCCAAGCGTGGCTGAGGCCGATCCTCCTCATCCATAACCACGATTGCGTTCTGTGGTGCCGAAGGACAACCCAGTTTCTGTGCCTCCGACACGTACTCGCGCATGGCATCTCTCACCTGCGCCGCGCTTGGAGGTGGTCTTTTTGAGAATCGTAATGAGACACAGGCTGTATGGCCATCCAGTACTGCGACCCTGTTGCAGGCAGCTGAAATCTTGAGGCTTGACTGGTCTTCAAACGCAGTGGCGTCAGAATTTACAGTTCCCAGAATCTTCCGTGCTTCGGGCTCCAACTTGTCCTCTTCTCCCGATATAAAAGGCACCACATTATCCAATATATCCATGCTGCTAACCCCTGGGTAGCCGGCGCCGGAGACGGCCTGCATCGTGACAACGCTGACCTGATCTACCGGGCCGAACTTGGCTTGGATGGCGGCGAAGGGTATCACGATGCCTATTACGGCGCAGTTGGAGTTGCAGACTAGGAAACCCTTCGTCAAGCCGTGCTTCTCACGCTGATGCGGAATGATATCCAGGTGGGGTAAGTTTACAGTAGGGACAACCAAGGGTACGAGAGGATCGCGACGATGGTTTTTGGAGTTTGAAAAGACAGCAAGGTTTGCTTTCAAGAATTCCGTTTCTGCGTACCCAAGGTCAGTAAACAAGACTCCAGCGTCTGGGAGGGGAGCGAACCTATTTCTCCTGCAACGGAGCTGTCCAGCCCTGAGAATATCAAGTCACAGTCTTTGAATTCATCGGCCTTGCAGTCCTTTACGACAAGCTCCCCCAACTCTTTCGACATCGGCTTGGCTTGCTTCCAATTCACAGCATCCTTGTATTTCTTCCCTGCTGATCGCGCTGATGCGCCTACAGCATGTAAATGAAAATGTGGATGCTGGGCTAGCAGCAGAATGAACCGTTGGCCGACAGAGCCAGTGCATCCTAGAACACCTTTGGTCGAACATGGTTCAGCATTCTATTCCTCTAACATGCCAATTGTGATACTTACCACACTTTCTCGTTGGGAGATTAGGAGCCATCTCGTTACTCTCGTTTAGGGCCACTTCTGGTCGAGCTTAATGTCGCCGCAATAGCATTAGTCAGCGACGATTGAAGCCACGCCCTATGAACATGAACTCACGTTCTGGATTCAAGCTCTACTTCAGCATTTTGCCTACCTTGAAAATTGAAGACAACACTACGCTCCGTACTCGAATCAATTTCGTACAACAGGCCAAATGTTAGGCCATCAGTCAAGGAGAGATTTGGTGGAGGCGGAGGCGGGTCCGTACAGGAGCAGCCCACCTACCTAAGTGATGCGCTTCCGCCCTGCAAAAACAGCGCTGCAGCTATTCCCGCTTGTCTCCACCATCAAATATCTCCTGTCCCGCATTTGTATTGGGTATGCTTCTCATGAGAAGTGATCAAACTATCAAGCAGGAGTTCGGCCGAGACTGACAGGACTCTGGTGCACTTGAAGTTGGTCGAACCGCCAGTTCCAGAAGGTCGCCATCGTGGGAACCAGCGTCTCATGTCCGTTGTCCTGCAGACGACAGTCCACATGCGCAGCTCCCCATCTGTTTCTAGAAGATTATAAGCCACGCAGATCTGGTCTGCGATTTATGCAGGAGCCTTATCAAGGGGCAAAGTTTGCCCACACTGGCAGGCCCTGTCACATCCGTTACTGCTTGCTACACCAGCGTTGCGAGGATTGTAGCATTAATACTCTTTGACTCAGCTTCTCAAGCAGTCCAAGTCTGATTATAAGACTCGCGTTTTATTAGCTTTATACCTTCGACAACACGTCTTCATCAACTTATATCACTGATTTTCGTTCTCTCGGTGCTCGTGATACATGCTGCTACGATTACATCTCAGCCTCTTGTTTCTGTTAGAAATATGTTCGTCTTCTTCGTCCTGTTAGTTCTTCCTCTTTGTTGGTCTCCGGTTAGCTCAGGCTATGTACCAAGTAGAGTGTTATCTCCCCCGGTGGGTGGAGTCCCTCAATGGGTGAATTACGGCGCAGACTGACAGTTGCTCAATAGCGTTTCAACTGTTTAGACAAACGACCACCAAGTGGCATCAACCTCTTCATGTACCCTACAACGTATCGCTGGTGCGTAACCTCGACCGCGAACTGCAACTGCGCAGAGCAACAAGCTATTGCAGGCCGTCCCGTCCTGTTTGCACCGAAATGTGAACCCGAAGTGCCCCTTGCGCATGAACCTGAGATGATGGCTCAAGTCAGGTTCTGCGAGCTGTCATGCATGTGTTACGGCGGCCCTCAGCATAACTTCGACTGGCCCTTCGGTCCCGGCCCCATTGATTTGAATAGCCTCCATCCGAATCAGTTGTTACCCCGTCCGCCACCACCTGGTCCGTTACGTCGTCCGTTACTTCCTCCTTGGTAGACAAATGCTCGGCACATGGAGCCTGTCTGGGTATCGGGTTGCACTCTCCAGGGCTCAGTGTCAACATGGCGAATGATGATCTCATCAAAACGCCCGGTGCCGTGCTGAAAGATGGCATGGAATTGGCAGAACGGAATCTCCTTTCACCTATTGTGTGGCTCCTCATAACGCTTGTTCTCTTTGCGAGATAACCCTTTCGACTGATCAAATTATATTACGGCAGACACTTTACCTTACTTAGACTTCCTGCGGTTTCAAACCTCGAAACGGAAAATCTCTCTCTCATCACCTCCGATCCATTGACCTCACTACTGTAAGAGCTCCCTTCCCTCTAAAACATGTGTCCGCCAATCAACACCTGAATTCAGGCGTCTATACCTGAGTTTACGCGTAAACAATCGCCTAGGTCTCGCACATGACGGCCAAACTCAAAGACTGAACAAAGCCGATGAGGATGTTAGTACTGTAACGTTACGGTAGGTAAAGATAATTTGCTCTTGGGTGATGATAACCGTAACTAGATTTCGTTTTTGGAAGTTATAGTCAACCGTAATGCCGGGCTTCTAAGGTAGGCTTATGAAATCGTACAGTGTACAGCGTTCACCTTTGCGATAATCCCAAGACATGGCGGTCATCAACAAATATCACTGAGATGATGCAAAATAAGACAAGCTTTACTCCCTGATGGACATGTTCATTGTTGTTCTACTGTGTACAACAGAGTACTTAGCGTTACCTGAGGTATGCAAGATCCACTTGTGATATCATTGCTTACTCATCTCTTACTAAGCACCCCTATTTATGTCTTAGTCATCATTTCCTATATATACTCTACATAGTGTAAACAAATAGAGACAACTTTCTACAGATCAATTCACATCTGATAGCATCAAAGATTTAAAACATACTTTTAAGCAGTTCTGAGACTCAGACTTTGATTTAAGCTGATTTAATTTATATTTTAATCATGAAAGTTCTGATGCAGTAATGCATAAACTACATATTCATTTTCTTTTCAGTGTTCATCACTACTTTAATGTTGAGACTATAGAATAAAGAAACAAATTCTTATATTATATTATATAAAGAAAAGTTCTATCTTTCTTATATTGTAATATGTTCAACAGCAATTCAAATTAAACTGAAATCAATTTGTTAATTAATGTCTTTAATTATTTACAATCTCTCAGTATAAAGTTTAACTTTATTTCTATAATGATGAATGAATTCACTATCATTAGTCAGTCAACAATGTCAGAAATAGCTTCTTGAGTTAATTACAAGATAATGATAAATTAAATTGCATTTCTTTAAACTTAATTAAAAAATATTTATACTAATTAACTGATCTTTATATTTAAGATTACATCTCTATTTAGTGCAGCTTTAAAAACTTAAGAAATATTTAATATAATAATGTCTTTCTCTGCAGCAATGTTCAAGAATTCTTTAAAGATGAAGATACTGTTTATTTATAAGAATAGTTGAAAAGCAGATGCTGCAGAGATGTAAGTTCTCAAAATAAAAGTTTATTTTTAATTTTACAAAATGTTAATAAATCAATTTCTGAGCAACAAAGCAAAGATTATTGTTATAATCAGTTATTTAAAAGATATTGTCAAAGTATGATAACTTTAAAAAGAAAAATGACTTTAAATTGAAAAAGATTCATTAAACATTAAATTTTAAAATATAAACAACTTCTTTTTAGCATTTCTACTGATCTTTGAAAATGTTAATGAAATGAAACATTGATGTTGTTGTTATGAGACACTGAAATAAATGAAATCAGTTTAGTAATATAAAGTAAAGTTTACAAAAATTGTATAACTTCTTTAATCTATATCAATTAAATATGAACAGAAACAGCAGTTCATTCAGAGTCTAAAGCAGAAGATTTAATTTAAATTTTAAAAGTATTCAAAGATTAAAGTGACTACTCTTAATGAGCTAGTTTAATGAGCTAATTAAATTGAATAAAATCTTTAAAAAATACATAATAAAAGTTATCTTAATGTCTTTAGTGACTCAAATTTAAACTGTAACAACTCATTAAATAATTCTTAAGATCAGTCTCAAAATTATGAAAGATCAATTATGTTTAAATTAAACAAGTTAAATATGAAAGCTTATTGAATCTGATGTAAGAAGAATAAAGTGTACTTTTATTATAAAAAGTTCTCATATATAGTTAAAGACTGCTGAGACAACAAGAACACTGATAAGAATAAGAATAAAAATAAAAATAAGAATAAGAAGAAAAATAAAGACAAGAAGAAGCTGAAGATTGTTGAAGTTAATCTGAACAATTTAAATAATTTGAAAAATTAAAGTTGTTTATGAATATAAAAGTATTTATAAACAAGTTAACTGTTGAGAAGCAGTGTTCTAGCTGCTTCTATAAAGTGAAGTAGAACTAGCATCAGAAACTGAGTAAAGACTTTGCTTATATTGACTGCAGTCAACATTCTTTCTACTTCTTCTGTAACTCTCTCAATTAAGATGTGCTCATAGGCAACATAATTTAGAGATTTCACTAAACAGCATAGTATAGCATGAATATTCATTTCTTTCAATAAATTATAAGCTCAGTTAGCAAGAAGCTTCTCAGAGAAAGTGCATACTTTTAATGTATGTAATAGCTGAGTCTGCAGACTTTTGAGATTCACAGTGAATCTGACTTTAACAGTGTTATTGATTATTGAGGTTTGTGATAAATCTAACTTTAATAAAATCAGCACAGTGATGACAGCTTGATATGTGTCTGTTAGGCAAACAAGCATCTTTAGTAGTTGAGTATGTTTAATTTAGAAGATTTAAGAAGAATCAGTCTCAGCAAAAATCAGCATTCATAGTTACTCAGAGAGCACTGTTCTTTAACAATTTAATATGAGTCATTGAGATAAATAAGCACTACTGTCTCACAGAATAAAAGATATAAAAGCTTTCTATTTATTTTACTTATATTATCTTCAATGCATACATTATAATTTTACTTTATTCACTTCTTATACTATGTGCCAACTATCACCATCATGAACTTCAATGACTTCTTTACAAAATGACAATTCATCTTAATTCTTACTTGCAAGAACTGCAATCAATGATTTACTTTCATGAGAAGATAACTGATAAAAGAAGATCTATAAAATGTTGTTGAAGTCTTAGCAATCAATATATCAGTTAGTAAATTCTCAGACTCATTTTCTCTCAGCAGTCTCAGCTTTGAAAATCAGAAAACTGATACAAAGATCTTATATTGACTTATTATCTGCATAAACACAGATAATTAAGAATATTTAATGAACAAAATCAGTGCAAAGAATGTTTGAAATGCATTAAAGTTCAAATACAAAAAGAAGCTGCAGACAATCAGAAGACAATATTTGACAGAGTTTGTTAAATATAAAATGTCAAAGAATGTGTTTATTAAAGAAGCATAAATTTATTTAAGCAAACTCAGCAAAAAGATTGCTGCAACTTAGTCTGATATGACTGAGTTGTTTAAATTAAAACAACAATTTTAAACACTGCTTTAAGTGC
>JAABUU010006112.1_pt1 | contig 13067 bp, 12 predicted proteins | sample 5559301 | NCBI WGS metagenome assembly JAABUU01 (sample SAMN10711884, study PRJNA513360) | rock metagenome | isolation source: Antarctica rocks | place: Antarctica: Victoria Land, Richard Nunatak white
GCGAAACCTTGTGGCAGTGGTTGACGAAAGACGCCGCTTCGTTCTTCACGGCTGTACTGGCACTGCTTACAGCGGTCTTGGCTGGCGTCTCCGTCATTCAGATAGTTTATCTCCGTCGTGCTGACGATACCGCCAGAATTGCGGCTAATGCCGCTCAAAAGAGTGCTGACATTCTTGTCAGTTTGGAACGGCCCTGGCTGGTCCCCAAAGTGGTCCAAACTGGGTTTAACGAGCACATCGAAATGCTCGCCAATGATCTCTCTTTTGACCCTCTGATAGCCGAGATTCCTCTTGTTTTCATCAATGAAGGGAAAACGACGGCATTCATAAAAACACTTAAAGTCGAGCACGCCATTGCTGAGTATGAAGCGCCCCTGAAAGGACAAGGGCGTGGAACTGAAATTGATTATGACGGGGAAACTGTTTCGCCAGGGGCCAAACTTGAAACCGTAATGGGTCTTGGATTCTATATTGATTCCAAGGAGGCCATATATATTATTGAGAACGGTGGCGTAGCTCTCTGGTACTTTGGATATCTGGAATACCGCGACTTCTTTGGCAAAACCCATTACAGCCATTTTTGCTATGACTATAACTTGGGCGTGGGCTGCGGAACACCCTATGGCGGCGAGAAGAAAAACTACCTGACATAACGAGGAAAACGCCTCGACCACGACTGCTACACCTCACCGCCCTCCCATCGTTCGGGATATACGTCGCCGCGCGGTCTGGACGGATATCAAGCCGCAAAGGCCTATTAATCCTGACACGATGACGATAATGATTGCCGTCACCGGGAGCCAAGTGGGCATGGGCTTGTGGCCGTCGCTTGATACCGCGTCATCAATAGCTGACAAGGCCAATGTCGCTTTGATCGGAAGCTTGGTGGTCGGCGTAGTTTCAACCGTTTTGATCGTTTGGATGGGGAACGTAAAAGAGTCCCATTGGGAATTAGACCGCACTGCATCCGCAGAGCGGATTGCCCAACTCAACAATGAGACGGCTCGGTTGCGGGCGAAAGAACCGTTAGTGGATGAAGCCTTAATGGCGACCGCCCAAGCGGGAAGAATGAATGCTCTAGCTGCCCAGTAAAATATCGTAACTTCTGAACTATTTGCTTTATCACAAGGGCTGACAACCCGGGACGCCATGAGCGAACCAGCAAGAGCTTTTTTGATTGTCTCTGAAGTCGAACCCTTTGCCGGCACAAAGTTTAGCGCCGCTACAACGTCCACAGACATTGGGCTAGAAACACTTTTAAGATCGCTCAGGTTTGCGCTGAAACGAGCGGGGTGGGAAGAGGTCGATCCAGTCGGCACAACCGACCAAGCACGGGCCACAGGCAGCAGCACAGGCTTTGTGAAAATATTGGCGGATGTTAGCGAAAATGCCGAGCTTCTGAAGGTTGCTGAAAAACTGGCATCCGCGCTTAACTCAGAAGACGTCGCTGCCGAAGCAACTCCAAGAGTTGAAACCGATACGACCCCAAGCGCCGATATTATCAAGATTTTAGTTGGCCCAAAGCCGTAACTTTTGAACCCGTTAAGCTTGGTGGCGGATGCTACATAATACCGGTGTTTCTCCTGACGTCGCGTGAGGACCCGCTGCCGAGCGTGGTGCTGGAAGCCATGTCGGCCGGCATCCCGACGGTGGCCTTCGAGGACGCCGGTGGAATTCCCGACCTGCTAAGGAGGTTTGGCGCCGGGGAAAGCGTGCCGCTCGGAGACATCGCGGCCATGGCGACGGCCATCCTCTCGCTGGTCGCCCTGTTCGACCGGCCACGCGCCGCAGCGCTGTGACGGCCCGGCAGGGGATGCAGGTGCAGCGGGCCGAAATCGCCCGGATGCATCGGGTCCTGGCGACGAAACTCGGGCCCGACCGGGCGGTCCAGCAGCGTCAGCGGCGGTATCGGCGCTTGCTCGATCCTTCGGCAGCCTGACCGTCATGGTTGCCCGGCGCGACCGACCCTGGCAAGTTGCAGTCCCGTAAGGTCCCTAATCGATCTTCAGGGCCTAATTTCAGATAGGACGATCATGCGTGTTCTGCTGACAGGGGGCTGCGGGTTCATTGGATCGGCAGTGGTCCGGCACCTCATCCGCGCGACAGACCACGTGATCATCAATGTCGATGCCATGACCTACGCGGCCTCCGAGGAGGCGTTGGAGGACGCCGGCGCGCACCCGCGTCATGTGCTGGTGCGCGCCGACATCACCCAGCCTGCTGCGATGCGGGAGGTGTTTGCGACGCACCGGCCGGACGCGGTGATGCACTTGGCTGCCGAAACGCACGTCGACCGCTCGATCGACGGGCCCTCCCCGTTCGTCCAGGCCAACATCGTCGGAACCTTTGTGCTTCTGGAGGAGGCGAAGGCCCACTGGTCGAGGCTGCCGGCTGCGCAGAAGGCGGCTTTCCGGTTCCATCACGTGTCGACCGACGAGGTGTTCGGCGCGCTTGGCCCGGACGATCCGCCGTTCACGGAAGCCACGCCGTATGATCCGCGCAGCCCGTATTCCGCCAGCAAGGCCGCCTCCGACCACTTGGTGCGGGCGTGGTGGCACACCTATGGGTTGCCGACCTTCGTGACCAACACGACCAACAATTATGGCCCGTGGCAGTTTCCGGAGAAGCTGATCCCGCTGGTCACGTTGAACGCCCTCGCCGGCGAGAAGCTTCCGGTCTACGGCGATGGCTCGAACCAGCGGGACTGGCTGTTTGTCGATGACCATGCCGCGGCCCTCGTGCGGGCGTTGGAGCGGGCCGAACCCGGCGCGACACTCGCCATTGGCGCCCGGCAGCCCCGCAGCAACCTCGACGTGGTTCGCGCCATCTGCGCCGCGCTGGACGCCATCGTTCCGGACCCGGCGGGCCGCCGCGATCGGCTGATCCATTTCGTGACCGACCGCCCTGGGCACGATTTCCGCTACGAGATCGACCCGGCGCGCGCGGAAGCGGCCCTTGATTGGCAGGCTCCGCACGGCTTCGACGCGGGCCTGCGCAAGACGGTGCAGTGGTATGTGGACAACCGCGCCTGGTGGGAGCGTATCCGCGCCGGGCGCTACGCCGGCCAGCGGCTGGGGACGGCGGCATGAAGGGCATCTTGCTCGCGGGCGGCTCGGGCACGCGGCTTCACCCGGTGACCTTAGCGACGTCGAAGCAGTTGCTGCCGGTTTACGACAAGCCGATGGCCTATTATCCGCTGTCGATCCTGATGTTGGCCGGCATCCAGGACATCCTGATCATCTCCACGCCGCAGGATTTGCCGCAGTTCCGCCGCTTGTTCGGCGACGGATCGAGGCTGGGGCTGCGCTTCAGCTACGCGGAACAGCCCACCCCGGACGGCATCGCCCAGGCGTTCCTGATCGGGGAAGACTGGCTGGCCGGGGAGGCATGCGCCCTGGTGCTGGGCGACAACATGATCTTCGGTGACCATCTCAGCGCTGTGTTCCAGCAGGCCGCCAGCCGGTCCGGAGGCGCCACGGTGTTCGCCTACCAGGTCGGCGATCCCGAGCGCTACGGCGTGGTTTGCTTCGACGCAGGCGGCCGGGCGACCGAGATTGTCGAAAAGCCCGCGGTGCCACGATCCAACTGGGCCGTCACCGGCCTGTATTTCTATGACGGGCGCGTCACCGAGTTCGCCCGGAGCATACGGCCATCGAATCGGGGCGAGCTCGAGATCACCGACGTCAACCGTTTGTATCTCGAGGAAGGCACGCTCAACGTCGAACGGCTGGGGCGAGGCTGCGCTTGGCTGGATGCGGGAACGCCGGACAGCCTGTTGCAAGCGGCGACTTTCGTGCAAACAATCCAGTCGCGCCAGGGAATGCTTGTTGGATGTCCAGAGGAGGTCGCATTTCGCATGGGCTACATCGACCTGAACGCCTTGCGCGGCCTAGCGTCCTCGCTTCGCAAGACCGAGTTGGGACGCTTGCTCGGCGAACTAGCTGACGGAGTGCACGCGTGAGGGTGGAACGCTTGTCCATTCCGGACGTGATGCTGCTGACGCCTGATCGTTTCGGCGACTCGCGCGGCTTCTTCTCCGAAACGTTTGTCGCCGCGCGGATCGAGGCGGCCGGGATCACGCTGCCGTTTGTTCAGGACAACCACAGCAAGTCGGGTCCGGTCGGGGTGCTTCGGGGTCTGCACTGCCAACTCAACCCGTATGCCCAGGGCAAGCTGATCCGCGTCGTGAGCGGGGCGATCTGGGATGTGGCGGTCGATGCGCGCCAGGGCTCGCCGAGCTTCGGGCAACACGTGTCGGCCGAGCTAAGCGTGGACAACTGGGAGCAGATGTGGGTTCCGCCCGGCTTCCTGCACGGGTTCTGCACACTGCGTCCCGATACCGAGGTGATCTACAAGACGACCGACTACTACGACAGCGCGTCCGAGCGCGGGGTGATCTGGGACGATCCGGACCTCGCGATCCCGTGGCGGCTGACCGGCGAGGCGGTGTTGTCCGCCAAGGACAAGCTGCTGCCGCGGTGGCGGGATGTCGGCAGGTTGTTCTCGGCGTGACGGTTCTGGTCACCGGGGGAACGGGGCAATTGGCCAGCAGCCTGGCCGCCCGCGCGCCCGGCGAGGTGACGCGTGTCGGCCGGCCGCGCTTCGACTTCGACCGCCCCGGCACCATCGCCGAAACCTTCTGGTCGGTGCAGCCGAGCTTGGTGGTCAACGCCGCCGCCTGGACGGGGGTGGACGCCGCGGAAACCAACGCCGACGCCGCGATGCGGGCCAACCGCGACGGCCCTGCCGCCTTGGCCGCGCTTTGCAGGGAGGCGCACATCCCGCTGATCCATGTCAGCACCGACTATGTGTTCGATGGCAGCAAGGGCGCGTCCTACGTCGAGACCGACGCGACCAACCCGACCGGTGTTTATGGCGCGAGCAAGCTGGCGGGGGAACGGGCGGCGCTGGACACGTGGGATCGCACGGTCGTGCTGCGGACGTCCTGGGTCTATGCCGCGCTCGGCAAGAACTTCGTCCGCACCATGCTGAACGCGGCGCTGAAAGCCGATACCCTGCGCGTGGTCGGCGACCAGAAAGGCTGCCCCACCACCGCGGATGACCTGGCCGACGCCATCCTGGCCATCGTGGCCCGGCTGCGAACGGAGTGGAAACCGGACTTCGCCGGCGTGTTCCATGCCGCCGGCGAGGGCTGGACGACCTGGCACGGCCTTGCCGTCGCGACGTTCCAGGAAGCCGCACGGCACGGCCGCCCCATGCCGGCCGTGCAAGCCATCGCCACCGCCGACTGGCCCACGCCGGCCCGCCGCCCGGCCGACTCGCGGCTTGACTGCAGCAAGCTCGCCGACATCTTCGGCGTGCGAATGCCACCATGGCGCCCCAGCTTGGCCCGGACCGTCGATGCATTGCTAGCCTGACGCTTTCGCAAGGCCGAGCCGGCGCAAGGTGTCGACCATATGGACCGGTGGCGGCGCCGTGGCAGCGAGCGGCGGATCGAGCGGGATCGAGATGGCACGGGCGAGCAGATGCAGCGTGCCGGGTTCTCCGCCGTAAACCGGGTCGCCGACGATAGGGCAACCGAGCGCGGCGCAGTGGACCCGGACCTGGTGCGTGCGGCCGGTCTGGGGATGCAGTTCGAGCCAGGTCTGCCGCGCATCCTGGCCCAGCACGCGCCAGTCGGTCGCAGCAGCGGCACCCCTGGCATCGGCCACCATGCGCCATCCGGAACGCTCGCTGATCTTGAGCAACGGTAGGTTGATGTGGCCGGCTCGCCCGCCCGGATGCCCGGTGACGACGGCCCAGTAGGTCTTGCGCACGCGTCCATCCGCAAATGCGGCCTGGGCCGCATGGAGTGCGGCCCGGCGCAGCGCCACGACGAGGCAGCCGGAGGTATCGGCGTCAAGCCGGTGCGCGAGCCATGGCCCGTCCCGCCGGCGCGAAAGCGAGGGAAAGACATCCTCGACGCTCGGGCCCCCTGCCGGCCCGGGATGCACCGGCAACCCCGGCGGCTTGTCGAGCACAACGAATCGCGCGTCTTGGAACAGGATGGGCAGCACGGACGAACGTTGACAGCCGTGTGCGCCGGGCGGAAGGACCGCCGATGATCGAGGACCGAATTTGTGGCATCAACGCCGTCGCCGCCCTGTTTGCGCGGCGTCCGGCGGACGTGAAACGGCTGTTCTACGCCGAAGCGATGAAGGAGCGTGCCGGCCCGCTATGCTCCGAGATGGCGCGGCTGCATCGGCCCTACCGCATGCTGGACGACGCGGATCTGCTGAAGGCCGCCGGCACCAGCCATCATGGGGGGTTGGTCGCCGTCGCCGAGCCACGGCGGTTCGACATCATCGACTTCGTTCGTCCCCCCCGGATGAAGTTCCTGATTGTGCTCGATGGGGTCAGCAACCCGCATAATTTGGGCGCGATCGCACGCAGTGCCGCCTTTTTCGGCGCCGACGGCCTGCTTTTCCACGAAACGCCGTTGCAGGCGATGCCGTCCGACGCCGCCTACCGCACGGCCGAAGGCGGGCTTGAGCATCTGGAGCTGCATCGCACCCGCAATCTGCGAAAGGCGCTGATCGCCTTGGACCCGTTCTATCGGACGGTGGCGGCGACCCTCACCCCCGACGCGGTTCCGTTCCAGTCGCTGCCGCGCGATCGGCCGGTCGCCCTGGTGCTTGGCAATGAGGAGCGTGGCGTGTCGTACGACGGCCGCGAAGGCTGCCGCCGCAAGGTCCGGATCGTGGGGGCCGGCGCCGTCCAGAGCCTCAATGTCGCCCAGGCCGCCGCGGTTCTGCTCGCCGGCCTCACCGGTCCGATCGGCTGACCCGACGTTGCGCAAGATGCTAAGCCAACAGGGGCTTCCGCGAACAACCAGGAGGACTCAATGAGCGATGCCAACACTGCCAGCGGCGACGGGAACGCCGCCCAGATCGCCTACTGGAACGATAAGGCCGCCGTGACCTGGACAGCGTTCCAGGAGCGCCTCGACGCCGTGTTTGCCCCGCTCACGACCCGCGCGGTGAACGCTGCCGCACCCTCGGCAGGCGAGCGGGTGATCGACATCGGCTGCGGCTGCGGCGCGACGATCCTGGACCTCGCGCGCCGGGTCGGGCCATCCGGCGACGTGACGGGACTGGACGTCTCCGAACCCATGTCGGCACGGGCGCGCGAGCGGATCGCCACCGAAGGGCTGGCGAACGCGAAGGTGATCGTGGCCGATGCTTCGGCATATCCGTTCACCGGGCACGACGCCGACCTGCTGTTCTCCCGCTTCGGCGTCATGTTCTTCGACGAACCGGTGGCGGCCTTCGCCAACCTTCGCCTCGCGATGCGGCCAGGCGGCCGGCTCCTCTGCGCCGCCTGGCGGGAGCTGGCGCAAAATTCGTGGTTCACCCTGCCGCTGAACGCTGCCGGGCCGTTGTTGCCGCCCGCGCCGCCGGCCGATCCGGACGCGCCCGGGCCATTCGCCTTTGCCGAGGGCGAGCGTGTGCGAGGCATCCTCTCCAGGGCAGGCTGGACGGGCATCGATCTGGTGCGGCAGGACGTGTCGATGCGCCTGGCGGGTCCGGGCGAGCTCGACGCGGCAACGGAGTTTGCGACACGGATCGGGCCGCTGGCACGAAGGCTGACCGAAGCGACTTCCGATGAGCGCTCTCGTGCTCGGCAAGCCGTATCGGACATGCTCCGGACCCATGACGGCCCGGATGGCATCAGCCTTGGCGGGTCGATCTGGCTCGTGTCGGCAAGGGCGTAAGCCGTGCTCCGACATCGTAGTCATCGATCTGCCTGCACGCTGACGGACAAAATTCCGCCGTTATAGTCCCGTAGCACGTCTTTAATGCGGCTCGCCCGTGGCCACCGGTCAAGGAGATGGATGGTTGGCCCGCGACGAGATCATCGATATCAGCGGCACCAGGGTGAAGCGGCGGCGGCAACTTCTCCGTCGCGTCGGCGGGCCGGTCCTGGGCGTGGCGCTTGTCGTCCTCTCCATCCTTGGCATCTCGCTCTACAGCTATCAAGCGAACCGGGCAGGCGCCCTGGCGCTGTCCGAAACGGTGCTGGACGGGCTGCAGGCACGCATCGCCGCGGAGGTGAGCAGCTATCTCAGCCCCGCGACCCAGGCGGCACTGATCGCCCGCGACATGACGGCGCGCAACGCCATTGCCTACGGCCAAATCGCCATCGAGGGCTTCGCCGCCAGCATGCTCAACCAGGTGCCGAACCTGGAGGGCTTCTATGTCGCCGACGGTGACGGCGATTTCACCATGGTGCGGCGCGATCCCGCCGACGGCACCGACACCAAGCTGATCGTCAACCGTCCCGACGCCCGCGAGGTCTCGTCGGTGCACCTGGACCACGCCGGCGCGGTCGTCAGCCGCGCCACCGACCCGGCGGACGATTTCGACCCGCGCACGCGCGTCTGGTACCAGGGCGCCCTCGCGACCGACGGGGTGTACTGGTCGTCTCCCTACATCTTTTTCACCACCCAGGCGCCGGGCATCACGGCTACGATCCGCTTCAAGCAGTCCGGCAGCGTGGATCGCGTGTTCGGCGTGGACATCACGCTCGAAGCGCTGTCCGGCTTCCTGGCCTCCCTGCACATCGGCCACAGCGGGCGTGCCGCCATCGTCAACACCGCGGGCGACGTGATCGCGGCGCCCGGACTGGTGCGGCCAACCGACGCGACTAGCCGGCAGTCGGCGCCAACGACCGTCGGCGCCCTGAACGACCCCGCCCTCAGCGGCGCGTACGACCGCTTCCGCATCGAAGGCTATGGCAGCCGCACGATTACCCTCGGCGACACGCGTTTTGTGGCGATCGCGTCGCGGCTGCCGGCCGCCGGGCAGGACTGGGTGCTGCTGATCGCTGCGCCGCAATCCGATTTCACCGATTTCGCCGAGAGCAACAGTCGCAAGAACCTGCTGCTCTCGCTCATCAGCATCGGCCTCGCCGGCCTGCTCGGGCTGCTGCTGGTGCGGCAGAACCGTCGCGCCGACCGGATCGCGCGGCTGCTGGGCCGGCAGCGCGAAACCGGCGCACGCGAGACCCGCGCGTTGTCGGCGCTGGCGGCCCAGCCTGGCCTGTTCGACCCGCAACGACCGGCACCGGGCCTGACCGAGGGCCTGGCCGAGATATGCGCCGCTCGCCGCACCAGCATCTGGCGCCTTGCCGGCGACGGCCAAATCCTGCGCTGCGAGGACTCGTACGAACAGCAGGGCGGCCACGTCGAAGGCCTGGAGCTGTCGCGTTCGGAGCTCCCACGATTTTTCCAGATGCTGGATAAAGGCGAGCCGGTCGATGGAGTCGATGCGGCGACGGACGCACGGACCGCCGAGGTGCACCGCCTGCTGATGAGGCCGTTCGGCAGCCGCACCCTGTCGGTGCTGCCCGTGCACGGCACGGCCGGGACGTCCGGCGCGGTGCTGCTGGAGGACGTGGAGGAACCGGAGCGCGGGCGCAGCTTCGCGCAGGCGGTGTCGAGCATCGCCGCCATGCGCATGGTGGGGCACGAGCGCGATGGCGGTGGTCAGCCCGCTCCGGTGGAGGCAACGCCTTATCCGGCCATATCCGCCGCCGATGGCGGGCGCGCGTTCAGCTCGGTGCTGGCCCTTGTCGAGATCGATCCATCCAGCCTCGGCGCCACGCATTTCGCAACGGTCACCGCAATGATCATCCGGTTCGATGATGCGATCTCTCTCGCACGGCCCGACCAGACCGGTGTTGCGGCGATCGCGGACGACATCGCCAAAGCCTTGCAGGCGATCGCGACCCGGCACGCCATCCCCTACATGAAGCTCACGGGCCACCACATTACCGCGGCGGTCGGATGCACGGCCGCGCCCGATCCCGGGGCTGCCCTGCGCCTGGCCGACGCCGCCCTGGCCGCGCGCGAGGTCTGCCTGTCGCTGCTGACGCAGTCGGGGCTGGAGCCGGTGTTTCGTATCGGCATCGACCACGGCGAGGCGCTCGGCTGCGCTCTCGGACAGGAGCCACGCCTGTTCAACCTATGGGGCGACGTGATCCGCACGGCGGAGCTGATGGCGCAAAGTGCCGTGGACACCGGCGCGATCCAGGTCAGCGAACGCGCCTATGAGCAGCTTCGCCAGCAGTTCCTGTTCCGGGCGCGCGGGGTGTTCTATGTGCCGCGCGTCGGCATCGCCCGCATCTTCATCCTGGCCGGCCGCCGCTGAGCCGGTCTGGTCCCATCCCGTCGGCGTTGGCGGCCGTAGGGCGGTTTGCCCGCGCCCGCGCCGGCTTCCCGCTGATGCTCGCCGCGGCCTCGTGGGGCGTGCTGCGCGAGGCCGTCCGGCCGAACTCATGGCGGCGCACGGTGCGCCACGAATTCAAGCTCACGATGCGCCAAGCGACCGGCGCCGGACTCGCCACCGTCGTCATCACCGCCTCGCTTGCCGGCCTCGCCATGGTGTACGAGGCGCTTTACTGGCTTGGCGTCGCCGGGCAGGCGCAACTGACCGGCTCCATCCTGGTGACGGTGCTGGTGCGGGAACTGACGCCGCTCCTGGTCGGGCTGATCCTGCTCGGCCGCAGCGGCATGCTCACCGTCACCGAGCTCGGCACGTTGCAAACCGGCGGGCAGATACGCGCGCTGCTTGCCCAGGGCGTCGATCCCTTTCTGCTGCTCGTGCTGCCCCGCACCCTCGCCTTCGCGCTCAGCAGCTTCACGCTGGGCATCATCTTTGCAGCCACCGCGCTTATCTTCGGCTTCATCGTCAGCGGCGCGATCGGGACCGTGCAAGATTCGCTATGGACCTTCCTCGACAGGGTCCTCGCCGCGGTGACGGTGCATGACTACACGGTCGTGCCGCTCAAGCTGCTGGTGATCGGCTTCCTGGTGGGCCTCAGCTCCTGCCTGACGGGTTTGAACGCCAAGGATGACGACAACCTCGCGAGCCTGATACCTCGTGGCTTCGTGCACGGCATCCTGGTGATCATGGTCACCAGCATCCTGTTTACCTTGACCGTGTAGCCGATGCCCTCGGCCGCCCCCGTGCTGCAGCTCGTGTCCGCCCTGCCCTTCTTCGAGGCGAGCGCATTGCCGAACGCTCCGCTCGATCTGCAGCTGATGCAGGGGGACTGTGCGCTGATCGAGACGCCCGACCCGGCGCGCCCGGCGGCATTCGCTGATTTGTGCAGTGGCATGACCGCCCTGCGCGACGGCGAGGCGCGCCTCATGGGATATGATTGGACCGATCTCAACCGCGAGCGGGCCGCGGCGCTGCGCGGACGGATCGGGCGCCTTCACCACCGCGGCGCCTGGAACGCCATGCTCGGGACGCACGTCAACACCATGCTGGGACAGTTGCACCATACCCGTAAGCCGGAGCCGTCCATCGCTCGGGCGGCGACCGATTTGGCGCGGCAGCTTGGATTGCCGGGCCTGCCGCTGGTATTGCCCGACCGGCTCTCCGAGCGAGACCTCCTGCGCGCGGGATGCGTGCGCGCGTTCTTGGGCGAGCCGCAGCTTCTGCTATTGGAAAGCTCGATCGGCGCAGATCGTGCGGAACTCACCGTCCCGTTGCTCGATCTTCTGTCGCGTGCGCTCGACCGGGGTGCGGCCGCCATCTGCTTCACGCGCGACGCCCCGTTCTGGCAGGCGCAATCCTTTCCCCTGACCCATTGGCTTCACCTCATGGATGACGGGCTGAAACCGATGGTGCAACCGTAATGCTGCAGAAACGCCGCCCCGACGATCCGCCGCAACTGCTGCGCCTCCGTCATACCGATGAATGGGTCGGCGTGCTGGTGATCCTGGCCTTGGCGCTGTTCCTCGGCGCGATCTTCGAGGCCGGCGTGGTCCGGCGCTGGCTGCGGCCGGACCCGGTGTTGCGCATCGTCCTGCCGCAGAGCGGTTTCGCGGGCTTGGCTGTCGGCGCCGACATCGACGTGCTTGGAACCCACGCCGGCTCGGTCACGCGTATCGTGCTGAATCCCACTGGCGAGATGTACGCCCTCGCCACGATCGAACGGCAGACCGACGCGTTCATCCAGCGCAACAGCACCGCCACGATCCGCCTTCGGTACGGCGTCGCCGGCGCCGCCTACGTCGACATCAGCCGCGGCAACGACGCGCCGATGGACTGGAACTACGCCGTGCTGACCGCGACCGCCGAGCCCAACCCCACCGACACCATCACCGCGACGCTCAACAAGGTGACGGCGGATGTGCTGCCGACGTTGGAGCACGCCCTCCATGCCATGACGGCGCTGGACGATGTCGTCGGCGGGATCAAGGCCGGGCAGGGTTCGGCCGGGCGGCTGCTGACCGACGACACGCTGATCCGCCAGGCGGAGGCCACGGTGGGCACGCTCAAGACGGAGGTCGCCCAGCTTGGCCCGACCCTGGCGCTGGTGCCGGGCCTGCTGGACCAGTCCCACGGCGTGCTGGCGAACGTGCAGGCGATGTCCCGCGATCTGGCACGGGCGACGCCCCAGCTTCCCGCTTTGGCGCGCAACGCCGCCGACAGCACGACCAACCTGCCGGCGCTGCTCACCCAAGCGCAGGCGACGGTCGCCGAGTTGGGGAAATTGCTGGTCCAATTGCGGGGATCGTGGGTGCTGGGGGGCGACGGCGCGCCGAAGCCGGGTTCCGTGCGGCTGCCGCCGCGGGAAGTGCGGCCGTGAAACGCCGGTTTGGCTGGGCCACGCTGCTGCTGATGGCAGGTTGCGGCGGCCATCCTGCACCGACCACGCCGGAGGACGCCACGCTGGGGCGAGCGACCGATTCGGGCCGGCAATCGCTTGAGTTTGGCCGGCTGAAGCAGGCTGCGAGCGAGTACCGGCAAGCCTACACGCTGGCCCTGGCGCGCGATGACGTCCAGGCGATCGGGAACACTGGCTACGACCTCGCCGTCGTCCAGCTCGCCGACGACGACCCGGCGGAAGCCCTGCGCACGACCCTCCAGACGCGCGACGCGTTGGCCGTGCGGGAAGCGCCCTCCTTCGCCGAGCTCGACCTGGTCCAATCGGCCGCCTTGCACCGGCTTGGCCGCGATCCGGAAGCCGAAACGCTTGCCGCGCGCGCACAAGCCACGGCCGGCAGCCCGGACATCCGTGCGAGGGCCAGCTATGTGCGTGGCCTTATCGCA
>JAABUU010006114.1_pt1 | contig 13060 bp, 9 predicted proteins | sample 5559301 | NCBI WGS metagenome assembly JAABUU01 (sample SAMN10711884, study PRJNA513360) | rock metagenome | isolation source: Antarctica rocks | place: Antarctica: Victoria Land, Richard Nunatak white
AAGTTCGGTCCGGCACCCAACGCGCTCAACAGCGACGGGAAGGCCAGTGCCACGATCAGGTTGAACAGCCAGATGAAGATGACGCACACACCGACGGCGCCGGCGCGGATGTGCAGCCAGAAGATCGCCGGCAGCATCACCCACGGCACCGGACCCCACGACACCGCGAACGACGCGATGAAAATGGCGATACCGAGCAGCGTGACGCCCATCAGCAGCGTTCCGCCGTGCTGTCCGAGGAGGTTGACCACAGCCAGCAGGACCATGCCAAGGGTCATCTCGATCGCGCCGGCCAGCAGCAGCGGTTTGCGCCCGAGAAGGTCGATCAGCGAGAGCGCCACGATCGTCACCAACATGTTGATGGCGCCGATGCCGACGTTGGCCAGGATCGCACCGGACTCACCGAACCCGATGTTGGTCAGCAGGGTCGGCGCGTAGTAGATGATCGTGTTGAGGCCGACGAAGTTCTGGAAGAACACCAGCAGCATGCCGACGATGAACATCGGCCGCAGCCGGGGTGTGGTGAGCATCCGCAGCCGCAGCGGCACGGTCTCCGCCCGTTCATGGCGACGCTGTCCTGGATCTCATCCAGCTCCTCGCCTGCCGCCTGGGGGTTGCCGCATAGCTTGAGCAGCACACCCCTGGCCGCCTCGGCGTCGTCCCTGCGGGTGACCAGCCACCGTGGGCTCTTTGGCTGCGTGTAGATCCCGACCATCAGCAGCACCGCGGGGATGACCCCGATGCCGATCATCCAGCGCCACGCCCCGGCGCCGGACAGTGCGTAGTCCACCAGGTAGGCGATGAAGATACCGGTGATGACCAGCAGCTGCATCAAGGAGGTGAGCTTGCCGCGCACCTTCTTGGGGGCGAGCTCGGACAGATACATCGGCACGACGACCGAGGAGATGCCGACCCCGATGCCCATCACGAACCGGAAGCCGATCAATAACAGCGCGGTGCGCGACAGCGCGGCGCCGATGGTGCCGAGGGTGAAGACGGCGCCAGCACCGACCAGGCAGCCGGCGCCGCCCCCACGGGGTAGGCAGGTAGCCCGCGGACCAGCTTGCGTGGCGCGTCGGCCCGCAGCACCGACGCATCCCTCGGTTACCTGCCCGGACACGCCGACCTCACGCGGCACCGCGCGTTGGTCGTGAATGAACTGCTCACGGCACGAGCGCTGCCACCAAAATGGCCCCGCAACCGAGTTGGGGTCGCCTTATATTAAATACAAGGGCTCTTGGCTCATTTTGGCTGCATCTCGACAACTGTCGGGATGCAGTGGAGATTGATCACGCCAACGGGCCGAGATTGAACAAACAGACCCTCGCGGCGAACGTGCACCGACGGTGGCGTTCCCAAACTGACTGGTAGGCGCCCACTTCCGAGGGCAGATCACGCCACGGAGAGCCGGTGCGAAACCGCCAGACGATGCCTTCCAAGGTTCGGCGGTGGTCGTTCCACGGCCGCCCCGGTCGCCCGGCGACTCCGGGCAGCACCGGCTCCAGAAGGGCCCACACCTCATCAGAGATCACATCAGCTCGCACTATCAGTCCAGAGTGGAGCATCAAGACCCTATGAGTTAGCAGACACGCTCTAGTCGCACACGGCTCGCCGGATGCGGATCCGACGAGCCGTGGAGCAAGTGGGAGTGGTCGAGCTCGTGACGCACATCGAGTGCTGTTGACCCCTCTGAATGCCGGTGGGCCACCCGCGTCATCTGACCGAGCGTTCGTGGCTCAGGCACCTTGGGACTCTACCGCCGGGTGCGCCGATATTCTCCTGTATCGGCCGGTAACTGAGCATTTGCAAAACGATGCATGTTCAACGGGCGCCATGCCAATGCCGTGACCTACGTCTCGTGCGGGAGGTGCTGTTTCGGTGTGGGAGTGCACGGACGTGCCTGTCCCGTAACGCTACTGGCCTGGTTAGAGGACTTGAGCTTGTGGTTCTTCACCGCCCCTTCGCTCGGCCGTGGACCGGGAAAATGGGGTTCGGCTCGGCTGGTGGGTGGCTCGTTGGAGGGTGATCCAGGCTTGGTTATCGTGTCCCGGCCGCTGTCAGCGGCCGTCCCGAGCGTGCAATGAAGCCTCATGTCCGCGACGGACCTTGAGTTGGCCGTAGATGACGATATCGGTCAGTCGGTCGGCGACCTTGTCGACGGAAAGTGGACCGTTGGCCGGGTCGAACCAAACGTGGGTCCAGTTGTACATCCCGAGGATACCGAGCACGGTCACCGAATCGCACGCGCGGAACACGCCCTGCTCGGCTCCCTCCTCCAGCACCCGCCGGAACAGGTCTTGGTGTTGGTCGCGCAGCTTCTTCAGCTGCGTCGCGCGTTCGCCGGTCAGCGCGTGCATCTCGCGCATGACGACGGTGACCTCGGCGCGCCGCGCAGCGAGCGCCGCCAGGTGTTCGCGTGCCAGTGCGCGCAGTTTGTCGACGGGGTGGAGGTCCTTCTCGACCACCGCGATCCCGCGAACGAGTGCCTCTTCCACGTGGCGCTTCGAGAGGTCGAAGAGCAGTTCCTCCTTCGACCCGATGTGGTAGTAGAGGGCGCCGCGTTTGATGTTTGCGGCAGCTCCCAGGTCGGCCACGCTCGTCCCGTGGAAGCCGCGCGCGGCGAACATCACGGCAGCGACCCGCAGGATCCGTTCCCGCGTCGTCTCCTCGCCCAGGGCGACCGCCATGCTTCGCTCTCCCGCCACATCTCGTGGGCACCGCATCTCACGGCACCTGACCGTCACGCTCTGAGAGCGTACTCGATAGACAGCGGTGTACTGCTTAGTACAACGCCCCAGTCAGCGTGTTCAGGGCTCAGCGGCGTACGCACATCGCCTAACAAATACTTCTTGTACCGTTCGATCAGTACCTGCTACAGTCTGCCGTGATGCAGGTCACCGTGGGAACGGAGCAGACGAGCGTGGAAGATAAGGGCTACCGCCAGCTCAAGGAACGGGTGTTTAGGACCATTTGGGGCGAGCTCGACCGCCTCGAGGCGCGCATCGAGGACGCCGAGCAGGTCCCGCTCAACGAGGTGATGCCGCTGCTGCGCGACTGCGGTGCGCTCGGGCTGATGGTCCCCGAGCAGTACGGTGGTTCCGAGCTGACGGTGACCCAGTACCTCCCGATCATCGCCGAGTTCGCGAAGGTGCACGGCGCCCTACGGGTCCTGGTTCATGTGCACAATTCCTTTGCGCACGCCTTATCCGAAATTGGCAGTGCCGAGCAGTGCAAGGAAATCCTCCCAGGCACCGTCGACGGGTCGCATTCCATCGCGTTCGCGCTCACCGAACCCGACCATGGGACGGGGGCGGATCTCGGCAGCACCGCTACCCGCGACGGTGAGGACTATGTGCTCAACGGCCGCAAATGGTTGATCACCAACTCCGACATCGCGAGCCACTTCCTCGTGTTCGCCAAGAGTGCGCCCACCGAGGTGTCGCTGTTCGTCGTGGAGCGCGACACTCCGGGCTTTACCATCGAGGCCCTGCCGGAAACGATGGGATGCAAAGGTGGCGAGCACGGACAGCTGACGCTGAGCGACGTCAGGGTGCCGGTTGGCGCCCTGGTTGGTGAGCTCGGCGAGGGCAACGCGCATCTCGAGCGGGCCCTGGAGGTCAGCCGTGTGTTCATCGCAGCCAGCTCGCTGGGCACCGCGCAGCGCTGTCTGGAGCTGGCAATCGAGCACGCGCAGAACCGAGTCACCTTCGGCAAACCCATCGCCGAGCGTCAAGCGGTGCAACGTTACTTGGCCGAGATGGCCATCGACGTCTACGCACTGCGCGCAGTACTCGCCGACGCCGCCGCCAAATGGGATGCCGGGCGACGTATCCCCGCTGAGGCCGCGATGTGCAAGCAGTTCGGCCTCGACGCTGTCGGGCGGGTCACCGACCGGGCCCTGCTGGTCTTCGGTGGGATCGGCTACACCCGCCGGCACCCCATCGAACGGCTCTATCGCGACGCCCGACTCAACTGGTTGGAGGAGGGAACCCCCACGATCCAGTACCGGGTCACCGCGCAGGCGCTGCTCGCCGGCTACCGATTCGATGACGCCTTGCGTTCGGCCGACCATGTCTGAGTCAGCCCTGCGCGATGTGGTGATCGTGGACGTGATCCGTATCCCGAGCGGCAAGGAAAAACCCGGCAGCGCACCCGCCAGCGCTCATCCGGTGACCCGGCTGGCTGCATCCGGGCAGGTGCTGAGGCGCACCGCTATCGGCTGTCATCGTGGAGGGCCGCATCGGCGGCCGTGTCACCCCGAGCGGCCAGTAGCGCACAACGTCACCCGCCAGCCGACGCACGCAGCGGCATCCAAACCCTCTGTGGGGTCGGCGACCGAGTCAACGCGACCAGCGTCGAACGTCTCTGCCTTCCCTATCCATCGCCTTCTATGTGTTGCTCCGCAACCGGTTCGATAAGGAGTAAGCAATGGGCGCGTATTCACTTCGCGACATCATCGCGAAACCCGTGTCCGGGAACGGCGGGGACGCCTCCCGCGTGGCGCTGACGTTCGACGGCGTCGACCAGACGTACGAGCAGCTCGATACTCGCTCGTCGCAATTGGCTGCGGGTTTGGTGAACGCGGGCTTCGTCAAAGGCGAGCGGGTCGCGGTGGTCATGTACAACCGCCTGGAATGGGTCGAGCTGTTCTTCGCGCTGGCCAAGGTGGGCGGAGTGGTGGTCCCGGTGAATTACCTGCTCTCCCCGAAGGAAATTCAATACATCGTCGATGATTGCCAGGCCTCGTGGATCGTTGTAGAGGATGTACTGGCCGAACAGGTCGGCGGGCTCGGGGGAGCGAGCGACCGGCACCTCGTCCAGGTCGGATGTCCCGCCTCGGGTGCGGTGAGTTACGAGTCGCTGGTGCTCGACGAGCCGACGCCCCAGGTCGACCTCCACGACGACGACCTGTTCTTGCTGCAGTACACCTCAGGCACCACCGGGTTCCCCAAAGGCGCCATGCACACCCACTCCACCGTGCTCTGGAACAGCTACCACCAGATCGTCGACTTCGACGTGACGAGTGACGACGTCTTCCAAGTGACCCCCGCCCTGTGCTGGGCCGCTGGATTCCACGACCTGGCGCTGGCCACATTGTGGAGAGGGGGTCGGGTGATACTCGGGCGCAGCACCGGGTTTGACCCCGCAGAGTTTCTGCGCGGCGTTCAGGAGCACGGGGTCACCAAGGTCCTGCTGGTACCTACGGTGCTCAAACGGGTCCTCGGGTGCGAGACGTTCGACCAGTTCGATTTGTCCTCACTACGCCAGATTCTCAGCGGCGGGGAACCAGTCCCACAGACTTCCGTGCAGGAGATGCAGGCTCGACTGCCCACCTGCGACGTGCGCCAGGTATACGGCATGAGCGAGTTCCCCACCCTGATGCTGCTCATCGACCGCGACGAGTCGTTGCAACGCCCGACCTCCACCGGCAAGGCATGTTCGGCCGCGCAGGTCCGGGTCGTGGATGATGACCTCGCCGACGCGGACCCCGGGATGATCGGCCAAATCATTTGCCGCTCACCGGCCACCATGATCGGCTACTACGGCAAACCCGAAGCGACGTCCGCGTCGCTGTCCGGGGGCTGGCTGCTCACCGGTGACTTGGCCTACCGCGACGAAGACGGGTTCGTCCACATGGCCGGCCGCGCGAAAGACATGATCATCACCGGCGGCCTGAATGTGTACCCGGCTGAGGTGGAGCGGGTGATCGCGGCCCGCCCGGACGTGGTTGAGGCGGCGGTCACGGGCACGCCGGACGACAAGTGGGGCGAGATCGCCGTCGCACACGTTGTCGTCCTCGAGGGGACTGCGCTCTCGGCTGAGGAGCTACTCGCTGACCTGAAAGCTGAACTCGCCCCCTACAAGATCCCCAGGAGCTTCAATTTCCGGACCGAACCGCTGCCACGCACAACGTCAGGAAAGGTGCAGAAAAGTCGCATCGTCGAACCGACCGCCCAGCACTGACGCGATCGCAATCCGTGCCAGGCGGCAACGCTGCCGCTGCCGCCCAAACAGAGATGCTGCCGCTGCCGCCCAAACAGAGATGCTGCCGCTGCCGCCCAAACAGAGATAAGGAGCCATCGTGACAGACAAGGACACAGCTCGGACCTGGTGGATCGGGATCGACGTCGGCGGCACATTCACCGACGTCATCGGCCGGAACCACAGCACCGGTGAAACTCGAGACCACAAGGTCCTGACCACCACCGGCGCGTTGGAGAAAGGCGTCCTGCAGGCACTCGACGAACTCGGGGCACCGTTCGCCGAAATCGAGGAAATCGTGCACGGCCACACGGCCGGCATCAACGCGGTACTCAGCCGCCGAGGCGCCACCGAGGCCCTGCTTGCCACCGAAGGCCACCGCGACCTGCTCGATATCGGGCGGATGGACCGCGAGTTCGGCGCCCGTTTCTACGATCCCACCTGGCTGCGTCCACACCAGGAACGTCCGGTCGTGCGTCGCCGGCATCGGTTCGGCATCCGTGAGCGCATCAGCTGGGACGGGACGGTAGTCGTCCCTCTCGACCAGCAGTCTGTGCGCGACGCCGCAGCCAAGATCCGCGAGGCCGGGATCGAGTCCGTGGCGATCTGTTTCCTCAACTCCTACCTCTCCCAGGAGCACGAGCTGCAGGCTGCGCAGATCATCCGCGAGGAATGCCCCGGGGTTTACGTGCAGACCTCGGCGATCTACCCCGTGACCAAGGAACACGAGCGCACGGTGACGGTCGTCCTCGACGCCTACGTCGGTCCGATCGTCACCGGCTACCTCGGGCGACTCGAAACCGCCCTCGCCGACGGCGGGTTCGGCGGCACCCTGTGGATGATGACGATGAACGGTGGGGTCGGCTCGGTCACCGAGACATCCAAGGCCCCGGTGTTTCAGCTCGTGTCCGGACCGGTCGGCGGAGTCAGCGGTGCAGTCGACCTCGCCCGCAGGGGTGACCCCAACCTGCTGACGATGGACATGGGCGGCACTAGCACCGACGTCGCCGCCATCCGTGACGCCCAGACCCCGATGACCGACGTCTGGGCCGTCGAGCATGGGCTGACCATGACCATGCCAGTGGTCGATGTGGGCAGTGTCGGCTCCGGCGCGGGCAGCATCGTGCACCTCGACTCGCTGGGGACGCTGCGGGTTGGTCCCGAGTCCGCGGGCTCGCTGCCCGGTCCGGCCTGCTACGGGCGGGGTGGCGAGCGTCCCACGCTCACCGATGCCTGCGCCGTGCTGGGCATCCTGCAGCCCGACTTGTTCGCCGGCGGTGCCCTCACCCTCGACCTCGAGCTGGCCCGCGTTGCGCTTAAGACCGTCGCCGACCCACTCGGGCTCAGCGTCGAGGAACTCGCTGACGGGGCCTACCGTCTGGCCTGCTCCGACGTCGCCGGGTCGATCCGGTCCATCTCGACCTACCGCGGCCTGGACCTGCGCGATTTCGGGCTGCTCGCGTTCGGTTCGGCCGGACCGATGATCGCCCACCAGGTCGCCCGCGAGCTCGGAGTCAGCTCGGTGCTGGTACCGCCCAGCCCCGGGGAGTTCTCCGCCTTCGGCCTGCTGACCAGCGACCTGCGGGTGAGCGCGCCCAAGTCACCGATGGCGGTGCTGCGCGAAGACGAAACCGACTGGGAAGCCTGGTTCGCCGAGCTCGAGTCAAAGGTCACCGGAGACCTGGCCAGTCAGGGTGCGACCGACGTGGTCTTCGAACGGGCGCTGTTCGCGATGTACACGGGACAGACCTGGGACAACCGCCTGGCCCTCGAACCCGGGGTCATCGATCAGGATCGAGTCGGGCAAATCCAACGGCAGGTCCACGACTTCTACCAGCAGCGCTACGGCTTCAGCGCCGAGGAGCTGCCGATCATCATCACCACCATTGAGGTCACCGGACGATCACCTCGCGCGCAGTCAAGCTCCCCGCCCGGCACCACCGTCGCCGGCGACCCCGTCCTGCGACGGACATCGGTGCGCTTGGTCGGAACCGTGCACGACGACACCGCCGTCTACAGCCGCGACCGGCTACCGGTCGGGCAGCAGATCCCTGGACCGGCCCTGATCGTCGAGGACTACGCCACGACCGTGGTGCACGCAGGTTCGCGTGCTCACCGCGACGAGGCCGGCAACCTTCGGGTGACTTCGAACCAAGAGGATGGACACAGCGCATGACCACCACCGAGCCCAACAGCAGCACCCCCCGCACGTCTGCGCCTGGACACCAGGCCTCCAGCGTCATCGACCTCGAGACCGTCCGCTACGGGCTGATCGAAGTCGCCCGCGACATGCACCAGGCGTTGATGCGCAGCGCCTTTTCGCCGATCGTGCGCGATATCAACGACTGCACTGCGGCCATCCACATGCGCACTGAACACGGATGGGAGATGGTCGCCTCTTGGGAGGGCTGCATGCAGCACGCCTTCACATCCCAGCACATCGTCAATTTCACGATGGCCGAATGGGACGAGGAGCAGCTCCACGACGGCGACGTCATCTTGGTCAACGACCCGTGGCGCGGAGCCATCCACGCCTCGGACATCAACATCCTGCGCCCGGTCCGGATCAACGGCCGTGCCGAGTTCGTGCTCCACTCCACGTCTCACGTCGTCGACCTCGGCGGGCCGATCCCCGGCGGGTTCGCCAACGGGGTGCAGACCTGCTTTGAGGAGCAGCTCAAGTTTCCGCCGACGCTTCTCTACGCCGACGACATTCCTGTCCGGTCGGCTTTCAACTATCTGCTCGAAAACGTCCGTGTGCCGGGATCGGTGCTCGGTGACGTCCGTGCACTCAACGGCTGCCTGCTCATCGGTGAACGTCGCCTGCGAGAGCTGGTCGAGCGTTACGGCCACGAGCAGGTCCAAGCCGGCGCGAACTACGGCGTGGAGATGACCGAGGCCGCCATGCGCGCGGGTATCGCCCAGATCCCTGATGGTGACTACCGAGCCGAGGACGTCATCGACGAGGACGGAGTCACCCAGGACCCGGTACCGCTGGTCCTGACGATCAAGAAGCGCGGCGACTCCATGGAGGTCGACTACTCCGACAGTGGCCGCCAGCCGCTGGGCAACGTGGGCACCGCTTGGTGCGAAGCGACCCGCTGCATCGAGGGCATCAAGTTCATCCTTGATCCCGCCTCACCGGTGAACTCGGGAACCCTCCGCCCGATCGAGGCGCTCCTGCCGCCGGGCAGCGCCGTGTGCTCCTTGCCGCCATCGAGTGTGTCCAACCACGTGGACATCGGCGGTCGCGTAGTCAACCTGGTCACTCAGGCCATGAGCGAGGCGGTCGATGACCGCGCCATTGGCTGCGACTCGGGGACGCTGGGCATGCTCACCCTGGGTGGCATCGACGACAGGCCCGGGCACGTGGGCACCCCCTGGGCATCGTTTGCGCTCGCCGGCGGCGGTTGGGGGGCGACCTGGAAAGGCGATGGACTGACCTTCTGCACCCTGGCCATCGGCAACTGCAGAACCTCGGTCCAGGAACACGTTGAGCGCGAAAGCCCGTTGGTCGTGGTGCAACACGAAATCATGCCCGACTCCGGCGGGGCGGGGCTGCACCGTGGCGGCAACGGCGCCGTGTACACCATCGCGACTCTGTCCGAGACGGCGATCACCGTGACCGGGGACCGCACCCGCCTAGGCACCCGAGGGACGCAGGGCGGTGGACGTGGGATGCCGTTCTACGGCTGGCTGTTCCCCGACTTCGACGCCACCTCCACCCTTGACGTGCAGAACGTCCAGGGTGCAGAACCTCTCTTTGGGGTTTTCGACGTCCACGGCGTGCCCGCACCCGATACCGGGGTCTTCGGGCGGGGCACGCGGTACTCCAGCGCCAAGGTCTCCGGCATCGTTCTCAAGCCCGGCCAGGCCATCCGAGTGATCATCGGTGGTGGCGGTGGATGGGGTGACCCGTTGGACCGGCCCGTCGCCCGCGTACTCGACGACATCCTCGACGGGATGCACACCCGCGAGTTCGCCGAGGCCGGCTACGGCCTGGTCCTCGATGGCGACACGGTCGATGAGTCCGCGACGGTTGAGCGCCGCACCCAGCTTCGCGACGAACGCGCCGCGGGCACCTGGCAGGTGCCTACCGCCTGCCCGCTGGTCTGGCACACCGACTAAACCCACAACAAACACAAGAGGAGCACCCATGGGTGTCGAGCGCATGCTTTTTCCACGACCCGAAGCCGAACGGCTGACGGTCGAACGCGTACCGGTCAACGCAACCTGCCCGTCCTGTGGCTCGAGCGAGGTGGCCCGGTACCCGGTAGCCAACTTCATCGGGCCCCGGATGGTCACCAAATGCCAGGCCTGCTTCCATCACCTTGCCATTGACGTGCCCTCCTACGACGATCACTGGCCACCATGGCGATCGGCGACCCACGACTGGGTCGCCTCCCGGGTCGGCTGACCCGCAACCCTGCCGCGTCGGGGCTTCACTCGCCCGCATGTTCACCGGACACCCGCTGCATACCGGCGGGCGACCGCGCCGACGCGCCCTTTCCCTCCTCGCCCGCGCAGTGGGCTGGAAACTGACGGACACCATGATGATCTCCTTCCACCGCGTCGAGCGTGCAGTCGCTGCGCTGCTCGAATCGGCGGTGCAGAGCACCGACGCCGTGACCGCGTTTGGTGCAGTCATGCGCACATACCGGCAGCGCCGCCTCCTTTTGCGGCGATTGCCGATCCCTAAGCCCGGGGCAGCAGGAGTGCCCCGATGACTCCGCACACGGCAGGAGCCGCGCTCGGTAGCGTCGGCACCACTGTCATTACAGGGGGCGCCTCGGGAATCGGGCTGGCAACCGCGCGGCGCCTTCACGCCGTCGGCATGCACGTGCTCATCGCCGACGTTGATCAAGCGGCGGCAACGCGAGCGGCCCGCGACGTCGGCTGCGAGAGCATCCAACTCGACGTGACCGACTTGGGGGCCTGGAAGCGTCTGCGGGATCACCTCGACCGGCGGCGCTCCCCGCTCGAGGCGCTCGTGCTCAACGCAGGCAGGGCCGGTGGACCGGCCGACATCATGGACGTCGAGGTTGACGACTACCGGGCGATGTGGGCCCTCAACGTTGATGGCGTTGTCTTCGGCCTTCGCACGCTCGGTCCAGCCCTGTGCGTGCGCGGACGGGGCACCATCACCATCACCTGCTCGCTTGCGGGGCTGACGGGAATTCCGTTCGACCCCGTCTATGCCATGACCAAGCATGCGCTGATCGGTCTCGTGCGCAGCTCCGGACCGCGCCTGGCTGCAGCCGGGGTTCGACTGCAGGCGGTCTGCCCCGGTCTCACCCGCACTCCGTTGCTTGGCGATGCCGAGGCAAATCTGACTCAAGTCGGCTTCACCCTGCTTGACCCCGACGACGTGGCCAGCGTGATCGCCGACTGCGTGGAGGGCCAGCAACGCGACGACGTCATCGTCTGCCAGCCTGGGCGCCCGGCGAGCGCCTACCGATTCGCAGGAGTCCCCGGCCCAGGCGGAAGGGCCGCACCACCGCTGCCAGCCGACCTGTACCTGGGCAGACGGGCGGCCCAGCAGTGAGCGTTGACCATCCACCGCAATGCCATCCCGGCATCTCGCGCAGTCGGTCGCCCCTGCCCCCAGCAGCTGGCGTCGCCGAAGCTGCCGTCGTCGCGGCCAGAGCCCCCGGCTGCGGGACCGTGGCCCGCGTGGCCCGCGTGGCCCGCGTGGTCCGCTACGCCACCTCCCGTGTCGTCGACTTCGTCGAGCGCCTGCCCCGTATCGAGGCCTGTTCCGACATGCTGCGTGGGTCGTGAGTCCCCGCACCGTCCTGGTCACCGGCGCCGGCCGCGGGATCGGCGCGGCGATTACCCGCCGGCTGATCGCCCGGGGCGTGCAGGTGGCCGGCAGCTACCGCACTAACGCGGGTGGCGTAAAGGAAGCGGGCGCCCGCGCGCCCGACCTCGTTCTGCCCGTGCCCTATGAACTCGGAAACGACAACTCGGCCCGCGCCGCAGTCGCGGCGGTCACTGAGCACTGGAACGGGCTAGACGGACTCGTCCTCAACGCCGGGCAGTGGCGCGGCGGAAAGCTCGAGGACCTCGACGACAACGACTGGTGGGGACTGGTACAGGCCAACCTCGGCGGCGCCGCGCAACTGACCCGCGCGGCCCTGCCCGCCCTGCGGGCCGGGGCTTCGCCGTCGATTCTGCTTATGTCCTCGGTCGTCGGGCTCGTCGGGCACGCCGGTGACACCGCCTACGCCAGCGCCAAGGCAGCCTTCGTCGGCTTTGCCCGCTCACTGGCCAAGGAGGTCGGCCGCGACGGCATCCGCGTCAATGTTCTGGCCCCGGGCTTCATCGAAACCGACATGACCGCGCGGGTGCCCAACACCGCCCGCGACCGGCTCACCAGCGAGATGGTCCTGCGCCGTTTCGGTACCACCGAGGAGGTTGCCGCCGCCGCGATCTTCCTCACCGAGGACGCTACCTACTGCACCGGCACCGTCCTCGCCGTCGACGGCGGCTGGTCCCTTTGAATGTGCAGCATCGCGGTTTGGGGCTGTTGCTTTACCCAACACGCCGTGTGTGAGGCCACCATCCCCGAGCTCTCCGGACTCTGCGAAACAGTCTTCGCTACGTCAGCCCCCGCGTTCGCCCTGGCCCCAGCGCATCCGCGTCACCGGTACCAAGACCGCCAGAGATGATCACTAGCTTCCCCGTCTTGGCGGGTCAAGCGGCCGAATAGTGTCCGCTCGAATATGGCTCGTTACCGGTGTTCCGCGCATTGTCTGACCGCGCGTCGCCAACGACACGCTCACCACACAGACGCCGCGACGAAGGAGAGGACGACGCCCGGAATGACTCCGAGCGGGCGCCTCGCCTTGCGATTTGACGAACCCCGCGACTGATCAGCTCTCAGGGCGCGTGTCTGAGACGTCAGCTCCAGTCGGCGGTCGCTGGCCGCGCGGGCCGGGGGGCAGTGGCAACGTCGGAAGCGCAGGGTTCAGGACAACGGTTACCGATCCTCAGGTTCCCGCGAGTGGGTGTGCCGGTTGGTTGGTTTGAGCTTCAACGGGTCGGGTCATGGCCGCGGGCTCAGGGACTCAATCCG
>JAABUU010006115.1_pt1 | contig 13059 bp, 19 predicted proteins | sample 5559301 | NCBI WGS metagenome assembly JAABUU01 (sample SAMN10711884, study PRJNA513360) | rock metagenome | isolation source: Antarctica rocks | place: Antarctica: Victoria Land, Richard Nunatak white
GCTGACGACCCTTGCACACAAAAAGTGATGGAATGGTCAGAGTCACAACCTGACGAGTGTCACCGTTGCCTGCCTTACTGGGTGTGCACATGCTTTTTGTATGATCAGGAAACTTAACCTGGACTGAGCTCACTACTCCCAACCTGAGTGATCATCCAGGAACCTTTAACGATGTAGATGTTTACAATGGCAATGTGCATTGCTGTTACTCAAAAACTTGGCCAGCAAGGCTTGCAAGAGTGGCACGCAACCAAATATTTGCTGCTGCTTTGGATAGCACAGCAACAAGCACCTCATGAAAGCTGCATTCCTTGCTAAACACAAATAAGCTTGTTCTTGCTTGAGTTCTACTGCGCATAGCTTCTACGATCCTGTGCTGCTGCTGCACCTTCTGATAGCTAGGTGAATTGTACTGCCTCACACACCTACCTGTGAGGGGCCTGCTGCTGCTGCATGCGCAGGCCTGCTTTGAGCAATCTTGCAATGGGATTGTGACAAGGCAAACCCCACTTGAAACAGCAGCAAACTCCCCTTCTCGTCTGATCAGGAAGAGCTGATTGGCTCAACGATTGTGCGTCTGAGTAATTGCTGAGTAATCTGCGCATGAGTGGTGGTGCTGTAGTGTTGTCGACACTCTTGCTACCTTCTATGCCTTGCTGGTCTACTATTGCAGTTACACAATATTTTGTTTTGCCAATTGCAGTCTTGACAGAGTGTGCAGCATTGCAAGCAACTCCACAGCTACTTAATGTGTTCATTGTCAACCCTGACAAGGTCAAGGAATGCATTTGCAGTTGCATTGAATATCACGCTGAAGAATGCATAAGTAAATAAAACAGCGATCCACACTACATGCCATAACCCCACAACAGTTGCATGTTCTACAACGGAGTACACTACTGGCTATAGCTATGTGCAAATTATCTTCATATACAATCTCCACGATCTCACGATACTGTCTAGTACGTCAGGCGTACCAAGACTAATTTAGATTGCAGCCAGCATGATCAAAGCATCACTGCAGTCGCCACTGAAGAACTGCTGCGGCAAATGGACCCAGCAGATAGTCACATGTGGTAAGACAATCAAGAGGCTGCAAATCTTCATGACACATTCACCTCTCAACCTGAATTCTTTGGCTCCAGCGGGAAGGGTGCCTTTGTCTGGTTTGTAACTGTCTAGACTTGCTTGCGCGCGGCATCTGCCAGTATGCATGAGGCGCCTTGAAGCAGTCCTGCAGCAAGCAAGCAACACTGTACCTCAGCACAACAAGAAGAATGGCGGTGGCAGGCCAGCACGCGACAGCACCATGATACGCAGTTTGTGCTGGATCCAGCTGAATCTGCTCTGCTGATTAGTCATGCACCACATAATGCTTTATCTGCTTGCTTGCCTCGAGTCAGGAACATACATGCACAATTATGCAGCAGCTCCAGGTTCAGCGCATAAGCAGTTCTGTAAGGTAGAGAGCTCACAGGGCAAACTTGATTCAGATGTCCTGTTCCACGAGTTGCCTGAGTGGAGCTGAGAGTGCCCTGAACTCCTCAGTGTCACGCACTATTCCATACGCTTTCTTCACACGGTGCAAGCACAGGCCCTTCAGCTGCTCGGCATGATAGGTGTCAGCAATGTCCAGCAGCTCACAGCAGGTATTCTCATCAACCGCCTGACTGAGAACCACTTCTGCTGCGCACAACAGGACTGGCATATTGTACTGGTCAGCAAGCTGTAGCAGCTCCAGCGCACATTGATGGCGTGAAGGTGCATCTGGTCCCTCAGGCCAGCACAACTCTCCTGTGTAAAAGTATTTGAGGAACAGTGTGGCTGTGGCGTGAGAGGCATCCAGCTTCACCGGCTCATTTCCAGCATTCCATGTTGGCGATGAGGCTATGGCCAGGTATGGGCAAGCCTTGGCCACAATGTGCTTGTGCACATGGATCAGCACCCCATCACTGGACATCACTTGAGCGTCTGTGTAGGCGTCCTGATTGTTAAAGTCAGGGCCCACATGCTGTGAAAAGAGAGCCATCTTGATGGTGTCATCCATGCTGTGCAGCACTGCTGGATCACCATCACTCAGGTCGTGCATGCCAACAACACTGACAAGCCACTGTTTGACAGATGGGTGGTCTTGCAGGGCTTGCAGCACCATGGCCGGGACAGTAAAGGCTGCAGCAACACAACGCTTTGTCAGCTTGCCATTGGACAGCTAAGCTGCTATGAATGCAGGTGTCAAGTCAGCGTGCAGGTTTGACTCGACTGCAAATGCAATGTACATGGTGGATGCAATTACTGTTGAAAACAATAACAAGAAAAAACAAATAGGCTAAGCCAACAGGCATAAGGTGCATGCAATGCGAGTCAGCTCCCTCCAGACAGACTTATGTTGCGCCTCACAAATTCTAGGGTTGACCTCTAAGTTATGAATATTTGACAGTACAACATTGTACCCAACAGTCAACAGATTTATGTAGTGCAGAACCTGTCACAAAACATCGAAATCAGCATACAGCTTATACACCACACTACAGACATGAATGCACGGCAAAGCTGCTATGAAGCTGACTCTTATGCATATGAACAACACTGAGTTTGTATGGCAATATTGCACAGCTTTGCAGTTGTAAAAAGTGGGTTTACCTCCACCAGTGTCCTGTTGTAGTCCAAAGTACACCGACTGGGGACTCACAAAAAATCCCCCTGACACTAGCAGCCATTGACTGCTGGCAAGGCGTTGTGACATGTTGTTTAGAGTTGTCAAGTCTGCAGGCTGGATGAGCCGCAGGCTTGCTGCACTCACGATGATGTGGTAGCCAGCTCGGAAGTCAGCTAGCAGCTGCTGGCGAAGTGCTTGTGTAGCGGCGCCTGTCTGACGCAAGCACCCTGCTGCCTCTGAGTCTGCCATGTTGATTAGATGATCAATGACTCTCAGCACTGAAGGGTGTGTGGGAAGCCCCAGCTTACTGCGCAGATGCTCAGTCCCCAGCACTGAGTTTGACATGACTGGAAGCGCAGTGGACACCAGCCGGTAGTATTCATGATCCTCACTTTCAAGCAAGGAACAGAAGGGACGCCAATGCCAGGCATACACATTGTAAGGAGGTGGCAGCTCGGCTGTTGGGAAGATGCGCAGGCCTGCCAAGGTATATCTGACTGTGGACCAGGCACTGCCTGCATGTTGGCAGTAAGCATCAGCTTGCTCCTGCAGTAGCTTGACCAGAGCCAGAGAGCATCTGAGTTGGTCATCTCGGTTCAAAGCATCCATGACTTTTGCAAACTGGCTTGCACAAGCAAGGAAGAAACTTGGATTTGGTGACTCCTCATGGGCTAGCTGAACCTTTTTAAGGACGCTGAGTCGCTGTGTCGTAGCATACTGAGCTGGAAGCAGCTGGTAGTCTGGATGAGGGTGCCGACTGCTGAAGAGGGTCCTCAACAGCCAGCTGCTGCTGTCTACCAGCCTGCTGACATCCTGCAAGCAGTAGATGCTGACACGTTTCACCACTCAAATGCGCATTTTCAATCTGCAAGTTTGACATCTGGGACCACTTTCCTCTGCTCAGGTGAGATAGAGCTGCTGCAGTGAGGGGTTCCTTGCCCAGACTAAGGCTTGTCAAATTAGGCAGATTGCCACTGCTGAGATGCTCCAGAGCTGTGGCATCAATGTTGTTGAGACTGAGGTCAAGCGTCTTGAGATGCACGCGCCAAGGGGCCTTGACAACTTCTTTAACACCGGCTGCCCCCAGCAGGTTGCAGCTCAAGTCTAGAATCTCCACTTTCCACCCTAGCTGTGCAATGTCTGCCAAAGCTGCTGCTTCCAGCTGCACTCCTGAAAGGTGCAACTCCTTCAAAAAGGAGAAACCCCGGGCCCAGAACACCAAGATGTTCACCCAGTCATTGCGACATACTTTGCAGTCCTTGTAAGGCTCTGCATTGGGATCTTCAGTTGGCTGACCGTGGTTCAAGTATATGTCATCTGGCTTGTAAGTCAATGTAGTCAGCCAGAACCATTTGCCCCTGACAAGATCTATGCAATGGGAAGGAGCTCTCATGGTTAGTTGGGTGACTCTGGCATGCAAAACTCGTCGCAGCTCGCGGCCGACGCCATTTAGAGCTTTGAAATCGTCTGTGTCGAGATACTGCAGTACAAGCTGCGCCTCCTCTGCTCGCAAGAAGGTGTACAAGGCGTCCTCTGCACTTGTTGCAGCGCTTGTGCTGACAGCGGAGATAGGCACAAGGACCTGTATGTCAGAAGCCTCTGACAATAGTGGCTTAGGTGCTGGTACCTCTGTGGGGGCTTGTGGTTGTGGCTGCGCATCCTCTGAGTCTTTAGTGCGTGGTACATTTTTGCTGCTCAAGCACCCGCACCACCTTCCAAACCCCATCCAAGACCTGCAGTATCACTCAACTTGGAAGCGAAAGTCTCCCACACTTATTTTCTCTAGATCGGTCAGAGGATGCAAACGAGGCAAGAGATGGTGGTGCATACCGCCTAGCAAACGGCGTTCGCACAGTAACCCCTTCGCGAGTAGAGCAGAACTGTGACACCTACCTGAGTAGTTTGAAGTCCTACCGAGCTGCTGTCACCTCATGGACAGCAAATGCTCTCCCACAACTACAGCGCAATCGATGCAACGCTGCGTCGCGGCAGAAAAGTGATTGAACGGACTGGCCCAGCGCTAGCGTCTGTCAAAGAAAAGTCAAACTGGAAGAAGCTTCTTCTTCATCATCTGAGGAGCTGTGCTTGCATCCCTGTGCAATACTCCCACGCTCTGTAGATACGTGAGTTTTGCGTCCACGTCATCGAAATTGTTTCACTTTGTACAAGCTTGCATCTTTGCTATCGCTGAAATGCAGAGCCCCTTTGCACTGGTGCATGCAGCTGTTTGTCAGACAGTTACAATAGTGCCTGGCACGCAGTTGTACCAGGTTGCTTCCCCTGAGCGACTAGGTCACAATCTGACCAGGTTGCTTACTTGCTTACTCAAATTTGCTTACCTCCGCTTGTTTGTAGTCCGCTGAAGCTAGCGAGCGTGGAACGTAGGTGTTGGATACGACATAAGGGCGAGACGCGCGAAGCGGCCCTCAGAGTTAGTCTCCTGTCGGGCACTTCACTCTGGAAGCTCAACATCAGGACAGAGTCAGACACACTGTTGCTATTGCCAAGTGTCCCTCACGTTGTACGAGCGGAGCTTCCAACAATAGTTCACTCAAACATGGCCTATACAGCTATTCAGTGAGGACTGTCCGATTTGCTTGTGACCATTTGAGCGCTGCTTGTCTAGTTGCTGAGTCCCTTGTATAATACACAGGCTGTTACCAGGCTCAAATCTGGCAGCTGGCAGGTGTCATGGGAAGGCAGTACCAACAGGCTGGTTGCAAAATCTGGCAATGCAACTCCTCAAGGTAGGCTAGATTTTGCTGAATGATAGCTTAGCCCAATTGCAGCTGTAGCGTACAGCTGTTGTAAGCCAACTTCAAGGTACATGACGTCTGTCTGCAGGCAATGTCTGGGATGCACAAAGCAAATGTTGCCTGGATGGATGTACAGCCTAGGCATGTGCTTTGCACAGGTGGGAGGAGTGAAAACCCCAACACTGTTGCAGTAGATTTTACATCCAGCTCCTTGATGCACGGTACAGCCCTCCTTTTCAGCTCTTCGTCTGCATTTGCTCTTGATTGCTTTCTTTTACATACTTATGTGCGTTTGCCTGACACTTTTGCCTTGCGCTGCATTGTAGACTTCTCATATGCCAGCAGCACTTTTGCAGCATGCATGGCTACATCAAAATGCTGCACTCCTCAAAATTCATGAGAGTGGGCATTCACTGCTGCTGCAGGCGGTTACGCAAGCATAGTTCCGGGTCAATTTGCTGGCAACCCACAATACTTGGCTCCAGAGGTCATCTCTAGTCTCAGGCAGCAGATGGTGGACGGGCAACCATTCCGCTTCAAAGCAGCTGCAGCAGAGTCTTGGTCGGCAGGAGCGGTGCTGTACTTTGCTGCAACTGGCACAAATCTAGCAGGCTCTGATGCATGGAACTGTTGGTCCAACAAGCTGGGTGCAACTGCAAAGCTGCAAGACGGGCTGCCTCATGTCCAGCAGCTGCAGAATGCATGGCAGGTGTGTTGTCTGCTGTCTTAGAAATTGCCAGTTGGCAGCTGTGCACTTGACCAAAAGTTGCGTGCGTTACATTTTGCTGTAATGCGCCATTTTGTCGGCTACGCAGATGTGAGGCAGGTACCTTGTGAGCACCGCTTCTATTTTGTCCTGGTGATTTGCTATGTGTTTTCCTTACATCATGTCATTACATGCAGCTGTAATATGTATGGCCCTAGCCCAAGCTGACAAGAGCCACATCATGATTCTCCATAGCTGTTGCCTAATGATTGCCTGCTTCTGCAGGCTGAGACAGATGACCAGAAGTGGGTGGCGCTTATGCAGTCAAATGCAAGCCCTGACTACATCTCCCTAGTCAAAGCACTGTTGGAAGTGGACCCAGCATTGCGTTTGACTGTCACAGAGGCTGCAGCTCAACCATTCTGGGACCAGTCTGCAGACATGTCATCTGCTGAAGGCTTCCCTTCAGGACCAGCTGCTGCTGGCCCTACACCCCTGCCATGGTTCAGGATGTCTCGCATGCTTGGTGCGGAATCTGTATATTGGGACAAATCTGCAGCTCCCCTCTGCACTACTGCATCTGGCAGCACTCACAGGTGATCTGATGTCCTATTTGTTGACTGTTCACATAAGTGCCATGCCATTGCATTTGAGTGAGATTTTTTCAGCAAGATGTTCTGGATACCTGATAGTAGCTGTGCGCGTGTGCGTGCGTGCGTGTGTGTGTGTGTGTGTGTGTGTGGTGTGTATGTGAGAGTGTGGTGTGAGCGCTAGAGTGCGATGTCTGAAGTCTTCACGGGTTTAGGATGCATATGTATTCGTGTTGCAGGTCTAAAATTGTCTATCTTCATCTATCTCCAGTCTTACCTCAGCACGGGTCGTGTGACAGCTACCTATCACTGTATCTTCCTTGCCTTTCCAAACCTGTGTTAGCCAGCACATATGCCAGACATCGAGCATGACACTCATGTTGCTGATGTGAGTGGTTGCGCAGAGCATGGCGTGACCTTGGCGTGCTAGGGTGGCAGCAGTGCATGATCAAGGTGGTGCCCCTCTACCCTGACAGCGTCACCTGTTCAGCTGAAATTCAGCGTCAGGATGATCCGTTGCTGCAGCAACTGCACAACAACGTAGCTCAGAAACATGTCGAGCAGATCAACCACAATGCGACCCTTATTCGCCGCATGGCTGCAAGCCCACACGTGCCTGAGGTGCAACTGGACTACAGTATGCAGCAAGAAGTTCATTACAGCATGTTTAGGTGGGCTCACAGTTTGCATTCTGCTGGCGCTCACCCCCCTGGATTTCATCAATTCTGATCATTTGCTCTTTGTGTAATGGTTGTTAAGCCGCACAGTACGAAATTCGCACCTGTTCACTGCATTCTATGTCTTTGTGGTATTTAAATGCACATGCCATTCAGCTGTCATCCACTGACGGCTGGTCTGAGCTTTTGTGAATATCTTGCTTGCTTTCATTGGGATGACGTATGAACACCAGACATCAGCCCTGTGTCAAGCATCATACATGAGCTTACTGACACATGCTCATAATGCCTGCTTATACGTCTTCCAAAGCATGCCAAAAGTCCTGACTCAGCTTTCTGTATGTAGCAGGCTGCCTTCTGGTCCAGTTGTGAGGCTGCGTGACTTCATTGACCTGCGTCGTAGTGGCGACGGATATCAAGCCCCTCCCAAGGAGTTCTTGCACATGGTGGCATTCAAGCTCCTGAAGGTGAGCCAATGTGCACATGTGGATCACTTGCGTGAGTTGTTCATCATGGTCTGTACTTGCATATTGCAGTATGCTTCAGCCTTGGGCGAGTAATTGATGAAGCTGCAATGGCCTCTGGCATTTGATGGTCAGCAAAAGACGGACTAAAGTTTTCAGATGAAAAATGCGGGCATGCATTTGCACGTTGGATGCACATTGCCATTGGCTTGAACTCGCACACATTTGCCCTCACTTAAGTCATACCTTTTGCCTTCAAACAGACACAGCACTGACAGCCCTGAGTCCTGAACCACTGCTTTCTGATGTGCATGTTGGAATATGCAGCTGCTAGAGGCTCTGCACTCCAAACAGCATTACTTAGGAGTGCTGCTGCCAGAGCGTTTCCTCATCCTGCCGGACTTGATACTCATGGACTGCAGCGCAGGTGTGACTTCAGAACACTGCAAGCAATAGTGTATGTATTGCTACATATTCTGTTATATTGCAATAGTGTTAGCCTACTCTGATGCCCTGAAGCATGCAAACCACATTGTTGAGCAACAATCCATATCAAGTCTGCTGGTTATGCCCGCATATGCTTGTGATTGGTTCTGTGCTTCGTCAAGTAATGCACAGAAGCAGCCTGTCTCAGAAAAGTTCATGCACAAGCAGTGAATTGCTGCTGCAACTGTTGTCAAGTCAGCAGTCATTTTTGCAGGAGACCTTGACCCTGATGAAGCTGATGTCAGAGTGGCATCAAGAGTGTGTGAAAGCGTCTATGACAGAATGGGAAGCAGCGCCTCGCTGGACAGCTGCGGCACTTCTGCGGGAGACATATACAGTGCTGGCATGCTCCTGTACGAGCTTATCACAGGCCACCTTCCGGGCTTTATGCGGTTTGATGAGGAGGAGATGATAGCAATCATGGCCAAGGCTATTGGCCCTGAAGGTGCACGAGTCATCAAGTGGATGATTTGCTGGAGGGAGAAGCCAGAAACACGCTGCTCAGCAACAGCTCTTCTTGACACCCATTGGTTGGCTTCCTACAAACCTGGCGACAGCGTGTTGGACCAGCAGAAAGCCGAGGCTGGCATGCAACAGCTTTCAGCAGAGGCTGGATCTCAGCTTGCCTATGAGACTCTTTGTGGACGGCAGCTCCAGCAGGTGCCAAAAGTTGACGGACAGCAACCAAAAGGTAGAGGTCCTCGCGTTTCTGCCTGTGTCTTAAGGACGGCTGCAAAGCTGGGCCGGTATATGCGGACAGACCAAGGCTCAGACAGCAGTCAACAGCAAGTGTGTGCAGCTCCTCAATTGCTTCCAGCCTCTGCTCAGCAAGCACGACACAGTCAGACACCAAAGGCTGACCACCATAGGATTGACTCAGCCAAGCCAGCTCACAAGAAGATAAACCCTTTTGGCAGCCTCTTCAAGCGTGCCAGGCAGACTGATGAGCAAGCAGGTGTTGTGCTGAGTACCTGCCAGCGGCCAATTGCCAAATCTCTCTTAGGGGTCAGTGCTGTGCAGCTGCCTGCTGACCTGTTCAGGGCAGCTGAGCACCCAGACACCCTGTCTGCTGCTGAAGAACAGCAGGATGTGATTCCTGCTACTGAGTTTTCAGACGCTCTCTCACAGCAAGAGCAGCTCAGGTCTTCTCCTCAGCAGAACGGCTTCCTCAAGCAGATGCAGTGCATCAAGGCAGCTGTTCCAGCTGTCAGCTTGAAGCCTAAGATGTTCAAGTTCAAGAAACAGGCAGCAGAGCCTGCTTTGGCCAAGCCTTTGGCATATGTGCAGCAGATCACTGCACATGCCGGCAGTGAATTCAGTAGCTCTCTGCAGCTGTGTGATGGTGCATCTGCCACTGCTATTGCTGCATCTGCATCTCTGAAGCAGGCAGCAGCAGACATGCCTCTGAACCTCCCTCCAGAAGCAGCCCCCACAGCAGTTGCTGGCGTCTCTGCACGGTCTGATAGCGCTCCTGTCAGATGTGGCTGTGCCAGCTTGATACCATTCAGGCTGCATCCTTGTAGAGGGCTCTTTGGTAAGCGGCCTCAGACAGCACAGCTGCATAGCATGCAGGCACAAGCCCCAGCTGCCCCCCAGCGGCCCCTGGAGCAGACACCAGCCAGGCTTCATCAGCAGACTGACAGTGACAGCACAGGTGAGCCTGCAGATCTCACATGCTTCAGGAGCAATGCAGCTGATGGCACCAGCAAAGCTGCGCCTGCTGCACACAGCCAGCAGCCTGTCCAGACCCAAGTAGAGGCAGCAAACTTAGAAGCTCAGCAGCAAACGGCAAATGCCAGGTCAGGTGTGAAAGGTCAGACAGACCCTCTCAGCCCTGGATCAAAGAGACTTCAGCTTTTCACAGCTGTGAAGTCCAAGCTGGGCATTGGCAGCAATGCTCGGGCTTGAGTACATTTCCATGAGGGAGGACGCTGCACAGCAGGCAGACCTCATTGCATCTGCCAGGAATCAAACGCTGAGCATCACCCCAGGCTGCTTTCACAAAGCAACTGTGTGCATCCCCCAATGCAGCAGTCGCCTCAAGAAGCTGAACCAGCCAAGGCCATACATTGGCTGGGCTCTTCTGCATTATCAAGCACAGCAGCTTCTCAGAAAGCTGAAACAAGCCAAGGCTATGACATCAGCCAAGCTCTTCTGCATCATTCAGCACAGCAGCTGATGAGTAATCTGGACAAAGCTGAGGCTGTAACATACAGCCAGCTCACCAGCACCAGTTGCTGCGCCTGTCCTCACTCGATCAACCACCTAGCATGTCAATATTGACTCCGGTGCACCTCATACTCAGGATGTTGAGCATGGCTACAGCACCAAAGGGCAGCAAAGGCATGTTCCCTCATTGCGCCTGTTCCATGTGGGTCAAACTCTCCTCTCAGAAAGGGCCAGGCAGACTGGGAGTGTCACAGACAGAGCCCAGGCAAACCAAGGACCAGCTGGAACATTGGACATCTTGCCAAGTCTAGTGTGCATGGAAGTAAGTCGTGTTTACATTTGCGTGTTTTTCATGGTTGGCTCACCACATGCTGGCAATCTGTACAAAGCCTTGAAAGGAATGGTTAGTTCATTGCATGCTGGTATACTGCACAAACTCATGAAAGGAGTGCTTGGCTGTTGAACCCAGACTTACTGCCTTTACTGCATTGTCAAGTTTGCATGTCCTGTATCATGGTGTCTATGGATGTGCTCATGATGAAGCAGCTGCTGCTTCTTAGCTTTGCAGTGTGCTATTGTTGCAGGCTGGGTCAAGGTTCTCACTGGTGAAATTGATGCTGGCACAGACAAGGCAGCGGCCGAGGCCACTGCTGGTGTGCCCCCTGCCATTTATTGTGCTAGCCAGCGTGTCTCCCCAGCCTCCACATACACAGCAGTTGCTGAGGCCAGCACTGGTGTGCCCCCAGCCATACATTGTGCTTTCCAGCACATGTTCACAGCCCGCAGAGAGAACACCGCTTTTAAATTCGAAAACTCTGTACCAGTTCCTTGATGCCAGCGCCATTGCTAGTGTGCCCCAAGCAGAACTCAGCTCTGACGCAGATCCACCAGTCAGCTCTACAGCTTTGGAGATGCCAACATCTCTAGAAAGTTTGCCTTGCTATCTGGTCAAACGCTGACCAATGGAGTCAAGGCTGCTAGCCTGTATGATCCGGTCCTCCCTGCTATGGGAAAGGCATATTTATTGACTTCACATTGGTGTTGTTGCCTTTAGGTATATATGCACACAGTTCACCTTTGTTGTGGATTACATTTTGAAATGTAGACATTTACTCTGCTTCACCTAGAAAACCCACACCTGTGAAGCTTCTGTGTGAGCTGCTTTTAATTTGACGTGCAGTCTCTTGCTCAGCCCTAGCTAGGGCGCCCTCATCATCACATGCTCGATTCGTAACGAGAGACGCTGACGGTCGCGACGCAAGCCGAACATCTGTTGCTGCAGGTAGATCGCCGTTGCATATAGAAGTCGCCTGTCAAGCACGCCAATCAGCAAAAACGAGCCTGCGCACGCATTAAACCTACCTGCACAATGAACACTCAGACCTTCTCACGCGCGCAATGTCTCGCGTCGCAGATTTGCAAAAGCTCCAGCATGCGACCTAGACAAGCTGCTCACCTGAGCAGTTCCCAGCGTGTGAGCCAACACATCGCAGGCTCGAGCGCATTGCACAGGCATGTGAGCACCTCTAGGCGTCACAATGCGGTCACCAGAGCAGAAAGCGGCAACGGTGCCAGCCCTGCACCATCTGGTTTGTCAATAAACCTGACTGGTAAGCGCAGAGTTGCGAACCTGCAAGCATCAAGTTTGCCAGCAACGATACAGCGACTCATTCGTCTGAACATTCTTTTGCAGGAAAGAAGGCGTTCATTGCTGGCGTTGCAGACGATCAGGCATGCTCAGTTGGCCTGAAACTTGCTTTCGCTTGTTCATAGTTCCGTGACTGTCCACCGTACATTGCAGGGCTTTGGCTGGGCAATTGCCAAAGCTTTGGCAGAAGCAGGTGCAGAAATTTCACTTGGTGTCTGGGTGAGCAATGCACTTCCTGTAACAGTTAGACAGCAGTGGCTTCAGCATGCATAAGCATGCTGCATTGGGTACTCGTTGCATCTTGACTCACTACCTTACTCTCAGGTGCCTGCTCTCTCCATCTTTGAGAGCAGTTTGAGAAGGGGCAAATTTGATGCCAACAGAAAGCTATCAAATGGTGGTATGATGGAGTTCAGCAATGTATATCCCATGGATGCGGTCTACGACACACCAGAAGATGTGCCAGAAGATGTGAGCACCTCCCAACATTTGACATACATTGTCGTGCAGGCCATCTGCATTCTTGAAAATCAAAGTGACCTAGCAGGCACTGAGTGTTGGCCGTATCTGTTGTGCCCGGTGACCATTGCTTGCTCCTGCGACATGCAGGTGTATAGGGAAAGCTATAGGCTACCAACAAACATTGTGCATCAGTTTGACATGATCATAACGCCACGTGCGCCCCAAATGTGCCCATGACATGTTGTGTTGTGTGATTTAGGTTGCAAACAATAAAAGATATGCTGCAGCAGCTGGAAAGGGGTTCACAGTCTCAGAGGTTGCAGAGCATGTCAAAGAGGACTTTGGCAAAATTGACATCCTGGTGCACAGCCTTGCCAATGGCCCTGAGGTCACCAAGCCATTGCTAGAAACATCACGCAGGGTGAGTGTCACATTGTTGCTGCTG
>JAABUU010006117.1_pt1 | contig 13053 bp, 23 predicted proteins | sample 5559301 | NCBI WGS metagenome assembly JAABUU01 (sample SAMN10711884, study PRJNA513360) | rock metagenome | isolation source: Antarctica rocks | place: Antarctica: Victoria Land, Richard Nunatak white
GTGCAAAGATCCTATGCACAGATTACAGATCCAGCTGATGATCCCCAGCATGGTTGCTTTGCAGATCATAGCTTTGAGGCAGAGGCTGCACACTTGACTATCATGCATGTGTAGCAATAGACAAAGAAGCTAAATCAACTGACCTGCGAGGTTGATGCCTCAGCTTGTTGCCTATCTGTTGCACTCTGACCAGAATCAGACTGGCTGCTAGAACTTGCTTCGTCAGGCCTGGTTGCTGATTGACCATCTGCATCGTTGGCCATCTCTTCCTGGATGGCAGGTTTGAGTACATAGCCAGACAGACATGTGGGCTGGATAACAGAAAAGTATAGACGGCTAGCCTTGGACACTGCATGCATGGACTTGCAAGGTGGCTGTTTCACATCATCCATGTTAGATTGCTTTTGCATGTACATCACGATACTGAGCACACAAAGACACATCAGCAGCATGCATCCCTGCAAGCTCTCTGCTGGGATGAATTTGTGCTGCAAAGACAATTTAGTTACCAAATCTTCCAGGGTTGTTGGTCCGGCAGCCAGCTTGCTCCTTGCCATCCCTTCCTTAGGCAGCTCGTACGCCTTTCCTGTGCGCATCTCCTCTATCATAGCCTGCACATCCCCAAATTTGGTGAATCAATAAATACAATCAGGCTAGCTGCCAATGGCTAGGCTTTCAATTTATACGACTGGTGTTTCTCAAATGATCATCATCATTATGTCATGGTTCCATGCAGTTCCGGGTTTGGCAATTCTGTCCCACGCTGAGAACTGATGCCTCTGCATAGGGCAGCCAATATCTGTGCAGGTGCTCTGACAGACTGCTGCCAATTGTGCAGAGAAGCTGTGTAGCCTGGTGAAGCTGAGAGCTGTATGTGCCAGCCAGCAGTAGAGGAAAGGCAACCTCGACTATAGCAGCAAGCAGGCTGTAGTGTGCTCGACTAGCGCAGGCTATCTCTGCTTGCACAACACAAGCAGCAACAGAGGCACATGCTGCGCACCGTGACATTGTACTCTGCCACACCGACAGCAGTGTATACAAACTGCTTGTTGCTGATCTTGAGAAAGCTGGGCTCAGAACAAGATGTGCCAAAACTGTGATAGGGAGAGTTGAGTATGTCACCCCAAAAGCCCCAGGCAGATACACTGCAGCCCTTGTCATTCCCAAGTCTGCACTACAAACCTTTTGGTTAAAACAGCAGCAGTTCTGCTGCATCCTGCCTATGCCAAAAGTAGGACTGCTGATCAGCAAGCAGATTCCCACAAACCACTGTCAGGGCAGTGAGCAACAGGCAACAGCCGAGCATGGTATGTGGAGGATTGTATGGCGTCTGAGTGTAGCAGTTTGTATGCCAAGCGTGGCACTTGCGATGTCTCTCTTTACTTTACCCCAACACATGCAAAGTATACATCCAAACAAATTACATTTCCATTATGCAGATCTGACCTGTCTTTGTACTCCTTGCGGGTGCCAAAGGCAGTGCTGAGGAGTGTGGGGTTGGCCTGACTGTACTTGCAGTCGCGCAGCTCATATGCCACTCCACACTCCCTCCACCGCCTGAAGTGGTAGAAGTGAATGATGCTGCCTGCGCTGGGGTCAAGCCCAGGGGTGCCCTGCTGGGCTAGCCTCATGTGGTAGTCCCAGTCTATCTGAATGCCAAGCAAGGTGTTGCACTTGGCAATGCATAGCCTGATGTGGCTCTGTGCATAAGACTTGAGCCCTTGCATTGGGCAATGCATACTACAGCTCACACGGCTCTTTGGCTAAATTGTGTGCAATGAGATCCTAGTATAGTATGAACATGGCAATTTGTGGGCCAAACTGCCAATTGGACAGGACTCACAAGCAGCAGTTTCACAGCACGATTTACATGTTGCAGATGACAATGTTGGTGCAGCAACACATGTACCGCATTGCGCTTGTAGTCATATCTGGACCCATAAAACTTCCTGATGCGGGCATCCCATGCTTTCTGCATGTCATAAGGCACCTGCATTTGTAGCATGAGCGAGCAACTTATCCCATTCTGTCAAATATCTGCTGTAACTGCTACTCCAGGCAGGCATGGCAATCCACAATTGCACCATTGTGTGCTGCTTTGACTATACAGACAGACAAATACCTGACATTAGCAACAACAGCGTGCAAGCATAGCACAGCCGCACCTTGCGGCTGTACTTCCTGAACGTCTCAGCAACATCATCTCGCTGCTGAAATCGCATCAAAGACAGGTCAAACAGCTCTGTGATTACACTGGCTGGTGCAGCCACAGTGCCAGCACAGGAGTTCAATGTGACAGTCTCAAGCATGCGACCCTGCTTCTCTGCAAATCTCAGGTCATCACAATAGTCCCTCTTCACAGTATTATCTGCTGACAGCTGTCGACAAAAGAGCTGTCTCTGCAAGGCTTACCAAGGTACTGAGCGGTAGTTGCTTGGATGCACGCATTGCCATGAAGCTCAATGAACAGTTCCGTTCGTTGGCGTACAGGAAGCGTGTTGTCTAGGAGAACGCTCAAAAGTAGCATGTGCCTTGCAAGAATTTCAGGAGCTTCCTCATAGACCCAAATGTGCAGTGTTCTGTTGGGAAGCGTTGTAAGTTTGCACATGCTAGCTAATGCTTGTGCTGAATGGCGACAGTCATAGGCACCAATCTGCAACACACTGACGGTATAAAAGGCAACACAAACCCCCAGACTGACTGATCAGTTCATACAAAGGCACTCGTTCCTGCAAAAGGTGGATGGCGTCAGCCTCCGCAAGCCTTTCGAGCATGCTATGCTGACTGACCGATACAGGCAAGCTGTGGAGTAATGCTAAGACGTCGATACTGGGTGAGAGGCCCCAGAAGTTGTGTACGTTGTCCTCGTCGAACACTTTGGCCATGATCACTCACGCTACCAGACGAACGCAAGCGCGTCTGCGGATGGGCTGGAGACGCAACAGCTATATCAATGGCTGCCGGACCTGAAGCCCAATGAACAACACCTAGAGCGGAGGAATCCCAATGGAGGCAGTTGGGCAAATATATATTTGCCAGTGACACGCACACACACTCAGGGAGACGCAAAGCATTCCGCAAAGCATGCAGCGGTGGCACTGCAGGTGTAGTCGGTGCGAGCGCCAAACTGCCCGGCTTTGATGATCAGATTTGCTGAGTTCTAAGAAGGAACAGAGACATCTGATTTGCAAAGCTTCTGGACAAGGCCTCCGTCCTTGGTATGAGTTCGTGATCACGCATACAGCTCTGCTTTTGCCTTTTCCCGGACTTTGCAGTCAAATGGAGCCCGCTGGCGACGTCAATGCACCAGAACTAGAATTGGACGACAAATCGCAATATGGGTTCGTGCAATGGTACAACGCCCTATCGAAGGTAGCTTAACACATGCCAGGATGCAGCTCGCTCTTGCCTGGCGTGGCCTTAGCTTAGCCAGCAAAATCACTCATGCCTTGTGTGCACTGCACAGGACAAATCAATCGTCAGGTTCTTCGATCGCAAGGTGCGTCGGAGACAGTGGCGATAAGGTCCAAGTGCGCGTTCAAACTTCAAAATGCAGCACTTTTTGAGCTCTTTGCAGGGGTTCTATTCTGTGCACGGCGAAGACGCCTTGTTCGTCGCCAGGCAGTTCTATAAGACCACCGCAGTGGTGAAGTACTTGGGCAAGGAAGATAGCGGCTTACCTGGTATCTCCATGACCTAGCCTTGCTTAGCTGCACTTTGGACACAGAAATTCATGACAATGCATGACTTCACAGCTGGGTTGCAGGTGTAACACTCAACCGCAGCTTGTATGAGACAGTCCTACGGGAACTTCTGCTTGAGAGAGCAGAACATACAGTAGAGCTCTATGAAGGTTCAGGGGCTGCATGGCGTAAGGTCAGGTGAGCTTTGACACCTGACTTGTCACACGTCCACAATCAGCTCCGATTGCATTATCCCAATCGGTTGTTCTTGCAATGCATGCCACACGACTGAGACCTTTCCTCCCAATGCTGTATCTTGCATGCCAAAGCTGGCCAGCATGTTGTGGTACACCTGTCTACTAGTGACCATATGAAGTTCAGCAGCATGTATTATACACAGGCTGTACAAACTCTCGGTCAGTTTTGGGAGCTCAAGTCCTTCTTGTAAGTCACAGGCTTGATCTGCCCTTCCATCAGCAATGGTGTCGTTGTTGTGCACTGCTCAGCCCAGCTGATTGTATTGCTTGCACTGCGCCCATGATGTTGTGCTGTTGGCTCTTCAGCCACCATTAGGCTTGGGTGTGCTGCAGGATCAGTGCAGCTCTTGCCTCTGCAAGCTAAGGATCACAAACAGCTGTGACAAACATTGCGTCAACACCCACAAACAAGCAGTGTCAGTGCTGTAGGACAGCATCACCTGGCAAGCTTGGCTCCTTTGAGGAGGAATTGTACCACAACACAGACATGGCAGATGTGCCCGTCGTGATGGCAGTGTTCCTGCAGTATGTGGAGGGCAGCCGCAGTGTTGGGGTGGCCTACTGTGATGCCACTGGCCGCAAACTGGGTGCTTGCCAGTTCACTGATGATGAGCACTTCTGCAACCTGGAGACTGTCTTGGTGCAGCTTGGGGCTAAAGAGTGTGTGCTCCCCAAGGTCAGGGCTTCCTGCTGCAATTTCTTAATGTGCTGCTTGAAAATTCCCCCATCAGCTGCACAAGCTGAGCATACTGTTGCTGAAGAAGCAATGTGCAAACAACAAGTGCAGGCTTGCTGGCTTTGACTCATGGTGTGCATCAGCAGTGCAGGCACTGTGCGCTGCATCAGGGCAGGCTCTGCTGTCAGGCAGGAAGCCATTGCAAAGTCAGAGAAGGCTAGTGCAAGTTATATGCAGCATGTGCTGACCTGCTGTGGATTCCATCCTAACTCCCTTTCAGAGGCGTTAAGATCAGTGTCCCAGCTACGCAGTCATAACAGAAATGGGGGACGTGTTGCAGGAGCCAGATGCAGGGTCACAGGCTGCTGATGCAAGCCGCATGCGAGACGTGATGAGCCGGTGTGGGGCTCTTGGCTCAGAACGCCCCAGGGCCTCCTTCAAGACCAACAACCTGGAGCAGGACCTCACTCGGCTGCTGAAGTCAGGCAATGTGGAACAGCACCGAGATGTGCTGGAGCGCAAGCTGGCCTCTTCTGCTTTAGCAGGTGGGCATTTCAAATGTTGGCTTTTTTTGCAGTTTTCCAGTCACCAGCAGTATTTTGTTGCCATTTCATCTGTGGCACTGGTCATAGGTGTACCCATCAGCCATGCATTGGGGCAAAAGAGCAATGCAGCGCTGTGGACAGAAGCACAAATGAAGAAAAGAAGCAAAAAACTGCTGGATTATGTGATACAGAGTATGCAAGTCAGCGGGCAGGCACAAACCAAGCAACATTCTGTGGTACAGCACACCATATGTGCGTGTCAGCTCTCACCTGATGGTGACCTTGACATGTGTCAACAGATAACTGAGTCTGGGCATGTTGACTCTGAGAGGCCACTCAGCACAGGCACCACATTGCACGAACTTTTGCTTACATGTAAAGGTCTGCCTTCACAGGTTGTGCACATAAGCTTGCCAAGAGTTGTGCTTGGGACCGCAGGTGTGATGGCCTTCAGCGAGGTGCTGGCAGATGTGGGCAACCACGGCAAGTACAGCTTGTCCTTGTATGACATGGGCCGCTTCATGCGCCTGGATGCCGCAGCACAGCGCGCCCTCAATGTCATGAAGACCAAGTTTGACGCCAACGACAACTTCAGCTTGTATGGCCTGATGAGCAGAGCCAGGACTAGCATGGGCAAGCGCCTCCTCAAGGCAAGCCTCACAGCCCTGTTTGAGTGAGCCTATGTACATGTGTGCCTCTATGTATCCTCATCTTGAGGCAGGGTGCCATGCTGATCTTTCCATTCACTCACTATCACACAGCAACTTGACTGTCTACATTGCAACTGGACAGACTTGCCACTGGTGTGACCCCTCATACGGTCATGCTTGTGTCTGGTCTGTGTTGCATGAGGCCATGGAGTTTAGCGCTCAAGAATATCAAGAGCGCCACAGAATGCAATGTATGCAGCATGTCTGTGTCGGAAGCATTGTCTGTATGAAGCCCAGGTGACAGGAGGGTGCCGGGAGTGACAACAATTGATTGCAGATGTGGCACTGCAAGTCATCACAGACCTAGACAGCAACAGTACAAAGCCGGTCATTGTGATGTGTGTGATCTGTCGCTGCTAACTGGTGTTGAGGTGAACTTGCAGGTGTGGCTGAAGCAGCCTCTGGTGGACTTGGCAGAGATCACTGTCAGGCATGACATTGTGGAGACCTTCACCAGTGACCCAACCCTCAGGGAAAGCCTCAGAGATCAACACCTGCGAGGTGTGCCCTGCTTCCGCATTCCTCATCACTGAAGTGACAACTACTCAATCAGCAATATCGTCTACTTTGACACCTTCCACTTGTGACGTGACTGCAAGCAGACACAGTCTAATGATCCTGTTGTGTGCATACCAGCATAGGTTCCTGCTTGTCCAGCATAGTCATTTGGCATGTGCTATGCCTCTGTGGCATGCGTTTGAGGACAGGTGAAAGGATGAGTCATAGAGTATCACATGGTGCAGGCATGCCAGATGTGGAGCGGTTGACAAGGAAGCTGGAGCGGCACAAGACTAGCTTGTCAGACCTGTGCCAGCTGTACAGGGCCAGCAGCAAACTGCCCATGATCCAAGCTGCCCTGCTGGATCATCCTGGGCCTCATGCTGAGCTGCTCAGAACCAGGTCAGTGCTGCATGCATCAGCTGCAGCAAGATCACTGCTTTGCCCCATCCATGTTGCTACTGTACTGGATGATCACATGCATCAAACGAGCTCCTGAGTGATAAATGCACACTTACAATATAAGGTGTCATCGCTGAGTGATGGTGATCTGGATGGTGGTAAGCTTACAGATTCCCAGCAGTATCAGCAGAGCACCCGGACAGTATGTATTTGACAGTATCATCAATACTCAATGCTGTCATGAGTAGTACCTAACTTTAACACCCAAATGCACAGAGTGAGGCCGAATCATTTGCGAGGCTGGTAAATACAAACTTTGAATTATCACTTATGTATATATCCAAGTGTATGTCAGTTGCCTCGAATATGCAGGCTGGGTTTTTCTTTCCAACATCTGACATCTTTCTGGCCGAGCCAGCCCACAAGCTTTCTCTCATGAGAAATTCTTGATGTCACAAAAGCAGAGTCCACAGCATCCACAGCGAAAGCCTGTATGGCTCTGACAAGTTGTCCTATTGCAGGTATGCGAATAAACTGGCAGAGTACCATGACGATGATCACTTGGTCAAATTTGAGGAGCTGTTGGAGGCTGCTGTGGACCTGGACAAGATCCCCGATGAATACCTCATCTGTGCCTCATATGACTCTGGGCTACAGGTTTGTTTCCGTGGTAGCTGCGTATGAACTTTGCTTGGGAATCACTCATGTTTTTGTTTGTTCCTGTCAATGATGGTGTACATGTGTCCTGCAACAGGCTTTGCAGATGCAATGGTTTGTCTTCTTGCACCATTGTGACATCGTACGTGCTGCGGTACATGTGTTTGATTAATATGGCATTGCCTTTGCACCTGTTGTAGCCCTTGCTGTTTCTGGCACAAAGCAAGGAGACTGTGTCTGACACTGCTTTGGCATGCCTTCACAGCACAAATGAGTTGCAAGCAGCACTGCATTGCATGTCGCCAGAATTTTTTGTGTGTGCACACACTTCTTCTGCGCTGCATCGGTGCCAGGTGTACATGCTGTTTCACGCTCTGTCTGCATAGCTTCCTTGCTGATAGTTGTACATAAGTGCAGAGTTTGGACAAACACTCTGAAAGTTGTGTGTGGGATTTGCTCAGGAAGTGCGCGTGGAGAAGGAAGGCATTGAGAGGAGGATAGATGACCTGGCGCAAGACGCTGCAGGTTAGCTGAGCACTGTCACCCTGCTTGGTATCGTCAGGCTGAAGCTCCAACCTCACTCGCCTTGTGTTGGCCTGTTTTTGTGTTCAGCTGCGCGATTTGATACAGCAGCATGCAGTCATGCAGTTCCACATTAGGCTCAAGCGTCTTGTGACACTTTGGGCAATGGCTACATGCTTTTGCTCTCAAATGGAACAAATTTTGCAGAATGCCCAGACATGGGTTGCACATGCTGACATTGATGGATAATACGAAAGCTGTGCTTGAGAAAGCTGCAACTGTAAAAGCTCAAAGTGATGTTGGCTGCGGAATGTAGTCACATGCTTGTGTTTGGTCTGTCTTCAGGAGACCTGGGTCTGATTCTGGACAAGACAGTGAAGCTGGAGTGGCACCGCACCAACAACACACGCACACGCTGCCTCAGAATCACCCAGAAGGTACGCCTTGTCATGTCTTGACCAAGGCTCATCTGCACAGGATGCTCAAGAGCCACACTGTCTGCATGCATTTGGCGTGTTGAGCACAAGACAAGCCATGACAGAAGGCACCAGGTGAGGTGTAGGTGATTGTGTGCAGGAAGAGAAGGTGGTGCGGAAGAAGCTGCAGGCCAAATACATGCTGCTAGAGACTCGCAAGGACGGCACCAAGTTCACCAACAGGCCCATGAAGGAAGCTGCTGAGAAGCTGCAGAACCTGTCTGGGCAGTACGATGACATGCAGAAGCAGCTGGTGGAGCAGGTAGGCACCAAGCAGTGACTGTGCAGGGAATGCTGCATGATAGCTTGAAGCTATAGCTGCATGACCAGCGTTATGCATTAGACAGCCCCCCCCCCCCCCTCGCTTCACCCGTGATGCCCTGAACAAACCTGTCTGGAGGGAGCTGAATTGTGCACCTCATGCCTGCTGGCTAAGAAGGCTTTGCAGTTTATTTTTAGTATATCCCCACCCTAATTGTTGCACTGTCTGCACACTGCGCAGCTTGAATGCAATTACAACAAAGTCAAGCCTTGGAAAAGAAGAAAGTTAGCAAGGCTTTGAAATCAAGGGTCACAGCTCTTGCGCTCTCTGTCTGTGCGATAGCATTGCATCTCATTGCGTGCCACAAATGGTCCATACAACATTGCCTGCCTGGCTTGTCCAGGTTGTTGGTGTGGCCCACACCTTTGTGGAGGTATGGGAGGGTGTTGCAGCCCTTTTGGCAGAGATGGACGTGCTGCTAGGGTTTGCAGAGGTGGCAGTGAATGCACCCACCCCCTATGTGCGCCCCCAGATGCTCCCCCCAGATGATGGGGAACTGAAGCTGGTGGGGTGCAGGTCTGTCTGAGCACCCTCATCCCCTGCTTTGGTAAAAATAGTATTAGGAACATTTACAGGTATGCTAGCCCCTGCATTGGATGTGCTTCAATGCTGTAGTTCCTGTCGGGTGGGGCATTGCATAATTTTGCATGCTACACACATCTTCAATACTGTATGATGAGGCCACCACATCCTCCACAAAGATTGTGTCAGTCTCACTGGCTGGTTGCATTCATTCATTCAATCGTTTGTTCATTCATTCATTCATTCATTCACTCATTCATACATTCATACATTCATACATTAGATTTGAAGGGTGGTTGGGGCCAACTATGACCATTTGACCAGCCAAGGAAACACTCGCCCTGTTCTGTTCTTCCTTTGCTTTTTTATTTTTTCTTCTTCTTCCTTCCCCTATTCCTGCCTGTTTGCCTTCTTCTGTTTTTCCTGACCTCTTCCTAGCCTGCATCACGAAGTGGACATCATGCTTTTGTGCAGGCATCCCTGTGTGGAGGCTCAGGAGGGCGTGGACTTCATCAAGAACGACTGCTGCATGCAGCGAGGGGAGTCCTGGTTTCAGATCATCACAGGACCTAACATGGGTGGCAAATCCACCTACATCCGCCAGGTACAACTCCACATCTCACCACATCCACAGCAGGCAAATCTACGTATCTGCACCCAAAGGAGGGAGTTGCAGACATGCACCTGTTTCTTTTCATCCTTAGCAGGCGTCGCACAGGAGGCAACTTCATGCATCTGAAACCGGTCATGAGCAGTGATCGGAGCAGTAAGCTGCTTTTCAACCTTGCACATCTCAGACAGCAGCAGAAAGTGTTGTTGCCGCCAAGCAAGTTGCCCTGTCTGCCCGGCAAGCCAGAGTACAAACTTGGTTGAACCATTCAGCTACTCGGATCTTAGCCATGCTCACGGCACATGCTTGAGCAACAAGCTGCCTTGCAGGTTGGGGTGAATGTGCTGATGGCTCAAGTGGGATGCTTTGTGCCATGTGATGAGGCGCGCATTGCCATCCGGGATTGCATCTTTGCCCGAGTGGGGGCGGGGGACTGTCAGCTCAGGGGGGTCTCAACCTTCATGGCTGAAATGCTGGAGACAGCTGCAATCCTTAAGGTGTGATCAGCTGTGTGTGATTTTACCATCTCAACCTCTACTCGTAGACCTGCAGAGCGTGCACGAGTGCAGCACGCAAGGCGCTAATCTGTGCTCAGCGTCTCTCAGACACTCTGTCCTGTCACACGCCTCATACAGCTCTGTTCACATCCATCCTTGATCGAAATGCATGTCGCCGACACACTGCTGTCTACACTCGGTGCAACAGAGTAGCCTTCCAAGTTGCAATTAATCCATGCAGTGTATGAGAGGTGGTTGGACAACATGCATGCAGGGTGCCACATCCAGGTCTCTGGTCATCATTGACGAGTTGGGTAGGGGCACCTCCACCTATGATGGCTTTGGGCTGGCCTGGGCCATATCAGAGCACCTCATGGAGTCTATCGGCTGCACCACCCTCTTTGCTACCCACTTCCACGAGCTCACAGCCCTCAAGGTCACCCATACCTGCATGTGACATCCTCTTGCTCTGACTCCCTCTTCTATCGCTGGACTTGTGTTCATTCATGGCATGGTTGCATGGCAGATAACATGTGTTGTGCGCGCCTTCTGCAGCATTTACTTCTGACATGCTTCAATAAGCCACCTGCCTTGTCTCACATTGTCAGCTGTGTGTATACCCCCTGTATGCATGTCTTCCTCAGACTCTTGCCCTCTCACAATTGTGTCTTATGCATAACGGCCTTCTCTCTTCTCTGTGCACAAAAGTTACTGTTATTCAGAATATACCCAACCTGTATCAGGCTGACTGACTGGCGCTTCATGATGCATGACACAGCCTGCATGTTCAAAGGGGCGCCTGACACTTTTGCAGGGGCCAGTGGGAGTTGCCAATCTGCACGTGGAAACGGCCATAGATGCAGCATCAGGCAAGCTGACAATGCTGTATCAGGTCAGCCCTGGTGCATGTGACCAGTCCTTTGGCATCCATGTGGCTGAGTTTGCCAACTTCCCGCCAGAAGTGGTACAGCTGGCCAAGGAGCGCGCTGCTGAGCTGGAGGACTTTTCCAATCCCATGCTCGCTATTGCGGTGAGCAGATGTCCTGTGCTTGTCAGCAAGTTCATAATGCCATGCTTTGCCAGAATGGTGGACAAGGCATATCATCCGTCTAGCCTGGACAGGAGCTGCACAGCAGCAGACACAGATACATAAGCTGCATGGCTGAAGTGCTTGCCTTGCAACCCTTCTGGACATGAGTTGAGCAGTAGCAAAGGTCCCCTTGCATTGATGGGGGCCATACCTTGTAGCTCTGTATCAGCTCGCTTGTGTTTTGTTTCGTGAGTAAGATTTTGGCTGGCAGACACCAGTCATGCCATGGTAAGCATCAGTGGCAGGACAGCATTACGAGGCAGAAAGAGCAAAGGCAGCTTAATCACGTTTGAGTTGTTCCCCCATAGGATGGGGATGAGCCGTCTGCCAAAAGACAGAAGGTGGACAGTGTGGGTGACGAAGAGGGCCAGGCTCATGCGAGAGCTCGGGCTTTCTTGAGAGACTTTGCTTCAATACCACTAGCTTCCTTGGAGCCTGAGGCTGGCATCCAGCAAGCCAAACAGCTGTATGCTCAACTTCAGCAAGATGCAAGCAGCATGCCTGCCTTGCACCGGCTGCTGGCTGTCAATGTAGGGTGAACATTATGGCAGCCAGTCAAAATGAATCATATGCACAGCCAACCTGCCAGCTGGGAATGAGCCAGAACATTACGACAACATCAACAAATGACGCTCAAAGTGAGAACAGGAGGTGGAGATGTTACATTCTTGATCCTGCTTGTATACCACTCGACACAATGATTGGTTGGGGCCTTCCACAAAGAACGTTTGCATGGAAATGGTTGCAATAACTTACATGAATTATTTATTCTGCCTGTCTACTTGAGGATGGTGCACAGAGCCTTGTTTTCGGTCCCTGCTTTAGCATCATTGCTGCACAAACGTTTGTTGACAATCGAACGATGATCATAACCTTTTCATGCTCACCTGCAGTGACAATGTGCAGTAATATCAGTCACTGTGGCCACATGCAAACAAAGTGCGGCCATGCTGCGGTGAGTAGGACAAGGTCAACGTGTGCAACTTTACACTACGTCGTCGACTCTAAGGCCACACCAGGTATACAGCCCCCAGCCACAAGACATGCCACAGACAGACTGAGGCCGGAGGCAAAAAATGCAACATCGTCTATAAATGTCTACATATAGGCCTCCATTGCCTCAGCGTGCTGTCTTTCGTTGCGCCATGGATGTGCTCGTGCTTGCTAGGGTAAGCCATTCGGAATTTGCTGGCTGCCCGCACGCTCCCCTGATGCCTTGCAAAAGCAGGGTCTGTGCTGCAGGAGTATCCGGGCGCCAGGATGCATTTCATGGATGCTGACAATGATCTGCATGATACTTCATTGTTGCTGCAAGAGTTCTGCAGGGTGTATTTCCTCTTGCCTGAGCGCAGCTAGCTGTACCACCAAAGTCTTCCTCAAAGAAACCAACAGATCAAGCGGGTGAAGATCGTTCAGATCAGTGATCCCATAGCCTCTCGTGATGCTGGCCATCAACGTGCCAAAACCCAATTGAAGACATATGAAGACTTCACATGTGTCCCTATGCACAGGTTATGTTGATCCACAACCCAAGGACTAACCTGTTGCCTGTTGCAGCTACTCAAAGTCGGCATCAGCAAGGTGCA
>JAABUU010006118.1_pt1 | contig 13047 bp, 9 predicted proteins | sample 5559301 | NCBI WGS metagenome assembly JAABUU01 (sample SAMN10711884, study PRJNA513360) | rock metagenome | isolation source: Antarctica rocks | place: Antarctica: Victoria Land, Richard Nunatak white
TGCGGTGGCGACACGCGGCGTTGGCTTTGAACGGCAAGGTAAGGCACCTCAGGACCCAAGCGGGAGCAGCGACCGCCCTACCTATCCTACTCCAGCCAGATCAATCCGCGATCCATGCACCACAGCCGCCTTACGGCACAGACGACGGCGCGCTCCTCCTCGCTTGCTTTCCAGGGCAGTCGGTGCGGGCGGGCGGAGCGGTCGAGGCAGTCCGCGGCACCACGCTTGCGCCATTTGCGGACAGTCTCGGTGCTGATGCCGTAGCGCCTGGCCAGCACGCTGCTGGGCTCGTCGGAGCGGGCGATCTCGGCGCGGGTGACCGGGGTGGTGCGTGCGTTTGGGTGGATGTGGAGCATGGGTCACCCCTGTCCTGGTGCAGCGGTCAGGCATTTGAACCGCCAGGCATGCTCCACGATAGCCAGTCGGACCGGGTTCCAACAATGTTCTGCGACCAGACAGCTAGGACACAAATCAATAACGGGCGGCTTATATCGTAGTACCGTCTATCGAATTGCGTTACCCGCGACGACCGTAGACTCCGATACACCCATTCAGGCATGCCGGATCGGCCGGATTTGCTGACATGGGCCACCCTGTTCGGCCAAGCTGATGATCTCGGCCGCGAAGCGGTAGCCGGCGTAGCTCGGGCAGGCAGGTGTCGTCATCCCGTCCGCCTACCCAGATCAGCCGCCTCTCGCAAATCAGTCAGCCGCCAAGTTGACGATGTCTTTTCGGGCGGTCGTCTGAGCACGGGCCGGCTCAGGCCCCGTGAGCCCGCCGGAGCGAGGGGTCAGAAGGAGGCGACGATCGCCGTGACGTTGTCGCGGGCGAGCTGGCGCAGCGCCGCGTCCACCAGAACCTTCGCCGCGTCGCCGGGCCCGGCCATGGCCTTCGCGATCTCGGCCGCCGTCACCGTCGTGTAGAGCCCGTCGCTGCACAGCAGGAAGATGTCGCCGGGCCGCGTGTCCCCGATCACCTTGTCCACGGCAAGCCCGGCGCTGCCGGCGCCAACGGCCCTGGTGATGACGTTGCGGCGGGGATGGGTCGCCGCCTGCTCCTCGGAGATCACGCCGCTGCTGACCAGCTCCTGCACCATGCTGTGGTCTATCGTCAGCCGGAGCAGCACGCCGTCGCGGAGCCGGTAGCCCCGCGCGTCCCCGGCCCAGAGGCAGGCGAAGTGCGCCTCGTGCACCACCAGGACCACCACGGTGCTGGCGACGGCGGACGCGGGTACCAGCGCGCCGCCGAGCCGCAGCAGCCGATCGTGGGCGTCCTGCAGGGCGGCGCGCACCGCGGCCAGGCGTGCGGCCGGTGGCAGCGAGGCGGGGATGGCGTGCAGCGCCTCCACGATGGTCCGCGACGCCGTCCCGCCCTCGGCATGGGCGCCCACGCCGTCGGCCACCGCGAACAGGCCGATCTCCGCGCGGCACAGCCAGGCGTCCTGGTTGACGGCGCGGACCGTGCCGGGATGGCTCGCCACGCAGTGCCGAGGCTCCGTCATGGCCCCAGCATCGCGGCGAAGCACGCCGCGTCCGGCAGGCCGTCCCGGGTGGCGAGTCCGGTCCCGCAGGCCCCGACTCCGCAGGCTCCGACTCCGCAGGCCTCGGTCCTGCAGGCCGGGGCGCGCCACCAGGCCAGAGCGTCGGCGCGGCCTGGGGCGTCGGCACGGCGTGGGGCGTCGGCGGGGCCTGGAACCGGCAGGTCGTCGAGCCCGGCCGCGAACAGGCTCGGCGACAGGCCGAGCGTCAGCACGTCGCGGCCGAGCCGTTCGGCCTCGTCCAGGAAGTCCTGGCTCGCGCAGGCGCCCTCGGCCGCGATCACCAGCGGCCACGGCCGGCCGACCCGATCGGCGCTGGGCAGCCAGACCCCGGCGACGCCGCGCGGCCCGCACTGGCCGGCCGGCAGGACGAAGCGCCACGGCGACGTCGCGCGCCAGGCCTCCTCCCAGCGTTCGCCCAGGATGGCCTCGCTGCCCGGGAGCACCTGGCGCATCCAGCCGTCCCAGGCCTGCACGAACGCGGAGGACAGCCGCGCGCGCACGAAGTCCCCCCGCGACGGGATCTTGCCGAAGAAGCCGGCGCGGGAGCGCCCGGCGGCCGGGTCCGTCGCCCGGCTCATCGGATCACCGGGCAGTGGAAGCCCTCCAGCAGGTGGCGGTCGAACGGGTTGCGCGCCGACTCCGTGCGCAGCGCGAACCGGGCGCCCCGGTCGCCGGAGCTGAACGCCACGGTGAAGCTGCCGGGGCCGGATAAGGCGATCCGGCCGCGGGCGAGCAGGCGGAACAGCGCCCAGCTCCCGGTCTCCTGAAGCGGCGTGGCCGCGCCCGCCGGGTCGAAGGCGAGGCCCGCCTGCTCGGGGCCGTCGGCCGGCCAGGTGAGCGCGACGGGCGATGGGGTCCCGGTGCCGCCCGCGATGCTGGCGGCGCCGATCGTCAGGGTGGCCTTCGGCGCCGGGGCGCTCGGCGTCGCGGTTGCGCTCGATGTCACGGCGGCGCGCGGGGTCACGGCGGCGCTCGGGGTCGCGGCGGCAATCAGCGTCGTGGCGGCGGTTGGGGTCTGGTCCCCGCCCGAGGCGGTCGCGGCGACGGAGAACCGGACCTGCACGGTGCCGCCGGCCGGGAAGAAGGCGTCGCGGATCGCCGCGGCGCGCTGGAACGAGGCCAGCGCCGCCCCGTCCACCGGGGGTGCCACGCCGCCAACGGCGCGGGCCCGCCAGACCGGGCCGCCGGTGTCGGCGTAGGGCCTGACCTGCGACTGGAAGTAGCTGTCCAGCACGCCGCCGGGCGCGAACAGCCGGGCGAAGTCGGTGAGCGTCGCGTCGGTGCGGGCGGCGGAGTCGAACGGGTAGTGCCCGTCCACCACCTGCCGGCAGAGCGGCGCCGGCCCGGTGCTGGCCGCGAACGCCGTCCTGGCCGCGCTGGCGGCGTTGCTGCCGAGCATGGTGCGGCCCGCGATCGCGATCTGGCGCAGCCACAGGCCGACGGGCACCGGCTGGCGGTCCGCCTCCGCCTGGAGCAGCGAGGCCGGTTCGCCGCTGGTCTGCAGCGCCGCGGCGACGTCGAGGCCGGCCTCGCCGGTGCGCGACAGCTCGGCCTGCAGCGCCTTGACGAGGCGGAGCAGCCCGGCCAGCGGCGCCTCCGCCGGTCCGTCCAGCATCAGGGCGCGCAGGGCGGCGTAGTGCCGGCCCATCGCTGCATCGGCCTCGGCGGCGACGGGGTCGACCACGGCGTCGGGCTGGGTCCTCGCGTCCGCGGCGTCCGGCAGGGCCTTTGCCCCCGCGGCGGCGGGCCTCGCGTCCACGGGGGCGGGCTGGGCCCTGGCGTCCGCGGGCGGCAGCAGCGTCTGCTGCAGCACGATCGCCGCCAGCAGGTCGCGCATCGGCGACTGCGGCGACGACAGGACGTAGAGCCGCTTGACTGTCTCGCCGCGCTCGCCGAGCGGCGCCAGGGCGAGGTCGGCCAGCAGCGCGTCCCAGCGCGCGGTGGCGTCCTGCACCCACAGGGCGACCACCGCGCGTTCCAGCACGTCCGGGGCCGCGTCGCGGGGCGGCGACGCCTCCGTCCGGCCCAGCACCCAGGTCTCGTCGAGCACACTGCGCGTGGCTGCGGCCAGGCGGGCGAGCAGGACGCGGCGGAAGCCGTCGCCGGTGTAGAAGCCGGCGATGCTATCGGTCAGCGGGGCACCCGAGAGGCGCCTGAACAGCGCGGCGCCGCCCTGGTCGAGGGCCAGCACCGGGCTCCAGTCGGCCGCTTTCCGGTCGGCCGCCGTCCAGCCGGGTCCCTGCGCCGTTGCGGCGCCGCCGCGGATCCGGCCGTAGACCCGTGCCGCCAGCGTCTCGCCGGCGAAGGCGGCGCGGGCCGAGGCCACCAGGGCGCCGTCGAGCACCACCGGCGGCAGCGGCTCGGCCAGCAGCGCGGCCAGGTGGTGCGCCAGGTGGTCGCGCAGGTCGGCGTTCAGGGCGCCGGGGAAGCGGACCGCCCAGTCGCGCGCCTCCCAGTCCCGCACCAGGGCGGGGTCCAGCGGGCCGCCGCCGCCCAGCATGAGGTAGACGCGGGTCGCCTCGTAGAGGAAGTCCGGGTCGCCGGGGCGGGCGCGCATCTGGGCCTCCAGGCGCCAGACCAGCCGGGGCAGCAGGACGGTGCGCAGCGCCTCGCGGTAGGCCTGGGCCGCGCCCTGCCGCAGCTTGCCCGACTGGGACAGCCCGGGCAGCGCCAGGATAGGGGCGGTGCCGGCGGGCAGCGCCGCCGCCGAGTCCAGCACCGGCGTCACCGCGGGCAGGTCGTCGTCCGCGACCGGGTCGAGCGTCAGGGCGCCGAGCTGGGCGCGGTAGGCGCCGAGCGCCGCCTCGCCGCGCAGCACGGCGGCGCGGCTGCTCCCCTCCGCCTGGACCAGCGCCAGCAGACCGGCCAGCGCGAGGGCGCCGGTGGCGGCGAACCCGCCGGCGCGCAGCCAGCGTCGGCGGCGCTCGCCGCGGGAGCGGGACCCGGCCAGCAGCGCCTCGCCCAGCACGACGTCGTGCAGCAGGCCGTGCAGGAAGTAGCTGCGGCCGGCGACCGGGCGCAGGCCCGGCGCGCGCTGCTGGTCGATGCCGAAGGAGCGGGCGAGCAGCCCGGTCAGCCGGTCCAGCGGGGTGCCCTGCTGCGTCGCTGAGGCGAGGTAGACGCCGCGCAGGAACGGCGCCGGGTCGAGCCTGGTGCCGCCGAACGCCTGGCGCAGGAACTCCTCCAGCGGCCTGGCGACGGAGGCGGCCTGCAGCGCGAACCCCGCGGCGGCGGCGCGGCGGTCGGGCGCGCGCTCCGCCTGCAGCCGCTCCAGGTGGCGGGAGTCGAGGCGGTCGAGCAGAAGCCGGAACTCCGGCGCGAACTCCTCCACGCCGCTGGCCAGCGGGAAGGTCATGCCCCAGATCTGCCGGCGCGCGTCGGCGTCGAGGTCGTCGAAGTGGTCGGTGAACCCCCTGAGCTGGTCGGCCTTGCTGAACACCATGTAGACCGGCACCTCGATGCGCAGCCGGTCCGACACCTCCTTGACCCGGCGGCGGATGGCGCGGGCGTGGGCGGCGCGTTCCCCGGCGGGGGCGGCGGCGATGTCGGTGATCGAGACCACCACGATGATCCCGTTGACCGGCTGGCGCGGCCGGGTGCGTCGGAGCATGTCGAGGAATCCGTGCCAACCGGCTCGGTCGATCGCGGCGTCGGAGTCCTGCGTCGTGTAGCGTCCCGCGGTGTCGATCAGCACCGCCTCGTCGGCGAACCACCAGTCGCACAGCCGGGTGCCGCCGACGCCGCCGACGCCGCCGACGCCGCCCGCGGCGCCCGCGGCGCCGTCCTCCGCGTCCTCGGAGGGGGGCGGGAACCTCAGGCCGCAATTGGCCAGCGCCGTGGTCTTGCCGGCCCCGGGCGGGCCGATCAGCAGGAACCAGGGCTGCTCGTACAAGGTGCCCCAGCGCCGGCGGTTGCCGCGCAGCCGCGCCACGGCGGCGGCCACGCGCGCGCGCAGCTGGGCGACCTCCTCCGCCGCGTCGCCGGACGGGCCGGCGCCCGGCGCCACGCCGGGGGCGGCGTCGGGGGCGACGCCCGCGGCGAGGGCCCGCTCGCGGCGGCGCCGCCGCCAGGCGCCGGCGCCGACGACGCCGGTCCAGGCCAGGGCCAGGACCAGGATGGCCGCCGCCCTGGGCAGCGGTCCGCTCATGCCGGGCACCAGCGGACCCAGGTACCAGACCAGGGTCATCGCGATGCCGGTGCCCGCGAGCCCCGACGTGCGGCGGTTGAGCAGGTTGGCCAGGAGGTACGAGACCTGCTGTTGAAGCATCACTTCGTCTCCGTCTGATGCAGGATCACCTCGATGCGGCGGTTCTGTTCGCGTCCCGCCGCGGTGTCGTTGCCGGCGAGCGGGTCGGCGTCCGCTCGGCCCTCCGCGGCCAGGCGCGCCGGGTCGGCCACGGTGCCGATCACCACCGTGCTCGCCCGGGCGCGCGCCTGCGAGAGCTGGAAGTTGGACGGGAACGCCACGGTGCGGATCGGCTGGCTGTCCGTATAGCCGGCAACCACGGCGTCCCTCCCCGACGCCTTGACCGTGGCGCCGATGCGCGCGAGCAGCGGCAGGAAGCGGCTCTCCACCACGGCGCTGCCGGAGCGGAACATGCCGGCGGTGTGGACCCGCAGCACCGGGACCGCGTCGGTGCCCACGACCTCGACCAGACCCTGGGCGATGTCGGGCGCCAGCGAGGCGCGCAGGCCGTCGCGCGCGTCCGGCCGCGGCGGCGAGGCCGGCACCGGCACCACGGGCGCCGGCCGGACGATCGCCGGCATGTGGCCCGGCGGCAGGGCGGCCACCGCCGCGAACAGCCGGTCGGAGGCCTCGTTCACCCGCAGCGCGAGCAGGCCGTAGGCCAGGGCGAGCAGCGCCAGCGCCGCCATCGCCGCGACCCAGATTGGCACGCTCGCCCGCAGCGGCCGGTAAGGCGCCGAGATGCCGCGCCAGTGCGGCGACAGGGCGCGCTCCGCCGGCCGGCGGTGGCGCATGATGAGGGCGTAGGTCTCCTCGCGCAGCCGGTCCAGATCGGCCGGGCCGCGCTGTGACAGCCGGTAGCGGCCCTGCATCCCCAGCGACATGCAGACGTACATCAGCTCGATCACCGGCAGCAGCCGGCCCTGGCTGAGGCAGAGCTGCGCCAGGACGTCGAAGAACCGCTCGCCGCTGAGCACCTCGCCGTGGAACGCGGCGACAAGCGAGATGTCGGCCCACGGCCCGCTGCCGCCCCACGGCGTGTTGCGCACCACGTCGTCCAGGCTGGCGCAGAGCGCGTAGTGGCTGGCGCGGATCACGTCCATCGGCTGGCCGCCGGCGCGGAGCTGCTCCTCGAAGCGGCGGAACTCGGCCACGGTGCGCTCGCGCAGCAGCGCCGGGTCGGGCACCGACGACACGCTGCGCAGCCGCGACAGCAGCGTCAGCAGCGGCGCGGCCGCCGACAGCACCGGCGACGGGCCGAACCCCGGCATGTCGGCGAAGCCGCCACCTGCGTCGGCGGGAGAGCTGCCGCCCTCGGCGGCGGGGATGCTTCCCTCGCCCGAGGAAGGAGGCTGCGCCGGGTTTGGCCCGGCGGCGCTTGCCCCGCGGTGCACCGGCTGAAGGTGTACCGGGCGGGACTGCACCAGCGTCGCGTCGCTGTCGTCGGGCTCGGCGAACGGATTGTCGTTCATCCCCGGATCGCCCACAGCTCGAGCGCGAGATTGGGGTATTCCGCCGAGACGTGCACGGCGAAGCCGCCGGAGCTGCGCATCTGCGCCCAGTGCGGGCTGTTGCGGTCCAGCTCGAAGTACAGCGCGCCGGCGATGAACGGCATCTGCCGCGGCGCCACCGGCAGGGCGCTGATCTCGATCCCGGGCAGGGCGACGTTGACCAGCTCGCGGATGTGCTCGACCGCGCCGATCTTGACCGTGCCGGGGAAGCCGCGGCGCAGCCTGTCGGCCGGCACGTCCGCCTGCACCACCAGGACGAAGCTCGACCCGGCCAGCAGCGAGCGGTCCTCCACCGCGCCGACCCGCACGCCGTGGCGGCGCTCCTGCAGCGCGATGCGCACCGCGGTCTGTTCCAGCACCGCCGACAACGAGCGGCGGATGTCGGCGACCACCGGGGCGAAGCTGCGCCGCAGGTCGGCGTGGCGGTAGGCCGGGTAGACCCCGGGGCGGCGCCGCGGGTCGGTGAAGGTCGCGAGCTCGCCCGCCATCTGCAGCAGGGTGCGGTAGAACGCCTCGGGATGCAGGTTGCCGGCATCGGCCACGTGGCTCAGCAGGGTCTGCCAGCCGTTGACCGACTGGAGCAGCATGAAGTCCGCGACCTCGGTGTTGCTCTTCGCGCCCACGGCGGTCAGGCGGGCGGCGATCGCCTCGCCGCGCTGGTTCAGCAGCCCGGCCATCTCCACCGCGAGCGCCGCGAGGTTCGCCGCCGCGGCGCAGCTCAGCACCGGCGGGATCCACTGCTCGTCGAGCACCACGCGCCGGTCCGGCGTCACCTCGACCACGCGCGCCACCGGCAGGCACAGGTAGCCGTCGCGCTCGTCGGACTGCAGCATGTAGCGCAGGCGCAGGCGGGCGACCTGCAGCTCCGCGGGGTGCGGGGCGCCGGAGTGGGTGTCGGTGGCCTCGAAGCCCGCGAGCTGGTGGCGCGACCTGGCGCCGGCCTCGCCCATCTCCGCGGCGCCGGGCTGGCGGACCTGCACGGCGAGGAACACCAGCGAGTCGCGGGTGGCCTCCGGCAGCTCCAGCGGCGGCGGCAGGTCCGCCTCGTCCGGCAGCGAGAACGGCGTGCCGTCCTCGAACAGGCCGGCGGCGGCGGCGAGGGCGAAGCGTCCGGTGGAGAGCAGGTCCTGCGCCACGGCGAACCGGGTCAGTCCCCAGGGGTGCGGCGCGAGCGGGGCGGTGCTGCAGCGCAGCTGCGCCTCGAACCAGCGGTCCTGCTGCTGGAAGTGCTGGGCGCGCAGGAACATCCCTTCCTGCCAGACGACACGGTTGACCCAGGTCATTCCAGGAACTCCAGGAGCGGGGGGACCGGCTGCGTGGCCGGCGTGGGGGCTGGCGTGGCAGCCGGCGGGGCGGTGCGTGGCGCGGCGCCTTGGGGCGCGGCCGGCGGCGTCTGCGCCTCCGCGTCGCGCGTGGCCTGCTCGTAGGCGCGCATGAAGCTGCGGCCGAACACGCCGTCGAGGTCGTCGGACAGGGCCTGCACCACGGATGCGTGCAGGGCCTCGTAGGCCCGCCAGCGGCGGGCCGCGCGCCGGCCCGGCAGGAGGTCGAGCAGGGACGCGCCGGCCCGTGCCGCCGCCTCGCCCGGCGCCAGGGACGCGAGCAGGTCGCGGGTCGCGCGCTGCATGGCGCTGGTCATCGCCAGCTCGTGCAGGCCGATGTCGCGCAGGACCTCGCCGATCGCGGCCTGCGCAGTCATGTCGGTGCGCCGGCCGATGCCGAGCAGCCCGGCCAGGGCGTCGTCGTCGTCGGCGGAGAACTTCAGCGGGTTGTTGCCGGCGGCGCGCATCATCGTCTGGTCGATGCGGAACCCGCTCTTGATGGCGGTGCGCGTGATCATGGTCTGGCGCAGCCCGGCGACCACGGCGCGAAACGCGGCGCCGACGCCGCGCAGCAGCGCGTCCGGGTCGGCCGGCAGCGGACCCTTCAGGCCGGCGCCCGCCGCGAAGGCGGCGAGACCGGGGGCGGAACTCCCGGCCGGCTCCTGGACTGGCTCCTGGATCGATCCGTGGACCGGCTGCGGGATCGGGTCGGGCGTGCCCGTGGCGGCTGCGGCCGGGGCCGGCTGGGGCGCCAGGAGCGGCTGCGGCGGCTCCGGGCACGCCTGGGAGGACGGCTCCGGGCGCGTTTGGGGGAGCGTCGCCGCGAGCGGCGCCGAGGGTGGGACCGGCGTCTCGACGTCCCAGTCGTCCGGCAGCAGCTCCAGGCTCGGGCGCGGCGGCCGGAACTCGGCCGCGATCGCCTGGAGGTGGTCCGCCCGGGTGGCGACGAAGTCGGCCGGCAGGCGGGCGGGCGGCAGCGAGATGCCCAGCGGGTCGTTCTCGACCGAGGGGAACGGGTCGCCGGGCAGACGCTCCCTCGGCCCCTCCGGCAGGGGCGCGCCGGTCGCGCCGAAGCAGGGCGGGGCCGTCCCGTCGTCCTGTCCGGCCTCTGGCCCCCCAATCCCGGGCGCCCCGGTCCCGGGCGCCGGCCGTATGTCGGCGCTGATCTCGTAGGCGCCGATCAGCAGCCGGTCGCCGTCGCGCAGGATGCGGGGCACCCCACCCAGCGCCTGCGTCTCGCCATTGAGGTAGGTGCCGTTGCTGCTGGTGTCGCTCACCTCCCAGCGGTCGCCGGCCCGGGCCACGACGCAGTGCCGCTTGGACAGCAGCCGGTCGGGGTCGGGCAGCACCCAGTCGCTGCGCGGCCCGCGGCCGATGCCAAGCGATCCGGAGTCGAGGCGCCGCGTCTGCGCCGCTACGCCGGCCGGGCCGTTCACGATGCGCAGGACGAGGGTCATGCCGGCGCCGCGTTGACGGTCAGCGGCGGCAGCCGGCCCGGGCCGCCCTCGGCCACGTCGCGTCCGCTGGCGATAAAACGGCGCAGCACCGCCGCCGCCTCCTGGCCGCCGCGCCCCGCGGCCAGCGTGGTGGCGGTGTCGATGCCGCGACCCGCGCGCCCTGGTTCGCCGCCGAGTTGCTGGCTCCAGTAGGCCGCGAGCGCGGTCCACGCTCCAGGCAGATGGTAGCCCGCCGCCGCGGCCGCCCAGGCCGCCTGCCGTGCGGCCGCCTCGCCCGGGTGCCAGACCCAGGCCTTAGCGGCACCCAGCGCCTCGCGCTCCGCGTTCCCGGGCTGCCCGGCCCCGGACTGCGCGACGGTGTGAGTGACGCACATGCAACCCCACCACACCGCCTCGCGGTCCGGTAGCGCGTAGGCGAGCAGCCGGACCGCCTCCGCCACGAGGTCCATCGCGCAGAGCTGGTCGAGCAGCCCAGTAGGCGTGGCCTGCCAGTCTAGCAGGTTCTCCCGGTCCCCAGCCAGCCGCAAGCGGCGGGCCAGGACCGGCCGGGACAGCGCGCGCAGCTTGCCGTGCGCCGGCATCGCGGCCGCGCTCATGCCGGCACGTCGGGCGGCGGCACCGCGACGAACGCGGCCGCGTCCAGGTTCACGGCGCCAGCGGCCTGGATGTTGATCGCGCCGAGCGCCTGCATGTTGATGACGGTGGCCCGCTCGGTAAGGACGTCCGCGAGGATGCTGATCGAGGCGGGCGTGAGGGTGATCGAGTTCTCGGCCACGCGCAGGCAGATCCGAGTCGCGGCGGTGATGTCGATCGCGCCGGCGTCGGCCGTGACCCTGATCCCACCCGTCCTGCTGGTCAGCGAGTGGTCGTGGACAACAGTCACGGTCTGGTCGTGCTCGACCTCCGTCACTTGGTCTTTCTGCGCCCGCAGGTAGACCAGCTCCTTGCCCCGGTCGTCGTCGAAGGACAGCTCCGAGAACTCGCGGGTTGAGCCGTGTAGCGTCGAGCGGCTGCGGAAGCCCTGTCGGGTCTGCTGCGACGGGATCGGGAACACCGGCTGCTGGTCCTGGTTGTAGAAGCAGCCGACGACGACCGGCGAGTCAGGGTCGCCGCTCATGAACGACACCGCGACCTCGGTGCCGACGCGCGGCAGGTGCTGCCAGCCCCAGCTGTTGCCCGACCACGGCTGGGCCACCCGCGCCCAGATGGCCCGGGCGGCGACGGTGTCGCGGCGGTGGTCGAACAGCAGACGGACCTTGATCCGCCCCAGCGGGTCGGCATGGATCTCCTCGCCCGCGTTGCCCAGCGTGACCGCGGAGAAGATGCCCGCCATCGCCGGGCGCGGCAGCGTCGAGGCGTCGCGCCAGGGCACCGTCTCGAGCAGGCAGGTGAAGCTGTTGCTGTAGGTCGGCTTGGCGCCGTCGGTGATCCAGGTCTCGTCGACGGCCTGGTGCTCCACGCCGTGCAGCGCGTATTCGAGGCCCTCGGCCCAGGTGAACGGGTTGTGCGCCATGGCGAAGCGCCGGCCCGGCGCGAACTGCGGGTCGAAGCCGTGGCCGGAGCCAAGCTGCGCCTGCGCCTCCGACGCCTCGACGCGGAAGCGGGCGCGCTGACCGGCGACCCCGTCCTCCTGCGTCATGGCGGGCCAGCGGAACACGCGGCGCTGCGTGGCGCCGGCCGTGCCCAGCGTCGTCTCCTGCTGGCCGGACACCGGCGTGCGCGGCCGGGTCGGATCGTAGTCCTCCAGCTGTACCCGGCCATGGGCGGTCTGCAGCGATTCGTGCCAGTGGCTGAACACGTCCACGTTGTCGCCGGCGTGGACCATGCGGTACTGGAACGGGGCGAGCGGGCGGAACGACTTGTTGTGGTCGCACACCACGAGCGTGTGGCCGGTGCGGCTGTGCTCGAAGAAGTAGAACCAGCCGGATTCCTGCATCAGGCGCTGGGCGAAATCAAGGTCGGTCTCGTTGTACTGTGTGGTGTACTCGCGCCGCGGCTGCGCGCCGGAGATGCGGAACTCGACCGGCGAGACGTCGTGCTCGGCGAACAGGGTGTGCAGGATCTCCGACGCGGTGCGGTCCTGGAAGATCCGGCAGTCCGCGGCCTGTTCCATCAGGCGCAGCCTCGGCACCACGTCCAGCACGTACTTCCAGCGGTCGCGCTGCGGCAGGCCCACCGCCGTCAACTTGCGCACAATGCCGTGGATGAGGCGGTCCTCGCTCGGACGCCAGCGCATCGTGAGGCAGACCGGGCGGCCGACCAGCTCGTCGGGGTCGATCGACCGCCGGGTCGAGACCGCGGTGATGGCGGCCTCGAACGGCCGGCTCAGCCACTCGCGCGCCGACAGCGCGACCGCGTGCAGGGTGCCTTCCTGGAACGGCAGCGTGTCGTCGCCCAGCGGCGAGGTCAGCAGCAGCAGCGGCTGGTCCGCCTCGCCGCTCATGCCGCCCATCCTAGATGCACGCATCCTGGGTGCGAGCAAGCCGGCGCGGCAAAGGTTGGACTCGTCTGCGTTGTCCCTGGCCGCCGCAAGCAAGCTGCGGGCACGATGCGATCTCTGTTCATTGTCCTGCCTCGTTGCCTACAGGGCTGCGACGTCTGCCATCACCGGCCGGATGCCGTTGCCGCTGTCGTTGGCCATCCTGTGTCGAGCTCTCTACGAGAGGATTACTTCGCGTCGCCATTCCGGCTACAACGGTAACAGTCCTGTGCAGACGGTCCGGCGACCCCTTCTTTCCCGCGACTGTGCCGCGTGGATCGGCGCGGGTTTCTGGGAACAGGGTGGTAAGGAAGCAGACCCGTCCGATCGTGCTGCATGGACCCGTTGGCCCGCTACACCGATGGGGGATGGCAACGCCACGTTGCCTGCCCATCGCTCCGAGATCCTGATCCTGTCGTTCAAGGCTAGGTGTTCAGTCCCAGGGTGTGGTGACACACTGAGCCGTCAGGCAGCGAGGGACGAGCTATGGGCCAGGTTCTCCACGGCAGCGCCACAACGACACAGGCAGTCCGTCTCGCCATACAGCGGAGT
>JAABUU010006119.1_pt1 | contig 13047 bp, 15 predicted proteins | sample 5559301 | NCBI WGS metagenome assembly JAABUU01 (sample SAMN10711884, study PRJNA513360) | rock metagenome | isolation source: Antarctica rocks | place: Antarctica: Victoria Land, Richard Nunatak white
GGGGCGGAGGGACCATGCCAACAGCGTACAGCTCTGCCTTGGCCAGCACCCGGAAGTTGGCGCTGTCAAAGACCCACTGAGGCTGCACATACTGGCGGGAGAGAAACTTATGCCCCTGAGTTGGTCTGTCCACAATCTGCAGCAGATTGACACTCTCTGCAAAAGGTGCAGAAGAATGAGGAGGGCTTACAAAAACCACATGCCCAGCTAGATATCTCCAGAGAGTTGCATGATGAATGTGTGGGCTTATTTACAAATGGGCTGTCACATAGACTGCCCATTGCAAGGTGGCAGTGCATTGTACAAAATATGCACTAAACAAAGTAGCAACCTGTATGGCTTGGAGGCCTGATTGACTGTAGTGCAGGGCATTTCATGGAATGGTGAAAAGAGGCCAATAGGGCATGCACATATTGCGGCTGTCTGACCTGATGTGTGATGCGCTCGTCGCTCTCTTCCATGGGGGAGCCCTCCCCCTGCCATGCCACAACCCCCCCAAAAGCCCTGATCACAAACAGCAGCTGTTCCCTGGGCACCTCACGTCCCAAAAAGAAGACAAGGCCCTTGAACAGGCGCTCACAGATGCCAGCTTCGTCATCGTCTTGTACACGCAGTGCGCCGCCTGCTATACTGTCTACAACAGCATTGCTGGGCTCTGCTGCTGGACTGATGCTGCGGCTTGCTGGGTCAGCAACAACTATCTGCTGACCGGCAGCATCTGTGCCTTCATCTGCACGCATAATCAACGAACCAAAGCACTAAGAACAGCTTACAATGAACCAAAATGAACCAAAATCGAAGTGGAAATGATTTAATGAACAGTTTTGCTGGGAAGAGAGCCACTTCACACTTGTGCTATTGCATGCATTCAGTTTGACGTGACGCACTGAACAAAACCTGCAGGGCAGGCATGACAGCCTTGGAGGGTTGATACAGCACCCTGCCTTTGCCTAACTCAAGCACCAGTGCATGCTGCTCACCTTCTGCTACGCTGCCGTTTGCACCGTGTGCAGCAGCTTCCTCATCCGAAGCTGATGCATCGTCATCATCCTCATCACCAGAATCAATCTCTCCCACATCTTCTTCCGCTTCGTCATCAGATCCATCTGCCGACGTCAAAGCTGGAGTAGAGGCTGATGCAGCAGCTGCCTGACTGGCAGTGAGTCCATCCAGAACTGCAGTGGGAAAAGTCTGCATGTCTGCCGTGACTGGCCCAGCTGCGTTGTTGTCAGAAGAGCCTGTCAGTGCCAGTGCACTGCCTGCCTTGTGTGGCTGATGCTGTGCTATGTCTTGCATGATGGCTGCCAAGCCTGCTGCAGCTTCTTCTAGTTTGCTGTCTAGCACTGGAGGGTAGTGCACTGACAGGCTGTGGTACAGCTTGAAGTTGACAAACTGCAGCAGTGTCTGGTAGAACTCCAGGAACGTCAGCATGACTCTGTAGTCCACATCTGCTGGCAACACCTGTCGAGCAAATCTGTGCTCACCAGCTGGATTGTGCACAGCAAAGCAAATTGTGGGGATGCCAAGCAGTCAGGCTCTGACATGACCTTCAGAGTCAATACACTAGCTAGGAAATGCAGGTAAGGCTTTACAGTAGCTTTGCTTTGGGGCTGGCCGCCTGTCTTTAAAGTTTGCTTGGCGCTAATGTGAGTCAACACTAATGCCAAATGGATTATGCAGCAGCAACGCGCTACTTTGTAGAAAAAGGTAAGTGTTTGGATGACAACAAAAGCTGCGTCTGATTGCTGACCTGTGCGAGGTTGTGAGGCACCAGCCATGTGACAGCTTGCCCCTGGATGTCTGCCTGGTAGTAGAACCCCTTGACAGACACAAACACTTTGCGCAGTGCATGTGCCCGCACAACATAGGCCTGGAACTCCATAGACAGCCGCCTGGCATTGGCAACCACCTTGGCCGGAATGTCATGAGTCGACTCGGCTGGCAGGGTGGCAAAGAGGTGAGTCATGGTCAGGGGATCATCTAGATCTCTCAGAGCATCTACAAAGGCTGGATACCTGCAGCAGCATTCAGGCACTGAATTGCATATGTGCATGATTAAGCAACAAGATTGGGCAGACGTGAAGCAGGTAATGCCTGGGCACTGCCAGTCCATTTGGAGAGGTCTGGGTTTACAACCTGTGCATTGGTTCAAGACAGAGACACTTGCAATATTACAGTACCAGAAGTCCACCACAGATTGACGTGAAGGTGACAGGTCATACCTCTCCTTGACAAGGTGATCTATTCTGTAGCTCGGCCTGCGCTGTGCGAGGCTGTCAGCCAAGCTTTTGTTCTTCTTTGCACGTGCTTTCTTGATCTTCTTCTCAAAGCTCCACTGATCCCTGCAGTGCACAAATTCAATGTCAGTGACCAGCCTTTGCCTGATATTGCATGGTAGACAGATTGCAGCCTCACGACGTGATGGTGATGACAAGCTTGCTTGGCACTGAGCTCATGTGTTACTGACATAATATTCTGATGTGTGAAGCTTGCTTGACAATTGCAGGGTTTTCTACAGATCTTTTGGTTGTGCAGCACAATCATGGTATCACCTGAATTTGCTGAGCAGTGGATCATGGGCTAGGAAGCTGATATCCTTGGTGTGGTAGTACGTCTTGTTCTGGCCCTGGCTCTTCTTCTTGGGCTCTCTTGGGTGAATGCCTTTGAGGATGCACAAGCGCCTGGGAAGTCACAGCTTCTTTTGGCAAGAGTAGTGAGCACCTCGAGATCGAGTTGCAAAAAAGCATTCAGGCAAGCATTCTGGTGACCTGCTCCGTGCTTGATAGATGGAGCACTGACCTGAAAACTGATAGCTTGACTTGCAACTTGCGCATTGCCTGTGTCCTTGTCATGTATTGGACGGCATTGCCGGCCTGGCCCTACAGCAGAAAAGCCAAGTGTCAAAAAAGAAGTCGAAGTTGCTGTAACATCTTCGCAAACATGCCGTCTAGGAGCACTCACCCGCTTGAGCTTCTTCCCCATGGTTGCGAGTGGTGAGGCGGTGCAGAGTAGGCACAATTCGAGCTTGCCAACGTGGTACGACTCAATGCAGAGCTGCAACGCCAAAGAACGCTTCGAGCGTTTCATCGCCGGCTGGAAACCCTTGGCACTCTCTAGGTTATCGACGGGACTCATGATCTGGCGTTACATATCTGCAAATCAATTGATTTGCAGATTGATTTGCAAGCTGCTTGTTACAGCTTGTTAAAGACTCCCTCTCAAATCATCAGCTTCAATTCGAGCTTTGAAGTCAAAAGTTGAAGCAATTTAACTCAGTTCTGATGATGCTAGGCTGGGTCAATCAGCATAACGCAGTGTGTCCAGGCATTTGTTGGTCTCTACCGGCAGTCTCTGTGCACCAGGCACAAAGTGTGTGAAAAGCTTGTATTGTCATCAATCTAGAATCCCGGCAAGCTCCTTGGCCACACTTTGTCCTTGATCCACATGTATACAGGTAGCACAAAGTAGTAAAATCCTGCTGTTGAACCCAACAACAGTCTGAGCACAAACAGCAAGGGGTTGCTGCGGCTCTTGCCGCTAGTTTCCTGTGGTTTTGGTGGCAGTTGTAGCGGAGAGTCTCCAGCCTACAAATCAGCAAGCATATTGCCTTTTAATTGCAAGAGCACTGTAAGAAGGACAGCTTTATGTAGCTGACCTACTACTCAGAAAGCAGACATATGCATACAAATGCTGAGCACACGCCATCTCATGATCAACAAATGCTGGCATTGAAATGCAACATGCTGGTGAGCACAGCGTGCATGCTTTTTAATGCCTTCTGCAAAAACTGCATCAGTGACAAGCAGTGTAGTCAGTGTCAGCAGCTTTCATGTAGATACGCTGCAGAGTTTACACACCTTTGTCTTTCTTCCAGTGACAGAGCAACCCATGATGAGGCCATGGCGCCGAACTCCCCTGTACCATTTGGGCCCTATCCTCTTGATCTGAACATCTTCAAAGCCTGCCTTGGTGAACCACTGCAGCACATCAAACTCATGTCTTTGTCCCCACAATCTTGCATTCACATTACTGACAATGTTTCTGCCAATATCTGAAGGCATTGACGCACGTGTTGTTGTATTCAGCATTTCCCTTGATAGATCAGATCTCAAGTACACATACCCAAAAATTCACTGATTTGCAGAGCCTGGTAACATGCCTGGATCACAGAGGTATTGTGTCAGATACAGTATGCAGTCACTCATGCAGGGTTGTGTTGGGTTGCACAATGTACAGAGCATTTTGTGCCAAGTCAGACTGGCATTAAGCTGTTGGCCATTGGGTCCAACACTGGTGGCAACTGTGCATACATGCAGGTTCTGAAGCATCTAGAGACTGGCCTCCTTGTATTCAGCTTCTGTGGGGAACAGCATCCAGACATCTGCAAAGAACCTGGACAACCAGAAGGTGGGGTGCACAGGCCCTATAAGGCAGGCCAGACCACCGCTCTTCACTACACGGTAAGCTTCTTTGATTCCTCGCTGTGGATCTGGCCAGTACTCAATGCTACCAGCTGATACGTATCTGTCAAAGCCATCAGTTGGCAGAGGCAGGTCCTCAGCATCGCCCTACAACACATAACTCTGTGGCTGCAAACGATTTGCGTGTAAAGCCAAATAAGTCCTGCAGGCGATGTGTAATTAAAGTGTGCAGGTGAGAAGTGCTGGTAGCCTTGGGTGGAATAATGAAGCTGTCCATCACTTTGCACTGTTAGTGTTGTAATGTAGGTCTGACGTGTACCCAGTGGGTTTGACTCCTCCAAGAGTTATGCGTCAATGAGAATCTATAGCTGGAGAAAAGCAAAACACACCTCTTTGATGGTCACACGTTGCAGTGCTGGCTTGGCTTTAGCTTTGCTGAGCTGATGGGGTGACTGATCAACCAGTGTTACATTCTCAGGCTTCACAGTCTCCACAACCCCAAGAGTACAGAAGCCTGTCCCTCCTCCAACATCACAAACCTGCAGCACACATCATTGTAAACAATGGATGCAAAGAATGGCAAAGAATTTGTAAAACAGCAGGACTTCCATGCCGTGCTCATATAGCACTAGAAAACTAAAGATGGTCTGACCTTCAAATTTGGGTCGTTGAGTTCTGCAACTGTTAGAGCGTCAGTCCTCATGTCCTCCGTCCAGTGCCCAGGGTTGACGATTGTATCGTAGAAAATACTGAGGAATCTGTAAAACCAAAAGGCTTCCTCCTTGTGCTGGATTAGGCGAATTTTGCCAGATCTGCTCTCTGCCTGGGCACTAGCAGCGGAGCAGACTGTTGTGTTTCGTCGGCGCTGAAGTGCGAGGGTATGCCGACGATCTGGCGCATGGAATGCATCAGGACGCTTGGCTTGAGTGCGCAGTCGATGCACGGCGATGCGGGTGGATGCTTTATGGCGTGGGCAAAATACAGGACAAGGGTTTGTGGCCGCGATGAGGGTGGACGGCGACATCTTGCTGATCTTAGCGGCGAGGATGTGCATGCTTGACTGGATGCAACATGAGAGGTCAAGACTTGGTTAGATTCCTGAATGCTGGTCAACAATTGCCCAGCTGGGAGCGCCACACTGGCATGTCTCGATGGCAGCAGCTACAGAATGCTGAGCACATGTTCACTGTTCAACATGTAAACTGGTAGCCTGATATGTAGACTCCGGGTGCCAACACTGCATTGCAAGTAGCTGTTATCATGTAAGCAGTCACAGAACGATAAGTTTTCCTGAAGTCCACAGCAACCTGTAGGGCATACTAGAGCGACCATGGGCAGAGTCAAGGCTTAGGGCACGACTGAGATAGCAGGACGCAAAAGAGCCAAAACACGACCTGTGCAAAGCAGGAGACACACGCGAGATCTCTGTAAGTCACAGCTGCAAGCACTATAAAGCTACTTCATGAAGCACAAGACATGCAGGAACAGACACCAAGCGCAATGTGTCCAACAGCAAACTTTTATGTGACAGCCACGATCGTGAGTACTGCTGTCTACGCAAAAGTCTAGCCCTCTAGAGGCAAAGACGTCATAGTAATCTCAGCAGCCTCTGCTGTCTCCTGCTTGCTGACCTGTGCTGCCTCTGAAGCTGTTGCTTTGTCACTCACAATCACAGTCTCTGCTTTCTTGGCAGGTGGCAGAGCAGATGACTTTGCTGTGCGTGCAGCTCTTCTTTCTTGCTGCTTGACCTGCAGCCATCCATAGCAGTTGCACCATATGTGTAAGTATCTTGTGCAGCAGCTTTTACATGCTGCAGCAACTGTCAATGCTCAAGAGACAAGATCAACCCGGTGCAAGCAAGTGTGTGCTTTATATGTGTCAGGATTAGGCAACAAGACTGTTGCAACATGCTTCCAGCTGGCTTGCCATGAGGTAAACAAATCTAGTGCAATAGACATCATTGTCACAAGCCAGATAGTGCTCATACAGTAAAACGGTCTGCTGACCTTCCAAGCTGAGTAGCGCTCAGCAAGGCTAGGCTTCTTGACTACAACTGGCTGATCACTTGTTCCCCAGCATGTCATGCGAGGCACTTTGTCACCAAATCCACTGCCAGCTCTCTTGGGGCTTCCCACAGATGTGCCAGACTTGAGAGGTGAAGCCTGTGCCTGTGAAGGGGAGTCCAAGGCCGTCTCCAAACCCTTTCTGAACTTGGCTTGTGAGGGGCTGCCAGAAACTGCCTCCTGCACTCTGTCCTGCAAGCATGAAAGCTGATCAAGCAGGCTTTGCATAAACAGCAGCTGGCAAATTATTGTACAGCCCATACAGGCCTGTGCACGCAAATGAAGAATGATTTATAAGGAGGAAGTCTGCAACAAGTTCAACTGTGTGCAGGGAGCATGCTAGCAGCTGCATTGTTCGATACTTCTGGCGCTGCAAACGCATTTGGCACACGTTGCCCAAGCATAGACTGTATTGCACATACCCGCTTTTTGTTTTGATGCTTCTTCACAAGCTCGGTGATGACATCACTAATGGTGCGCATCAAGCCGCCACTGGAGGTGCGTTCAGCCGAAGTCAATGCTTTGACAGGCTTGTTCTGGGCAAGCTCATTGGCTATGGCAGGATTAGCTGGAAAAAATGCTTCAGGCTCTCCAATCTTGGGGGTGTCTGTCAAAGAGATTTTGCCGCTTGCTGCTGCAACTTCGAGACTGGGGCCTGCTACAGCTTCCAAGTTCATCCTGTTTTGGTGAGATGTTTTGACAGGTGCAGGCATGCTCGCGGCTTGCTGAACTTCCGCCATCGCTTTAGCGTCTTACACCTGGAAACTGCAGACAAAGAGGTATCATCGGCTGTGTTGATGAGGCTGACATTGCGTCCATATCAGCAGATCTAGCCCGCCTGACTAGCGCACGAAACGCTCATGACATGGTCAAGGTCACGGAACTCACCCTAACCTGCCGGTTGCGTGACTGGTGCTGTTTTCAATAAGTGACGGGCTGCAGGAGTGACACCCGACCGCTCCTGAGAGCTTGTGCAGTCAAGTGTTGCAATCAATAAAGACTACTATAGTGACTGTCTGCGGCACGCAGTCGACTGCTATTGTTGAGTCAAGTTTGCACCCGTTGATTCTGAACGTGATGACTCATGTGGTCCCCCCCCCCCCAATTAGTCGTTTCCCCCCACCCCCCCAATATTGTGCCAATTGGGAGACCGCTTGCAAGTCTGCACATTTGCTGTTTGGCCCTTGCCAAGGACACCATTGCCGCCGGCTGAATTGCGTTGAGACCATGCTTAATGCAATTGTCACTTCCGCGTCCACAAATCTTCAGAAATCATTCGAGCAACAGTATTTGAAGGGTCAGCACGCCATCATGGCGATGTATACCAAGTGGTCGAAAAAGCAACCAACGATGTCTTTGCAGGCAAAGAGTTGCCTAAGCGTGACACCAGGCGTCTTTTGGACGTTCAAGCTGTACGACTGGTAAGTCATCTGCGCTTCTCGCCTTGTATAAGGGTCTGCATCACCTGCCTTTTTTCACTTAGCCTCATGCCGCTCATCGGCTGCCTTGCGTTGTTGAATAGCAGCTGCTCTGCAGGAGATCCAAGCACTACAGCTTCTTGGCCAGCACCTCAACATAGTGGCACTGCACGCTGTTGTTGAGGACGAGGACAAGGTATACCTGATAATGCAACTGTGCTGTGGTGGGGAGCTATTTGGTCACATCCTATCACAAGGCAGCTTGAGTGAGCGGCAAGCCAGGGGCTACTTTGAGTCAATGCTGACTGCTGTCAATGCCTGTCACACCCAAGGTATTGCTGTGACCTAGGTTGCTGCTATACCTCTCCTTGATGTACGTAATTAATATGCTGTGTACAAGTCATATCTGGCTCACACCTTGAAAGTCACAATGCAGGCATCATGCACAGAGATATCAAGCCAGAACAGTTTCTGATTGCCCACAAAGATGGGGACGCAGTTGTGATTCTGGCAGACTTTGGTCTCAGCGCGTTCTTCAATTCTCACTCAGCGCTGCATCATGCTGTTGGCAGTCCACCATATGCGGCTCCAGAGTTGATGGATGACTCAGTCCTGCTGTACTCATGTGTGGTGGACATCTGGAGCTTGGGGGTCACCCTGTTTGCCTTGATATGTGGAGGCCTCACACCATTCCGTGAAAGAGCTGGTAGGTCATCATGCATACACTGCCCCAAGCAATACAGCAACAAGCAGACATCAAATTTGCATGCGTCTTGAGTCCCAGATTGGGTGGGCAGCTTCCTGAGACCAAGTGTTCCTTTCTGAGGAATCAGCAGCTGCTCTTCATGTTTCTGCACCCTGCTCTGTTACTGCAGTCACATGGTGGTCAATTCATCTGTCTGCATGCTCAAGGACCTGATCTGCGATGATGCATGCAGGCAAGACCTTGGAGGACAGCATTGTGCATGATGTTCTTGAGTTCTTCCGCTTGCCCTGGGGTCAAGTGAGTGGCTGCGCCAAGGACTTAATGAGGCAAATGCTGAGGAAGGACCCCAACCAGCGGCCCTTAGCACAGCAGCTGCTGCAGCATCCCTGGTTCACATTGGAAGACCCTGGCCTTGACCAGCCTTTGGATGGTGTCATGCACCTCCTGTCTGTGGTGGGCTCCCATCTGTGCTCTCATGTCCTGCAGTCATGTATACTGCATGCTTTACTACTTGCTATCAACTCCTTGCTGTCCAGCCCGCCACAGCTTGTCTCCTGTATCTTTGCAACAAGTAACACCAAAATGTCTCTCCATGGTACACTTGCTGCCAACATGGGCAGTTTTCCTTCGCTGTAATCAGATGTCATGCAACCGACTGTAGCTTGTATGTGTTGTGATCAGCTTCTGTGTCTGGTGTGTATGATACAGACATGTGCAGATACAACACATCCCTAGCAGATCAGCTGTGAGCTGCATCTTTTGCATGCACAGTGTAAAGCTGTGAGGCCTATTCCGAAGTCGGTTGTGTTGAGTTCATAATGTTTAAGCAAAGGCAAGCCGGCGTCTCAACTGATCAATAGTGAAGATCATGTTGTGTTCATACTGGATTACTGAGCGTTGCAGAATGCTTACAGTGATATGGGTACTTAAAGTTGGCAACTGCTGCCGGCTGTGCACACATGGTGTATTATGTGCGCAGGGTGAGGAGGTGAAGAAACTGCTGAAGGAGCAGCGGCTGATCAGCAAGGATCTTGAACAGCAAAACGGCAGCATTGCTGGTGGTTTGGAGCAGACTGTTGCGCCTTCTACCAGCTCCAACGGTATTTTGCATGATCTACCATACAAAGATGCCCCATGCAGTGATGCAGGGATCATGCAAAGTCATGGCTGTTCTGCAGAAGCTCAAGTAACTTATTTAAAGTGCCGTGTTGTCTTGCAGACAAGTTTATAGCTGCTAACAATCAAATGCATTGTTGTATCATAGACAACCACCAGCAAACCCTCCACCATTTTGGTCTGCTGCTGGTGCTTGACGTGATCTGCTGTACACATGGTATTGCAAGTGGGCATAGCTATGCAAGGCTAAACGCTTGCTCAGGGCAGCTTGCTCCTACAGCAGGTGATCAGACCTCACAACAGACCCTTGAAGGGCCTTGTGTCCAGCAGCCACAGCAGGCAGGCAATGTCAGAGCACCATGTGGGGCTTTAGAGCATGCTTGAGCTGTTGGAGAGCAGGCTGAAAGCACGAGGAATGATGGCAGGCGGTGCTGGTGATGCTGCGGGCTGGCAGGTACAGCCTTGAAGGTGTCCAATGTTCCATAAGCTGGGTCCTCGACCTGTGTGTTCCTAGCTGCAAGCTGTCCTGCTGCTCATGCAAAGGCATTCTGATGCAGCACTTGTGAATAGACCTGCTGCCATATCCATGACTGAGCAGTCACGTCATTTGGCGCTGCATCCTAATCACAACAGCATGATCACGATGTCATGACAGCTCACATGAGAACAGCTGCCCAATTTTATGGCAGCATGGCAGTCACTGCATAGGTTGTGGATTTAATGTTGCCATGTCAGCCTATATGGCAGGGTTTGTCAGACTGCAATCTTGTACCTTGTTGCTGTAGACATAACCTTCAAAGGTTACCAGGCTGACAGTCAGCTTCCTCAGTTGATCTTGCGGTTTAGGCAGAAGACCCCTCTCTTCGCAGAGACTGGCTTAATGCCAAGAAGAGGCAGAGGGAACAGTCTGCAGCTGCTTATCAAGACAGTGTCTCCAACAATGAGGTTTGTTGCTATATACCCAGCATTACATCAGCAAATGCAGATGGTACTTGGGGGCACTTGCTGGAATTGCTGCAGTCTGTTGTATACTAGACTGTTATAAGCAGGTTTCAGCCTGGTATCACTTCAGCTTGCAACATCAAATCCACACCTAGCGCTTGTCCACACCTAGCTATGCTTTGGCTGCTCTCTCATTTGTCAAGCTTGCTGAGCATGAGCAGCTCCTTCAAAGGCCGACAAGCTTGCCACATGCTTGCATCTCAAAACAAATGCAGAACTAATGCAACATCCATGCGTGCCGTCATCTTGATACGTGCACCAGAACATCCTGGTGCTGAAGCACCAAAGGCTATATCAATCAAAATCTGCTCACTTTGCAGGTGTCAGATCATCAGCACAGGCACAAGATGCTGAAAACAGGAGGGCCAACATTTGAGGAGGTGGTAGCAGAGTCACAGGCTGCTCAGGCTGCTTGCAGGAAGGAGGCTGCTCAGCTGCCTGCTGCCAGGCGTGCCTGGCTCACGAGCTTTGTGAACCAGCCCGCAAACCATGCTGGTGAGTTTCAGCCAGGACATGTGCACTTCCCAAAGCATGCTCTGTGATTCCCCTTCAGCGCAATATTGTTTCAAAATATTGCCTTGCAACACTGTCGTGAATCCAATGTTTTGGTGCAATGCACCAGCTGAAGCAGTCAATGCAATTGCCACAGGACATCCAGAGTTCAGCATCTTCACCACAATGTCTGACCAAACTTAAACCAAAGCATGTCTATGAAGAATGACAGTGTCAGTGGGAGGAGTGCCCTGCGCTGCCTTGTTCCCATGCACAACTCTCCACAAGATGTCAATGCGCATTTGCCACAACAAGCTGTGTCACACAGGTTTGGCTGCTGGCACTGTTGTATTCCCACTGGGGGCAGACCCCGCCCAAGTAGGCCAAAATGGCAGACACCCTGCACAGATGCCTGATGCCGCAGAGTCACATCACAACAACCTGCTCTTCAGCTCCCATCAGGCTCTGCACATGCAGCAAGATCCAGTGCAGCAAAATGTTCAGCAACCCGCACAGGCACCTTTCAGTCAGAGTGGTGAGGCAGGCAGAGCCAAGAAGCAGACTGTTGTTGCAGATCAGGGACATGTCACGAAATTGGGTCCTGCCAACACCAGAAGCCGTACCCAGCAGAGTCTTGGGGAGGGTGAGGCTGCTGGTGATGGTAGAAGCAGGCAGATCAGTCAGCACAGGTCTAGGAAGCGGGCTGCCAAGCTAATGTCCACAGATGTTGCCTTGCCAGCAGTGCCTGACCATGAACAGGCATGCAAGCAGCAAGGCAGGCCAACTGCAAAGAGGGTTCGCTACATCAGCGTCAGGGCTGAGGCTACACACGAGGACATTGGTGCAGCGCATATGGAAAATGATGATGGTGTGCGCTGCGGGGATGCAACACAGGGGGACTCTCAGGATGTCAGGAGACTCAGCTGCCCTGCTGCCAAGGGGAGAAGAAGGTGAGAGGCAATGCCTATGACCGTTGCTCATCTGTGGAGCTTTCAAGCATGCTCTGCAAAATGTTGACCATGTCAGTAGGCACCATGCAGCTTTGCACATGCATCCCTCTGAGACAGCATGTTAGCTAGCCAATTGCGGAGTGCATGCTGTTGTCTCCTTTTGTTGCTGTGCAGGTAGGGTGCTCAGATGGTGAAGTGCAGTGTTCACTGGGGTATGGTGTACAGGGACTGAGGAATGCATCCTAATTCAATTATGTTAGGAATGCTTCTCATCTGAACACTGCGTGAAAGGTGCCAGTTGCCCTTTGCAATTAGCCTCTGTGGACTGTTTATTCATCTCATGAGTTTTGCCTGCTCAGGAGCTCCAGGGCAAAGAATCTGGGCTGCTTGGCAACGGCCTCAAGACGGTCAACAAGGCAAGCTGCCAAAAGAGGAGGGTCTGTGGACATCCAATTCATGTCCCAGTGATGCATCCCAGCATCCAGGTAGGCATGTGCCATATACACCATCATTTGCATAGTGCTCACTCTCACAACAAGTCAGTGTCATGCTGCCTTCGCAGAGGTCTGCTTGCGATACCAATGGATGTGCCTTGGACACCATTGTCCCGCACTTTGTCACACAAGTTGCCTTGTATACACACTTACACTGGCCGCTGTCAATGACTTGTACCCGCCGCACATGCTGTCGTATGTTCAGTCAAAGAACAGACCCAAAGGCAATGCTGAGTGGAGCTTGGCCTGGTGCAGGTGGGAGCCACCTCATTTGGTGGGGCTGTCACTGATGCTGTGGTCATGGGTAGTCAGAGTCTGGGACCCCGCTGTCAGAGGTGCAGACTGGGCAACAAGCTATGCTCTGGATGCCACATGTCCAGCTCAG
>JAABUU010006122.1_pt1 | contig 13039 bp, 11 predicted proteins | sample 5559301 | NCBI WGS metagenome assembly JAABUU01 (sample SAMN10711884, study PRJNA513360) | rock metagenome | isolation source: Antarctica rocks | place: Antarctica: Victoria Land, Richard Nunatak white
TGCCTTCAACATTCTCAAGGCCAACCAGACCGACACGCTCAGCCAGGACCGCTACCGCGCCGGTCTCGCAGGCATCAAAAACCTGCTCTCACTCACCGTCATTCGGAAGCGTTGAACAGCCCTGGGGTCTTCCCTTTGCGGGGGTAGCGGCCGTGCCAGACACTGGGGCGTTGTTCAAGACGGGCGGCTTACGAGTTACACCAAAAGTGGCCAGAGCCACGCCAACCAAGGGATTCCACGTTTCGCGTGTAATCTGGATCTGAACCACGCCGACCGGAGTGCCAAGTCTGTTCAGGATGTGCAGATGGACACCCTGGAGGTGAAGAAGGGGGGAGGGAGCGTTGGCTGGCAGGACCAATGAGGCCTGACAGGCGCCCGTCAGAGCGGCCAGCGCGAGGTTGCGCCCTCCGCACGGGCCGCCACCAGCAGCTTGGCCATGACCTGGTTGGGGCCGTCCTGCGACGCCGTACGCTCGATCTCGGCCCAGTCGAACCGAACCGTGTCTGTGGCCCGGTTCCACCGGGCTGCAGGCTGCGCCGAGGCCGCTGCGTTTTGGCTTGAGCCGGACGGTGCTGCATTGCTGGCGGCCGAGGCGGAGGTAGGCTCCGGCGTGGCTGGTTCAGGGCCACGCAGCTGCTCTTCCTGGTCCTGCTGGCCATCTGTCCCAGCGTCCGGCCTGCTGTCTGCGGCCAACATGGGATCCGGAGAGGCATCCGATGCGCGGGCCTTCCGTCCGGGCTTCGCCCTAGCACCCTTCCGGAGCGGGGCCGCTGCGTCTCCCCCAGCCTGTTGCTTCGGCTTGGGGCCGGGCCGCTTGCGCACGGGCGTCGCGACTGGATCGGCGATGCCGCCCGCGGCATCGGCGCTGTCCATCGTGGCCAGCAGCGCGGGCGAGGCAGCCGCCTTCGGCTTGCGTCTCCGACGCACCGGAGCAGGGGCGTCACTCAGGGCGGCAAGGACCGCCTCGGGGGAGCTGGCAAAGTCGTTGCTGCTGGCGGCCTTCGGCTTGCGAGCCATCTGCGATCCTTGTGGTTTAGGACCATGCTGATACGGCATCAACGGGCCGGTGAAAACCAGCCTGTCGCGAGAGGAGCTGTTCTCGTCCCCCCCCCGGGGGCGACCGCATCACGGCTCCTCGGCATGGTTCGGGGCTAGGTCGAGGCCGAGTTCCTGCCGGACATGCGCGAACTTGGCCGGATCGGCGAACCGCCGGTCGGCCATCATCGCTTGCAGCGCAGCCAGTCCAGCGTCGGTGAAGAACAGCCGCGGCCAGCGGGTCGTCGCGTCAAGGCGCATCAGCCCACGTTCGAGCAGGCCTGCCGCAGCCTGCGGCACCTTGGGCTGGCCTGCCTGCGGGCCGCCCCGCCACGTCTTGAGCTGGAAGCCCTCGGCGACGCTGGGCAGCGTCGAGAAGAACATGTCGAGTTCGCGGCGTATGTAGTCGCGCTCGGCGGGCGTGAAGAGGGCAGGGGGGGCGGGCGGCTTGGCTTCAGACATGGCGGACGCCATAGCACGCCGGGTCGGCTTCCGCCGCAACGCTGCTGGATGGAACCCTGTGCTGACCTGCGCCAACCACGAGCCCTTCGACGCGCAGTTGCGGCACATTAGCCATAGAAGACGGACGCTATCTGCCTGTGCCCGGCGGTGCCGTCATCCTTCCAGTCGGAAGCCGACCTTCAGGGTGACCTGATATTGCGACACCTTGCCCTCCTTCACCTGGCCGCGGATTTCGCCGACTTCGAACCACTCGACATTGCGCAAAGTCTTAGTCGCGCGTGCGATGGCGGTCTCGATCGCGTCGCTTACGGACGTATCCGATACGCCGACGATCTCAGATTTCCGGTACACAGGCCCGCTCATTCCGTTTCTCCAGGGGTAAGTGGCCCGGCGTGGCCGCGAAGTCAGCCAGGCGCAGATATGACAGCAGAATACGAAGTCACAGAGCCGATGCGGGAGCAAGCTGGATATGGGAGGATACGATCCGCTCGGTCGAGGGGGCCACCAGATGAGGTAGGCCCATTCCTGTCAGGTCCTGTTCTGCAGCTCTGCCAGCTTGGCGGCGCCGCTGCGGCGTGCAGCTTGGCGCTGGGTGTAGCGTGCGACCATCTGCGGCGACTTCCAGCCGCCGGCCTGCATGATCGCCGGCATCTCGATGCGGTCGCTGGCCGCCATGTCCTGCGCCGCGCCGACGCGGCTGCTGTGGCCGGAGATGCCCGCCACCTGCTCGGGCGTGAGCCCTGCGGTCCGCACCATGACCTTGAACAGCCGTGCCACGTCACCCGGGTTCAGGGCGTCTCCCACCCGGGCGCCCTTGCGCACCGAGCGGAACAGCGCGCCTTCGGTGATCCCGGCCGCCTCGATCCAGCCGTGCAGCAGCTTCATGGTGTCGGGCGCCAGGAACCGGACCATGCCGGCGCCCTCCTGGTCGGTCTTGCCGCGGCGGACCAGGAGCGTGCCATCGCCGTGCGGACCCGCCTGCAGGTCCCCGCGCCGTAGGGCCACCAGCTCCGACCGGCGGCACAGGGTGTCATAGGCGACGGCCAGCAGGGCGCGGTTACGGAGGTCGCGCAGCCGGCTGCCCCCGGCATGCAGCGCGCGGTCCACCAGGCGCCGGGTCAGGCCGTCTGCCTGTTTTTGTGCGGCGCCGTCCTCCTTCATCATGCGCCGCAGCGCCAGCTTGACCGTGTTGCTGTCGGACGGCACCGGCAGCTCGGCGGCCCGGTGCAGGTGGGCGATGCTGCTGACGTAGCGGCGAATGGTGGCGGGTCGCTTGCTTGCGGCGCGCATGGCGTCGATGAAGTCGGCGACCGTCTGCGACGCCGCGGGCAGCGCCGCCACCCCGGCAGTGTGGCACCAGGCGGTGAAGATTGCGGTGTCGGCGCGCAGCGCGCGGACGGTGTTGGGCGCGAAGGCGCCTTGGGCGTCCTTGGTGTAGCGGGCCAGGTTGGCGTGCGCCAGGTCCGTCGTGGTGGCCGTCGTCGTCAGTTCGTTCGCCATGCGCCCTCGATATGCCCTCGTCCGCCCTCACCCTACTTTACGCCTGATAAACATTATTATCAGGCGTAAAATGTGAGGCGGCCATGGGGGTAGGGGTCGTCCCAAAAACATTGACTGAATGCGTGTATATCCAGAAATGCAATAATATGGGTTATCGCGCGTAGCGCAATTTATAGGCTTGCCATCGCCGCGCCGCTCGCCGATGCTGCCAAGCGATGGTCCGAGCCTTCCGCATATCCCCGCAGCGTCCGTGCCCGCGGGACGTCCTGAACCGCCGTCCGGCCGGCGCCGCGTAGCCGCATGGCCGCGCACCTCGCCCGCATCCGCATCTCAGGCTTCAAGAGCTTCGCCGACCCGGTCACGCTCGACGTGCTGCCCGGCCTCACCGGCCTGGTCGGGCCCAACGGCTGCGGCAAGAGCAACTTGGCCGAGGCGCTGCGCTGGGCCATGGGCGAGGGCCGCGCCGCCGCCCTGCGGGGCGACGCCATGGACGGCCTGATCTTCGCCGGCACCCGGACCCGACCCGGCCGGGACGTGGCCGAGGTGGCGCTGACCCTGGAGGGCCAGAGCTTCCCCGCGCCCTATGCCGGCGAGGCTCGGCTGCAGGTGGCCCGGCACATCGCGCGGGGCCAGGGCACCTCCTGCGAGGTGAACGGCGAGGCGGTGCGCGCGCGCGACGTCCGGGCGCTGTTCGCCGATCTCGCGGGCGGCGCGCGCTCCTCGGCGATGGTCGGCCAGGGCCAGGTGGCCGCCCTCGTCGCCGCCCGCCCGGAGGAGCGGCGCGGGCTGCTGGAGCAAGCCGCGGGCCTTGCCGGCTTGCACGCCCGGCGGGAGGAGGCGGAGGCCAGACTGCGTGCCGCCGAGGCCAACTTGGCGCGGGCCGCGGACCGGAGCGCGGTGCTGGATGGGCAGCTCGACGGGCTGCGCCGGCAGGCCGGGCAGGCGGCCCGGCACGCCGAGCTGCTCACCCGGATCGCCGCCGCCGAGGCCGGGCTGCACGCCCTGGCCCGCGCCCTGGCTGCTGCGGCCCGCGACGCCGGGGCGGCCGCGCTCGCGGCGGCGCAGGCTGCGGCCGCCGATGCCGCGTCCCTGGCCTCCATAGCAGGAAGCGAGGCGGAGGCTGCCGCCGCGGCATTGCCAAATCTGCGGGATGCGGAGACGGAGGCGCGAACGGCGGCCGAACGCGCCCGCCTGCGCGAGCAGGAACGCCAGGCCGCTGCGGGGCGGGCGCGGGATGCTCTGGCGGCGGCCGCTGCACGGTACGGGCAGGCGGCCCGGGACCTGGCCGATGCCGAGGCGGCCGTGGGCGAGGCCACCCGCATCGAAGCAGGTCTGGCGGAGGAGGCCGGGCGCCTGGCGGAGGAAACGGCCGCCGCACCGGCCCGCCTCGCGGCACTGCAGGCCGATGCAGCCGCGGCGACCCGGGGGCTTGCGGACGCTGAGGTCATCGCCGCAGCCGCGGCCGGCCGTGCGGCGGCGCTGGCGACGGAGGCTCGCGCGCGCGGGGAGGTGCTGGCCCAGGCCGAGGCGCGCAGCCGGCGGGCGAGTGAGGCCGCCGCCCGGCTCGGGGCGGAGCGCGCCCGCGCCGCCAGGTCGGCTGTGGATCCGGCCCGCCTAGTGGCCGCCTCGGCCGAAGCAGACGCAAGCGCCCGCGCCCTGGCCGATTCCGCGGCGCAGCTCGGGGTGGCCATGGCCGGCGTCGCGCAGGCTGCGGCGTCTGCCGCCGCGGCACGCGAGGCGGAGCACCGCGCCGAGGCCGCCTGCACCCACCTGGCTGCGGAGGCCGGCGCATTGGCAGAGGTGCTGGCCGGTGTGGACGGCGAGCGCTGGCCGCCGGTGCTGGACGGGCTGCAAGTCCCCGCCGGGCTGGAGGCGGCGCTGGCCGCGGCGCTGGGCGATGACCTTCTCGCCGCCGCCGCCGACCCCGGCGCGCCGCGGCACTGGCGCAGCCTGCCGCCGCTGCCCGTTCCCGGGCCGCCGGTGGGCACGCCGCTGTCGGACCTAGTCCAGGCGCCACCGGCCCTGGCCCGGGGGCTGTCCGGCATCGGGCTGGTGGCGGACGAGGGAGAAGGGGACGCGGCGCAGCCAGAGCTGCTGCCGGGCCAGTGCCTGGTGTCGCGCGAGGGCGCGCTGTGGCGCTGGGACGGCTACACCGTGCGTGCCGGCACACCGGCCCCTGCGGCCACTCGCCTGCGGCAGCGCCGCCGTCTTGCAGTGCTGCAGGCGGAGCTGAGGGAGGCGGAGGCGGTCCTCTCCGAAACCCGGACCGCCAGCGCCGTCGCTGCGGAAGCCGGACGCGCGGCTGTTGCGGCGGACGCCCAGGCCTGTGCGGCGCAGCGTGCCGCCGAAAACCAGGCCGGCCAGGCCCGTCAGGCTGCGGCGGCGCTGCAGGCCCGGGGCACCGTGGCCGCCGCAACACTGGCAGGGCTGGACGGGCAGCTTGCCGTGCTGGCGCCGGAGGCCAACGAGGCCGCCGCGGCGCTTGACGAGGCGCGGGCGGCGCACGCTGCCCTGCCGGAGCCGAGGCAGCTCGACGTGGAAGCCGTCCAGAGCCGCGCCGTCCTGGCTGCGGCCCGTGCCCGCGATGCCGCCGCGTCCCGCGCCCTCGACGATGACGTCCGCGATGGTCAGGCCGGTCAGGCGCGGTTGGCAGTGCTGGCCCGGGAGCGCGCAGCCTGGGCGGCCCGCGCCGCCGGCGCCGCCCAGCGCGTCGCTGGCCTGCGGGCGCGGCTGGCGGAGGCCGAGGCGGAGCACGCACACCTGTCCGCGGCCGTTGCCGGCCTGCCTGGGACGGCGGGGCAGGGGGCGTCCGGGGTGCCGGAGGCCGAGACCCGCCTCGGCGCCGCCGCCGCGGCATCGGCTGACGCCGAGCGCCACGCCGCAACCAGGGTCCATGCCACCCGGGCCGCCGATGCGGCGCTGGCCCAGGTGCGGGAGACCCTCATACGCGCCGAGGCTGCCGCCGGACAGGCGGAGCAGGCCTGGCACGCCCTGCCGCCAGCCCCTGATGCGTCGGGCGTTTCCGTCCCCTCGGACTTGTCCGCCGCTGCCGAGACCCGGGCCCGCGCCGGGCTGGCCCGGCTGCAGCGTGAACGCGACGCATTGGGGCCGGTGAACCCGCGCGCCGCGGACGAGGCCGCCGCGCTGGCGGCGGAGGTGCAGGCCGCCGCCCAGGAGCGCGCCGAGGTCGCCGCCGCGGCCGCGGGCCTGCGCGGCAGCCTGGGCGGATTGGACCAGGAGGCGCGGTCGCGGCTGTTGGCGGTGTTCGACCAGGTGGACCGGCACTTCCAGGCGCTGTTCCGGCGCATGTTCGGCGGCGGGCAGGCGCACCTGGCCCTGGCCGGGTCGGACGACCCGCTGCAGGCCGGGCTGGAGGTGCAGGTGCAGCCGCCGGGCAAGCGGCTGGCGTCGCTGTCGCTGCTGTCGGGCGGCGAGCAGGCGCTGACCGCGCTCTGCTTGGTGCTGGCGGTGTTCCGCTGCAACCCGGCGCCGGTCTGCGTGCTGGACGAGGTGGACGCCGCGCTGGACGACGCCAACGTCGAGCGCCTGTGCAGCCTGCTGACGGACATGGCCCGGGGCGGGGCAGGAGACGAGCCGGGCGGCAGCGGCCAGGGCGGCGGCACCCGGTTCCTGGTGGTGACGCACCACGGGCTGACCATGGCGCGCATGGACCGGCTGTATGGCGTCACCATGCAGGAACCCGGGGTGTCGCGGCTGCTGTCGGTGGACCTGGGCCAGGCCGTGGCGTGGAGCGGGGACCATGCAGCGTGATGTCGCGGAGGAAGATGCAACGATGAACCCAGTTGCAAACGGGGACCTAGACCCGCCCGTTCCCCCGGGCGTCCTGCGCCTGGCCGAGGCCTACGTCTTCGCCAGCCCGCGGCCAGTGACCCCGGCCATGCTGCGGCCACTGCTGCCGGATCGGCTCGACCCCGCCCGCGTGCTGGCCGCCTTGCAGTGTCACGCTGCCGGCCGCGGCGTGGTGCTCGTCGAGGCCAGGGGCGGCTGGGCCTTTCGCACCGCCCCGGACCTCGCCGGGCCGCTCGCGGCGACGCTGGCGCCCGCGCGCCAACTGCCGCGGGCGGCGATGGAGGTCCTGGCCGCCATCGCGCTGCACCAACCGGTCACCCGGGCCGAGGTCGAGGCGGTGCGCGGCGCTGCGCTGGCCCAGCCGACCCTGGATGCCCTGCTCGACGCCGGGCTGGTCCAGCCGAACGGCCGCAAGGAGGCCCCGGGCCGGCCGGTGCTCTGGGCAACCACGCAGCACTTTCTGGAGGCGTTCGGTCTGCGCGGCCTGCGCGACCTGCCGGGGTTCGACGTGGCCATGTTCGACGTGGCCAGCCTCGGGGTGCCGAACCGTCGGGATACCGGACGGCATGAGGCCGCTCCCGATGCCGAAAGGGCCGGCCCTGCTGCCTCGGCAGGCGTCCCGCCATGAGTGCCCCGACCCCGTCCGGCTCCGCCGCTGGGCTGCCCGCCGGAGTTGCGGCCACAGGACCAGCCACGGCGCCGGTTTCCGCCAGCCCGGCTTCTCATGCTTCGGCAGTGGCGGCGCCGCCAGACACCACGTTGCCGGCCGCGAGTGTGCCCGCCGCCGGGCCGACCCCCGCCGGCCAGACCGCGCTGGACGCTGCGCAGGCGTTCGCCCGCAAGGCTGCGGCGCCCGCAACGCTGCGTGCCTACCGGGCCGACTGGGCGCACTACGCCGCCTGGTGCGAGGCGCACGGCTTCAGCCCAGTCCCGGCCGCCCCCGCCACGGTCGGCGCCTACATCGCGAGCCTCGCCGGGACCCACGCGCCGACTACCATCCGCCGGCGGCTGGCGGCGCTGGGCAAGATGCACCGGTTTAACGACCTGCCCTGGAACCCGGCGCACCGCGACATCCAGGGGCCGCTGCAGGGATTGCTGCGCACCCATGGCCGTCCCGTGCAGAAAGCCGCGGCACTGACCCTGCCCATGCTGCGCCAGCTGGTCGCCACCTGCGGCGCGGACGCCCGCGGCCGGCGCGACCGCGCCCTGCTGCTGATCGGCTTCGCAGGCGCGCTCCGCCGCTCCGAGCTTGTGGCGCTGCAGGTCGAGGACGTGGCCACGACCGCCGACGGGCTGCGGCTGCGCCTACTCCGGGGCAAGACCGACCAGGCGGGGCAGGGGGCCGAGGTCGGGCTGCCGCGGGGCCGCTTCGTGGAGACCTGCCCGCTGCGGGCCTTCGAGGACTGGCAGGCACTCGCCAAGCGGAAGGCCGGGCCGCTATTCCGGCGGGTCAGCCGGGAGGGCCGCATAGGCGAGGCGGCGCTGCACCCGGACGCGGTGCGGCGCATCCTGGCGCACCGGGCCGGGCTTGCCGGGCTGGCGAGGGAGGGCTGGGAGCGGCTGAGCGCGCACGCGTTGCGCGTGGGCTTCATCACCGAGGCCTACGCCAAGGGCGTGCGCGACGAGGACATCATGCGTCACACCCGCCACCAGGACCACCGCACCATGCGCAGCTACGTCCAGCGCGCCGGCCTCGTGGACGACAGCCCCGCCGGAAAGCTCGGCCTGTGACGGTCTATCGCACGCCGTGGAACGAGGCGCCCGCGCCTGCTAAGGCTAGGCCGGCGCTGCTGCCAGCCAGTACGGCACCGCCCGCAAAGCCGCGCGGGCGGCGGCCCGCAGCGGCCTGCACGCCAGCGCCCGAAGCAGTCGAAGTGCCAGGCTGGCTCTACCACCACCTCACCGTAGTCGGCCCGGCTGAGGCGCTCGTGTTCTTCGTGGAGGCAGCACGCGGGGCCGGCGTGGTGCCGTGGCGGCACGACCCCGCCCGGGTCGAGGAGGACGTGCTCACCCTGGCCCTGGCGCAGTCGCCGGAACGGCGCAACCTGTCTGCCGCCGGCTGCCGCATCCTGGCCCGGCAGCTCCGCGCCGCGCTCGAGGCGCACCAGACCAAGGCCGCGGCGCGGGGTGGGCAGGGCGCGTCCTGCCCGTTCGACCTGCACGCGTTGCTCCCGGTGCCGGACGCCCTGCTGGCGCGCGGGCCGGGCGACCCGCAGGCGCTAGCCTGGATGCGGCAGCACTGGGGCGTCACCGCCGGGCTGCGCCACCCCGTGCTGCGGCCGGGCGCTATCGCCGGACGACGACTGCCGCCGGGATACGGCGTGGCCGGGTGGGGGTTCTTCACCGACGGGGGCACGCCGCACGCCGCCATCGCCCAGTTCGCCCTGCGCTGGCCCGCGTTGCGCTTCGACCTGCAGCCCCGGCCCATGGACTGACGCCGGCGGCCCATGGACGACGCATCCCGTGGCCGGGCAGCCGACACAGGAGACGGCCCGACGGACATCGCGGCGGGGGAGGGCGCGCCCTGCCTGGACCTGGACGGGTTCAGCGGGCCGCTCGATCTCCTGCTCGCCCTGGCGCGGGCGCAGCGGATCGATCTCAAGCGCATCCCGTTGCCAGCCCTGCTGGACCAGCTCGCCCCGGCGCTCCGGCAGGCCGTGCCGCTGGCTGAGCGCGGCGGCTGGCTTGTCACCGCCGCCTGGCTCGTGCTGCTGCGCTCGCGCCTGCTGCTGCCCGGGCAGGTGCCAGCAGGCGGCGGCACGGGGCAGGGCAGGGCGGCGCAGGGCGGGGCGCAGCGCCAGGCCCGCCACCTGCAACGGCGCCTGCTCGGGCTGGAGCAGGTCCAGGTCCTCGCTGCCTGGCTGGACCGGCAGCCGCAACTCGGGCGCGACGTGTTCGGGCGCGGGACGCCAAATGACGCTGCGTCGGCGCATGGCGCCGCGTCGGAGGTGGACATCATCGCGTTCCTGTGGGCCTGCGTGGAGCTGCTCGACGGCAGACGTAGCGGGGCGGACATCGCAGCAACCTACGCTCCGCAGCGGCACGCGCTGCATTCCGTCCCGGATGCCCGGACGCGCATCCTGCAACTGCTGGCCAGCAGCCGGGAGCCGCACGGCCTCAGCACGCTCGTGCCGAAGACGGCCGAGGCGTCCGGATCAGCAAGCTTTCCGCCAGCGCCGGATCACATGCTGCTGCGGCGCTCGGGCTGGGCCAGCACCTTCACCGCAAGCCTTGAACTTGCAAGGCAGGGCCAGGTCACGCTCGCGCAGGAGGGGAGCTTCGCTCCTATCCTGATCTATCCCAGGCCAGCACGGCACACGCAGTCCGAGGGATATGCAGCGGACGAGGAAGCGGAAGCGGCGATAGAGGGTTAGGCGTCGTGATCCGACGCCAGCTGCGATGGCCCTACCCTTACAGCCAACCGGGACCCTCTCACTCGTCCACCATGCGCAGGCTGAGCGGGAACCGAAAGTAGAGCCAGACGGCGTGGCTGATGACCTCAGCCGGGAAGCGGTAGCCGGCGTAGCTCGGGCAGTCGGATGTCGTCATCCCGTCCGCCTACCTATCTCGGCTGCATCCCGCAAGCTGGTCAGCAGCCAAGTTGACGGTGCCCTGCGAACACGCTCCCAGGCCCGAACCCATCACCGTTGATCCCGATGAGAGTCATCGCCGAAGCCGGCTCCATGTCCGACAAAGCCTGTGAGCGGCTCCCCCGTGCGCCGGCACGGGCAGACGGCCGGGCAGCGCCTTCGGCTCCGCTCCGACGTTGGCGCATGGATACAATAACATATTGCGATAATTGACACTTATAGATCAGGATTAAGAGGTTTTACCCCTGTAATCGTTGGCTTATGGCAATATCTATGGCTGTGACAATGAATTTCGGGTTCTCCCGCACTTCCCGTGCTGTCGTTTCGGGGTTGGATGAGCAAGTAAGAAGGACACTGCAATCCCTTGTTGAAGGTCTTCCTTGCCCACGCGCATCTTGCCCCTGATCCCTGCCGGCCTCGCCGTTCTGGAGGTCGTGTCCACCGCCGATCTGGTCGTCATCACATCCAGCCCGCATCAGCCCTCGGCCGTTTGTCCCACCTGCGCCCAGGTGTCGCAGCGGCTCCATAGCCGCTACCAGCGCACGCTTGCCGACCTGCCCTGGCAAGGCCGTCCAGTAGCGTTGCAAGTCCAGGCAAGGCGGTTCCGCTGCCTCAACCCCTCCTGCACCCGCCAGACCTTCGCCGAGCGCCTGGCCGGGGTTGCGCCTGCAGCCGCACGGCGGACCAAGCGGCTGGGCGACTTGCAGGGCCATCTCGCCCATGCGCTCGGCGGCGAGGCCGGCCGGCGCTTGGCCGTAAGCCTGGCCATGCCGGTCAGCGCCGACACGCTGCTGCGGATGGCCTGCGCGGCCAGCAATGATCGAGAGCCGCCGCCCACCCCGCGTGTCCTCGCCGTCGATGACTGGGCCTGGCGCCGTGGCCACCGCTACGGGACGGCCCTGGTCGATCTGGAGCGCAACAAGGTCGTGGACCTGCTACCCGACCGGCAAGCCGAAACCCTGGCCAGATGGCTTCGTCAGCACCCCCGGGGTCGAGATCTTCGCGCGCGACAGGGCCGGCGCCTACGCGGACGGCGTGCGCCAGGGCGCGCCGGATGCGGTCCAAGTCGCCGACCGCTGGCACCTGCTGCGCAACCTTGGCGATGCCGTGCGCGCCGTAATCGACCGCCACCATGCCGCCGTCCGCCGTGCGGCAAAGCAGGCCGGCGAACAGGAGCGCGCGCCGCCCCAGCCAGCAGCGGCAGCCGAGCCGGACAGCCCGCTGCCGAACGCGGCAGCGCGGCGCAGCCAGGCTTCCTTGGCCTGGCGGCAGGCCCGCTATGAGGACGCCGCACGGCTGCGCGCGGCGGGCGCTTCCATCGCGCGCATCGCCGCCCAGCTTGGCGCCGAGCGCGAGACGATCCGGTGCTGGCTCCAGGCCGGCGGCCCATCGCTCTGGCGCAAGCCGCCGCGGGTGGGCGGCCTTGCCCCCTATCTCGACCACCTGGAACGACGCTGGGCAGAGGGCTGCCGCAACGCCGCCCTGCTGTGGCGCGAGCCCATCCCGCTCGGCTTCACCGGCAGGCCGGGCACCGTGCGGCGATGGGCAGGCCAGCAGCGGAAGGCCGAACCATACCCCGCTGCAGGGTTGGCCAACGCGTCCCTGGCGCACGGGCAACCCCCATCCAACCGCGAGGCCGCACACATGCTCATGGCCGACACTGAAACGCTGTCCAAAGCCGGGCGGGCGTTCACCTCCAACCTGCTGGCGCAGGTGGCTGGGCTTGCAGAGAGCATCGAGGTGGCGAAGCAGCTGAACCTGCTGCTGCGCCACAAAAGCCGGGAAAGCCTGGCTGGCGTGCTCGACAACGCGGCTGGAACCCTGCTTGCCAACTTCGCGGCCAGCATGCAGCGGGACCTCCCAGCCGTGCAGGCGGCCGTCGACCTGCCCTGGACCACAAGCCCCGCCGAGGGGCAGATCAACCGCATCAAGACCATCAAGCGATCCATGTATGGACGCGCCGGCTTCGACCTCCTCCGCGCACGCGTCCTACATGCCGCATGAACCCGAAACAACAGCACGGGAAGTGCGGGAGAACCCAAAATTCGATAGCAGAGCCACAAGGCAGGACAGAATGGGGTGAGTTACACGAGCGGAGAGCCGGATGCCGGGACAACTGGCCCGTCCGGTTCGGGGAGGGGGAGCCTTGCGGTCGGACGTCCGAGCATTGCCCAAAACGGGAGAGGCGAGTGACGATCCGGTCCTTGGCTACCCCACTCCACATAAGGCCGGGGATGGATTGGTGGACGCGATCACGCTGCCGGTCGATGCTCCCGGCCCGTTCAGCCGCTACGTTGCCCCAGTCGCATCCGACACTCTGCCTTCGCCAAGTGGAAGCAGCGTCCGTTTTCCCGTCCAGCAATCAGATCGTCCGCCCTCCCGTGAGCGGTCCAGGGCTGCCGGACAGGATAAGCCTGGCCAGTCAGGGTTCGTTTGACGGACACTCCTGGCCCTGGCTGCCGATCACGAACCATGGCAAGGATTCGTGTGCGATCCTCACGCATCGGCCCAGGACCATCGGCCTTAGAGCCCGTTTTGGAAGTCATGGTGCGGGCAGTCGCTTGCGGTTTGGGTGGACGGCGCGGTGGGTCATGAGGCGGATCATGGCCAGGGTGACCATAGCCTCGGACACCTCTGGCAGG
>JAABUU010006126.1_pt1 | contig 13035 bp, 7 predicted proteins | sample 5559301 | NCBI WGS metagenome assembly JAABUU01 (sample SAMN10711884, study PRJNA513360) | rock metagenome | isolation source: Antarctica rocks | place: Antarctica: Victoria Land, Richard Nunatak white
AACTGAGCTCATAATCTATTGAAAGAAATGAATATTCATGCTATATTATGTTATTTAGTGAAATCCCTAAACCATGTTGTCTATGGGCACATCTTAATTGAGAGAGTTACAGAAAAAGTAGAAAGAATGTTGACTGCAGTCAATGTAAGCAGAGTCTTCACTCAGTTTCTGATGCTAGTTCTACTTCACTTCATAGAAGCAGCTAGAACATCACTTCTCAATAAACTTTTAAGATTCTTCATTTTATATAAGCACTCAGTCTTCTTTCTTTGTAGTGCTTAACTGTACTGTTTTATTATAAATTGTTTTTGATTCAAGAATCTTTTATAAAAGAATTTCATTGATGATTACTTAAATTATTTATATTTACTCAATTCATTTTAACTGATCTTCAAAGTCAATTTCTCTCAGTAATCAAAGATTGTTTAAGTTGTCTAATAATTATAAATTTATTTTATACAGTAAATAGAATGAGCTCTGTTTAGTTATATTATAAGCTCAGATTTAAGCTGCAAAAAGTATTTGTAATAAGTATTTATTTTATAATTAAGTTAATTTATTCATAAGATATTTTGTAAGCATAAAACTTAATATTTTATTTAGATTTTTTATCTTTTCATTTATACAGAAATAATAAAAAGTCATTGTTTTATGTTGAGTTCTGAGCTTTTTCAAATAGTAGATTACAACATAGCTAAGAAAGTTTATATTATTATTAAATAATAACTTTCTCAGTAAATCATAATTCATAAAGATTTTATCATACAGAAAATCTGTAACTGTTATTTTCATTGCATTTAGAACAGCTTTAGTTACAGATCAGTCTGTAATATAGTTAATTATTGTTATAATTTAATAGTTTTCTTAAGACATTTAAGATAATATGTTTATTATATTAATTTTTCATCTTTTAAACAATAATAAGTTTTTACAAATTAAATATAAATATTCTTTGATCTCTTAATGTTTTCAGAGTTGTTAAGCAACTTAATAGTTAAAATAATGCTTTATAAATATACAATAGTTTATGTCATTAAGCTTAAAGTTAAATGACTTTTAGCAGTTTTGACACTTTTAAATGTTTATATTCAATGTATATATGTTTTAAAAAGTCTGCACAGTACTAAAACTGTAGAAATGATGCTTCATCATCATTTTATTTTTAAATCAAATACAGATCATTCAATTTCAAATTATAATGCAGCTAAAATTGATTCATTATATTGTTTTTACATATATACTTATAAAGCAGTGACTTTTCAGATTCTATATTATCTTTTAAATACAATGTTATCATTTTCTTTCATTTCACATCATTTAGTCTTCACAGAACATCTAAGAACACTTTATTTGCTGAGTTTTTCTTTATAAAATTAAGTTAATAATTAATTAAATCTAATATGACAGTCTGAGCTTCAAATTAATATTAAATGTTAAAATTATATTGCTGAAATTTATCAGTTTATTGAGCTAGCTGTTTAAATGAGTGCAGTGTATTCTTTAAATATTGTAGATCTTTATAATTTATAATAATAATTATAATATAATCATTTTCAATATAGTACTGTCAAGTTCAAAGTGCATACTTAATGATCAATAATTTCTTTTTATAAATAGAATAATTAAACTCTGCATCTTGTAACTTCTAATCATTATAAATAATTAAATAAAGTTTTTTATTCATTTCATTCTGCATCAAGACACAGTCAATTACTCATTTGAAAGTGTTTATTTTGATAGTAAATAGTTTGTGTATAGCTACTTAAATAAGCATTAATTTAAATATAAATACATTCTTAAGCTGTTAAAAAACACTATTACATAATACATTTCAGACAATGAGTCAATTCTTCTTTATATATAACTTAACATCATTCTTTTTAAGCAAATTCAATAGCAGTACTGCAATCTGTGCAAATTTTTGTATAAACTGTTGATAATATAAAGTTAATTTAAGAAACTGTCATACATAATGTACTATCTTTAAGATAGATTAATTCTTAATGACTGATATCTTAATAAAGATTGATCATAGTGTATCTTATTTCATAATATATTTATAAAACTTAAGAATTTTTATCTCAATAGTGCACTTACTAAACTTAGCATATAGCTTATGTTTCTTTAAGATATCAAGAATGATTTATAAGTGTTTTTAATGATTTAAAATTGAGTCAGAAAAGATTAATATGTTGTTAAGATATATTAAATAGAATTTATTGAGTAAGTTTCATAATATAAAGTTCATTATTAACTGAAATGTCACTGAGACATTGCATAGCTCAAAGAGTATAGCTGTAAATTTATATTTGCTGTAATAAATGTTGAAGACAGTCTTTTTTGTATTGTTTTTGATTATATAAATTTAATAATAACTTAAAGTAAAATTAAGCTTAATTAAATATTAAGTTTTGCTGATTTAATCTAGACATTTCTGAATTCAGAAAAGTAAATATTCATTTTTAACAATAATATTATTTAACACTCTGTAATCAATATACATTCATTATGTATTCTTCTTCTTTTTAACAAACAAAATTAAGAAGCTTTATAAATTTATAAATTTACAAATTAAATCTTTATTCAGTAATTTTGTTATTTGTTTAGTCTGTTTATTTAGTTGTAGCTGTGACAGAAAATAAGCATTTATGTTAACAGACTTAATGTCATTGATGTTAATGCTATGTTTATATTATCATTTAATGATAATTTATCTGATAAAGTCAATCTAAATATAAATTGAAACTCTTTAATAATGACTCATAATTATTTATTTATAATAGTTAACAGTTTAACTTCTAACTTCTCTGAATTTTATTAAATCATTAATAAATAAAGAACTTTTGCAAAGTGCAAATAATTTTTTGCACTTCAGAATTTACAATACTAGCATGTAATTATCTTTCAAAAGTAATCAGTTCAGAGTTCACTAACTGTAAATGAAGTGTAAAAAGTATAAACTGCAGGCAAAATAAGAGTTAAAGTGTTAGCTATTTTCACTTTGTGTAAATGACTAACACTTTAAATCTGAGCTAAATCTATGTCAGAAGTGCAAATAAAAATTTACACTTTGCAAAAGTTCTCTAATATCTGACAGTTCTGTGCTTTTAAAATATCTTCATAGCTGTATACTCTTTAATTATATTTAATGTTGATTCATTTACAGCTTGTTGTCACTTTTTCAAAAACAAATAATGATATTTTTATTATCAATCTCAGATTGTTATACAGTCTGTAACTTAATCAATCTAAAAATTAGTGACTTTCAGTCAGATTAATCTTAGAATAAGATTATATTTTTAAAGATTTATAATTTATACTTTTAATCATTGCTGAAAGCTATCTATCTTAAAATGAAAAATCAACTTTACAGTTAATTAAATGATCTGTCTGTTCAGCAAGAATATTTTAAGTAATTTAATTTTATATTAATTATTAATTAACATTTAATTGATAACTGTTAAGAATGTTGAAAGAAAGTAGATACTTATGCTATACTATGCTGTCTAGTGAAATCTCTAAACTGTGTTGTCTATGAGTATGTCTTGATTGAGAGAGTTACAGAAGAAGTAGAAAAAATGTTAACTGTAGTTAATGTAAATAAAGTTTTTATTTAGTTTTTGACATTAATTCTATTTTACTTTATAGAAGCAGCTAGAACACTGTTTCTCAACATTTTTACTTAATGAGACTGTGTCTATTGACTCTCACTGACAGCAAACATTAAATGACTAAACACATTATTAAAAGTTTAACAAATCATTTAAGAGTTTAACTAATCATTAATAATGAGTTTCATAAATTCAATGAACTGCTCAAAGATTTATCTAAACAGAAACTTAATAAGTTTGTTGATAATTATCTTTTAATTGAGCATAAAGTCTATTTAAATCTGATTGTGCTTATACAGATTGCAGATGTTGTAATAGAAGACATTAATGTACTTTAATCACTTATGTATATGTATATTCTTAATTAAGATTAAGACAGCTTAATTATCTTTTTTAAGCTGAATAAGTAAAAATACTTAATGAGCTTCATTTTCTTGAATGTTTATGCAATATAAATTGACTTTAAAATATTTATTTATGCTTATGTCTCTTAATATCTGTTTAAGTCAGATCTCAGTCTTTGTACACATTAATATAGTTATGTATTTGATCTCAGTAATTAAAATAACAATGAACTTCTGCTTTTAACTTATTCACAATATTAATTCATCTTTAAGCATATAGACACATTCTAGAATTAATTTTCAATTCTGTTTGTCTGAAACATAGTTAAAGTCAGAATATTTAAGCATTACTTGACTTTCATTAAAGCTATACATAATGTTGAGATTAATGATTGATTTTATGTACTGCAATAATTTCTTAAATGTATGTTCATAATGCTTTATAGAATTGCTGAGATATTAACTTAGTCAATTTAATGTGAAGATGATGTCTGACTGAATATGAATTATTGTATACATTAAACTTTTAATTATTTATTAATACTGTCTTTAATCTATTCTTTGATCAGTTGAACTGACAAAATGAAAAGTATTATATTTATTAAGTAAAATACTGATGACTCTATGCTTGTCAGATTGCATATAAAGATTCTTTAATATCTTATTTATATAGTGAGTCTGATTTAGATGCAGAGTTCTCATTTTGTAATTATGTATAATTTAAATACTGAGAATTTTCTGTGTCTTTCTTAAGTTCTTAACTTTGAACATGTTTGCAAGAGCTTGCTTAAATCAGAGAATGTATAATAAATTTGTTGAAGTTACAATAATATTGTTTATATAAAGAAGCAGTATGATTCTTTTAATGCTGTAAAGAAGAAGATAAAAATCAGTTTTACTTTAATAAAAACTTAATTTAAGTAGTTTAATGACACATTGTTCATGTCAGTTCTGTGTGACTTGCTCAAGATCATAAAGGCTGTGCAGTATGCACAGAACATGATTAGATGTAACATTGACTTTAGAAAAAAGTGTTATATAGATTGTTTTTTTCAGAAAGAATTCTGTAAAAATGTTATTAACATTTACTTGATGATACTTTAAATTCTTAAGTGCAATGATAGTCAGAAAGATTTGCAGAGTGTTAAATTTAACAATAAGAATAAAGATATTCTTATAATTAACATTATATATCTATAAGAAGTCTCTTACTATAAGTCTTGTCTTAAGCTTATTTAAGAATTCATTAATGTTCAGCTTAAATTTAAAGACTTATTTACTGATTATAATGTTGATTCTTCTTAATGATACAGTCTCTTTTCATATTTCATTTATTGTTAAAACTGTCAGCTTCACATAAATAATGTTCTTTTACATTTCTTCTTAAATTGAGTCTCTCACTGCTTCAGCATAGATAACAGATGTCAGAATGTTAAATTTAATTATAAAATCTTTTTTGTCTATAAAAAATGCTATAAGTGTCAGCATAATTCTTAATATTTTAATTAAGAACTCATTCATATCTTAATTATTATCATCATTGTTTCTTTTTCATTTTAAAATCTTAATGTACAGAAAGATTCTGACTTCTTTAAATGTCATTATCTTAATTTAATCAGTATTAATCTTCTTATTTAATGACTCATCTAGATTAACTGCAGTCAACTTAATCTCATGTTGTTTATTTTAAGACTTATTAATCTTAATTATAATTAAGTTAGACTGCATCTTACTGTTCTAAGTTATAAGTATCTGATCTGAAGCTGTGATCTTCATAATAATTAACTTCTTTTATAAACATTTAATAAGTCTTCTGTTCTGAAGAACATTTAATGTTTATCATTACAATTTAAGATTAACAATATCTTTCTTCTTGCTTTCAACAAACTTTACAGTGTAACTCTTAATGATGTACTTAAGATTTAAAGCTTAAAGCTGATACTGCTTTATAATTTTCTCAATATAGCTTATAAAGACTCTTACTTATTCTTAATTTATAAATTTGTTGTGTCTATCTTCAGATAATAACTTGAGATCAATGTAGCTGTAGTACTTACATCTTTATATATAAATGTAATTGATAAATAACTTCACACTGATGAAAGCTTTCTTAAAAGTTATCTATTTGTCATTAATTAAAAGATTAGTTGCTGTTTAATTATAAAGATAAGTATCTGTCTATACTGTCTACACTTAAAACTTTATTAATAGTTGTATCTCTTTAATCATGATGTGCACTGAGTTCTCAGTGATTTGAATAACTCTTTTGACAATATCATTCTGAATTGACATATAGAGCATTATGTATTGCAGTGTAATGTTAAGAGACTTATATTAGTCATTTAAAGTGAACTTTAACTTTATTTTGTTGTCACTTTATACAGCAAGAATCTTTACATCAATTTAAAGTTTAGTCTTCAGCTATCATTCTTACAGTGTCTGTGAAGTCTCATTATATTGCTTCAGCAATATTGTTTATATCTTTCAAAAATAATTATCTACTATCTTCAGAAAGTACTGATATCTGTTAAATGACAAGAATAATGAGCTATATATGTCAATAAAAATAAAAACAAGAATGTTAATCTTTCTTTTGCTTACAGTGTAATCTTACTTGTTAATGAACTTAATTAAAGCATAAATCTTATATATGTTCTCATTGTTCTTAACAATGAGAATTAACTTTTCAAGAATTGTCATCTTATAAAGATTACACAACTTTATAGAATTAAGATAAGCAAATTATCAGTGTTAAAGTCTGTAAATCTTAATCTTTTTATTTAATGATACAATATTGACATCTAAAAAGTTAATTATAAGATCATGCTCATGAATCTAAATATACAGACTTGCATTTAAAGCAATAATAAAAAAGATGATCTCTGAATGTGATGTGTACATTATAGATATCAAAGTAAATTTATTAAGACTCTTTATAATATGCTTAATTATATAGATTTTATCTTACTTTAATGCTTCTATTATAATCTTGCTGTGCTTATTATACATTTAAAGACAGTATTAATTAAAGCTTTTATGCAGTTTCATTTTGTATATTTGCTTTCTTGATAGAAGATTAACTTCAAGTTTAAATATATAAAGTGTTGAACTTAATCTTACAGAATTTTCTGACTTAACTTACATAATGATTACTTCACAATAGTGAGAGTATAAATGTTCTTTTTTAATTTTAATTTATTGACATCTCATTCATATAAGAAGATCACTGAAGAGTTAAAGTTAATTAATTATATATAAGAATGTCAGGATCACAGGTGGGTAAGTTGAAAGGACTTAGACAAATTGCCATGGAGGTTTCCTTACTGTTAACATGTTGCTTCATTTCACTTATCTTGCGCTTCATTTCGCTTCGCACCCTCACTAACACTTAGCGTGAGGAACGCACCAATGCACCTTCACTTACCCAGCCCTGCTGGCATATAAATAGAAGGTCATATCCTCACAATGTTGAGTTCTTTTCTTAGCCTTAGTCTTTGGTTTTTAGATAGTCACCTGTTAACTTAAAAATCAAGATCTTTTTACAAACCTCTCATTTCTTTAGACTTCACATGAACTCTAGTGTAGATTCAGGTTAGATGCACTTTTTTTTAACTCAACTCAACTCTACACTCAGTCTAGTTAAAAGTTCATTACTTCTTTCTGTCACTCTGTTCTGCTTTAGTTCATAAGAAACTGTTGTTTCATAGATAATTCTGAGATTTTATAATTATTTAATGATAAGTTCACTTCTAAATTTCTTTCTGTTATCTAGTTGTACTCATGCAATTCATAAATTCATCTAAATAAAAAGCATATTAAGAAACTATTTAATTTTGTCTTTTACCTGACCTTTCATTTTCATATTATAAACATATCATCAGCAGATAAGATCATCTGTAAAGATTATATATTACAAGAACTTGTCATATATCTTCAGCATAATGAGATTAACAACATCAATGTAAATTAGTTTAGTCATCTTTATAACTTAGTTTTGTAATTCTCTTAAGATCTTTTTCTTTTGATTTGCTCTCATATAAACATTACATAAATGTAATAATGTTTTTGTAAGTTCTTATAAGTTAAGTCTCACTATTTCAGAATTTTTTAATATGTTATTAAGACTTAAATTCTTTATATAATTAAGACATCAATGTTAAGTAGTTCTTAAGATCTTATTATCTTTAATAATTAACATAGTCTTATTCTTGTTCACAGATTTTCTCATTATTAAGATTTAAAGATAATATAGCTTGTCTTTATATACTGTATAATTAAGTATATTCTTTACTTTATTCTTTAAACATAATAATTCATTCTTAATTTTAATTGATATCTCTTTCTTTTTGATTGTTTCAATTAAGAAAAGATTGAGTCTCATATTAGACATAAAATAAATGTTTATTAAAATAATATTTTAAGACTTTTCATTACTGTTCTTTAGCTGTAAGTTAATTATTTTTATCTTTTAAGTGTACATCACTTCAGACACTTTTCTTATAGAAAGTTCATTATTGAACATTTTGATTAAGCTAAATGCAGAGAGATCACAGCATATATATTGTATTGTGTTAAAGTCAGCTATTTATGACATTTTATTAATCATAAGACTATAGTTCTCTATTACAGTCAAGATCACTGAGTTCTCATTATACTGCTTATCTTCAGAACTAAAGAATTTCTTTTTTTCTTTTTTTTTTCTTTTTTCTTTTTAGTCTCTTGCTTCTTCTTTAGCTCTTTAGACATCTTTTCTGAGTGTAATTTTCAGTAATTGTTCTTAAAGTGAACTGCTTTCTTACAGTAAATGTATATTTTATTCTTATTCTTATTCTTATTAATGTTTCTCTTCTTATTCTTTCTCTTCTTATCTTTATGATTTCTCTTTTTACTCATTAAAACAAGCTTCTCATTTTCTTCTTTAAGACACTCTTCATCAATTAGTTCAGCAATTAAGTCATTAAGAAATAAGATCACATTATGAGTCTTAAAGCATTTTATCATTACTTATTGAGAATAAAAGAATTCTAGATTCAATAAAAAAGTAATGATCTTTAGAATTTCATCAATAATGAAATTGAAGACTGTAATTTCTTATAAGAGTGTCTTATACTTTAGAGTATAAGCATCAACAGAGAAGTATTGATTGAGTTGACAGACATATAGATTGTTGAATAGAATATATTTAAGATTAAACTTATAAAATAAATAGAAATATATAAAATGATTTTATATCTCTTTTGCTGTTTTCATGTCATCTATGACAACAGTGACCTTTAAATTAACAATAAAAACAATAATAATTGTAATCTTGTTGTTCTGTGTAATTCAGTTAACTTAAGTAACATCAGTTAAGATTATTAATGTAATTATCATTGTTTTAGATATAAATTCTTTAATCATTACTGACTAACTCAAAACATCTGGCTTTAATGAGAATTCAACATCACTTTTTATTATTAAATCTCATAATTCAGTACTCATCAGACTGTATTTGATCAACATTCTTTATAATGAATAGTTCATTAATCTTTTAAGTTTCATAACTTTTAAAAATGTGAGATCATATGACATCATAGTCATTTTGTATGATGAAAACATCTAAATTAATGATGAAGTTATTTTTAATGTAAAGATTCAACTTTGAAATAATCATAAGAGTTGTTTTTGACTATTTTATCTGTAAATTTATAACAGTTTAATGTAAATAACTTCTCATTATACATTAAATCTGCTTTATTTCTTAAAGAGCTCTTTTTAATGTCTGTAAAATAACAACAACAATAAGATATTTTTCTTTTATCATTTTAAATAAAAATAAATGACTTAATGAATAAATGAATTTCAAAAAATATCAATATACATCTGAGCTCATAATCTGTCAAACATAGAAGAAGTAACTAATGAAATGAACATATAATCATAAGTGTCTAGCTACTCTATGAAAATGTGACCCTATAAGAAGGTCTTCAATTGACAAAAGGAAAAACTTTTATCTGTAGCAAACTGTTTGCTCTAGCAAACTTCACATGTTCCTGAAACCTCTGTAGGGCTCTGAAACCACTAAGGTAACGAAATGAGGCTGAAAGTTTGACATGTACTGGAGTTAGTAGCGTAGAATACGCGAGCTTAGTCAGAAAATGGCAATCACATGACTTCTCATCAAACTGAGGCCCCTTTACCACTTTCTTGAGGCCTATTTACGGGGGCGGGCCACTCACAAAGGCCTATTCATGGAGGTGAAGCACTTACTGAGTCCTATTTACGGGGGTGGGCCACTCACAAAGACCTATTCATGGAGGTGGAGCGCTTACTGAGGCCTATTTACAGGGGCGGGCCACTCACAGAGGCCTATTCACAGGCATGGGCCACTAAACTGATTCTATGCTACGTTCTCGCGTAAGCGAGGTGGTCATTCCTCTTACTTCGTATAATATTGATTTAATACAGCTTCTGCCTATTTACGCGGATCCCGTTTCGAACGTAAACAACACGACAACCTTCATCCTGACGCTTTCTCCCCACCGAAACTCACTTTGCATATTCGAACATCCTCAATTGTTCTCCCTTGAGCTGTTTAGTATGAGCTCCTCAGGTGGCTCTTCACGACCTGGTTCGCCCGAGTCTGAATCGACCCGTCTGGCTTCTGCGAGGTCGCAATCACGAAGACACACCAACCACCTTAATCATACTTCGGATACACGGCGCCCCCCTCGCAGCACATCATCATCCCTATCATCTCTTAGCAGCAGCGACTTCAAGATGGGCGACTACAGCATTGACCTCAGCAAGCTAGGCGGCAACAGCTCGAACTTTAGCAATGGACTATCCAAGAAAGACTCCAGCATGGCCCCAACTCCACCACAGCGAGATGTCGACGCGGTGTCAAGCCATGATGATGGACCTACAGATTTCACGCTGAACATGGAGCAATGGATGCGGGGGGAGCAACCATATGCTCAGCAAGGCACCGAAGCTCCAAACAAAAGCGCCGCTCCTCCCAACCCAACAATCGAGGACTATCACGACGAAAGCGCGTTCGTACCACAGAGTACCTCGACGCCAGTGCACCGCGCCTCTTCCAAGCACACCGCCACAGAAACAGAGCCCCGCAAATCTCGGACCGCGGAACTAGAAGCCCAGCTGAAAAACGCCAACACAAGAATCGCAACGTCAGCTATACAGCTCAAAAACCTGCAAACCAAGGTGACTCAGATGAAAGGCGAGCTCAAAGGCACCAGCGCGACCCAAACGACGCAGATAGAAGACCTAAGCACGAAACTCGAGCGCATGAAGAAAGAGAAGCAAACGCTAGCAACGGAACTAGCCACCACACAATCCGAATCGGGCGCCAAAATCACCAGCCTGGAGACACAACTCGAAACGTCCAACGCCGCCCAAGCGGCCGCCATCTCCTCGGCCCGCCTGCTCGCCACCGAGCTCCAGCACGCCCAACAGCAACTCCAGTCCACGCTCTCCCTCGTCGAAACCATGCAGTCCGCCATCAACCACACGGCGCAACAGCGTAAAGTCCCCACCGCCGTCACGCGCAGCACCGCGTCGCAAACGGACATCGAAGCCCCTGTCTCGCCGTGCCCCAAGCACAGTCCACCCAACGAAGACCCCGACAAAGACGAGCAAAGGGAAAACGACAAATCCACCATCGCCGCCCTAACCGCCCACCTGGCCGAAGCCCACGCCGCCCTGGACCGGCAATCCCAGCATCACCACGAGAACCACGCCCGCATGGAGAAAGAGATCATCGCGACCGCGACCCGCCACGAAGCGCACTGGGAAGCGCGGATTCAAGCCCTCACGAAGCAGAGTCGCGTGTTGCAGACGCAGAAACTGGGTTTGGAGCGGGAGAAGGCGAAGCTGGAGAAGGAGAAGAAGTTTATGGGTAAGGTCCTGATGCAGATGTGGGGGAGGGAGGAGTGTGGTGTTGGGCCGGGCCCGGAGTATACGGCGGGGAAGGAGAATGCGTTGGGGCCGGGGGAGAAGAAGGTGAGGTTTGAGAAGGTAGAGAAGCCGAGGCAGGCGTATCGGTATAAGTATTTTACGAGACAGGGTGCTGCGGGTGGGGATGGGAGTGGGGCTGCGGCTGGGGCTGGGACGGAGATGAGAGAGAGGAGTGTCTGATCCGTTGCTCCTTTCCACTCGCTTCGTTTCCGGTCTTGCTATTGTGTTGGTGGCCGCTGTTCAGCGGGCTTGCTGTGGGCTCGCTGGAGTAAGAATGGATGGAAGGAAGGAAGGTTAAGGGGCTATGCGCACTGGTACAGTCATTCATCTCACGCTCACTGGTAGACAGTCCTTTCCGCTAGATTTCTCTATGCCTAGGAGTAGCCTCGGCGAAGGCGCTCTCTTGTTCATTCGCATGAGACTCTGGGTCTCACCCGCCCATCTAAGGACTGTCTCTTCCCGGCACACGTCGGTCTTATTGCCATTCAAATCAGCGTAAAACGCCCCTGATTCCCAGTCCGATACGACGACGCCAACCAACGCCATGCCTATGCCCCTGCCTAGCCTATATGCTTCAATACAGCGCCCCGCTGTAAAAGGCTCGCGAACACCCAATCCCAGAACGTCTCACTAGCTTGCCATCCGCCTTCCTTCATGCCGCACGAGAAGTCCCTAAGCCGGTCGATCGAGAAAGACCAGACCGATCGCAATCGCACCCGCACCTCTACGGCTGCAATTTCTTCTTCTTCTTCTTCCGCACAAGCCCCTCGCTCAAAACGTTAACATCAAGACCCACCGAACCCTTCCGCGCCTCCAACGACCCCTCACCCCCACTCACCGGCCCCACAAGAAGTCGCGCCTCTCCTGCCCCAGCCTGCACATCGACCTCCGCACTCGTCCTCTTCCGCCCCGCCAAGCAGTCACTGCGCACATCTCCCCGCTCACTCCCCGCCCTCCCCTCGCAAACCCGCATCCCAACAATCACCTCCCCCCAGCAGCACGTGCCTGTTCCCGTGCCCGCGATGACGCCGACCTCATCGACCCAGCGACGCGTGCTGTTCTCGGCGACGTTGCGACCCGCGAAATCGAGACGGAGCAGCACGTCGATGGCGCGGTGGTAGTTT
>JAABUU010006127.1_pt1 | contig 13033 bp, 10 predicted proteins | sample 5559301 | NCBI WGS metagenome assembly JAABUU01 (sample SAMN10711884, study PRJNA513360) | rock metagenome | isolation source: Antarctica rocks | place: Antarctica: Victoria Land, Richard Nunatak white
CGTCACCAGCAGCCCGGTCGGTCCCTCACGCTCGATCAGCCGCGCCTGCAGCCCGTCGCGCGTCTTCTCGACCGTCTCGTACCGGATGCGCCCCTCGGAGAGCAGCGAGCGGATCAGGTAGGTGGCGAAGTCGCCGCCCATGCCCGCCGCCTCGAAGATGACGAGCACGCGATGGGCCAGCGGCTCGTCCGAGTAGGCGAGCGCCCGCTCGCTCATCGCGGAGAGGGCGTAGAACGCCTCGGCCGGGAAGTAGTCGAGGGTGCGCTCGGTGGTGTAGCTCTTGCCGCCCGATGACGGCCCCTTGACCGCGATACTCACCGGCCGATCGAGGAAGCGGCTCGTCACGCCGAGATAGACGAGTTGCTGGGCGCGCTCCTCGCCCGCGACGCCGCGCGCCTTCTGCGCCGCGACGAAGCGGGCGAGGATGTCCGGCGCGGTCGCCAGCGCGGCGCAGCACGCCCACGCCTCGCGCCGCGCCTCGTCCGCTTGCTGGCGCTCGTACTCCGACCACGGCACCGCGGCCCGCACCGCCGCGAAGAACGCGGCGCGGAACTCGTCAGGGTCGGGGTGGGCCAGATGCAGCCCGCTCACATCCTTGTGCTCGCCGAGCGAGACGAGGTGCGCGCGGTCCCGTATCCGCGACTTGCCAAGCCACGCCTTGACCGCCTCGCCGCCCTTATCCGGCTCGATGACGATCGCGATGTGGTCGAAGCCGTCGAAGAGCGCCGCGTCGCGCGCCTCGTTCCAGTTGTCCGCACCCGGCAGGCCGATCACATCGAGGCGGTGATGCCAGCCGGTGTGGCAGTCGCTTTCCCCTTCTACCAACAGCACACTCCGCTTGGCGCGATAGGCATCCAGCCGATCCAGACCGTAGAGCGTGAGTTTGCTGCCCTTCTTCCAGGCGAAACGGTTGTCCGCGCCATCCTCGGCCCGGTGCAGCGCCAGGCGGAAGCGCGTCGGCCCCTCCTTGCCGTCCGTGGTGGGGTAGGGGATGCGGACCGCCGGCTGCCCGAAGTAACGAATCTCGGCGAGGCCGAGCGAGCGCAGGAAGTCGAGCGGCAGGCGCTTCGCTTCGGCATACCCGGCGAGGGTGCAGCCGGTCGCGGACGGTTGCACGGTTGCGGCGTTGCGGCGGGGGGTATCGTCCCCCCTCCCCCCGGTATGCGGCGAGAAGAGATCGCGAGAGTGGACGCCGATGGGTGCCAGAATCGCGTCAACCGTGCAACCGGCGAAGCACTTCAACAGCACGCGCCCATCATCGCCCTCGGCGACGCTCAGGCTGTTGTGGCGATCGTCGTGGGCCGGGCAGCGCGCGGTGTGCCCGCCGCTGTTCGCCCGCACCGCGTCAAGCCGTTGGAGTATGTTGTCGAGGGGCCGACTCACCATCGCCGCGCCTCCGTGTTCATCGTTTGGACTGGTCAGCGATCACCCTTGCGCCCGCAGGTAGGAGGCTTCGGTGCGTCTCGTGTGAGGGCATGGCACACCGGCGCGATGGTCAGGCCATGCCGAGATCGCCCTCGCCGAACCAGCGGTCGAGCGCCGACAGCGGGATCACGATCCGCCGCCCGATCCGCTTGTGGGGGATTTCGTTGCGCTGGAGCGCCAGGTAAACGAGGGTGCGCCCGGTGCCGGTGGCCTCGGCGAACTCTTCGGGGGAGATGCCGACGCGGCCGGGAAAAGCGGCGTGCGCCGTCAGCGGCATCGCCTCGTCCGCACCGTGGGGGATCGTCGCGCGCTGCGGCTTCGGGGGTGCGGTCATGGTGGCCCCTCCTGTGGTGCAGTCACGGCGCGTGCCGTGCTCTCCCATACAGGATAGGAGCGGGCAAGGTCGAATAATAGGCCAGGGTAGCGGCGGGGGTCGCGATCCTCCCTATTCCGGGCGTCGGCGATAGCTCGCGCTCTTGACGCCGCGCGGCCGGCCGGCCGGGGAAGGGGGGCGGAGGTCGAGGCCGATCAGCGCGGCGGCGCGCTTGACCGCATCCTCGACACTTTTCCGCTCGTGATGCCCCGTCGCGATCCGGTTGTAGCTCTCCCCGCGCAGGTGGTAACGCGCAAGCCAGGCGTAGTGCTCGGGGGATGCTTTGGACGGTTCGCGCGCCAGTTCGAGCGACTCGGCGAGCGCGGTCAGGCGCTGGCGATGCGCCCGCTTCGCCTCCTCATAGGCCGCGTCCAAACGCGCTTCCGCGTCCGTCCACCGCTCGGCCGTCAGATCCCAGCCGGGGAGGATGAGGCTGAATCGTCGCTCGTCATCGGTGAGAACGGTGGGAACGTTCGTCTCATCGTAGCGCCATCGCGCCGATGGCTCGCGGTACCAGGCGTCCACCTGGCGGAAGGCGAACCACAGGCACCAATCCTGATCGAGCCGCCAGCGCGCCCCCCAGTCGAGCAGGGCATCGCGGAAGGGCCGCAGGCCAGGGCGCAACCGCCCCCACACCTCCAGGCGATCCCAGCCCCACGGCCCAGCCACATCATAGGCAGCAAGGGTGCTCACGAGCGTCGGATTGTACGGCTGCCCGGTGGGCGCGCTCCAACCCCACGGCCAGAGCGCGGGCATCATCCAATCGCGCGAATAGTCGTACTCGCCCCACAAGTCGTCGGCGTGTCGGAAGAGGTCGCCGTATACCCCCAGCGCGCCATCGCGGAGCGAGGCGAGCACATCCGGCGTCTCGCGCTCGATGGCGGCGAAGAAAAGGTTGCGCGCATCGCACGTCGCCGGCGAGGGCTGGCCGATGTCGGCATACGGCCCCGCGCCGAGCGCGACCTGATCGCCTTCCTCCGGCTTGCGCGCCATCGGCTTCCCTCTACCGCTACGTCTTTGTTGCGCCGGTGCTTCGGCGCGTCCAGTCTTGCGGAAGATTCTACGGCACAAAGCGTCACAACGGCGCGATCTGCCGTGGGCCAATGGGCCAACGGTAGGCCAACGCACGCGGCATTGACCGTGATTGACCGTCATTCCCGCCCGATACACGTCCCGATTTCCCGCGTAAACACTGACAAACGGGCCTGTCCGGCATCCGCCGTCAGGGCACAACCCCCAACTGTGGATCCAGAGGTTACGGGTTCAATTCCCGTTGGGCACCCCAAGCGATTCCCTGGTATGAATGACGCTGGCGAGGATAGGATCCTCACCAGCGTCATTTTTGCTTACCGTTCCACGCCACCCACCGCCAGGACTCTCGCCCGTCCTGCCCCCACACCATCCGCTCCCCTACACAGCGGTGTGGCGTGCGGAAGATCACCATGCCATTTGTGATCGCCGTCACAGCGTCCTGAAGCGTCCTGCCCTATCCTGGAATCAATGAACCGACCGAGACAAACGGGTCGCGGCGGGCATCAGGAAGAAGCAATAGGGTAGGGAATAGGAATGACTTTCACGAATGCGAACGCACCGTCCGATAGCATCACGAACGAGAAGCGGCGGCTGCCGGGCAGCGCCTTGCTGCGCCGGGCGGGGCTGGGGATGGCGACCGGCCTGCTGGCCCTCGGCCTCTTCGCCTGGCCGCTCGAAGCCTCCGCCGCCCCGCTGAGTCCGGCCCCCGCCCCGGCGATCCAGTCCGCCGTCACCACCGCCACGTATTACAACCCCACCGTCACCGTGCCGCGCTACGTCGCCTCGGGCGACGCGCTCGCCATCGAAGGCTATAGCTTCGCCGCCTATGACGCCGTGAGCGTCGGCCTGGTGGATGGCTACAACGACATCGTGAGCAGCGGCACCGCCTACACCGATAAGCACGGCTCCTTCTCCGGCTCGCTCAACGTCCCCTACCTGGAGCCCGGCGCGTACACCATCATCGCGGTGGACGGCTATGGCACCGTCGTCCCGGTCGGCTTCTGGATCACCTATCCGTAGGCGATGGCACTTTGCCGCGCCGCCCGCTCCGGCAGCGGCGCGGTATCCCGGCAACAACGGCGTCAGAAACCGCGCACCGCACTGTTTTTCGAGGGCAACGACCATTCGCGCACGATGGCGACACCACAGTTTTTCCGTTTTCTTACCGATCGTCCAATCAATCGTCCAATTTCAGCCGCTTTTCCCCGCCATGAGAGCGGCCCCGCGCGAATATCGCGCGGGGCCGCTCTCGCTTCGTGTTGTCCGATCGGGATGGGGCTGCGGGGCGTTGTGGTGAGACCACGCTACCGTTGTTGTGCGGACGCGGCATTCGCCTGTCGCACGGCGTCATCCAGGAGGTCGCGCGGGGTCCGACGCGGGTCGGTGATCGCGATGAACAGCGCATCCTCGATGAACTTGCGCGTCTCGGTGGTGCCACGGATCGCGGGCTCGGGGCGCGCGGTCGGCGGCAGGACGGTGGCAGCGACGCGATACGCGGGCTGCGCGGCGAGCTGGCTCACCATCGCCGGGGCCTGCAACCCCGATTGCCGCACCGGGAGGTAGCCGGTCGCCGCCGCCCAGCCGGCGGTCGCGTCCCGCGAGGTGGCGTACTTGATGAAGAGCCAGGTCGCTAGTTGGCGCGCGGGGGTCGAGCGCAGGATCGTCAGGTTGCTACCGGAGAGGACCGTGGCCGGGGCCGCGCCGGTCGCGTACGGCAGCGCGGCGATACCCCACTTGAAGCGCCCGCCCTGATTGACCAGATCGCTGTAGTAGCTGAAGCCGCTGCTGGCGTCGATCGTGAAGACCGCGCGCCCCGCGCCGAAATCGCTCTGATCGGCGTACGGCTTGTCCACGAGGTAGGCGCAGCCGCTGGCGACGAGGTTCTGCAGGAGGGCCAATTGGTCCTGTCCCGGCTGCTCGTTGAAGCGCCAACTTGTCTGCCCGTCGTCGAGGATCCGCCCGCCACGCGAATAGACCATCGCCATGAAGGTCGAGGCGCTGATGCCGATCACGTAGCCCTTCGTGTCGCCGGTGAACTTCTTGCAGACGGCGGCGAAGTCGTCCCAGGTCTCCGGGACACCGACCCCCGCCTCGCGCAGCTTATCCTCGTTGTAGTAGAGCCCGAGGACACTCTTGGCGAAGGGCAGTGCCAGGAGTTGGCCGTCCGTCTGGTTGGCGGCGAGGTAGGCCGAGTAGAAGTCGGCGAGGTCGGCGGCGCTGAAGCCGTAGCGCGCCGAGTTGGCGTAGTCGTTGAGCGGCGCGACGAGATCGGCGGCGCGATACTCCGTCAACTGCCCCTCGGTGGCGGTGATCAGATCGGGCGTGCCCCCGGCGGTCGCGGCGGCGCGCACTTTGTTGAACAGGGTGCTCCCCTGATACTCCGAGGTGATCGTGATGTTCGGGTACTGCGCCTGGAAACCGCTGATCAAGCGCTGCAACTCCTGCTCGCGCACGCCGGGCGGCTGGGAATGCCAGAACGTGAGCTTGATCGGCCCGGTCAGTTGCACGTTATCCACCGCGCTCCCCGCGCCCGGTGCGAGGCCGAAGGGACTGCGGGTGGCGGTAGCGACCGGCGAGGCCGCGCCGCTGGGGCGACTTGCGGTGGCGGCGGCGCGCGTGGCGGTGGCCGCTGCCGGGGTCGCGCCGCTCACGGCGGTTCCTGACGCGGCAGTCCGTGCCACCCCGGCGGTCGCGGTCGCGCCAACCGTCGCACCGGGCGCGGGGATAATGGTCGGCGCGGAGCCGCCACAAGCGGCGAGCACGAGGAGGCCGATGAGGGTGAGTGCGCGCGCGATTTGCCCGCGCTGCGGGCGAGGCCAACGAATCCCCGAATACATCCCGTCCTCTCCGTACGAGCGCGACCGCACAGCCGAGCACAACCCGGCGGCACGACAACGCAAGCAAATCGCCGCATCCCCGCAGGGATGTGCGCTGCCGCTGGACACCTGAACTGTGATGGGGGGTGGCCCTACATAGCGCGAGGACCGGCAGCGGTATAGTGCGACCGCCGCTTCGGCGTGTGACGATCGCCACACACCGCGATACTCTGCCTAACTCTCGTCGCCGCGCGCCTATTCCCGTCACGGTCACGGCAATATCATCGCCCGCGCGTCGCTCCGCAGTCGAGGTCTGGCTGCACCCGACCTTATCAGGCGCTGCTCGGCAACGCGCTCCGCTGGTGCGGCGCTGGGGAGCAGGGCTGACATGCGCCGCCGACCGCTGCCAGAGCACGAGAGGAGGGCCGGGCGAATCGCCCGGCCCTCCTGCTCGACAGTGCATCGTCACGGTAACGGGAAGGATCAGTCCGCCGGTTCCAATTGCAGCGACTTCGCTTCCTTCGGCACGGTCTTGTTCCGCAAGTTGTCCAATACCTCGTCGCGCAGGAAGAGGGAGAGGACGATGCCGACGACCGCCATCGTCGCCATCACCAGGAAGGCGACATTGAACGCCGAAGAAAGAAACGCGACCGGCGTGTTCGGGTCGGTGATGGTGCTCCCCGCCGGGGCGCCATTGGAGCGCAAACTCACCAGCAGGATCGTCGTCAGCGCGGCGGTGCTCACCGCGCCGTAGATGCGAAAGAGGACGTTCGAGATCGCGGTTGCCCGCGTCATCTGGTCGCGCGCCACGGTGTTGAAGGCAGCGGTCTGCACCGGCATGTTACAGAGCCCCATCGCCAGGCCGCGCAGCGAGGCCAGCGCGCCGATCAAGGTCAGGCTGGTGCCGGGCGTGGTGCGACTCAACATTGCCGTGGTGAAGAGCAGGATCAGCAACCCACCGATCGCCAGCGGCTTCGGCCCGACACGGTTGTAGACCCGCCCGCTGAAGTTCATCGCCAGGAAGGTCGCGATCCCACTCGGGAAGAGGATCAGGCCAGTCGCCGCCGCGCCGAGGCGGTGGACCTGCTGCAACATCAGCGGCAGGACGAATTGCATCCCGAAGAGGGAGAACTGCGTCACGAAGTTGAGGAGCATCCCGAGCCGGAAGACCGGCTTCTCGAAGAGGCGCAGTTGCAGGAGCGGCTCGCGCTGTCGCAACTCGACCCGAATGAAGGCGATCAAGGATGCCACGCCGATGGTGAGCAGGCCCAGTACGAGCGGCGAGGTCCAGCCACGCTCCTCGCCCTCGCTGAGCGCCAAGAGCAATGGCGGGAAGGCGAAGAGGGCCAGGAAGAAGCCGGGTACGTCCAACCGTGCCTCGGGGCGGCGCGTCGTCTCCTTCAGCAGCCAGATCGCCAGGACGAGGTTGATCAGCCCGATCGGCAGATTGATCAGGAAGATCGTGCGCCAACTGGCGTACTCGACGAGGTAGCCGCCGAGGGTCGGCCCCATGATCGGCGCGAGGAGCATCGGCAGGCCGAGCATCCCCATGAAGCGCCCGCGTTCGAGCGGCGTGATCATCGTGAAGACGATCGCCATGCCGAGCGGCTGTAGCAGGCCACCACCGAGCCCTTGCAACGCCCGGAAGACGATGAGACTTGGCAGATTCCAGGCGAAGCCACAGAGGAGCGACCCGGCGACGAAGCAGATCAAGGTGACGATATAGAGGCGCTTCATCCCGACCCGGTCGGCCAGGAAACCGCTGAGCGGGATAATTACCGCTAACGCCAGGAGATAGATCGTCAGGACCAACTGCCCTTGCCGGATATCGGCATGGAAATCACGCAGGATGCTCGGCAGGGCGATGTTGACGATCGTGCTGTCGAGGATCGACATGAACGAGCCGATCGTCGTCACGCTCAGCGCCAGCCACCGCGGATCCATATTCTTGAACCGTTGCAAGGCCATCCCCGAATTTCCCCTTCCCCTGACCGCCCTCCCCTGGGCGACCACACGCGCCCGCCGTCCTCGGTGCGGCGGGCGCTCCCACATCCCTCATCTGCGGCAGGGCGGGATTAGCCGGACTCGGCGCGCGTCCCGTCGGGGACGTTGGGCAGGGCGGGCGTGAGGAGCGTCGCGAGTTCGCCGAACGCGCCACTGAGCCGCGCGCGCGCGACGGCGGACAACGGGGCCAGCAGGGCGTTCAGTTGCGCGTCGATCAGCGCCCGATAACGCGCGAGCGTGGCCGTACCATCCTCGGTCAGGCTGACCTGGATCTGACGGCGGCTGGCCGGATCGGGCTGGCGACGCACCAGGTTCCGCTCCACCAGCCCATCGATTCGGCTCGTCATCGTCGGCACCGTCACCCCCAGTTCGCGCGCGAGCTGGGTGGTCAGCGCCACGTCACGCGCGTCGATCGCCTGGAGGCAACGGTACTGCGGCAGGGTCAGCGGCTCCGGGTCGCCGTTTTCCTCGACCGTCCGGCGCATCACCTGGATGTAGCGCGGGACGACCAGTTCCAGCGCCGCGAGGAGTTCGGCAGACTGTTGCGCCTCTTCGACCGCCTCCGCCACCATCGCCCGTACTCCTCACACGCCGTACAATACGTTAGCCAAACAGTTCAATCAGCAAATAGTACGAAATTCGGTATCATTTAGCAACCTCCATGGTCGGCAACGTTGCACGCGGGATCGTACGGCTTGGAAAAAGCGCCACCCCGCCGGGGTAATCGCCCGACGGGGTGGCAGCGGTTTCATTGCGGAGCGGGTTAGTCGCGGAGCGCCGCGTAGACGGCGGCGGTGATGAAGCCGTAGATCAGGTGCGGCACCAGATCGGAGAGCCAATCGCTCGCCGACCACTCCTTCGGGTCGCTGACGCCAGTCTGGGCGATCGGCAGATCGCTCGCGGCCATCGCCGCCAGACCGAGCGCCGCCCCGGCGAGCGGCGCGGGCCAGCGGCGCTCGCCCCGATTGAGCGCGCCATAGACGACGCCGACGCCGACGCCGGTCACGTAGCCGAGCAACGCGCCGATCCCCTGCTGCCGATTCTGCGCGGCGTCTTTCCCATCGCCGCCGCTCAGATCGACCCCGGCCTTGTCAGCCAGCACCCCCGCCATCTTCGACGGGGTCTCGCTCGACGGTCGCGCGCGTGCGACCATGTCGACATACGTCGCGACATCGAGGGCGATCGTCCCGACCGCCCCCGCCACCAGCCCGAGCCCGATACCACGCGCCATGTCAACCTCCCTCTGTTTATAGCGCCCAAATGCGCCGCGTCACCTCGTTGCGTAAGGCAATCCGCGCGCCACCATGCAAGACTTAATCAGCGACGAGTGCCGCTGGCTCGCGGGTCAACTCGCCCAGGGCACGCCGGATCAGCGCCTGTGCCAGTGGCACCTTGTAGGCGTTGTGGGCCAGCGGCGCGGCATCGGCCAGCGCCGCCTCCGCCGCGCGTGCGAAGGTCGCCTCATCGGGCGCGGCACCGCGCAACGCGCGCTCTGCTGTCTCGACGCGCCACGGCACATTTGCCACGCCGCTGAGGACGAGTCGCGCCGCCGCGATCTGCCCCCGCTCCACCCGGATCGCCGCCGCGACCCCAACGAGCGCGAACGCCCACGCCTTGCGATCCATCGCCTTGAGGTAGGTGCTCCGCGTCCCGGCTGCCGGGGTCGGGATCGTCACAGCGAGGATTAACTCGTCCGCAGCGAGCACGTTCTCCGTGCGGCGTTCGGTGGATGGCGCTGCGAAGAGGTCGGCCAGGGCCACGGTACGCTCACCGCGCGGGCCACGGAGTCGCACCGCCGCGTCGAGCGCCACGAGCGCGGCGGCGGGATCGAAGGGCTGCACGGCGACACAGGGGCTCGTATCGAAGAGCGCATGGCGCTCGTTCTCGCCCTTCAACCAGCAGTCGAAGAGCGCGTTGCGGAAGTACCAGCAGCGCGGGCGCTGCAACAGATTGCCGCCGAGGGTCGCCATGTTGCGGAGTTGCGGGGTCGCCGCCACCGCAGCGGCTTCGGACAGGGCGCTATAGCGCGCCAGCAACGTGGGGTCCGACTCAATGGCGGAGAGCGAAGTCAGCGCCCCGATCGCTACCCCCGCGTCGGTTTCGGTGATGCCGCGCGGCAGATCGGACAGCCGCTTGATGTCCACCAGTTGCGTCGGCGCGGCCAGATCGGCCTTCATCAGCGTCAGCAGATCGGTCCCACCGGCCAACGGACGCACCGCGCCCGCTTGCCCCCGACCAAGCAGATCGAAGGCTTCGGCGAGCGAAGCCGCGCTCGTATACTCGAAGCTTCTCATACCCGCACCGTCCCCTTATTCGCCGCCGTATCACCCTGCCGCGCCGCGAGGGCCGCGAGTACCCGCTCGCGGGTCAACGGCAATCCATAGATTCGCACCCCGATCGCATCGAAGAGCGCGTTGGCGATGGCCGGCGCGGTCGCCACCAGCGGCGACTCGCCGATCCCCCGCGCGCCGGTCGGATTCGCCGCCGGATCGGCGATATCGACCTTCGTCGCCTCGATCGCCGGGATATCGACGACCGTCGGCACCTTGTATTCCTCCAGATTGGCGTTCAGCACAATGCCGGTCCGGCTATCCACGACGCGCTCCTCCATCAGCGCGTACCCCACCCCCTGCGTCACGCCGCCGACCACCTGGCTCTCGACCATCTTCGGATTGATGATGCGCCCGCAGTCGTCCGCCGAGACGACGCGCAGTACCGTCACCTCGCCGGTCGCGGTATCGACCGCGACCTCGGCGCATTGGACACCGAACGAGCGTATCGCCTTATCGGTCGGGTTCGCGCTGCGTACCCCCTGGCCCATGATCATGTGCGGGGCGATCTGCCCGGTCACGTCCTCGACGGTCGTGGCCGCCTCCGCCACACCGGCGATCCAGATCTTGCCATCGCGCACGGAGAGATCATCGGCGGACACCTCCAGGATGATCGCCGCGACGCCCAGCAATTGCCGCTTGGCCTCGGCGGCGGCGGCCTGGATGGCGGGGCCGATCGTGGACTGAGTCGCACTGCCCGAACTGACCGGCGCATACGGCCCATTGGCGGTGTCGCCCAGCAGGAGATTCACGCGCGACAACGGGAACCCGAGCTCCTCGGCGGCGACCTGCGAGAGGCCGGTGCGCGTGCCGGTGCCGATATCCTGCGTGCCGGTGACCACATCGGCGGAGCCACCCGCGTTGAGCTTGACCCAGGCGTAGCCGGGAGGCTGGCCGGCCCCGCCCATCCAGTTATGCGCGGCCATCCCGATGCCGCGCCGCTTCGTCCCCTCCTGCGGCGGGCGCTGATAGTCGTCCCAACCGAACGCCGCCGTCGCCCGCTCGTAGCAGACGCGCAGGCCATCCGGCATCGTATAGGGCAACCCCTTCTGCTGATCGGTCGGCGCGTAGTTCTTCAGCCGGATCGCGACCGGGTCCAACCCGAGTTCGCGCGCCAGTTCATCCATCGCCTGTTCGATCGCGAAGGCGGCCTCGACATAGCCGGGCGCGCGGAAGGCGACGGTCGGGCCGAGGTTGGTGTACCACCCGACCTGCCTGGTGCGGACGTTCGGGCAGCGATAGAGGCTCTGATACATCCCCTGGATATCAGCCGACTCGCCCCCGGTCTGATACGCGCCGGTTTCGAGGGAGAGGTCGGCGTCGATCGCGGTCAGGGTGCCGTCGCGGCGTGCCCCGATGCGGACCCGCTGCAACGTGGCGTTGCGATTGCCCACCGCCAGATTCTCGGCATTGCGATCGAGCATCAACTGCACCGGGCGACCCGAGTCCCGCGAGAGGAGCGACGCGATCACATCCTGCTTCCAGGCGATCTGCTTGGCCCCGAAGCCTCCCCCCATGTGCTGCTTGATCACGCGCACCCGGCTCGCCTTGAGGCCGACGCTCTGCGCCACCTGCTCCCGCACCGTGAAGATCGATTGGGTGGACGACCAGAGGGTCAGGTTCTCCCCTTCCCAGGATGCCGTGCAGCCGTGCGGCTCCAGCGCGTTATGCAGCGCCGTCTGCGTGGTGTAGGTGCGCTCCAAGGTCACATCGGCCTCGCGCAGCCCCGCATCGAGATCGCCCCGACTATACTTCTCCTCGCTCGAGACATTGCCCTGCTCGCGCAGCTTCGGTGCATCCGGGCGTTGCGCGGCGACCAGGCCCATGACGAACGGCAGGACTTCGTACTCGACCTCGATCAGGCGCAGGGCATCGTCCGCGAGCTCCTCCGACTCCGCCGCGACCGCCGCGACCTCGTCGCCGACGAAGCGGACGGTACGATCGAAGATCGCGCTATCCTTGTACCAGGTGATCGGCGGCGCATTGTTCACGCTGAGGATCGCATAGACGCCCGGTAGCGCCTCCGCGCGACTGGTATCGATGCTGACGATCCGCGCGTGCGCGTGCGGGCTGCGAAGCACGCGCGCGTAGAGTTGGCCCGGCAGGCGAATATCGTAGGAATAGCGTGCGCGCCCGGTGACCTTCTCCACCCCTTCGACACGCGGCACCCCGCGCCCGACGACGGAAAAGGTCGCGTCGCGCTCCCACGGTGCGACTTGGGCCTCCTCAACGACCTGAATCTGCTCTTTCCCATCCTCGCCACGGCTTTTCTCGATATGCAGGGCTGGCATGGCTCACTCCTTCCCTTGGGCTTGCAACTCGGCGACCCGCTGCCCCACCCCCTGGGCTTGCAACTCGGCGACCCGCTGCCCCACCCCCTGGGCTTGCAACTCGGCGGCCCGCTGCCCCGCGTGGACGATATTCTGGTAGGCACCACAGCGACAGAGGTTGCCGCTGACCGCCCGCGCGATCTCCTCGTTGGACGGCTGCGCCGTCCGATCGAGCAGGCCACGCAGGCTCATGATCTGCCCCGAGGTGCAGAAGCCGCACTGGAACGCATCGGCCTCGATGAAGGCCCGCTGCACCGGATCGAGTTCCCCGCCCGCGCCGAGTCCTTCGATCGTCGTGATCGCGCGATCGGCGCAGTCGACCGCGAGGAGCAAGCAGGCGTACATCGCCTGCCCATCCACGAGCACGGTGCAGGCACCGCAGTTGCCCATGTCGCATACTTTCTTCGTGCCGGTGAGTTGGAGATCGTGGCGGAGGGTATCGAGCAGTGTTCGCCGTGGTTCTACCGCCACTGCGTGCTCAGTAGCATTGACCTTAAGGGTGATTTGCATCGCTGGCTCCTCAATCTGGGACTCGCACACTGACGGCTATTTTGCACAAACTGGCTCATCCGCACTTTTGGTGAAGCCGGTGAGAAAGTAGGGTTAGCGACCTCGAAAACGGCTACGAGTCACGTTCTCCAGGGGCGATCCGGCCCCTTACCGAGCGTAAATCCCCACATCAGGACCGTCTCCGGGCCAAATCACCAAAAGTGCGGATGAGCC
>JAABUU010006128.1_pt1 | contig 13032 bp, 16 predicted proteins | sample 5559301 | NCBI WGS metagenome assembly JAABUU01 (sample SAMN10711884, study PRJNA513360) | rock metagenome | isolation source: Antarctica rocks | place: Antarctica: Victoria Land, Richard Nunatak white
TCGGCTCTCAGCGCACAACACCACCAGATTTGCCTTCCTGAACGCCACCAAATGCAGCCGACGACATTTTTCTGCTGGAGAAACAGTCAGCGGAAGCGCCAACGCTGAGGCCCTTCCTGCGGCATGTGCGCCAGCGCACGTCGCCGGTCACGTCCCGGGGCGTGCCTGGCCTGTCCATAACTTCCCGTCAGATTAAGAAATTTAGTATTGGCGTTATGCGCGTGACGTGGTCCCTGACCCCCTCGCGATTTCAAAATCTTCTGATGTTCAGCGCTTTGATGCTGACTACGTCCCACTGTTTCCCGTCCATGAGGTCGTGATTAGTGGTCGACAGTATATCAGAGCCTCCTGTCGACAGTTGGCTAGTAAGAGTCTGGCACTTTGTTTGATCTGGGTTCCTGCACACACGTCTGCAGGTACCTTGAACATCGGCAGTTGCCTTGTCTGTATTCAGCTTGTGAAGTGATCTTGCAGGCCTACAACAGGCATCATACAACAAGTCTACCTTGCTATGATGCAGTCCCAGTAGCCACCTTGACGTTGCTTTTGCGACTGGACTCACCTGCCATGCTCTTACAGAGTTGCATGTTGTTCAGGTCGCATTCTGCAACCCTGTGCAACCGTGTGAGCCTGCATGGGCGCACCCCGTTTTCTGAGAGATCAGCGGTATGCCACTTGCCAACATTCGACCAAACCGTCCACAGGCTTTGCAACACATAGCAGTGATGTTGCCTCATGCCAGGTATGCGCACTGGCGTTTCACAAGGCAGGTTTCAGACAGTTTTTTGCACAACACAGTAACTCTCTGGTATGCTGAGGGCTCTGTACACTACACAACTCTCATATACCACTGACAGCAGACCTCACCTGACAACTATCATGGCTGTACCACATCCTCGCAGACAATGTCTTGTGGACCCGTAGGACTGGCAAAAACACCCAGGCCAAGCATGCCCAACCCAAGGAGCTGCTCAGCAGCTTCCAACGGGTGCACACATCTCTTCATTGGCAGCCTCACCATCAAGTCCTGGCAAGTGGCATCACCACAGTCACTACCACCACAACACCTCTCCTTCATCTTCACAAGCCATACCTGTTGTTGCAATTGCGCCAGCGTCAACCCTGCTGCAGTCTTCTTGGCTTCAGTCAGCAGACACCCACTCACGACAGACAGTTGCGGCTTCGGTGTCACAGCCTGGCTGCGGTGCGGGTGATGCGTGCAATGAAGATGCAAAGAGAGAGCATCCGCTGAATCAGGTAAGCATTTCCACTTGTCACTGCATTCATATTCCTGATGCTGGCCTTGCAGATTGCTGGCGTCATGATATCACATGCAAAAGCTGCACTCGAAGCCGCCTCAAAACAAATTTGAGAGTTCAGACCAGCACTGTATGTGGAGAGTACGTTTCTGTTCAACATGTTCTTTCTCCTTTTGTCAAACTTGAGCATCTGCTGCAGGCGTACACTGCCATGCATCAGGAAAACAGATCATCACAGGCTTACAGCACTGAGTACAGCCAATTCTCCAGGCTTTCATACAGCCAGAGCAAGCTGGAAAGACGCAAAGGAGCGCAAACCCTGATGCAAGAGAACTCAAGTCCAAATCGCATCAGACTCTCCCCTCGTAGGCCTGTCAAAACTGCCAAGAAACGAATGCTGGGCGAGGAGCAAGCTGACTACATCTCTGCTTTAGCGTCTTCTAAAGCCTGTGCAACTGGGACAGGTGTGATTGCTGCAGCCCATGAAGACCAAGTTAGACAGCAGACAGTTGACAGGTTAGTCCTCTTGATATTGCTTTGTAAACACCTTGTTGCCATGGCTTGTGCTAATGCAACCTGTCATAGAAGCAATCTGCAGAATTCTGAGGTGTTGTGTGTGCCGCTGACCATATGCTTCTGTCTCGCATTGGAATGTGCAGTCTGTTTTTAGAGATGTATCTCCAACACAGGCTGAAATGAGTGTGAGCCTTTAGCAGCTGTAAGACATTGTCAAACATCAGTATTTATGTCGGTGAGTTCAGCCATCTTTGAGCTGGGCATAGCTGTTGTTTACAAAAATTGCAAAATCCAGCATGTTGTCATTTAGCTGGTGACACATGAGTTCATGCGGCTTTCAGGTATCTCTGTTGTGCTCCATCCTCACAGCGGTCTCCCATGACAAAGGTTGAGGTTCAGCAGCATGGACAGACAGCTCAAGCTTATGATGACCTGCTCAAGCAGAAGGGTGAGCAGCTCAAAAATTTGCAAAGGCAGCTTCAAGAGCAGAAGCAAGCTGCAGACGAGGCAGCTGAATGCTCACAACTCCAGGGGCAGCGCCACAGTGAGCTTATCAAGTACCTGGAGTGCAGATTGCAAGATCAGGAACATGCAAGCCTTGTCACAGAGGAGACACTGGTGCAAGACCTGTCAGCCTGCCAGCAGGAGGTTTCACAATTGACAGCAATGCTTCTCCATGAGCAGCAGCACAGCGAGGTTGTCACACAGCTGCAGAGCAGACTGCAACAGCAGGAGCAGGCAAGCCTTGTCACCGAGGAGAAACTGGTGCAAGACCTGTCAGCCCAGCAGCAAGAGGTGTCACGACTGAGGACACTCCTTCTGGAGGAGCAGCAGCACAGCAAGGTTGTCAGGCTTCTAGAGAGCAGACTGCAACAGCAGGAGCAAGCAAGCATTGCAACTGAGGAGAAACTGGCGCAAGACCTGTCAGCCCAGCAGCAGGAGGTGTCACGATTGAGGACACTCCTTCTCGAGGAGCAGCAGCACAGCAAGGTTGTCAGACTTCTAGAGAGCAGACTGCAACAGCAGGAGCAGGCCAGCATTGCAACTGAGGAGAAATTGGTGCAAGACCTGTCAGCCTGCCAGCAGGAGGTGTCACAATTGAGAGCTGCCCTTGTGAAGGAGCAGCAACACGATGAGGCGGTCAAGCACTCATACAGCAGACTGCACAAGCCGGAATGGGCAAGCATTGCGACTGAGGAGAGACTTGTGCAAGAGCTGTCAGCCCATCAGCAGGAGGTGTCCCAGCTGAGAGGGCTCAGGCATGAGGCAGAAAAGCAACTGGCTGAGAAGGAGAAGCAAGTCCACTATCTTGACACACAGTCAAAGCAGTTGCAACAGCAGCTGGTAGTCAGCACAGCTGCTGTACAGAAGCTAGAGGAGAAGCTACAGGAGTTGCCATGTGATGGGGCCAGACTTGTCAAGCTTCTAGCAACTCACAAGATAGCGCTGGATGAGCAGAAAGCTGCAGCAAAAGCTGAATATGCCAGAATGTTGGCTGAGATTCAACATCTGCAGAACACAGTGTTCAAGCTGAAGTTTGAGGGGCGTAGTGAGCAGCATTTGCCTTCACAGCAGAGGCATTTGGCCTGCCATGTTTGTATGTATCTGTGAAGCAATGATGACGTAATAACAATGAGTTCAGCTCTTTGAATGAGTTCAGTTCTTTGAAAACATCAGCCTTGAATCATGAAGCGAAGCATGCGTGTGGGTTCTTGCCGTCCGCTCGTCTTATGCAAATCGATCATCTTGGCATGAACGAAGCCGGTCAGCACCACAGTACAAAAAGGTATGAATGTGTTGACCTTTCGTTATAACTTGGTGTTTGTTTCTGAAGCAGTCACAGATTGGCAAACATCAGTGTACAAGTACACCCTTGAACGAATTCATACATAGAAGGCTCAACTTTCGCTGTGAGTCGTATTTTTAGCATCGCCAGCTTATCTGCATGTTGATTTGTATAACAACTTGAAGCTGTGCCTAGCTTAGAGCTATTTGCCTCAAAGCCAGGCTTATCTTCTCCATTCAAAGTTGCGCCTGGTAGCTGTAGTTGTTCAGTCAATCTGAGTTGCTGTGCCCTTGATGGGCAGCACTGCTGACTTTCAAGTCATAAATGACATCCTGCAGCTTCTGCTTCTCGCTCAAAATCTGCATGTACTCAGCCTTGGCTTGAGCTGCTTGGGCTTTGAATGCACCAACTTCCTGCTTATGTGCTGACTGCAATGCAGCCTTCTCTTGTTCATGTGTCGCTTGCAATGCAGCTTTCTCCTGCTTGTGAGCATTGCACAAAACGGCTACATCCTGACTGCTGCTGCTGCCACCTCTAGGCTTCTGCGTACTGCCAGCCTGGAAAGTTGCAATTTGCAGGTCCCTGTCTTTGACCGTCTGGCCCAGCTGGGCTATGCTAGCTTTCTGGGTAGCAACAAGTTGCTGCATGTTCTCAAGCTCCTGTTTCAACAGCGCCACATCTCCCGATTTGCTGTCAGAGCGACAGTCACTTGCCTTGCAAACAGGTAGGCCCCTCTGCACAACAAAGGTTGAGTCAAGAGCACAAATTTGGTATTAGGACAGGCCATGACTCAACAAGCAGCTGACTGTAGGTCTGAGTTGGGATGCAGGATGACAGCAAATATGGGCAAGTAATCAAACGCTTTACATCAAAAACTGTAGCAATATGTGAGAAAAGGCAGCCACAAGCAACTGGAGGAGACCCTCAAAGACAAAATTGCCAAGGGGACATCCCATCCCTGCCTAGCTGGAAGCAGTTGCCAAAAGGACCCTTGAAAGCATAGACGCTCACTGAGTCCGAAAAGGGGAAAGCTGAATCACCTTGGAATCTGGCTCTTGCAGAGAGTGCTGACTCTGTGCCTCATGAGTGCGAGACTGCTTGGCCTGAGTCTGCTCTGAAACCTGCTTTGCGATGGCCTTCATTGGCAAAGTATGTTTTGCACTAAGCGCTCTGTCTGCATTTAGGATTCTGTCTGAGTGTACGACTCTATCCAAACTGTTCTTTGGGGCTTTGCGCACATACTGTAGACTGTACCCATGCTGTCTGAAGTAGTTGTCTACAGACGTGCCTTCATGACCTGCAAGATGAAGACAATGTGTTTGCAACTACAGCTAAGTTCACACCATCATGCCTCACAAAAGCCTAGGCTGCACTTCAGATGTAAGAACAGTGCTGAGCTGGCAACATGACCACAAGCATGTGCAACCCGGCAGTGATGCATGCAATGTGGGTGATATGCAATGGTCAGCTGTTGATAGTCCATCACAGCTGCTGCAGATGAGACACTATATCTCCTGCGATGCCAAGCATCAGGTCAAAATGCAGTACAACAAGGCATAAATATCTCCATAGATTTGTACCTTTTCATACATGATGCCATGGCAGTCAAAGAGTCTACAGATCTTCTTGTGCAGACCTTCTCTGCTGCAAGACAGTGCTGTACCTGGCAGGTCCACTTTGAACGATGACCTCCAAATGGACTCGGCAGACATGCCTGTATGCCTGCAAAAGCCATTAGTACCACAGCGTGACATGAAGCGATCTGCCAGTGGCCTGCCAAGGCAAGTGGTACATGCGGTGTCTGAGCACTCCACTTTGTTGTCTGCTAAGTACCAGATTCCCTGCTTGCGATTGCACATGATAGGCACCTGCAGTGATGAATGACCAGTGACATTTGTTGTGCAGATAGTATGGCAAGGTAAGTAGGCAAGTCTCAACCCAGCTGTACAATGTTGCTGTGTGACTCGTTTCTTGGCAGCATGTTTTCTGCACAATCTGAATGGATGTGTGGTGTCGCCACATGCCTTGCTCGAAACTGATGTGCAGACTTGATGCACCTGAGATGTGTCTCCGATCAAATGAGCATGCAGATAAGGCGAATAGAAGTGAGAACTGAGAACTGAGACCTGACCTCCTGCAGATATTTCGGCAAGTCCTCTACGGCTGTGTCACTGATCAGCTTCAGTGTGCTTGTGGAAGTGGAAACATTTTGGTCCCCAGCAGCCTGCAACACCTTCAGCGAGTCAGTTCCATTATGGCCTACCACTGCAATTGTTGTGATATGCATTCACTCATATAGGGCGCGTGTGTCTCTGCTGGGTGATGCACCAGATGTACACTGGAAAGAGCATCAGCACCAATACCTCAGGATGACCTTTGCGTTTCTTGGATCCTTTTGGCAAATGAAGGTTCAGTCTCAGGTGTTTGTAGACATCTAGGGTTGACCGAAAGCTGTCTCCTTCTGGCGAGGTGAACATCACGTCTTGACCCCGCACAGGTAGCTGACATTTCCGTGGGATCACTTCGCACCGCCATCCCTTGGGTAGCACTGAGCCTGGCCACCAATAGGATAATTACAAAGGGCAACTACGATCTGATAAAGGTAGGTTTGTCCAACCTTTCGTGCTTACCCCGGTCTCTCACGCCATGCGCGAGTTGCTCAAGCCGACGTTGTGACTCAGAGACCGCTTCTGCTACTGTTGCCATAGTCTTGACTCGTCTTTCGTGCAACTAGGTGTTACAAAGGCAAGACCTATTTGCACGATAGACGTGTCTTGGGATTTGGTGGCGGTGACAGGATTTGGGGCAGGCAATGCGCCTCCGGTGGCGACAAGCACCCGCTCTCACTACTGACAACAAAGTACCCAGTTTGCGATGCAGGACAGACGATTATTTCGGTTTCGCTAAATGTAACAATCAGCTCCGGAACCACAATCCTTTACACTGCAGACTTGCCTATTCTCAGGTCGTACACCTCAGCCTCAAGCTCTTTGATCTTGTCCAAAGCCTGCAAATACTCCTGTCTTGCCAGAACAGCTGAGGCCTTGAGGGCACCAACTTCTGCTGCACGCGCTTGTTTCTCTGCAGCAATTTTTGCTGCATGTTCATCTCTCATGATGCTGATCAGTGCAGTAAGCTCTGATTGCATGACTCCATCAGGCTGGTGTGCAGCTTGCTGTGCTTTAGCCCCACTCTCAACAGGCATGCTTGGCGTCTGCTGCAGTCCTGTGGATGGGGACCGTGTGGATGGGGACTGTGTGGATGGGGACTGTGTGGATGGGGACCGTGCAATCACATTTGACGCATCTGGTGCCTCTGCCGCGGCCTGTGCAACTTGGCCTGTCATATTCTGCGCAGTTGCGGGAGGCTGTGTCAATGCAGCTGTCAGTGGGAATGGGAACTCATGAGTGGTGGGTTGATTGGTAACAAAGTTGTCATTGGGCTGTGTGCCGATAGGCATGGTCTGCTCCGTTGCATTGCTGACTTGGGTGCTGTATTTGTAATCTCTAGTAGTTGGTGCCATGCTATGCTTAGCTCTCTGCAGCAGAAGTAAGTGCACTGAACGTCGCTCTACTGCTTGTGCCAGGACAATACACACAAGATGCAAGTACAAATAGTCTAGACAGGCAGGCATGCAGGCATAGTCATGGAACTGGGTCATGCACAGTCATGCCTGCATCACTCAGCATATATTCTTTCTGCAGGGTATAGCAGTTCTTCTTTCTGGCTGCTGCCATGCTGCCACATGATAAGAGAGCGCTTACACCACGGTGAGAATCAGCAGAATGCTTCATGTGACGCTGCACCGAGCAACTCATGACTGACCTTGGGGTTTGATGATGGTGTCTTCGCATGAAGCTGTTGAGCAGCCATTGGAGAAGAAGGGCTTTGTGCATCAAGTGTCTGGCGCTTGGCTGGGGCCTTCAAGCTGTAGCCTTGCTGCTTGAAATAAGTATCCACGCTCATGCCCACAAACCCTGCCACCAAAATATTGACATTTTATTTGTTGACTGGTAAGTTCTGTGATAGCCGTGAGTAATTGAGAGACATGACTCTGCCCTTGGGTTTATTTTTCAGCACTATCAGTGATGATTATCAACACAGCACTGTCTTGTTGCAATGTCTTGTTGCACAACCTGCATTCAAAGCTATACTTTGCTGCAGAGAAAACTGTTTGATGTCACGAACATCTTAAGGGTGTGCAACATAGCATACATCATGGCCTGTCCAAGCATCCACAGCACATGTCACTGAGCTTGCACACACTGTGACATGGCAGCATATATCAGCTGGAGTGACTGTATGCAAGCTGTTGACTGATCCGGGGAAAGAAATTATGAGCACATGCTCACATACAGCCTGTCGTCACTGATGTTGCGGCACGTCTTACAATTGCGGAGACAGTTACTGCTTTCTGTGTTGTTTCAGCATGAGTTATGCACTCATTGAGAGCCACATGTGGGTCTCACCTGCTGCCTCAACCTTGAAGGCTGACCTCCAAATAGCGTCAGCCGACATGCCACAATGCTTGCTGAAACCATGGGGTCCAGAACGCTTCATGAAGCGGCCCTGTGCAGGTTTATCCTGACAGATGGTGCAGCCATGCTCTGTGCATTCCACCAGATTGTCAGCCAATCGCCAAACACCAGGCTTGCAGTTGCACTTGATTGAAACCTGCCATAAACGTTCAGTGTACACCTCTGCTCTCAGCTGGCGTTGGCTGCGCAGTGACATTGCATTGGCTATACAGCGGATGGATTTGGGCCGGGATTGCAAACCACAGCAAAATACGGTTGAGACCCATGACTTTGAATGCAGTCTGGTGACTGACAATGGCTGCGGGCAGGCTGATGCTGACGATGGAAAGGTTCTCAGCATGCAACCCTCCTTGAGCCATTTTGCAAGGTTTTACCTCCTGTAGATGGTCTGGCAAGTCTGTGACTGCAGTATTGTAAACAAGCTTCAGATCCCCATCTGCAGGCGCAATGGGCTTCTTTGTGGAATCTGGTCCTTCCCCCTGCACAGCCTGCAGAGACAACCACCCTTCAGTGACTTGATGTGTGATGCAGGCCATTTTTGAGAGCAGAAGCTGTGCTTTGCAGTACTCATTAGCAAACCAACGTCAAGGCAACCAGCTGACAGAACCAGCTGCTGAGTAGTTGAGAACAAGGGCATCGTTTCATCCTGGGCAGCGTCAAGGCCAATTTGGAGAAACGAACAGGCACCCACCCATTCATTATTCGCGGTGTGGATTTTGCGCGTCTGGGCTTGAGTCTTGTCAGCTGCCACGCAGACGTTTACCGGTAGTCCTAGGTGACGGTAAACCTCGAAATCAGACCTGAACTTGAAGCCCTCTGGTGAATAGAAGTACACGTCCGGAGTGCCGTTTGATCGAAGGACAACTTCACAAATCCAGCTGTCTGGCAAAGATGATCCTGCGCGACAAATATGGCTGCAGCGCCCAACATAGCGAGCAACGCAAGCTGGAGGACTGGCAAGGCTTACCTCGAGCTTTTACTCCCTCAGCAAGTCTTGCCCGCCGTTCATTCGATTTTGAAACGCGAGATTGCATTGCGCAGTAGATCTGCTGGCGATGCTTGCAGTACAACCTATTGGCTGCAACAACCTTGGAGCCAATCTCAAAAGTTTGGCCTTGCTCCGAGACCAGATGCACAGCTTACATGAGACAGTAGTGAAAGCTGAAGCTGATGCTTTAATGTCCAGCGAGCACGGCAAGTGTGATAGCAACCTGCGTCTTGCAGTTGTTGTGCATCAAGCTGCTGCGCTTTGTTGAGCTGTGCAGGCTGCGCCTTTTGCAAATGCAACCATCAGAAAAGAAATCGCTATTGCAATGTGCAACTACACCTGTAATGTTCTCCCTCTTGTGGGCACAGGCCCTGAAGGCATCGGGTTCTGTAAAGACAAGTATGTCAGAAAGACAACTAAACGCCTCTTAGGATGGGGACTTTGAAATTTGGTATCACACAGATGACAGCAATGACAGCTTTCATCTACACTGCAGGGCTAGCTTAAGCTTGGACTGCTGCTCTGCAGACAACTCAAGACATGCAACAGTGGCAAGCCCTCTTAGAACACCTTTGTACAGGAATACATAGTGTACATTGCCATAACCAAACGGACGGACGCATTGTGGGACATCACTCATGACCCAAAACTGTCAGGTCGTAGTTCTTGCTCTTGAGTGATTTGACCTCGTCTTGCAGGTCGCTGTACAGACCGCGTGCCAGCTCTTGCTGCACCTTGTACTGGGCAGACTGTGCCTCCAGATCATGGACCTTCTGCCTGAGGACACTCAGCTGGTTCTGCTGCTCTGCACCACATGCCTTCCCAGCCTGACAAGCATCCACATTTCGCTGAGCTGGCAATGGTGGACTGCCTGCACTTTCACCACCTGCAACAGTGGTGTTGGAAGCGTCCATGTGCCCACTGTCGACCTGAGCACGCAGCATTGCTGTTTCTGCTCTGTGAGCTGCAGCTTGTTGCTGTAAGTTGAGATCTGTGCAGCAGCCTGAGCCAGCTGTCTGTCCTTGTTGGCAATCTGCCTTCGTAGCTTTCTCACCAAGTTCTTATGGTCCTTCTTGAGTCATGCCTGCAGCATCATTGGTTGTTGTTGTCTAGGGGGGGCGGGGATGTACATGATGCAGCATAAGTTGATGCAAAAGGTTATATGTGGAATCCGGGCGACACAGCACACAAGAATGCTTGTTGATGCTGCAAGTGCTGGTGAGTGTAAAGATGAAAGCCCTATCTGTCAAATATGTGGAGAGCTTGCATTATTCAAGGGACCGGGTACATTTTGAGCTCCCACATACAAGACCTCAAACAGGGCCAATGAATGCATGGCCTCATGCACATGTGTGACAGGCATTGACTAGCTGCTGCTGCCAAGCTACCTCCACACAGCATCATAGAGTGTACAGACTTGACAGGTCAGCCTTTGCATCCAGGGGGTTTGACTCAGGCGTTGAGATAGAATTCAATCGTAGTCCTTGTGCTAGGCGCAGTCTTCGATGTGCAGGTATGCACATCTGAGTCAGGCATTGCCCAGCAGGGTGATGTGTGCTTGTGGCTCAAATCAATACAGCACAAGTATACTCTTTTCTGAAATGACTATAAATCAATTTCATGTAAAGATGCCTAAACGTCACTTGAGCAACAGTCAGGCGTTTAGGCAAAGCTTTTGGAATGCAGTGTGCAGTCGGCGGGCTTGCATGACAGGAGCACGTGTTATATGGTGTGTGTATGTTCTTAAACTACTGGTGACAGCTCTCCTGAGTGTAAGTAGAATGCTGTGTGGAGCACACGTATGTAGGTATTGACAGGCCGTCACCTAAGGATGCAGCCTATGGAGCCATCACTGACTGATGGATTAGTAATCTGTTCATGAATGGTGTGACTGGATATTGCTGAGTGCTCACACTTCCAACAGTCTCTGACTTGTCAAATGTTCCATTAATTGGTGTGTTGTGCTTACCAAAACACAACAAAAGAACCAACTGTTGTAAGTTCATCAAGAGTTGCCTAGCCGAAACACCCAGTCACGCTACCAAATAAGCACTACAAGCTGCACGTCAACAGGTCATGCTTTGTTGCTAGTAGCTCGGGGCATGGATCCATGTGTACCTCTAGGCTAATCTTGCATCACAGGTTACTAGCATCAAACACACAACCTGTTGAAATGCAGAGTGCAGTCGGCAGGCGTGCATAACACGTGCGTGCGCGTGCGCGTGCGCGTGCGTGTGCGTGCGTGCGTGCGTGCGTGCGTGCGTGCGTGCGTGCGTGCGTGCGTGCGTGTGCGTGTGTGTGTGTGTGTGTGTGTGTGTGTGTGTGTGTGTGTGTGTGTGTTCGTTCTGAATGTGTTGGTGAGAGCACTCCTAAATTAAATTAAAATGCTGTGTGGAACACTTCTATGTACAAGTAACAGGTGGCTACCTCAGGAATGCAGCCTATGCAGCCATTTTCAACCTTTGAGCAGTAATCTGTTCATGCATGGTGTGACTGGATATTGCCAAGTGCTCACGGTTTCAACAAGAGCTGAAGCCTGTTACAAATGCATAGCAAAAACAGAGGTTTGATTTCAGAGGTCATGCCAGAACAAGCCAAAGCACAATCTGACCTGCTTGCTCTCTTGCTGTGTAGCAGGGCCGCTGGCCACAACCCTGACAGGGGCTTGCCGTTGCTGAGCACACTCTGCATCCAAGCTACACTTGGCCTGCACCTGCATAAGCATCGCCAGGATTTGACACCATAGCGCAGTCAATCTGTGCTTAAGTGCTGCTGTGTTCAGCTGCAGCTGCTTGACTGACCAACAAATTGGAATGGCAAGCATGTGATGTCCAGCATGTTACATAGCCAAAAACAGGGCTGCACCTGTGACTCTGGCTGCACAAATGGATGACAGCAGCAGCTGTGAAGCAGTTGATAGAAGTGGATGTCAAGCACCCAGTGCAATTGCATCCTCAAAGACAGTGAGGCCACAGTCTAGGTTACCTGTGCTTGCTTTTGAGCATCAGACGATGCATCATCCTCAGACATGGCCTCCAAATCGTCCTGCTCCTCGCGTTCCTGACAGCCGTCCAGCCTCTCATGACTCAGTGCTCTGCCTGATGAACATGAAGCGTATTCCACATCACTGTCTGAGTGCTGCTGCAGCTGTAATGCTTCATAAGCTTCTTCTGTGCTGTCGTAACAGTGCAGGGCGAAACGCCTTACAAGGTGGGCTGAGCTGTCTGGCTCAGAATCTGTTGAGCTCTCTGATGGACTGTGCGTATCCTGCTGGTGCTGATGCTGATGCTGCAGGCTGGCTGCAGGCAGTGGCAATGATGACAATGGTGATGATGACTGCAGTACAGCAGATGCAGCTGCAGCTGTGGGCAGGCGGCTGTCCAGGCTGATGCCATGAGCTGCCATGAACTTCTCCACTGACTGTCCTCTGAAACCTACATGTGAGAAGTAATCAACGTCACGTAAGGTTCAGAGGAAGATGCAGAATGATGTCAAGTAGATCGCAAAGGTACTATGGACTAGGTACTCAGCAGACTAAAGTTAGCTGTGCTCTGGTCAATCAGGTGTGATCTGCAAGGTGCAATACAGACACAGCTGCCCAACAGCATGCTGTGCTACCACCAAGAATATAGGCTAGGCTCTGGCAGCATGTGCCTTTTCATATCAAACAAGCCGACCAGGGTTACAGCAAACACTTCATGAGTTCCTTTTGCACACATCCAGGCACAGTACAGTATAATAGCCAAACGTCTGCACAGTAACAGCCTGTTTATGCAGATAATCCACATCACTGTACCAGTGTTGCAGTACCTGCAACATCGACCTTGAAGCTTGTTCGCCAGTGATGCTGCTTTGAGTTTTTGCCACAGTGTGCCTCAAATGAGGCATGGCCGCTGCACTTCATCACACGCTCATCAGCCGGCTTGTCCTTGCAGTCTTGATCCA
>JAABUU010006130.1_pt1 | contig 13027 bp, 14 predicted proteins | sample 5559301 | NCBI WGS metagenome assembly JAABUU01 (sample SAMN10711884, study PRJNA513360) | rock metagenome | isolation source: Antarctica rocks | place: Antarctica: Victoria Land, Richard Nunatak white
CGCTGGGTCCCCAGACGACAGCCAGGGTGGCCGGGGCAACCGCCAGGCTGACACCGTCCAGCGCGGTCACCGGTGTCGAGGTGGCGGTGTAGGACTTGGCGACGTCGTGGCACTGCGCCGCTACCGGAAGGGCGCTGCGCGTTTCAGTCATGGACGGTCGCCGCCGCGCCACACCGCAGCCATGCACGCCAGGGCCGGGAAATGTCTCATTCGCGGAGCAGTCCGGCGGTCGGTGTGCTCGCGGCGCGGACCCGGGCCAAGCCGGCTGCGCCCAGAACTGTCACCAGCAGGGCGCCGGCGGTGAGCAGCAGAACCGCCAGTGGCAGGCGGAACAGGGGATGCGGCGCGACCGAGGGGTCGGGGTCGAGGTTGCGGTAGACGCTGGCTGCGGCGCCGGCGCCCAGGCCGGCGCCGGCCACGCCACCGGCGAGGATCATCGGTGCGAGCTCGAGCAGCAAGGCGGCGAAGTGCCGCCGGCCGGTCAGTCCCATCCGGCTTGCCAGCGCCAGCGCCAAAGCGCGGGTGCGTTGCCGGGCTTCCAGCGCCAGTACCAGCCCTGCGATCCCGACCAGTGCGGCGAGGACGCCGACGGCCTGCAGGTACTCAAACGTCCACGAGATCGGCAGAAACAGTGACGAGTCGAGCACCGTACCGGCGTCCAGGGCGAACGTCGGGTCGATGCCGCGGCGCTGCAGCGCCGGCAGCAGCACCTCCAGCGGCGCTGTCGACCAGATCTGCCGCTCAGCGCCGGGTGCCAGGGCCCGCACGGCCCGGGCGTCGGCGATCAGCAGCCCGTTGCCGGCATAGCCGGGGGCGACCTGCGCCTTGCCGACCACTGCGATGTCAGCTGCCGGTGCGCTCGTCGATGTCGGGGCGAGCGCTGTGCCGGTGGTCAGCTGCCGGGCTTCGGCGACGGCGATGACTGGCAGCGGCTCGCCGGGACGCAGCGGGTTCGGGTGGGTGACCCGGGCGAGCAAGGTGCCCAAGGCGGTGGGGGAGTAGCTTGCGTCCCACGCTGCGGCTTTGGCCCAGGTGCCCGGGTCGACGCCGAGTAGGTCGACCTGCTGTCCGTCGACGCTGTCCGCACTGGCGCGAAGGACCAGGGTGCTGGCTGCTGGTAGCCCGGCTGGAAGCACCTGGGGGATGTGCTCCCCGGCGACTTGGGTGGCCGAACCGACGAACACGCCGAGCTTGGCCGTGAGGGTGGCACGGGAGGAGCCGGTGACCACGGTGGCGTAGATGAGCACCCCGACGGGCAGCGCGGTCGCCGCCAGCAGCGCCACCGCGAACGCCGGGGCTCCTAGCAGCTGCCGGGTGGCCAGCCAGGGCACTGCGGGCCAGCGTTGACCCAGCCGGCGGCGGCGGAGTCCGGCCAGGGCGAGCCGGGCGAGCCGGGCGGTGAGCAGCACCGTCCCGACCAGGAGCAGCAGGGGTGCGCTGAGCAGCCCCCTGTTCAGCGTCGGTATGGCTGCTCCGGCTGCCGCGCCGGTCGGGTCGTGCAGCCGCCGGGCGATCAACACAGCGCCGGCGATCAGGGTCAGTTCGACGGGCACCAGGCGCCGCCTGCTGCGCCGCCGTCCCACCGCCTGCTCGTTGGCTGACCTGCTCTGTAGCCCGGCGACAAGGGCCAGCAGCACCAGCCCGACCGCTACCGCACCCCCGGCCCGGGCTGCCGCCGCAGTGGGGACACCGGCTTCGACCAGCGGGCTGGGGGCGACCAGCTGGACCAACAGCAGCGCAGCAGCCCAGCCGGCGGCGCCGCCGAGCACGACGGCGGGCAGCATCTCCAGCGCGGCTTTGACACCCAGGGCGACCGGTCCCACCCCCCGGCTGGACAACAGCCCGATCTCGCTGCGTCGCCGCTCGAACCAGAAGTTGCCCGCCCCGCTAACGAGCAGCAGCGCTACCAGCGAACCGGCCAGCGACACCGGGGTGGTGGCCGCCGCGACACTGCCCCGGATGGCATGCGAGCGGGCGGCGATGCGCGGCAGCTCGCCGGCGTAGGCACCCGGTCCAAGCCCTGCCGGGCTCCGGTCGGCGGCGCGTGCTCCCAGGGCGCGGACCAGCCGGTCGGCTTTGGCCAGCGTCAGAGCCCGGCGGTCGATCGGCGCATCCCAGGTGATGATGTCCGCCCGGGGTGCCAGCCGTCGGTCGAGCGCGGCGAACAGGGCCCGGTCGAGCAGCACCGCCGGCGGCGGCTGAGCGTTGCCCAACGTGGAGGAGAACAACTTGGGGTACAGCTGGTTCTGTTCACACCAGAACCGGGGCAGCGTCTTACGGGAGAACCCCGAGTAGGTCAGGTCCCGGTAGACGCCCCGCACCCGGGTTGCCGTCGCCGTGTTCCCATACGCCACCGTGAGCGGCCCGCCGGCGTGAAGACCAGCCTGGGTCGCGAGCGTGTCCGGAACCCACACCCCCGACCCGCCGGCGTCGCGCACCACCGCGATGTGGCTAAGGAAGCCGTCCTTGGCGACCAGCGTGGCCTCGCTGGTCCCCGTCCCAGCAGCAGCAGGCGTCGCACCCACGTTCAGCTGCGCGGAAAGCAGCACCATTGAGGGCGGCCCGGTGACCAGCGGCAGCGTCGCCGCGTCGGCTGTCACCCGCCGGTCCACGGCCAGGAAGCTCTCTTGACCAGCCGGGGCTGGCTGTGCTGCCGGCGGTTGTGAGACGTCGCCGGGGGCGGGGATCGGCATGAACTTGCGCAGGTAGGGCCCGACGAGTTCCGGGCAGAGACCTTTGTCCTGCTCGGCAAGTGCGGCGGTCCCCACCGAGGATGCGTACAGCGGGGCGGCAGCGCCGGTAAGCCCCACACCGCCGCCGCCGCCGCGACCGCCAGCAGCACCGCCGGTTCACGTCGAAGCAGCAACGGCGCCAGCAGCCACGGGCGTGTCGCCAGCGCCCGCCAGCCAACACCGCCCATGGCCCAACGCTAGGCCGCAGCGACCCCGTCGGCCGCGCGGCAGCCGTCTCCCAGCCGGCTGCCGCCGAGGGCACACAGGGCAGTGCGATGCAGCATCATGTCGCTATGAGGCGATCCGACGGCGAGTTGGCTTGGCGGCACGTCGCCGCGGTCACTGTGGCGGGGGGGTGTCTGCTAGCCGGCTGCGGAGCTAGCTCGCAGTCGGCTTCAGCGTCGTGTGCCCCACCTCAGATAAGGGTCGACTCTGGCGCTGTCCCTGCGGGCGAGGTCGTGGAACTGCAAGGGACCTTTTTTACGGATACCTGCGCCGACCACAGTTACCCTGATCCGGTGCACCCGTTGCGCGGCTTGTCCATCACGATAGAGCAGGCGGGCAAGAGTCAACTGGTAAGCCGAGTCGACGCGTATAGCAGTAGAGGCACGTTTCAGTCGGCCGTGCGTCTGCCTTTGACTCTGAAGAAGGGGCCGGCGGCCGTACACGTCGGAAGTGCCGCACATCTTGGCACGACGGCCGTGGCCGGCTACAGCGTGGCCTAGCCACGCTGTAGGGCGACGTCCTTGAAGGACGCGCGTCGGTTTCGTTCACCACCGGCCGGGGGGCTGGTCCTGGGGCTGGCTGGTTGCCGGCCGCCGGTGGGAGACCAACAGGGCGTGCCCTTGACTGAAGGAGTTCGTCATGCGCGTGCTGATGCTCGCAGCTCCAGGTGCCGGCAAGGGCACCCAGGGCGGGCTGATCGCCGAGCACTTCGGCGTCCCGCACATCGCGACCGGTGACCTGCTACGTGAGCACGTCTCGGGCGAAACCGAGCTGGGCCGGCAGGTGAAGGGATTCCTGGACAAGGGCGAGCTGGTTCCCGACGGGATCGTGCTGGACATGGTCCGCGGGGCGCTGCAGGCCGCGAAGAGCGACTCGGGTGGCTACGTCCTTGATGGGTTGCCGCGCACGATGGAGCAGGCCCGGGCGGTGTACCGGATGACGGTCGAGCTGGACATGACCGCCGATGTCGCGCTGTATCTGCAGGTCGGACAGGACGAACTGGTCCGGCGGCTGCTGGCGCGGGCGGAGCAGGAGGGCCGGGCGGATGACACTGAGGAGGTCATCGGCCGGCGGCTCGCGCTGTACCGGGAGGTGACCGAGCCGATCCTCGGCTGGTATGAGCGCCGCGGGATCTTGGTGTCGGTAGCAGCTGAGCGTCCGGTGGAGGACGTAACCCGCGAGGTGTTGGTCGCGCTCAAGGTGCTGTCGGCAGTCGTCGACCAGCTACCCGACAGCGACCGGCGATCGATTGACCTGACCGGGTTGGGCGCCGCGTTCGGCGCCGCGTCAGAGTAAGGACCGAGCTGCACCGGGCGGGGGCCGCGGCTGGCGTGGCTGCCGCTCGGCTCGGCAGCGCCGGCCTCAGGCCGCTACTACCTCATGCTTGATCGGAAGCGCACCCGGTCCAGGCGGCACATGAGCGGGTCGTGGACGACCATCGTCGTTTCCTCAGACTGCGTTGAGCCCGAGGTATGCGAGCCCGAGGACGCCGCGGTACCCGCCGAAGTATGCGGACCGCTGTTGTCCGGCTCGCTTCAGGACCTCGCCGCGGTTGGGGTGAACGGCGTCATGGTCGGCCAGCCATCGTGCGTAGCGGGCGGAGTATCCGGACTCGAAGACGTCCCACTCGTCCAAGCTCGCCTGATGGACCTGCAGGGGCGCGAAGCCGTGGTCGACGGCGAGCTCGAGCAGCTCGGGCAGGGTGAGGTACTCGTCGTTCCGGCCGGCCAGTGGTGCGGTTGCCGTGGGAGTGGGCGGCTGCGACCAGATGCTCTCGCCGTAGAGGACGCGGTGGCCGCGTGGCACGAGGGCTCGCAGTGCGCTGAGTGCGGCGGTGTAATCCAGGGGTTGGGCGTCTTCTACTGGTGGTCCCCAGATTTGGCTGGCGCCGATGCAGATCACGGCGTCGGCTGCCTCCGGTGACCCGGTGCGCGCGTCGGCGCAGTGCAGCTCGACGCGCCCAGCCGTCCCGCGGCTCTCGGCGAGGGTGTGGCCGTGGGTGATCGCGTCGGGGTTGGCGTCCACACCGATGCCGGTCGCGGACGGGACGGCGTCGAGCACTTGGAGCAGCAGCTCCGCCCATCCACAGCCGACGTCGAGGACGAGCGGGTGCGCGGCTGCTGCGAGGCCGTCGGCGAGGAAGCCCACGAGTGTGTCGGCCCGTGTTTGAGAGAGCGGTGTCATGAATGTCAGGTCTTCGTACGCGGCGGTTAGCTCGATGGCGACGGGGTCTCCTGGGGGGTGTGCCACGACCGCTGATGGGCGGCAGGATCGGAAAAGGGGTCGCGATGCGGATCGCGCTGATGGGCAAGCGTCTCATCGCCGCGTGATCACGGTCCACCAAGTTTTGCTACCGCGCCGTCCACGCGACTGGACTGATTCCAAGCCGTCGCAGTTCCTTGGTACTGAGACGGCGACGGTGAGACGGTCCGGCTTCTCCCGAGGCAGCTACTCAGGACCCGTTGATCGTCGATGGTGCCGCCACTAGCGTGCATTCATGATCCAGGTAGATGCGGGGCGGGCGCGCTGCCGCGGGTGGCGCCGGCCTGCCCGGCTGGGGTTGGCACTGCTGATGGTGGGTGGTGGAGTCGCCTGTTCGGCGATCACCCGCCCGGCGGCGCTGTGCTTGCCGTCGCCGCTGACGGTGGCCCCTGACCCGGTGGTCGTGGGCAAGTCCGTGACGGTCTCCAGCCCGCCGTTTGCCTGCCCCGCCCGGTACCCGTCGGGCAAGCAGTACGTGCTGACCCTGTTCCTGGCTGGCCGCGGCGCGCCGATACCGCTGGGCACCGTGCCGGTGTCCGCCGACGGCTCGTTCATCGCGTCCACGCTGGTGCCGCCCGGTGCGCCGGCCGGGGGTGCGTCGATCGAGGTCGGCGGCAGTGCGTTCGACGACTGCAAGGACACCGCCGGTGCCTCGAGCTGCGCTGCCTATGTGGCAAGCCTGAGGCTGCTGCCGCGTGCGTAGCCGACAGTGCCGCAGTCGGCACGCCGAGGCGAGGTTCTGACTGATAATCGGGTTGCGGGTGACGGCGCCCTCGGCATCGCCGCTCGGTGAGTCCCGCCGGTCCTTCCGCATGCGGTAAAAAGCCCGGCGGCCTGCCGAGTCCTGCTTGCCTACCCCTGAGAGGATGCATGCATGGGGGACGACGTCAGGGCCCTGCGCGATCGGCTGGTGGACCGACTCTGCGCCGCTGGAAGCATCTGCACCAATCAGGTGGCTGAGGCGTTCCGGCTCGTGCCGCGGCACGTGTTCCTACCTGGGGTGGAGTCGGCGGGCGCCTACGCCGACGAGGCGATTCCGACCAAGTGGGAGCCAGACGGCCGGCCGATCAGCTCTTCCTCACAGCCGGCGATCATGGCGATCATGCTCGAGCAGCTGGGTGTCGAGCCGGGCCAGCGGGTGTTGGAGATCGGCGCTGGAACGGGCTACAACGCGGCACTGCTGGGCCATCTGGTTGGGGAGGCTGGCGCGGTGACGACGGTTGACATCGATGCGGATTTGGTGGAACAGGGCCGCCGCCACCTAGATGCCGCTGGTCTGGCTCAGGTCAGTGTGGTGTGCGGCGACGGCGCCGACGGCTGGGCCGAGAACGCTCCATATGACCGGATCTGAACCGTCCCCGGTTCAGATCATTCTGACGGCGACCGCCGAGGACTTGGCCCCGGCGTGGGTCGATCAGCTCGCCTCGGGCGGTCGGCTGGTGTTGCCGCTGTCTTTGCGTGGGCAGCAGCGATCGGTGGCCTTCGAACGGGCGGGTGACCATCTGCTCAGCGTCTCTATGGTCAACTGCGGGTTCATGCCTCTACGTGGGGCGCTGGCCAGAGCCGACGCGGTGCGGCGGCTCGGCGATGAGCCTGGGGTTCTACTGGAGCTCGGTGACGGGCGCGCGGTGGACACCGCGGCGCTTTACGCCGCCTTGGGTCAGCCGAGGGAGGCTGTCGCGACAGGCGTGAGCATGACCCTCGCTGATGTTGTGGACGGTCTGGGGTTGTGGTTGGCTCTGCACGAACCGGACGTCGGCCGGCTGACCGCGATTGGCGCGGCCGTGGAACGTGGCCTGGTACCGGCCCTGATTTCGTTCCCCGGGATGGTGGCCACCACGGTGCTGGTCGGGGAACGGGCCCTCGCAGCCCTGGTCCGTCCCGATCCGGCCACCGACGTTGACCGGTTCGACCTGAGGGTGCAGACCTTCGGCCCCGAGGCTGACGACCTCGCGCTCCGGTTAGCCGCGCATGTCCACGCCTGGGAGGCAGGCGGACGGCCCTCCACCACCGGACTCCGCATCAGGGCCTACCCCCAACCCGCAGACGGCGACAATGATCAGACCTCCATCCGAATCGACACGCACCACGCCCGGCTACTACTCGACTGGTAAGCGCCCAGGCGGCGACCAGTTGACCCACCGCAGGCGCCCCAATAGTCGATCGTCAGCGGGACGGCTTCGCCGCTTGCTGAGGTGGACGAGCGAGTATCCGGCTCTGGTGGGCTGCCTGCCGCGGTCTCGGTGTATCCAGCGCGGGCATACAGCCGCAAGTTGTCCATGCTGCGCTCGCCCATGAACAGCCTCAGTTCGGTGACGCTTGGCGGCAGCTCAGCCTCGACGGCGGTAAGCAGGCGGGTGCCAAGTCGCTGCCCTGCCGGTCGGGGGCAACGGTCAGACGACCGATCTCCGCGATGCCCTTCGCGGCCTCCAGAGGGTCGGGCTGACGTCTCCCCGCAAAGCCCTGAGGACGTCCGGCCATGGCTCGGTGTTGGCGTCCCTCGGCTCGCTCGCCACTAGCCTCCGTCCAGGTGAGCGAGGACTGCGGAGACCAGCGGGGCGAGATCGGTGGGCTCCACGCCGCCGCCGGGGCGGAACGGGAGCCTGGCGAGCCTGGGCACCCCGTCGGCCCAGATGGTCCGTTCCTCCGGGGCCGGGGCATGCAGTTCGGTGGGCTCGCCGCAGCCCGCGCATTCCAGGTAGGCCATGTTCTCCACTCCGCCGAGCACCGACACGCGGGCGGCGCGAAGCACGTCGAGGGCGCGGCCGCTGTCCAGATGCGAGACCCCCGCCGGGGTGACGACGAGGACCGCGGCGACCCGGTGAGCCATGCCGAGCAAGGACTGCTGCACCTCGCCGGTACCCGGCGGGAGATCGACGACGAGGGCTTCGACGTCGCCCCAGCGGGTGTCGTTCACCAGCCGGCTCAGCAGCATGTCGCCGAACGTTGAGCCGACCGCCAGACCCTGGCCACCGGACATGAGGAAGCCGGCCGATGCGACCTTCAGCCCGTCCCGTTCCATCGCCTCCAGGCCGGGATTCTGGCTGCCGCGCACCCAGCGGGCCAAGGTCACCGACGCGGCCGGAACGTCCCGCCGCAGGCCCAGCATGAACGGCACGTCCGGCCCGTAGAGATCCGCGTCGACCAGTCCGATCTTCCGCCCGGTCCGGGCGAGCTGCCGGGCCAAAGCCACCGCGACGGTGGTCTTCCCGACCCCACCCTTCCCGCTCGCGACCGCGATCATGGGCAGTCGGTCCGACACGCGTGCGATCGCCACCGGGAAACGGTAGCGGAGCGAACGAGCCCGCGTCCTCGGTCGCAGGAACCTGATAGCTGCGGTCCGCGCCTGCGGCGGCGGCCATCCGTGCCTGGTTGCTCTCAACGAGCAAGCTTGGCCTTGCTCGTTGCGCTGAGGGCTCCATGTCGGCTCGCCATGTGCGTTCGCCTCGATCGGGTGTCGCGGCGGACGGTGCGACAGCTGTCGCGGACGGCGCAAGAATCGCCCTGTTAGATGTTCAGGCGAAGCCTGATTTACCAGTCATTATCGTAGGCAAGTTGGCTTCGCCCGAACATCTACCGGCACGCCCTGCGAGCTGCCCATCGCAGCCGTCAGCTGACCCCCCTGACGGTGTCCCGCATAGCGCACCCCTGCGGGAATCTTCACCGAACCAGACTTACGGGACACTCACCACGGCAGACACCGACTGACCTGCAACGCTCCCGCAGAGGGTCCTTCTGCGGGACGACCCGGCGGGGTCTCTTGAGAGTGCGGGCCGACGGTGATGGGCTGGTCGACATGCCGCTCGAGCACGCTCGCGTCCTGCGGGCATCGCGTCTGGACCTCGAGCCGCTCAGGGTCGAGCACGCGCAGGAGATGGCCTCGCTGCTAGACGATCCCGGTTTGCACAAGTACGTCGGGGGCCGGCCGGCGGCGCCGGCCCAGCTGCAGGAGCAGTACCGGCGCCAGGTCGTGGGCCGCTCACCGGACGGCGCGCAGCTCTGGCTCAACTGGGTGGCGCGCCGGCGCGAGGACGGGCGCGCCGTCGGGACGGTGCAGGCGACCGTCAGCGCGGCCGCAACGGGTAAGGCAGGTCCGACCGCGGAGGTGGCCTGGGTCGTCGCTGCCGTCTATCAGGGCCAGGGCTACGCCCGCGAGGCCGCGCAGGTCATGGTCGCTTGGCTGCGCGCGCAGGGCGTCGCAACCCTCCTCGCGTACGTGCACCCTCAGCACGCGGCGTCCCGGGGCGTCGCCCGAGGTGTCGGACTCGTCGAGACGACGATGGTGGTCGACGGGGAGACCCGGTGGCAGCACCCCGCGCCGCCCGGTAACTGACCGGACCGCCCGGAAGCGACCGAGCGGGCCCGGGACCAGTCGAGGGACCGACCGGAAGCGACCGGAGCCCGGAGCGCTCGGCCTCGTTCCACTCGTCGATCCTCAGTGGAACTGAGTCCCGCCGGTCCTTCGGCAATCGGGACGTCTTACGAGGATGAGCCTGGGGGGCATCGCACCCGGGCTGAGCCTCAGTAGCACACCCTGGACCTGGCACGTCGTCGGCTTGGCGAGGAGCTGATGTGGCCTGGCCCCTGCTATGCCGCACGACGACGGCGTGAGTGCGCTAGCGAGTTGGCTGGCGGCGGAACCGCCGGTGAAGGATCCCCTTGTAGTACTCGCTGGTGTCCCGGTCAAGGTTCCTTGGCTACTGGGACGGTCGTCGAGACCGGTCTGGGCCGCTGATTGACGCCGTCGGCAATGATCGTGCAGTGGATGGGTGGACGATGACTACGCAGCGGCGGGCGGTGCTCGCCGAAGTTGCCGAGGCAACGCCGCCGCCCGGCGGTGGCGGCGGGGCGGTGCGGGTGGCGGTCGACGGTGTGGATGGCGCCGGCAAGACCCTCTTCCCGACCAGCTCGCAGACGTCTTGACCGCCGGGGGACGGACGGTGATCCGCGCGTCGGTCGACAACTTCCACCGGCCGCTGTTCGAGCGCTACCGCCGCGGCCGCCACTCACCGGTCGGATTCTGGCTGGACTCCTACGACTATGACCGGCTGCGCGGCGAGCTGCTCGACCCGCTGTCACCCGGCGGAAATGGGATCTACCGCACCTCGGTGCATGACCTGGCCAGTGACCAGCCGGTTGAGCAGCGAGCGCAGCATTGGCCGCCGGGTGCGGTGCTGTTGATTGACGGGTTGTTCCTGCACCGCGATGAGCTCCGGGATTACTGGGATCTCTCCATCTGGCTCGAAGTGCCGTTCACGGTGACCGCGGCGCCCATGGCCCGCCGTGACGGCACCTCACCCGACCCGGACGATCCCAGCATGGCCCGCTACGTCGGCGGCCAGCGGCTGTACCTGGCCGAATGCACGCCAGCGCACCGGGCCAACGTCGTCCTCGACAACACCGACCCCGACCTCCCTACCGTTCTGGCCGCGCGAGCCGGCTAGGACATTGCTCAATGCCGCCCGGACACTGGCTTACGGCACAAGCTGCGCTAGTGATATCCGGCGTTCTCGCACGCGCTCTACGTCTACGTCGACGGGCAGTCACATCCCACACCTGCACATGCGGCGGAAGCGGATGGAAGGCAGCGCGCAAAGAGGTCCTTGCCGTGCCCGAGGACAAGCAGGCGGTCACTTACGTGCTGGGGTAGGTCATGCCGCTTCGTCGTCCTCGTCCTCACGGCTCCATCGCCGCTTGAGCGTTGGGCCGACTGCCGCGGTCGCTCCGGCTGCCATGACGGCTGTCGTGTACTCCTTCAAGGCCTTGTCCTCGTGCGCTTGGCTGGTCCCAACGAGACCCGCGATCACGTAGATGGCTCCGGCCCAAAGCGCCAGCAGGTACAGGTATGGAGCCAGGCTTGTGAACTGCTCGAACGAGATGTAGTGCCCAGCCGAGCTCCAGATCGCTGCCAAGAACTTACGCAGCTGGCGCTGTTCCTCGGTCTCATCCTCGTCGTCTACGTCGAGGTCGGCAGGCTGAATATTGCGCAGCCCCTCGAAGAAGGGGGTGAGGTCGGGAAAGATCGAGCGGTTGAGGTTCGCGAACAACTGCTCGGTGAGGAGCGGTTGGGGCCTGTAGATCGGTATCAGGTCGGCGAGGATCTGTGGCAGCACAGGCTGCGGCATCACTGCGCGGCTGATCTGCTCCGCGATCCGAGTGAAGCCGAGGTCCGCCTGCACACCCTTCATCAAGTTGTTGAAGGGCGCCATCTGCGCCTGCCACACCGGCCGCATTGCGTTCTCGACGATCTTGCTGAACCCGAAGTCGGGCTTGAAGCCGGGGATGAGCTCGAACGGCTTCTCGTTGTCGTCGCCTTCGTCGTCGGGATCGGGGGCACCGAGCGCGGTCCTGGTCACGATTCCTCCTGGGGTTGACCACTACCAGGAACGCTAAACCGTTCCGCCGACCCTTTCAGATCAAGCCAGTCCAGCGGCGTGTCAAGTCGCTGCGGCCCGCTTGCTGCGGTAGGGGCCTGCGGGGAGTGCTCAAGCTGAACTTCTCGAGCGGCACCGCTATCGACGGCACGACCGCAATCCCGGCAATCGGGCGGACCGCCTTGGTTCACCTGCTGCTCTTACCACTGCCCGAGAAGCGCCGATACCGCGCGCTCTGAAGTGTGCCGCTGAGCGTTCCCTTGCGGGACGGGTGCCCGGGTAGCCCCGTCGGACTGCACAGCCTGACGCGCGGCGCAAGCACCTGTCTCATGCAGCGGTGCCCGGGTCGGACACACTGCTGATCGTGCGGGCGTACGTCGGCGTCACCGACCAAGACTGGTATGGCTTCCTCGCATCCCGCCCGCACCTGACCGAGGTCAACTTCTGGCGGCCCGGAGGTGATCGTCGCTTCCGAACTCTCACCGTCGGAGAGCCGTTCTTCTTCAAGACCCACCACCCGCACAACCGGGTCGTAGGCGGAGGCTTCTACAGCGACTTCGTCCGGCTGCGGCTGACCGAAGCCTGGGAGGTCTACGGCGACGCCAACGGTGCGCAGACCCTGGATCAGATGCGGCTGCGAGTCAGCCGCTACCGCCAGGCGCCGGTGTCGGACACCGACGACCCCCACATCGGCTGCGTGTTGCTACGCGACGTCCGCTTCTTCGACCCCAGTGAATCGACGGAGGCACCACCCCAGTTCGCCCCGTCCGTCGTGCAGGGCAAGGCCTACGACTTGGCCGAGCCACAGTGGCACGGCTACTTCCAGGGCCTGATGTCCCGTCTGCTGGGCGCCGACCTCGACTTGGACCTCGCTGCGCCCTGGAGCCGGACCGGGCCGGTGTACGGCGACCCGCGGTTGGCTGCCTACCGACTGGGTCAGCGGGCGTTCCAGGTGGTGGTCCTGGACGCCTATGACCGGCGGTGCGCCGTCACTGGCGACAAGATCCGCCCCGTGCTGCAGGCCGCCCACATTCGCCCCGTGGCGGCCGAGGGGGAGCACCGGCTCGACAACGGACTACTGCTGCGTTCCGACGTCCACACTCTCTACGACCGCGGCTACCTGGCCGTTGACACCCGCCACCGGCTGCTGGTCAGCCCCCGTCTGCGCGACGAGTTCGGCAACGGCGAGCAGTTCTATGCCCGCGCTGGCCAGACCATCGCTTTGCCCGAGCGGCGCCTGGACCGCCCCCGCCAGGAATTCCTCCAGTGGCACCTAGTGTCGCGTCTCTGAAGTTGTTGGACGGTTCGCTTTGGTGAGGATCTGGTCGGCGGTTCTGGTCCAGACGAAGGGGTGTGCGCGGTCGTTCCAGCCGTCGACGAAGGTGCGGATCTTGGCGTTGAGGTCCTTGACGCTGCCGAAGGTTCCGCGGCGGA
>JAABUU010006139.1_pt1 | contig 13013 bp, 11 predicted proteins | sample 5559301 | NCBI WGS metagenome assembly JAABUU01 (sample SAMN10711884, study PRJNA513360) | rock metagenome | isolation source: Antarctica rocks | place: Antarctica: Victoria Land, Richard Nunatak white
CGAGGCCACCTACGACGCCGGAGCCATCGCGGACGCGGCAGCGGCTCTGCTCAGCCGGTTCGACCACGGCCGGAAGCTGCGCCTCCTCGGCGTCCGCCTCGAGATGGAGCCACCCCCGGCCTGAGCTCAGGCCGTCGGAGCCGGCTCGGTCTCGACGGCCGTCGTCTCTGCGCCACCCTCGCCACGACGCACCGCGGCGAGCAGCATCTGGGCCACGTCCACGACCTCGACCTCCGCGCGGGCCGACCCGTCCGACTGCTTGCCGGTCAGGCCGTCACTGATCATCACCTTGCAGAACGGGCAGCCGACGGCGATCCGGTCGGCTCCCGTGGCGAGGGCCTCCTCGGTCCGGCCCACGTTGATCCGGGTGCCGAGCTTCTCCTCCATCCACATCCGGGCGCCACCGGCACCGCAGCAGAACGAGTTCTCGCCGTGCCTCGGCATCTCCGTGAGCGTCACGCCGGGCAGCGCTTCGAGGAGCTCGCGGGGTGGCGCGTAGACGTTGTTGTGCCGGCCGAGGTAGCAGGGGTCGTGGTAGGTGACCTTCTCCGCCGTCGACGCGGCGCCCACGGTGGACGCCTCGCCGGGGCGGGCCACGGGCACGAGCCGCTTCTCGCGGACGAGGCGGTTGAGCAGCTGGGTGTGGTGGACGACCTCGTAGGCACCGCCGACCTGCGGGTACTCGTTCTTGAGCGTGTTGAAGCAGTGCGCGCAGGTGACGACGACCTTCGTCGCGCCCACCTCGTTGAGCAGCTCCACGTTCTGCTGGGCCAGCATCTGGTAGAGGAACTCGTTGCCGGCGCGACGAGCCGGGTCCCCCGTGCACGCCTCGGCGTCGCCGAGCACCGCGAACGTGACGCCGGCCGTGTCGAGCAGCTCGGCCACCGCCCGGGTGGTCTTCCTGGCCCGGTCCTCGAGGGCGCCGGCACAGCCGACCCAGAAGAGGTAGTCGACCTCGGAGAGGTCCTCGACCGAGCTGCTGCCCCGGCCGCCGACCACCTTGACCTCGAACGGCAGGTCCTTCGCCCAGTCGAGGCGCAGCTTCGGCGCCATGCCCCACGGGTTGGCGTTCTTCTCGAGGTTCTTGAAGAGGCCGCCCAGCTCGTGGGGGAAGGCCGACTCGATGAGCACCTGGTAACGGCGCATGTCGACGATCGCGTCGACGTGCTCGATGTCCACGGGGCACTGCTCGACGCAGGCTCCACACGTCGTGCAGGACCAGAGGACGTCCTCGTCGATGACCGCGTCCGGGCCGTGCGGGTTGTATGCCGCGAGAGGCGAGTCCGCGGCATACCCTGTCGTGCCGACGAGCGAGAGCTCCGGCCGCGCGGCCGCGACCGTCTCCGCGGGTAGCCCGGCGCGCTCCTCCTCGCTGGCCAGCAGCCAGGGGGCCTTGGTGTGGGCGTGGTCCCGCAGGGCCATGACGAGCATCTTGGGGGAGAGCGGCTTGTCGGTGTTCCATTCGGGGCACTGGCTCTGGCAGCGACCGCACTCGGTGCAGGTGGAGAAGTCGAGCAGTCCCTTCCAGGTGAAGTCCTCGACCTTGCCGACGCCGAGGGCGGCGTCCTCGTCGAGGTCCTCCATCTCCTCGAAGTCGACCGGCTGCCCCTTCACCATGATCGGCTGCAGCTCTGCGAGCGAGGTGCGCCCGTCGGCGTGACGCTTGAGAAAGATGTTCGGGAAGGCGAGGAACCGGTGCCAGGCCACGCCCATCGTCGGCTGCAGCGCGATGGTGATGACCCAGGCGAAGGAGATGAGGATCTTGACGGCGGCGACGACCACGATGGCGTTCCTCAGGCCGGCCGGGCTCGCCCCACCGAAGAGCTCCCCCAGCCAGGCCGTCGTGGGGAAGTGGAGCGCGGTAGCGGCAGGGTCACCGGCCGTCCTGCCGAGGGCGAGCTCCAGCCCACGGAGGGTGAGGATACAGAGGGTCACGCCGAGGATGGTCAGCTCGACGTAGTAGGCCTGCCACCAGGTGGAGCCGAAGAAGCGCGAGCGCCGGCCGCCCTCGCCGGCGGAGCGGCGCGGGTGCTCCCGCTGGCGGATCACCATGAGCACGACGATGCCGAGCAGGCCGCCCCACGCGAAGAGCTCGGTGAGCCACTCGAAGGGCAGGACGTGCCCGAGCGGCAGGATGAACTCCGGCCGGAACAGCTGCCCGAAGGCGTTGACCAGGGTGAGGAAGAGGATGCCGAACGAGATCATCGTGAACCAGTGCGCCACGGCCACGACGGGCAGGCGCGACATCCGCGTGTGCCCGAGGAACTCGCGCAGCAAGGTGGCCGTGCGGGCGCCCTTGTCGTCCGTGCGGAGCTCGGGCTGACCGAGGCCGAACGTGGCGAGGAAGCGGTTGACGGTCTTGACCAGGAGCGCGATGCCGATGAGCGCCACCGCCAGGCAGACGACGACGGCCACGATCTGGAGGACGTTCATGAGCATGCAGTCTACGGAGGAGTAAGCGCCCGCTCAGCCGCCGTGTGATGGCAGTCGCCCGAGGGAGCCGAGCAGCAGTGCGGCGGCTAGGGCAGCGGGCCGGACCCCGCGCCCAGTCCCGGGGTGTCCGTATGCCGGGAGCTGTCGGTGTCGCGGTATCCGGACTCGCGCTGGTCCTCGGGCAGTCGCTCGCCGTCGCGCCGCTCCTTGAGGACCTGCCCGACCGACTTCACGGCGTCACCGAGCTTGTCGATGACGAACGGGGCGGCCTTGGCCTTGACGAGCTCGGCGGCGTCCCCGACCCGGGTCTGCACCGGCTCCGACGACCACAGCCGCGATGCCTGCGTCCTGATCTGCTCGTAGCGCGCGCGCCCCGCGCGAGCGCCGAGCACGTAGCCGACGGCGGCTCCGGCGAGAAACGACAGCTTGCCCATGGTTGGCCCCTTCCGGGATAGCGGTGGCCCCCGACCCTAGCCCCACCCGGTCCGGGGAGGAACGGGACGTCGCCGTCTCGAGACCTCGCACGAGGCACCGGTCACCGCCACCACCGGATAACGCTGGCTTGGAATAGCTATAACTGAACGTGGGTTGTCCAGAACGTTGGTTGTCCAGAGCGACCTGAACACTCTCCCCGAGACCGAAGGCAAAACCTGTGCCCATTCACGACGACGTCACATCCCTCATCGGCAACACCCCGCTGGTGCGGATCAACAAGGTGACAGACGGCGCCAGGGCGACCGTCGCCGCCAAGCTCGAGTTCTACAACCCCGCCAGCTCGGTCAAGGACCGCATCGGGGTCGCCATCGTCGACGCCGCCGAGGCGTCCGGCGAGCTCAAGCCGGGAGGCACGATCGTCGAGGCCACCTCCGGCAACACCGGTATCGCGCTGGCCATGGTCGGCGCGGCCCGCGGCTACCAGGTCGTCCTGACCATGCCGGAGTCGATGTCCAAGGAGCGCCGGGCGCTGCTGCGGGGCTTCGGAGCCGAGCTCGTGCTGACGGACCCCGCCCTCGGCATGAAGGGCGCCGTCGAGGCGTCCGAGGAGGAGGCGGCGAAGCGCAACGGTGCGGTTCTGGCCCGGCAGTTCGCCAACGAGGCGAACCCGGAGATCCACCGCACGACCACGGCGGAGGAGATCTGGAAGGACACCGACGGTGAGGTCGACATCTTCATCGCCGGCATCGGCACGGGCGGCACGATCACCGGCGTCGGGCAGGTCCTCAAGGCCCGCAACCCCGACATCCAGGTCATCGCCGTCGAGCCTGCGGAGTCAGCGATCCTCAACGGCGGCAAGCCCGGCCCGCACAAGATCCAGGGACTCGGGGCCAACTTCGTCCCGGAGATCCTCGACCGGGACATCTACGACGAGGTCATCGACGTCAACGCCGAGACCTCGGTGACCTACGCCCGTCGGGCCGCGACCGAGGAGGGCCTGCTCGTGGGCATCTCCTCGGGCGCCGCGCTCGCTGCTGCGTCCCAGGTCGCGAACCGCCCCGAGAACGAGGGCAAGCTCATCGTCGTCGTTCTGCCGAGCTTCGGCGAGCGCTACCTCTCCACGATCCTCTTCGAGGGGCTCGTCGACTGACATGGGCATCGCCTGGTATGCCGTGAAGGCTGCGGTCCTCGAGGACGTCGACGCGGCGCTCGCGCGGGACCCGGCGGCACAGTCGCGCCTCGAGACGGTGCTCGCCTCTCCCGGCCTGCACGCCGTCTGGGCACACCGGCTGGCGCACCGGCTGTGGCACAACCCGGCATACCGTCTGCCGGCGCGGCTGCTCTCCCAGGCGGCCCGCGCGCTCACCGGGGTCGAGATCCACCCGGGGGCGACGGTCGGTCGACGGCTCTTCATCGACCACGGGATGGGCGTCGTCATCGGCGAGACCGCGGTCGTCGGCGACGACGTCATGATGTACCACAACGTCACCCTGGGGGGCCGGTCGCTGAGGAAGGTCAAGCGCCACCCGACCGTGGGTGACCGGGTGACCATCGGCGCGGGGGCCCGCGTCCTCGGCGACATCACCATCGGGGACGACGCCCAGGTCGGAGCCAACTCCGTTGTCACCAAAGACGTCCCGGCCGGGTCGGTCGCCGTGGGCATCCCCGCGCAGATCCGCCAGCCGATCCCGGGCCTGGCGGCGGAGGAGCTGCTCGACGAGATCCCGGCCATCTGGATCTGAGCCGCGGCGCGGGCACGGCATCGCCGCCCGTCGACTGGGTCACCGTCGCGCGCGCCGCCTCTAGCGAGGGCGGGCCGAACAGCCGCAGGATCCCGGTTCGAGGGCCGAGGCGGCCCTCGTTGGTCTGCGAACGTGAACCTCGTCATCCCCAACCTCTCGGGGTCGAAGAAGGTCGCCCAGGAGAGCTGACTCCGCACGTGCGACACTGCTGTGCGTCGTCAGCCCTCGCCGCCATGAGGAGCTGACCGGGCCGGTTGCGGTCCAGGAGGGCTCGCATAGTGGCCGAGTGCGGCGGTCTTGAAAACCGCTATGGGGTCACACCCATCGTGGGTTCGAATCCCACGCCCTCCGCACCAGCACCGCTTGCCAAGGCGGGACGCACGCTGACGTGGGGGTGGCAGCATGGGCCGGTGACCGAGACCGTCCTTCCGATCGACCTCGCGACCCCGGCCCCGCTCGTCCTGCGCGGGCGGAGGTTCGACGCGGGCCGGCCGGCGGTCATGGCGATCATCAACCGGACGACCGACTCGTTCTTCTCCGCGAACCGGCACGCCGACCTCGACTCGGCAAGGGCCGCTCTCGATGACGCGGTGGACCAGGGCGCCGACATCGTCGACGTCGGGGGGGTGCGCGCCGGCCAGGAGGGTGACCTCGTGTCGGTCGAGCAGGAGGTCGACCGCGTCCTGCCCTTCCTCGAGCACGCCCGGACCAGCTATCCGCACGTCGTCCTCAGTCTCGACACCTGGCGCTCGGAGGTGGCCCGGGCCGCTGGAGCGGTCGGCCTCGACCTCGTCAACGACACGTGGGCCGGCCACGACCGCGACCTCGTCCACGTCGCCGCCGAGGTCGGCGCGGGGGTGGTCGTGTCGCACACCGGGGGACTGCCGCCACGCACCGACCCGGTGGACGTCACCTACGGCTGCGACCCGCTCGACGTCGTGCGCGACGTCGTGCGGACCCTCCGCAACGGAGCACGGACGGCGGCCGCCGCGGGCGTGCCACGGGAGCGGATCCTCGTCGACCCCACCCTCGACTTCGGCAAGACGACGGTCCACTCTCTCGAGGTCCTGCGCCACACCGCGGACATCGTCGCGCTGGGCCATCCGGTGCTGCAGGCCCTGTCACGCAAGGACTTCGTCGGAGAGAGCCTCGGGCTCCCGGTCGAGGACCGGCTCGAGGGCAGCCTCGCCGCCACGGCCGTCGCTGCGTGGCTCGGGGCCACCGTCTTTCGTGCCCACGACGTGCGTGCAACGCGTCGGCTGGTCGACATGGTCGCCACGATCCGGGGCGACCGTGCCCCGGTCGTCGCCGTTCGAGGAGTGCACCCGGGCTGAAGGTGCGGGCTCCGCGGGAGCCCGCTGCCCGGCATACGGACGGCTTGGGAAGCTGGCGGCGGGTGAGACCCACCAGCCTCAGCAGGCCTCCCGGACGTTGACCGGTGTGTCGCCGTCCGGTGGGCGGGTGGTCGACGTCGCTGACCCGGATGGGGAAGGAGCTGTCGTCGGTGTCGTCGGTGTGCTGCTCGGCGGGGGAGGAGGAGTCGCGATCGCACCCTCCACGAGCTGGCGCATCCTGGCGAAGTCGGGGTTGGCCGTGTTGATGTTGTCGGCAGTGAAGGTCAGCGACGCAATGTTCGCCTTCTGGATCCGTTGGACCAGGTTGACCCAGGCCGGCAGCTCGTTGGCGGCGAGGTCCGTGGTGATGTTGTCCTGGGCGACCTGCGCGAGAGCGGGGTACTTGCCCAGCATCATCACCGGGTTGACCTGGTTGACGATGATGCCGACGAGGCAGCGCTGGCGCCGCATCCGGGAGAAGTCGTCGGAGAGGACACGGGAGCGGGCGTACCACAGCGCGTGGAAGCCGTTGAGGCGCTGGTAGCCCTTCTCGACCCAACCGGTCTCCCCGCGAAGACGCCCACGGGCATCCACCTCGCCGCCGATGGGCAACCGCTCCTTGACGTCGACCATGACGCCGCCCATGGCGTCGACCAGCTTCGAGAAGCCGTCGAGGTCGATGACCGTCGAGTAGTCCATCTTGAGCCCGGTGACCTCCTGGATGGCGTCGCGCAGGGCGGTCAGCCCGGGATTCTTGTCGTTCTTGAACAGCACCCTGTTGTCCTCGGCCAGCTTCCACACGGCGTTGATGAGGCACTCGGCCCCCGGCGCGGCCCCCGGGCAGTAGTAGCCGTCCGGGTAGAGCGCGTGCAGCGGGTTGCTGGCGGAGAACGGCACTCGCTCGAGGTTGCGGGGGATGCTGATGAGCACGGTGTTTCCGCTGTTCGGCTCGATGCTCGCGACGATCATCGAGTCCGTGCGCGTGCCCGTGCGGTCGCTGCCGGCGTCCGAGCCGATGAGCAGCATGTTGACCCGGGCGATGCCCTTCCACGGGTCGTCGGCCGTCTTGTTCGGGGCAGCCGTCCCCTTGGCCCTGGGTGCTTGGCTGCCGGCGAAGAGCGTGCCGACGACGCTCCGCTGGATCGCGGCGTAGCGGATCACCTCCACCGTGGGCACCGCGACGAAAAGGCAGATGAGAGCGGTGAAGAGGCGCAGGCCCAGCCGTGAGTTCCGGTCGGCGTCCGGGGGCTCCGAGCCGCGGTGCGTCAAGATGATGGAGAAGATCCACACCAGTCCGCCGACGGCCGACAGCCCCGCCACAGCGAGCAGCAGGTCGGGGCTCACCGCCAGGGACAGGACGGTGCTCAACGCTCCCTTGGCGAGGACGAGGAGGGCGAGCGCCACGAGTCCGAGCACGAAGAGCGAGAGCAGCACCATGCCGAACAGGCGGTATCGGGTGGGGGTGAGCCCGGCACCGGGGATGATGGCCAGGGCGGTGAGGCCGATCGATCGGCGGCTTTCGCTGCGCACGTCACGGCGTTGTCGGGTCCGGCTGCCCACGGGCCGGGCCCGGCGATCCTTCCCGGACATGCGCGCCTCTCGTCTGTTCGCTACGTCGAGCGCTCGGAGCATATCGGCCCCGTCGCGAAGGCCCCACAAGCACATGACGCTCGGGCGTCGCGGAAAGTTCGCCATCCCGATGGTTTTGGTCAACTCCGCACCCGCCGGTAGCCTGTGCTGGCTCCTCTGGAGGCGTCGCATAGTGGCCTAGTGCGCCCGCCTGCTAAGCGGGTTGGGGATAACACCCCTCGCGAGTTCAAATCTCGCCGCCTCCGCAGAGACCGGATCAGGACCCCCGCACTCGTCGGGGGTCCTGTTCTCGTGGCCAACCCCTCCCGTTGCGTCCGAGTGCACGGTGGTGACGACCTCCGATGGGGTCGGCCCGCGAGGTGGAGAAGCGGCGCAGCGCCTCGCCAGCGCGGGCGAGGTGGCAGCGAGGGCTGCCGCAACGCCGGCGCAGGTGCTCCAGAGGACCACCGGCCCGCCGTGGGCGAGGAGCTGGGTGCCGAGGATCGGCGCGACGACCGCGGCGATCCCCCAGGACAGCCCGAAGACGGCGAGGTAACGGGCTCGGGCGGTCTCCGGTGCGAGCTCGGAGACGACGCTCCACGAGTGGCCGATGAGGATCAGGTCACCGATGCTCCACACCACCGTGGCTGCGACGAAGGCCCCGAGGTTCCTCGCCACGCCGGTGGCTGCGAGACCGACGGCCAGCACGGCATACCCGATGGCCATGGCCTCGAAGCCGGTCCGGTCGCGCAAGCGACCCCGCCGGAGCAGCGGCTGTCCGAGCACGATGGTCAGGGCCGAGACGGTGAAGAGTATGCCGGTCTGCTCGGCGCGGAGGCCTCGTTCGGGGAGGGTGAGCGGGAGGGCCATGGTGATCTGGAGGTAGGTGACGGCGAAGCCGGTGCCAGCGGCGAGCATCAGGAGGAGCCGTCGGTCGCGCCATGCGTCGACGGCTCCCACCGCCGACGTGGCCATGCGCTGGTGGACGTTGGTGCGCTGGTGGACGTTGGTGCGGACGACGAGCCAGACCGTCGCCGCGCAGAGCAGGCAGCTCGCCGCATCGGCGACGAGGAGCCAGCGCAGGTTGGTCGCGCCCAGCCACGCGGCCAGTAGCCCCGCCGCGACCCCGGCGGCCGCCAACGCGGAGCCGAGCAGCCCGAAGGCGGCCGGGCGCGAGCCGGCGTCGGTCAGGTCGGCGATGATGGCCTGGCTGGGTGGCTCGTAGACCTCGAAGAAGAGGCCGAGCACGACGACCGCGGCGACGGCCGTGGGCAGTGTGTGGCTGGCTGCGAGCAGGAGCTGCGCCGCGGCGCAGCCGGTGAGCCCGACGCAGATCGTCGTCGTGCGCCCGACCCGGTCCGCAAGGGCGCCGCCCAGGAGACGCGACGGGATGGTCGCCAGTCCGAAGAGGGCGAGGAGCCAACCGGCAGCGGTGACGGGTGCGGCGAGCTCGGTGGTGAGGATGACGCCGAGGAAGGGAAGCGTGAACGCGCCGAGCCGGTTGACCGCACGGGCCAGGGTGAGCGCCCAGATCGCACGGGGAAGGTCGCGCAGCCGAGGGCTGGTCACCGGTGCTTCACCCCCGCGCCGGTATGCTGGGTGACTGGCGAAGGGGCTATGGTCAGTCATCATCCAGTCGACCCTAATGAGCCAGGAGTGACCAGTCAAGTGAACTTCGACAGTCATGTAATGCGACTGCTCACCGTGTCCGTCCGGCTGGTCAACGAGCTGACGCCCGGCCACGTCGGCAGGCAACCGGTGGTGGTGCCGACCGGCCGCGCGGCAGCCGGGGCGGTCGCCGAGATCCTCGCGCTCGGTGGTCGGCCTCCTCTGGTGACGCAGGAGCAGGCGACGCGCCTCGCCGGCACGGCGGGCGGACTGCGCGAGGTCTTCGAGGCGGCCGGCGCGGACGACGTCGACGAGGCGGCAGCCGTCGTCAACACCCTCCTGGACAGGACCGGGGCCCGGCCGCAGCTGGACCGGTTCGCCGACGGCCGGTGGAGCCTGCACTTCCACGGCGCCGACGACTCGCTGGTGGTCGGCTGGTCGGCGGGGTGCGCCTCGGCCCTCGCGCTCGCGCTGGGGAGCGACCTGGCAGGCCGCCTCGGCGTCTGCGACGCCCCGACGTGCGACCGGGTCTACGTCGACGAGTCGAAGAACGGGAGCCGCCGGTTCTGCTCCCCCCGGTGCCAGAGCCGGGTCAAGGCCGCAGCCCACCGGTCCCGACAGGGCTGACCCGAGGACCCCGAGCTTTCCAGGGACCCTCGTCCAGCTCCACCACCTCAGGTTGACGCCGCGTCAACCTTGCGGGGGGCGGGCATCCCGGCGACGGGCGTATGCCGTCCGGGGAACCGGGTGTCAACCCGCTCGACGCGGCGTCAACCTTGCGGGGGGCGTATGCCGCCCGAGCGGGCCAGGGGGGCGGCGGCCTCAGCTTAGGCGGGCAGCAGCACCGAGAACGTCGTGTCACCGGGGTGGCTGGTCATCTCCACGGTTCCCCCGTGGGCCTGGGCCACTGCAGCGACGATGGACAGGCCCAGACCGGTGCTGCTCCCGGCTGCCCGGTTGCGGGAGGTGTCGCCGCGGGCGAAGCGCTGGAAGACGTTGGGCTGCAGCTCTTCCGGGACGCCGGGCCCATTGTCGCGCACGCTGATCCGCACTCCTGGACCCTCACGGGCGAGCTGGGTGCGGACCGTCGTCCCGGGTGCCGTGTGGGTGCGCGCGTTCGCCAGGAGGTTGGCCACGATCTGGTGGAGGCGGGCCCGGTCGCCGCGCACCTCGACGGGGTGGTCGGGCAGGTCCAGCTGCCAGGTGTGGTCGGGTGCGGCGGCGTGGGCATCGCTCACGGCGTTGACGACCATCTCGGATAGGTCGACCGGCTCCTGGTCCAGGGGCCGGCCGGCGTCGATCCTGGCAAGCAGCAGCAGGTCGTCGACCAAGGAGGACATCCGGGTCGCCTCGGACTCCACCCGCCCCAGGGCATGGGCGACGTTGGCCGGGATCGGTTCCTGCTCCTGGCGGGTGAGCTCCGCGTAGCCACGGATCGACGCCAGCGGAGTCCGCAGCTCGTGGCTGGCGTCGGCGACGAACTGACGGACGCGCTGCTCGCTCTGGAACCGGGCGTTGAGCGCCTCGTCAATGTGGTCGAGCATCTCGTTGAGCGCCGCGCCGACCTGGCCGACCTCCGTCCGGATGTCCGTGTCCGCCAACGGCACCCGCTCGGCCAGCGCGACGCTGCCGGAGTCGAGGGGCAGGTGTGCCACACGGGTCGCCGTCGCCGCGACGCGGTCGAGCGGCTTGAGGTTGCGCCGCACCAGCCAGGTGCCGCCGAGCCCGACGAGCACCAGACCCACCAGGGTGGCGCCACCCGCCAGGAGCGCGAGCTGGGAGACGGTGCGCTCCTGGAGCGAGATGGGCAGGCCGGCGATGACCGTCGCGGAGTTGCTCGGGTCGCGACCGGCCACGACCCGGTAGTCACCAAGGTTCCCGCCCAGGCCCACGGTGGTCGCCTGTCGTCCCAAAGGCACCTGGAGCTGGCTCATCTGTGCAGTGGTCAGCGAGGTCCGGTTGTTGTCGAGACTGGTCGCGAGGTTGACGAGAACGGCCCCCGAGTCGGCGACGACCAGCTGGAGGCCTTCGTTACCCGGGCCACCCCGCTCCCTGTTCCTGTCCCCGGGCCCGGCAGTCCCCACGCCGGTCTGCTGCGGCCGTTGGAAGTAGCTGTCCAGCTGCTGGTCGACCTGACCCGTGAGGTACTGGTTGAGGACGTAGACGGTCGCCGCACCCGTCAACAGGGTGATGATCGTGAAGAGCGCAACCATGGAGGCGACGAACTTGGCGCGCAGGGTCCACGTCGAGAGAGGTCGCCAACCGTTCTCCGGAGACGGCCCCGCAGCGGGCGGGGTCACCCCCCGCGAGGGTGGGGGAGACGGCATACCGGCCGGCTTCATCGGAAAGGACCCACGGCTCAGCCGGCGGGCTTGAGGACGTAGCCCACGCCGCGCATCGTGTGGATCATCGGCTCCCGGCCGGCGTCGACCTTCTTGCGCAGGTAGGAGATGTAGAGCTCGACGACGTTTGCCTGGCCGCCGAAGTCGTAGTTCCACACCCGGTCGAGGATCTGGGCCTTGGAGAGCACCCGCCTGGGGTTGCGCATGAGGTAGCGCAGCAGCTCGAACTCGGTGGCGGTCAGGCTGATCTGCTGACCGCCACGGGTGACCTCGTGGCTGTCCTCGTCGAGGCTGAGGTCACCCACGCTGAGGACCGACTCCTCGTCGGCGGCCATGACCGCGGTCCGGCGCATCAGCGCTCGCAGCCGGGCGACGACCTCCTCGAGGCTGAACGGCTTGGTGACGTAGTCGTCCCCGCCTGCGGTCAGTCCGGCGATGCGGTCCTCGACGGCGTCGCGGGCGGTGAGGAAGAGGACGGGGATCCGGTCGTTGTGCTCGCGCATCCGGCGCAGCACCTCGAGGCCGTCCATGTCGGGCAGCATCATGTCGAGCGCTACGGCGTCGGGCTCGAACTCGCGCGCCGCCCGGACGGCAGCCATCCCCGAGCCGGCGGAGCGCACGTCCCAGCCCTCGTAGCGCAGCGCCATGCTGAGCAGCTCGGTGAGGTTGTGCTCGTCGTCGACGACGAGCACGCGGGGCGGCGTGCCGTCCAGGCGTTGAAGCTTCGGGGCCCGGGCCGGTGCGTTGGTCATGCTGTCAAGGATGCAAGACGGTTGCTTGGCATGGGATATGGCCTTCCTGTGCTCTGCCTGTGGGCGCTCTGTGGCGCTTCCAGTATGGCGGCGTCGGCGGGCCGCCGGTCCAGCACGTCCGCAGGGACCTCGAGCACGGCTGCAGTTCGGCGGCCGACCCCCCAAAAGTGTCGTCCGAACCGGCCTTCGCTTCCGGTGGGCAGGACCGTCGGGTTCTGTTATGGTTGGCCCGGTTGCAGTTGAAGTTCCTCGCACGACGAAGACTTGCCCGCCAACGCGCGGGCTTCTTTTTTAGGCATCGGTCGCAAGCCCGGCGCTGTTGGGGGTCCAGACCGCAGCTGGAGGTCCACGACCTGTGGACCTCGCCGGTTGATCAGGAAAGAGTTCTCCCCATGGCACAAGGCACCGTGAAGTGGTTCAACGCTGAGAAGGGCTTCGGCTTCATCGAGCAGGATGGTGGCGGTCCGGACGTGTTCGTCCACTACTCCGCCATCGAGTCCAACGGCTACCGCTCCCTCGACGAGGCACAGCGGGTTCAGTTCGAGGTCACGCAGGGCCCCAAGGGCCCGCAGGCCGAGAAGGTCACCGCGATCTGAGATCGCCCACCCTTCGCTGAACCGCTCAGCACGACGAAGCCCCCGGCCACGTGGTCGGGGGCTTCGTTGCGGGTGATGGGCGTCGAGTGCGTCCTGAACTCACCCTTCCGTATGCCGTGGTGGGCGGCATGCGGGTGGTGGGCGGCATGCGGGTGGTGGGCGGCATGCGGGTGGTGGGCGGCATGCGGGTGGTGGGCCGGGG
>JAABUU010006142.1_pt1 | contig 13011 bp, 19 predicted proteins | sample 5559301 | NCBI WGS metagenome assembly JAABUU01 (sample SAMN10711884, study PRJNA513360) | rock metagenome | isolation source: Antarctica rocks | place: Antarctica: Victoria Land, Richard Nunatak white
GACTGCACCACAATGTGGGATGGGTGCTGCCTTACTTCCTGGTCAGTCAGCTCCCGGAAGTCCACCCACTCAAAGGACTCCTCATCTTCTCCCTCATCATAGCTTAGCCTGCCAGAACCACACAAACAGTCATGACGCACTATAGACCCTGACTGCTAGGTACAGCTCAGGGCAAGAACAAACTGCAAGGAGGGGGGAGGGGGGCTGAAGCAGACGCTGCAATCATTGTGCGTATGCAGGCTGATAGTCAATGAAACACTGCCAGCAACATGGTGTCTGTACGCTGCATGCAATTTAATGGGCTCTGCAGCAAGGTCATGATCAAAACTGCAGGAACTTTTTGCTATAACCATGCTTGGCAGGCAGTGTGTGGGACAGGGCATGAACCTGTGCTGGCCAGTTGAGGCATTGTAGGTGTGCACGTCTGCCTCCCACCAGCCGCCGTTGTCAGGCCAGAAGCGCATGACCTTCTTACCCGTTAGGCGGCGGCCCAGGCCCTGCAGGAGGCACCCCACTGATGGCCCGCCTGATGCCTGCACTACTGCTGGCACCCCCTGCACCCACTACATGCTTCTCACCATCCTTGCTTGCCAACTTTGCCAGAGTATCTACTGACATTGTCACAGGACTGATCTGTTCTGACGCATGGCACCTGTGGTGTTCAGCAGTGACAGCAAGCACCTATCAATGTGGCCATTTCTGACTCATACTGATTCAAAAGCCACCTTCCTTGAGTGCAGCAGACAGGACTGCCACAAGGTCAGACGATGACACTGCCAACACTGTGTGTGCACAACTTTGCTTGTGCCTGAAGTAAGCAGCAAGTGCTGTTGCCTGGCAATGTTGCAGTCAATCATAAAGCACACGCAAGACTGACTGCCTGTCAGATTCAGCTGTTGCACCCAGAAGGCACACCAGTGTTTGGAGTTGTTGCCAAGACAGCAACTAGACAACTTCTGGTGATTGGTAACGGGACACACATTGCAGAAAATACATGTCAACAACAATGGTAAAGTGCTGCACAAATTAAGTAGAAGACTACCTGCAAAGCAGTCCCAGCTGATTGGTGAGGTGGTACCAATCGATATGCTGGCCCTGACCCCCACTGAGGGGCTGTGCCAGGCCCACCCCGCCTAGAGCGTGGCCTGGTGATGCTGCTCACCCCAGGCTGCTGCTCCAGCATGTTGGCAGAGGGATGTGCCACCGGGGCCATATCAGTGTCAGGGGGTTCCAGGTCCATGTTCAGCAGCTCAGTAAAGCTCAGATCATCCAGGTCATCTGCATGCACAGTATCCATTCAGGTGCTGCAATGCATGCCAAAACGGATGCCTGTGCATATCTGCGCTGTAGGCTTGCAGATTCATGAAAGCCACATCAGCTGCATACACTACAGCTTCAAGGTTGGGCTCTGCTAGCTGATATTCCCTGCGACAGTGGGCTCTGCAGCGAGCCAGGCTTGTATCCATAGTATAACACAAGGACGTTGCGGACAGCAATTAGCCGTATGCAAACTGCAAATGGACTGATCCTTGCAATTCATTCACATTTCTTATCACGTCAAAGTTGCTGCTTTTGTGAACATGGCTAGATCAATCACAGCTGTACTCAAGGTGGATAAAGTACATCTCTGTGGCTTTGTAGTGTATGTTGAGGTGATGGCTTTGCAAAATCAAAGGCAACAAATGTTGAGCATACCTGCTGCAGAGAAGGGGTTGGGGCCTGCCGCTGCTAGCCTGGCAGATGCACGAGTGCCCTGAAGCTGTACAGGTGGACCCGGCATGAACCCTGTGCCTGCACAAGCCATGGGAGTCACAATGAATAGCTAACATATGCAAGACATGTGTGGGCCCAAGAGAACACACAGCAGCTATGGCAGCCACAGCGCAGTCATGCAAGCGCTTCTGAGCAGGCGAGACACCGCCAGGGCAAAGCAAATCTTTTCAGCTTGTGACTGCAACCTGCAAGGCAAAATGCAGACTACATAGCCGAGGCATCAATAAACTGTCACCTACAGGGAGTCAAACAGGTCAACCTCTGTCCAGTTGTCAACAGCAGAGACGGCAGAATCATGATTCAGATCTGGCAGAGTTACACGCTAGGCGCAGTCACCTTGTGGGGGCCTGACAGCAGGGGGCGCCTCCAGGATGTGAGTAGGGGGAGCTGTTCCAGCTGCCAGGTCAGCGCTGTACTGCCCAAAGGCCAGATACTTCTCAAACTCCAGCAAGCACTTCTCATAGTTGAGGCGCATGTTGTAAGAGGCACTGGTCTGCCCTGTCAGATCCAGCTCCAAAGAGCGGCAGATCTCCTGTTGGACCAACAATGGTAGGAGGTGAGTGCTTGCATAAATGCACAGACCTGGAAGCAATCAGCTTGATGCAGACTTGAGTGCAGGCTGCAGCAGGTCTGCTTACTCAACAGAGCCCAACAAAGCAGTGCCAGAATACCATATGACTTCATGAAGCTTGCTGCAATCCAGCACTGATTGTGGCTTTTTGACTGTCAGAGTCACATTTCGAAATGGCCTCGCCACAGTGGTCCTTGCGACATGACATTGCCCATGGCTGTATCTTGCTGTGTCTGTAACTTTGAGAGTTGCTGAGTTGCTTTCAACCAGGACAAGACAGGCAATGCAGGACAGGGCAGAGAGCAATGGTGTGGCAATGTGGGTAGCAGTGGCCCACCTTCCAGAGCTTGAGGGCAGTGACTTGGTCATAGCCGCCCTTGTCCTGCACCTCCCAGAACACCTTGTGCAGGTCCAGCTCCTGGTGTGCAAAGGTGGGCACCTTGTACTTGCCCTTGGCGCGCCGGTACCAGTTGATGAGCAGACGTGTGAAGGGGTCCTTGTCCAGCCCACGCACCAGATCCAACACTTCCTGTCACACATCGCCATAGTCAGACGCAGATAACAGTCATGCTTGACAGGTACAATAAGCAGAATTCCAGAGCATGTGCTCTGCGATTGGCCAGAGCCCTTTCTAGAAGCACTCAACACCACCTGGGCAAATATCTTCACATCGTGCTGACTGGTCACGGTCTTTTGCTCTGAGATAATGGAAGCTAAAGCCATTGCCACAGGCACACTGGGAAGGTTGAGCTTTGCTGTGTAGTCGCGGAATACCACTCCAACACAAGATCAACTGATCATGAGTGATGATGGCTGGCATGGGGGGCTGTACCTTGCTGATGGTGCCTCCAGCACTGAGCGCAGGCTGTTCATACCCCTCTTCATGCCCCCCTCCTACAGGCTGCAGAGCCCCCTCCCCCAGTGACAGGGCTGGATCCTCAAAGAAGGCAGCATCAGCCGCCAAGGCCGCTGCTATGTCCTGGTCAATGTGCCTGGATGTTGCCCGGTCAACTTCCCGGATGGGCGCATGTGGCGATCTGACTGGCACTGACTGAGCTGCAGGGGCAGCTGGGTCATGACTGGGGGTTGGGGAGGGGTGAGAGCCTGATGGGGACTGCTCAGCCTCTTCTTCCTCGTCCTGTGAGTCTAGACCGTCTGCCATCCTGCACATGGTGTGAGCAGTGTGTCCTGTGACATTTTGTACAGCACAAACAACAATGCTTGCAAGCTGCATAGCATGCATTCTGTCTTCACACAGGCTGTATTGTACCTGAACTTCACTACAAGGTCATGTTGCGTACGGGGCTGAGAACATGCAAGAAGTATGACCTTGCAATTGTGACAGACACCAAAGAAAGTACTGGCATCGGATTCTTGATGCAGAACAGGGTGATGCTGGCTTTCAGGAAGGTGTTGGCAGAAGAAGAGGGCAAAGGCAAGGGCAGAGACCTTCTAGCCTTGGCAGCTTTGGCTTCTATGCGAGCAGTCCTGGCTGCCGCTTCCTGTGCTTTCCTCTGTTCCTCCAGCAAACGCCGCTCCTCCTCAGGATCGTTCTGTATGTAGGCAGTTGACACATCCAGTTCGCGTGTGCAGTTGACGCTTGTTTTGACATGGACAAACGAAGCACCCAATAACAGCCAGAAGCCTATGATGAGCCTGGCATGCATGACAGCTGCAATGCAAGCCTACACACCCATGGGCATCGGCTCCACCTTTCATAGGCCATGCCTCATATGTTGCAGCACACCTGGTCATGTGCTGAGCCTAGGGCTGTGCAAATTACTCTTTCCGCTGAACCAATGTCATCAATTACCTGGTAACAATACCAATTGGTAAGTAACAAAGTACTTTACCACAAAACTATTACAGTCTGACTGCTATACATGGCCATTTTTAAGTTTGAAAGCGCAGAGCACTGCTCTTGCTGAGGGAGTTGCATCTGTCAAGTTGAAAGCATCTTTACCTCAAACGACGTTTTACCTCTTTCAACAGGTTTTACAGGTTTGAGATACGCCTAATTTTGCCAACAAATCCCTGTTACTTGGGCTTATTTTGCCCATGTTCTGCGGAATGAATGATTGCTGCTGAAATCACCTTCTTTCATGACCCCAACAGTAAAGTAGCAGTAATTGCAGTGACGTTTCTTTTCAGTAATGATTGATGAAAGGTGATGTGCACAGCCCTAGCTGAGTCACACCATCAGCGCTTTCAAATCAGCATGCAAGCATGCATTTGACAGCAAATATGGACACTTGGCATTCCTGCACCCTTGAAGCTATGTGGATGGAGCAGGGGAACTAACCTCAATCTCCCATGGACTGACGCGGTCCATGCCTTCAGCGTCGCCCCCAACATCCCACTCAACTTCCAGGGCCTCCCAGGGGTCATATTCCCCCCTGCCCATCAGGTTGATCCCCCCACTGGGCATCTGCTGCCTCACATGCGTCACTGTGCCCTTGTAGTAAACCCCCCCACCTGCAGCCCATAACTTTTCATAAGCAGATACTATTGACCATTTGGGCAAACTTTGCTGCAATGACATGCATCTATTGTGATGAATTCTGAATGCACAGTGTTGCAGACAAGTCGCATACACCACAAAAGCTGATTGTGTTTGTAGAGATTTTGTAGGTTGTTTGCTCTGGATTAGCAACAGGCTTTCAAGTGTACTGACCTGTCTTGTTGGTGTAGGAACTAGCAAAGAACATGCGGAAGCGGTCCTGGCGATGCCAGTGGCGCCGCATGCCCTTCTCAAACACATCTGCCTTCACGATGAAATCAGGAAGGGCAGCATTGCAGCTGATGGGCAGGGCCACAGCCCTCAGAGGTTGCCTCTGCTGGCTGGAGCTGCGAGCTGGGCGCAGCAGCAGCCAGGCTACTGGCCTGCGGACCTGCTGCCCTGACACTACTGCCTCTTCGTCCTGTGGCAGTGTCTCCACTAGACTCCTACAGCATGGTAAGAGCTGTTCAGCAGTTTCAGATGGTTATGGTGGACCCTTCCAGTACTGTGAGTGCCAATCAGATCTTTTCCAGCAGAAAGGAGGGTTGTCCTGTCCAGTTGCTGCTTTAAGCAACATCAGGGCACACACGAATTGAAGAGGTGGGACCACAGTACAGGCTGGCAGCGTCAATCGAGGTCAGCTTAGACCTGCAACATGCAAGGGCCTTCACGGCAGAGTGAATACATAGTGAATACGATGCATGAGACCAGCAGCAGCGCCTACTCACCTTCGATAGGCAACGGAGGCCACAGTGTAGCAGGCCACATGGGGCAGGGCTTCCACTGTCTCCTTCAGATGCTGCCAAACTTCCCTCAGCTGCTCCCTCTTCTCAGGCTTGATGGAGCCATGCCAATCCAGAACAGCTGCCGCTGCTTGACTTGGGGACTCTAGCTTGGACACATCCTGTTCATCTTCACCTCTATCACTGCGAGCATTCTCAGAGGATTGTGGAACATCGGCCCTGTCATCGCCTTCTTTGTCTGCAGCTGCTGTGCTGTCAAGATCCATGTCACTAGGAGTAGCACCACCACTTTGTGGCACATGGCCATTCAGCTTAGGCTTGATAACAGTGTCGCGAGACAGCTGAGCTTTGAGGGATGCCTGGCCAGCAGGGTCAGCACCTATCTGTGCGTCTGTGTGTTTTGGTGGTGTGCTGCCTTGCCGTGCGGGGGCTGTGCTAGGGGTCAAGCCTAGGGCTTTCATGTAAGCGTTGATGTGGACCAATACTCCAGTGCGCAGCAGGACCACCTGCTCTGTTGGATGTGGAAAGTACAGCTGGCAACGCATGTTGCGAGCCATCTGATTGAAGCCTTGGCGGGGTAGCACATCAGCATTGACCACCATATGTTCCTGAACAACAGGTTGTAGCCCCAGTGAGCCATTGCAAAGCTGCAACAGTCTCCTTGTCATTCGTACATGACAAACGCCCTTCTGCCAAAGCTAAAGCAGCTCTCCTCTGGGTAGCACACACGCGATGTGCCCAAGGCCGAGTAACTGTTGCTGCTCTGTCGTGGTAATGACATCAAGAATGCAGGAGCCCCTGCAAGCTCAGGTAGTGTACTGGCACAAGCAACAAGGATGTATGCTCATGCAGCAGTCAACCCTGCTGCAAAATGCACATGTCATATGTGGCCACCTAGAATGTTGTACCTGCAAGGCTGCCAGGTACATGATGACCTGGCGTGACTCAGTACATTTGGCCAGGCCCTTGCACCAGGCAGGCTGGAAGCAGTCACCCCAATGGGGCTGCATCATGTCTTGCTCGCACAACATGCGTTCCACAAACAGCAGTGCCTTGGCCATGTCACCTCCGCTTCTGGCTGCTCCAAGGACCTGCAGCACATGAGCATGCCGCGCCAGCCAAGTCTCCCCCTGCAGGAACACAGCAGTCAGCTGGGACAGGCTGAACTCTGAACCTTGAACATGCATGTTTGATTGATAAGACTTGCCAGTCAAGACATATCAGGGAAAATAGACAATTTCAGTATGTGATTGTAACAAAAGAATGGCAACCATTTGGGTGCCTCTGATGGTCACCATCAACGGCAGCCTGCTTCCTGTAAGCTGTCACTCTGCTGAATGCCAGAAACGCAGGTCTGGAGCTTAATGATACAATGTGATATGACAAACTGGCATCGTATTTGCGCTGTTGTGTGCTTGACCTGTTCCAGCTGTAGGATCTACAAGCATGTGCCGAGCAAGGAGCAGTATGACCGCCTGTATGCACTGTACTAGCCTGCAGATCTGCCTAACAGCTGACTCCTCCCCAACATAAAGCTGTGCCTGACATGAATGGTATGCAGGTACCTGGCTGCACCTCTGCTTGTCAGCACAAGTACAGCCATGCCTTGCCTGATGCAAAACCAAAAGAAGACATAGCTAAGACACACCTTGAACCAGAAGGGTATGCGTGCCAGCAGTGCATCAACAGTGAAGTGAATGCGCTGCTCCATGGTGCCGTACAAGCTGATGCTGGGCCAGTTGCCCTCCCCACGCAGCACTGGGGCAATGATGAACTTGAAGCCATCAGGGCGGCGCGCCTCCAGCTCGCTGCTGCTCAGCAACTCACCCGGCTCTTCAGGCTTGCTGCTGATGGTGTGCTTTGTTGGGTGTCCTGCAAGTTGTTTCGCAAGCATTGGACAACATGCGTAAAGAGGCGTTGCAACTCAGACCACATGTGCAGGCTTCAAGCTCAAGCTTAAAGCTGCTGCAGCATGCAGAGACGCAGATTGTTTCTTGGGTGTACAGTTAGAAGAGACGGATGTAAACCTGTGGAATGTTGCCATGCAGACAAGCTGCATGTGTGTGCACAGAATGGCAATGCACATAGGGTATAGAGGATGTTAACACTTCTGCCTGCAGGCTGCGTAGCAGGCAAGACTTCGTCATTATGATATTTTCAAGGAAGTGAAAAGGATCAGCAGGCACCTTCTGTTGGAACTTTGTTGGGCAGGGGCGCTTGAGAGAGGGCCTTCAACAGTCCAGCCTCCCTGTCTATGGCTGCAGCTTTCAGCCACTCCACCAGGTTACTAAGGCTCTGGCCTGTACAGCAGTCACACCATTGCATGATCTATTGCTTCTGTTCTGTTGAGAGAGCAGCCTCAACAAACAAGGCAACTGTACCTGCATGCCAGGGTTGCAAAAGATCTGACAGTAACTGCAAAGGTGTTGAGCTGCTTGGCAATGACACATGTCACACATGGTACTGTGCATCATGAACAAATGGTGACTGAACCACTGGACCTGGTTAGTTTAGATGCTGGTGGGACTGGCAGAGTAAGTGTAAGCATGACTGAACCACCCATTCATTTGGCCATTTGTTTGCTGACTTGCCATGCCAATCACTGGTGCATTGATTGACCAGATGAATGGGTGAGCACATAAAAATAAAGGCCACAAGAGCAAGGCTAGCTGTATGCAACTGCAGCTGGCACTGACTAGATTAATGAGTTTCATGAGTACCTTCATACCAGCCCCAAAGGCAGCCCTCCTGCTCTTCGACATACACCCTCCAAGCCCCGGTGCCTCCACCCAAGGCCCAGTAGCGGCGGCGCTGCATGTCATACCCCAGAGCTTTGCGCCAGCCCACCCTGCATGCCTCCATCCACCCCACCCACTCCTCACAGCTGCCTGTGTACACCACACAGCTTTACACAGGCTACACTGTGCATGGGTACCTTGTGCTAAGGTACAATAGTTGACACATCATTCAGCATCATTGCTGGTGACAGCAGCATTGCCCACGTTGCTGAGTCGCTGACAATGAGTATCAGCCATGTGTGTGGCTCAGTGCTTGCTGCCATTCAAGGGAGCTGAGGGTGCCACATACCGGGCTGGGCTGTCACTTCCAGTTCCTTGGGGTTGGCGGGGGGCTCCCTGACAGGGCCAGGAGTGCTCCCATCTTTGCCCTGCACCCATCACGCTCAACCTAAACATGTGCTGCTGCTGTCATCATCAGCTACCACTTGTGATGATCCACGTGCACTCATGCCATAAAGACTGGAACACCACAGCTACCATCTTCAGCTCACGGCGCTTGTCAACCATCAAGATTTGCAAGTTCGTTGCAGCGTGTATGGAGCAGCATGCAAGCTGAAAGTGACAGGCGTCTTCAATTGGATAACATTAAGGTAGAGTGGCAGTGACTTACAGGTTTCTTCTGGCGGGGCAGGGCCATAGCTTCCACCTTAGAGGTGATTAGCTCCCTCACCTCCTCGCAGTCCAGGGCCTGTTCCAGCAGGCCCTGCAGCAGAGCTAGTCGCTCATCCAGGCCTAGGTCTGCATACTCCATGTATGCCAGCTTCAATGCTGCAGCCTGCACGTGCAAATGACAGCTCAGCAATTGGTGTGATGCAGCTTCAGAAGAGGTTTCTCTCACAAAAGTATGGCTTGTTGGCAGAGTTGGCCAGATAAAAATGCCAAGCAGGCATTACAGTAGTAGGAATAGCACAGACGCAAGGCAGAACAGGCTATGCCCACCCAGTCTCGACGAGCTGCAAGAGTGTTGAAGGTGCTGCCAGTCAACCACAGCTACAGGATCATGCCAATGATTGTCCTGGGCCAAGATGTCACCAGTCTTCAGGTGTGCTTGATAGGCTTAGCAATAGACACTGTGACTGCATCAGGCAGCATCACACGCTCACAAGCATATGCTGGTGTGGATCCAGAGAGCTTTCAGTTGGGTTTGAACTTCTCCACTTTTGGGAGAAGGCAGGGTGACAAATCCAAACTCCAACAGTTGCATCAAGATTACATGACATGACAGGTGACAGCATGTCAAATTCACAAGCATGAGGGTACGTGTGCACACCTTTGCCGCAGCAGCAGCTTTAGTGGGTGGTGCGGCCAGAATGAGCTGAGCAAGTTGAGCAGTCCATGGCACAGAGCCCCCGCTGTCAGGGCTGAACAGCTTGGCAGTCACTGGCTGAGCCTTTCCCTCCTTCTTGTCCTTCTCCACCCCCTGGTTCTGGATCATCCTCAACAGAGAACAATGGATGTCACGCAGCAGCACAGCAGAGGCTGACCCAGCTGCGTCAATGCCGGTCTCAGCAGGTCTAACTGGGACCTGAGCTGCCTCTGCATTATGCACAGCATGTGAGCTGCCTGACTCATAAGTTCTGCAAGCATGAAATTTGCACCTTGTCATGCAAATTTGCATTGCATGTGTGTTTGCACAACATGTTTGCCTCTTTGCAGACAGAGCAGGTCATGTCTGGATGAACAACCTTTCCAGAAGGGTCCGTGATGCATCAGACTTGGCATTTGCCAAGAGTACAGAATGCAGTTAGCCTTTGCAGTGAAAGCAAAGACAATAGCCACATGCTTTCTGACTGTGAAGCTGGCAGAATCAGATGCTGCTGCTGGATTGTTGTTGGATTCATGCCAATCTTGATGCCCATGCGTATGTGACCCTTCAACCGACAAGGGGAACCAGCTGGCTTTCTGCAGCCTTACCAGCAGTCTTGGTGCATGACTGTGGCTGGGCATGACTGCAGTCAGCCTCTGATGGCTTTTTCGCCTGTGAATCCTCCTCACCCTGTCAAACCACAAGATTGGTCAGGCAGAAAAATTTGCTTTGGCCCAGGCTGTCACACAGGACAGACATGACATGTCAAATTTTACATAAATGCAATGTTTTGTGCACCAAACACTCTTTTTTCGCTATGCGTAGCCTTTGCGCCACAAGAGTCGGACTGTGCAGAAGGCAACAGCTGATTGTCTGAGACACGCCGCCTGCAAGTGCGTACTGTGGCTTCAGGCTGGCTCCCATCCTCTTCTGCTTGCACTGCCTCAGGCTCGGAATCCTGAGGAGCAGGAGCAGCAGACTGGTGAGGCAGGCGGGGCCCAGGCGCAATTGCAGCCTCCAGACGCCAGAAGGGGCAAGGAGCTAACTGCAGCATAGCTCCCAACACCTACAACAGCACTGGGCTGTCTACAGCTTGCATCAGGAACTCTCCATCGCTGTGTTCATACCTCAGCTGTGCAGACGTGATGGCATGTGGCCACATGTGAACCCTCGAACAGTCTCAAAAGTAGATCTGGGCTTGAAAGTACACTGTGTGATGCACATCTTGTGCAGTAGTGAGGTATGTGCATTTCAAACTGTACAAGCACTTGCGGGACAGGAGAGAAGTGGGAACCTGTGTGAGCTCCCAGACCATGAGCAGGGCTGGCACTCTGCTTTGGGGCAGCCTAAAGTCACGGCAGGGCTCAGGCACAGGCCCTCTAGCAGCATGCTCTTCCTTCTCCCTTTTCACCCTGCTGCGTCCCATAGCCTGGCTGTCGCGCTTTGCCTGCTCAGCCTCACTGACACCAACTGCATGATTCTTGGTGCTGCCCTGCAGATCATGCTTTGGATCATCAATGCAAGAGAAAATTGTTGAGTATTGCTGCTTGCACATACAACACAGCTGTCACCCTAAAACGTACATGGTACCTTGAGTGATACGGAGTATTGCATGGCCACCTAAATTATTGGGCTGGAAGTATCACTATGCATCCAAGCACTTGCTCAGCCAGCACACCCAGCAAGCTGCAAATGTACACCTTGACGAATCACCCTAAGCATATAAGCACATCTGGGAATGGGTAAGATGGTTGTTATCGTTAAAATGCAATCAGATACCTTGAGTTTGGATTTGCGCCTGCTTTCAGGTGCAGCATCCTTCTGGGTGGAAGCTTGACGGGTGCGCCGTACAGAACTGCCATCATTGACTGCCTTGTATGCTTCCTCTTCCCCTTCCTCCTCTGCTGCATCTTCATCCTCCTCAGAGTCAGCGTCAGATGCTGCTGGGCTTGGGGCAAGCCGTTTGCCGGTGCCCTTGTGGCCCCGCCCAGCAGCCTCCCTGCCTAAGCGGCTCAGCTTTCCCTGCAATCAAGAGCTGGGGCTAATGAACAGGGCCTGTGGTCATACAGCTTTTGCTCCATTGGGAAACAGCTCAGATGAGATTGTGCTATACTATGCCACAGCTTGGATGTCAAAATCCCTTATGTGTAAACCATGATACTTATCATTGTGCACATGCATGCCAACTATCATGGTGAGCCCAGTGTGGACCTGCAACATGAAGATACAGGTATGAGATTGCAGTGAGTCACAGGTGCAGAGTAGCGCAAGCTAAGCAGCTGACCTCAGATGCGCTGCCCACTTTAACTTTTAGCTTCTGAACTTGTCCTTGGGGGGTGTCAACCTCGTCTTGTGGCACCTTAGGAGGACGCTTGCTGGAGCCCACTGCCTTGTCCTTTGCCCCACTAGGTGTGATCCCTTCAGCTGCATCAACATCAAATCTGCGCTTCTTGCCACCTTTTGGAAGCGGGTCTGGACTGACAGCAGAGGCTTTTGACTTGCGCTTCTTGCCAGCACCGGGCAGCAGCGGTGTCTGGCTTGCAGCTAGAGCTGCTGCTGCAGCTGTCCTTCCGGACACAGTCAACCCACTCTTGCCGAGTCTACAGCATTAAACGACAGAGAGTCATTGCATCCAATACAGACAAATCACAGCTGATGGGCAGACCATATCCCTGAGTTGTTGATGCGGCAGCATCAAGGCCTGGACATGACAATCTTTAAACTGCAGCAGAACGCACAACAAACGCAATGTTGCATAAGGTGTGCAATGCGCAAGCACCAGGCCCTTTACCTGATGCCTGACATTGACTTGAGTTTGGCCTTCTTGCTGCTGCCTACCGCTGCAGCCTGCACATCACAATCAAGCGTTGGATGGGATGATTAGATTGAGGAGACATGAAGCCTATCAGTGCGGGTTCTTCATTGACTACAAAACAGGCAAAGGCTCAGCTCAAACGGTCATGTCTATCAACGCAATCAATGCCACGAGGACGCAATCAATGCCACGGACATACTTGATGTGCACTGCACCAGGCTGCTGTGACAGATCATGCACCAGGTTGCTCAAAGAATTGTAGAGACGACTTTGTTGCAAGCAGACAAAACAGGACAGGCATATCACACCTCCATCCATGCTGACAGCTGTGCCTCAACAAAAGCAATGACAGCCTGCTGCTGTTCATCTGGGTTATCACTGTTGTTGATGTCATCATATGCATTCTGTGCTGCAGCTAATGGTGTCAAAGAGGAGTTGTGCTTCAGCAGCTTGACAGAAGTGGTACACAGCTCAAGCCTCTGCTGCATCTGCTGGTGCAGGTCAG